>FRDC01003463.1_pt1 | contig 44763 bp, 49 predicted proteins | sample 1106171 | NCBI WGS metagenome assembly FRDC01 (sample SAMEA3930566, study PRJEB13176) | freshwater metagenome | biome: Drinking water system; feature: drinking water; material: water | place: Singapore | collected 2014-12-20 | reverse complement strand
GTTATCTCATCTCGTTGATTGTAAACACGACCTAAGCAGCCCCCGCCTGCATGGCATGAAAATCGCCCAGTATCTTTCTTAGTTTTTCCAGCCGCCTGCCCGGCCGCGCCACATCACGGACCGTCAGGATGGCGCTTGCCGTGGGCAATTCAATGGTGGAGTTTAAAACCGGCATAAATTCAAAATCAGCCACATGCATCCGGCGCTGAAGCCGGTTTACCCGCACCCTGACTTCCGCGATATGGCGGTAGGGGATTCTGATTTTTTCATTCAGCAGCCAATTGCGCGTCACAGCCAGATGGTCGCTGAAAACGGCGCAGGAAAAGGCACGGCTTTCCAAATATCCCCCGATCAGGGGAAGGCCGACCGTCACAAGAAAACACCCGAAAAGCGCGGCAAAAGCGCCGGCCTCGCCCTCAAGCCCCGCAAAGGTCCCAACCAGCCAGCGCAGTTCGGGCATCATAAAAACGGGGGTCAGAACACCCAGGGCGACCGCCCAGGGCCGCCGCCACAGCGCCAAAAACGGTTCGTAGGCGGGTTTTAAGTACATCAACGGCTTTTGCGCCGCCGCCCTTTCAAGCTGGGTTTCGACGTCATCCGCCAACAGCTGCAACCCTTGCCGGATTTTGCGGATCGCCGGAAGCCGCCCCGGCCTTCACCCCGGAGGCCGCCGGCGGCGCAACCCAATTGGCCTGCGACGGCAAAGCCCCGCCGCCTTTGTTCATTTCAAGCAGCGCCTCGATCCTGCGGCCTATTCCCTTGCCGATAGGCACGTCGACCAGTTTCAGGCCTGAAAATCCCCGCTCTTCCCAGCCAATGCCCGGCACGGAAAGATAGATGGTTTTAAGATGCTCGCGCTGCTGCAGGAAATCGGATCTCTGAAACATGCCGGCCACATCGCGGTAATAAACGCGGCCCGCGTGGCGGTGAAAGAAAAACCCGTAAACCTCATACTCAAGATAATCGCCGTAAAAACGACAGAAAGAACGCTTTGCCGTTTTCTTTTTAAGCTCGTAATAAAACGGCGCGATGCCTGCGGCGCCAGCGATAAAAGAGATAAAGTAGGGCGTTCCCGCGGAAATAAAGCGGCCCAGCCCCAGAAGCGAAAGCCCAAGCCAAAGCGCCGTGCCCCCCATGATGGTCAGCCCCAGCGTGCCGATCACCGCCCAGGGCAGGGAACGCCATGCCGTCAGCCTCGGCACGAAAACGGGCTTGACGGAAAAAAGCTCGGATTGTTTTTTATTCATGGATACTTCCCCTCTTTTTCAAGTTTGATCTTCCAGAACCTTATGCGCCCGGCGTATGGCGGCGGCAGCGCTTTCGCCCGCCTCGACCGGAATGGCGCGCATTCCTTGTTTTGCAAGACGGTCGAGCATCAGAATCAGCCCGGCGATTTCATCATCCGACAGATGGCCGACCCCTTCCATGAGTGACGCGCGCACCGCCGCCAGAGACAGAACCGTCCGGTCCTGCGCAAAATCCCCCGCCTCATCTTGTTCCTTGCCTTCGGATTTTTCCCGCCCTGACGGGACATAACCGCCGCCCTGCCCGCCGCCGCGGCCGGTCTTTTCACCCGACGCAACCTCGTGCGCGGACATGCCGTCCCCTCTCACAAAAAATGGCCTGATTAATTCGCCAATCTTGCCGAACATAAACTTTTTGCCCTTTAAAACTTAAAAAATGCACGTCTCTTGATCTCAAGAGTACGGCAAAACGACACGCATTACCATTGCATGTTTACGTAAGAGGGGTCAGCGGTACAAATCCAGGATTTTCTTGTCGCGCGCCTGATCGTCCGCTTTGCCACGGCTTCGCCACAAAAGCTGGCGTCCGTCCCACGACCAGAGGGAAATTTCACTCACATCCGCAAGAATAAGCCAATGATCCTTGCCCTCAAGCATCATCGGCGCCTTGGTATCGGCATAGTTGGGCAGCAGCTTTATCTGTATTTGTCCTTCGCCGCCCCTGAAGTGATAAGGAAAGTTGTCCGCATATTCCTTCGGGACCGGGAGCCACTGGCGATCCGCGATGGCGTTGGGCACAACGGCATAGTTCTGATCTAGCCATTTGAAACTGAAAAACAGGTTCGGCGTAAAACTGTCGATCGAAAATCCCTTATAGGTCTTGTTGTAATCCGACAGCCTGACATTCATGGTCACAATGATCGGATCCACCAGAGTGATCAGGTTGTACACACTTTCAAGTTCGGCAGCCTTGGTTTCCAGCATGATCAGTTTTTCTTCGGGGGCTGCCTTTTTATAAGCCGGCGTTTCTTGCGCCCAGATGTTGAAATCGGGCTGCTTGCCTGAAATCTTGAGGAAAAGCGAGGCAATATAGGAAGGCTCGGTCACCGGATCTTGCTGCGCGGCCACGCCGCCGATGGGGATATCCACCGCAGCCACGGACGCCCCCGGACTTCCGGTCCAGGTAAATATCGTGATGCATAAGGCAACGAACGCGGCTTTTGCTCTTTTTCTCATCCTGCCCCCCTTCTAAATCTATAACAGAAAAGTTAAAATTCGGTAACAAATGCCGGAAAAGAACAACCATCCAAGGGGCTTAACCCCAGAAGACCGTGAATTATGGCGATCTTTTGCGCGCGGAATCAAGCCGGTGCCGGGACGAAAAAAACCTCAGAATCCGCCCTCCCTGCCCGCCGCTGAACCCCGCGCAAAAAAGGAACAGGCCCGTTCCTCCGCAAGCAAGACGCCCGCCCCCCCTCCAAAACCGGGGACAGGTCTTGACCGCCGGACGCATCAAACCTTAAAACGCGGCAAACGGGCGATTGAAGCACGGCTGGATCTGCACGGATTTTCACGCGAAACGGCTCATGATGCGCTTCTGGCCTTTATCGACAAAATGTACGCCGCAGATAAAAGAACCCTTCTGGTCATCACCGGCAAGGGCAGCGGGATATTAAGAACGTCCGTGTCAAAATGGCTGAACGAGCACGCCACAGTGCTGGCCGCCGAGCCGGCCCAACCCAAGGACGGCGGCGCGGGCGCGTTTTATGTTTTGCTGAGACGGAAAAGATATAAGGTCAAAACTCATTAGGGTCAAAACCCAATTTCATGGATTCTGCGCGAGCCAAAAAGGCAACCGGGCGTTCTCAAAGGCCTTGCGCCAGACAATAACATCCGGGATGACAGATTCTCGCTATAGATGTGACCTTAAGGAAGAAACATCGTCTCAACAACCGGGCGCAGTTCCCCCGTCAAAGATCTGTGCACCGGGCATTTTTCGGCAATTTCAAGCAAACGAAGGCGCTGGGTTTCATCCAGCGGCCCCAGCATCTTGATCTGGCGCGTGATCAGGTCGCGCCTATCCGGGCCCTTTTGATGGCTCAAAACGACGCTGACTTTCTCAAGCGGCCAGCCTTTTTGCCGGGCATACATGCGAAGCGTCATCGCCGTACATCCCCCTAACGCCGCCAGAAGCAGCTCATAGGGATTGGGTCCCCGGTCATTGCCCCCCAGCGCCTCGGGCTCATCCATGACCAAGCTGTGCCGGCCGGCTGCAACTTTCTGCAGAAAAACCCCGTCGCCTGATTCTTCTACGGTAACGGAGTGAATTTCAGCCATGGCTCTCAGGGAATTTTTTTAATTGACGCGAACTGACGTGAACACTTTGCGGGTCCGGGCGCCCGCCCTGCGTTTGGAGCTCGGCCAAAGCGGCTTCCAACGGCGCTTTTTCAGCAATCTTGTCAAATTCTTCGCGCAACGGTGCGGAAATCGCTCCGCCCAGACGCGTCGTCGTTATCCTTTCGCGCGCTGAAAAATCAAACACTTCCGTCAGGACAAGGCCTGACGATTTTATCTCCTTCGTCCGGGCGATGCTGAAATCGTCAATTTTTTCCCATTCGGGGCGGCATTCGGCATGTTTTCTTTTTTTCAAAATAGCATCCAAAACCTCGATATTATGCCGGGTACTGTCCTCATTCCCCTTATCTTCGGAGGGATTTGCGGGTTCATGAAAGCCTTTGGCATTTGATAAAATCTCCACAAGATGGGAAAATTTTGCCTCCTTCGCATGGGTCAGCGGCGTCTTGCCATCCTTGTCGCAAATACCGGCCAACGCCCCTTTTTCAAGAAGAAAGAGAACCATGCTGGTTTGATTGTAAATGACGGCACGGTGCAGGGGCGTCCTCCCTTCGACTGTCTGGGCATTGATATTGGCGCCTTTTTCAAGAAGAAAGCGGACGGCATCAAGCGCCCCATAGCGCGCCGCCGTATGAATAGGCTTCACCAAGTCACCCGCATTGTTAACATCGACATTCCCGCCGTAGGCTATCAGCGATTTTAGGATATTGAGGGAATTATTCTTCGCCGCACAGTGCAGGTTCGAATCCATATCCGTTTTAGCATTCGGATTGACCTTGCAGGTCTTGGCGTCCGGGAACTCCATGGTTGTTGACAAAATTACCGCCACACGCTTTTCATCGCCAGCACAGACGGCGCTCTCAAGCTCTTTTTGCAAAAGAAGCAGCTGGGCTTCGGCCTTCTTTTGTTTTTCTTGGTCGTTTTTAATCAAGCCGAACAACATGATTTTGCGAATCCTCTCGCGCCATTATTTAGCATAATTTATCATGCGGGAAACACTATGTCAATGAGCTTATTTGCCAGTAATTTATTTAAAATCAATACGTTAGATCTATTTTTCTTCGCCCTTAACAGCGGCGTGGAGCGGCGTGTCACCGTTTTTATTCCGGCCGTTCACATCCGCGCCCCAGTCAATCAAAACCTTGGCGACATCCACGGCATTCACGCGCGCCGCCGTATGAAGCGGCGTATCGCCGTTCTTGCCCGCACGTCCCATCACATCGGCCCCCGCCTCAAGCAGGACTTGCGCGACCGCTGCGGCATTGGCGCGCGCCGCACGGTGCAGCGATGTCAGGCCCCCGTCATCCTGAGTCATGTTAATATCGACGGCTTTGGCTGTGCCGTCGGGCGATACAACCGACGTCGTCAGAAGCCGGCGAACGCTTTCCGCGTCGTTTTCATCAATGGACTTGAAAAACTGGTCTTTCATGACAGGGATTGTCCCAGAAACCGCCCTCAGAAACCAGAGGATTTTCGCCTTTTAATCCGGTCATGCATTTCCCGGGCCTTTTCAATGCTGTCCTTATCTATGACATTATTAAAACCGTCCGCTTGCGATGCCTTGACCGTCAAATCACGGAAAATCGACGTACGAAGCCCCGATGCAAAATTAAACTGCTCGGCAATCGTATAACTTTTTTCCTTGTTTGTCCTGGACCAGATGACGCCGCCCGGCGCCTCCTTCCACTCTTCATCTTTTGGCGGTGTCGCGTTTTTCTCCAAAAGAATGATCAGGCTGGCATTCTTCGGATCCCGGCGCAGCATATCAAGCGGGCTTTCCCCCTTGGCGTTACGCAAGCGCGGGTCCGCGCCCGCGGCCAGAAGAATGGCGCTGGGGCGCCGGTCCCCTAAAAAATGGGCCGCGGCCAGATGCAAGGGTGTATTGCCTTCGGCATCCTGAAAGTTCACGTCTATGGGTGAAAGTCTGATCAGCAATTCCAGGGCTGCAATATTTGCGTTGACCGCGGCCGCATGCACCGCCGTCTTTCCCGATGCGTCCCGGATGTTTGCCCGCGCCCCCGCCTCAAGCAGGGCTTTCAGGATCCCGGGATCTCCGCCACCCTGCGCCTCAAGGTAAAACGGCGGCGGTTCCCCCGCGCTGGCGGAAGCCCCCGCTTTCAAAAGCGCGGCCAGTATATCCCGCCGGGCCTGCACGGTTTTCCCGGGGCGCGGAAAAAGCGCCCTTTGCAAAACCGTTTTTCCGCCCTCATCTTCCGCGGTCGCATCCGCCCCCGCTTCCAGAAGTTTTTCAACAAGGCGCGCATGGCCGCTAAACGCCGCCATGTGCAGGGCCGCCGAACGGCCTTTTTGAACCTCAAGGCAACGCAAGGTCAGATCTTCATTTCCCGCAAGCGCCGCAAGATCGATTGCGGAGAGATTTTTCCGGTCAAGCAGCAAGGGATTGCCCCCATGATCCAGCAGAAACCGGAAAGTCGAAAAATGGCCGTTTTCAAAGGCGGCATTCAGCGGCAATGTGCCGTCAGGCCCCGCAAGGTTAACATCCGCGCCTTTTTCAATCAAAAATTCGACAGCAAAGATTTTCCCATGCCGGCACGCCGTTACAAGAGGCGTTTCACCGTTCAGCAGCGGCTGATTGATCTTTTCGGGATGACGGTTAAAAAAATGGCCCAGATGCGTGACGTTGCTTCCGGCCAGGGACTTGATCAAAACCCCTTCCCGCCACTCCTGGAATTTCTTTCGGATATAGTCCATCATGGCTTGGGTGCATCCGGCGGTTTTCGGTGTTTGCGGGCGATGGCATCGATGATGGACAGCCGCCGCTTCATTTCCGCCTGGTAAAGGGCCTCGTCGCGCCCCTTGCGGCGCAGATCGATGGCTTTTTCCTGTTCCTCAAGATATTTCAGCGCCCCCTTGTCAGAAGCGGTGGTCGCAAGGCCGATCGCGCGCGCGCGTTCCACCATCATTTCATCCCGCTCATACCCGCCCGCCTCGAATAAAATCTTTGTGCACGCGGCATTCCCCGAAAGCGCCGCGTGATGCAGGGGCTCAAACTCACTGCCATCACGGATCCGGGCATCCGCCCGCGCGTCCAGCAGTACCTTTAAAAGCGCGGCGTGTCCGCCCTTGGCGGCAAAGTGCAGCGGCGTCCGCCCCAGAGCATCCTGGGCGTTCACATCGCCTCCCTTTTCAATCAGAAACCTGGCAACCGCGGCCGCATCATGGCCAAGCCCCGCCGCGTGCAGCGGCGTCCGACGGGCATGATTGCGAATATTCACTTGCGCCCCGTTTTCGATCAAAAACTCCGCGGCCGCCGTCGCATTGCCCCGCGCGGCATGATGCAGCGCCGCATAGCCGTCGGGCGCTGCGATTTCATTGACCTTTACCGACCGTTCCTTCCCGTCTGGAAAAGGCACTTTTTCCGCCATGATCTGCTTCATCTTATCCACCTGATTGGCCCGCGCCGCTATGCCAAACTCCGCATAGAAATCAAGCAGGAGACGTTGCGACTGCACAAAATTCATTTTCCGGTTATTTTTCTGGCCCATATTTTTTTCCTTCTTCTTCTTGATACCATCTCATCAATAATCGAAAAGTTTTGGGAAGCTCATTGCGCCCCCCCTTTCTTGCGCTTTAAAATACGCTCAAGGCTTGAAAGCCTGTCCCGATGCGTTTTTTCAGCGCGTTCCGCGCGCTGCTGCGCCAGCATCCGGGGCGCATCTTCCAAAAATTTAGCCGTGCCGGCCTGATAGGCTTTTTGTGCCGCCTCCAGCGGAGTCTGATCATATTTATTGCGCGCATCAAGCACGGCGCCGCGCTCCAGAAGCGCCAGGCAGACCGTTTCAAGGCCCGTCCGCGCCGCCATATGCAGCGCCGTATTCCCGTCATTAAGGGCAACGTTGACCGCGGCCCCCGCCTTGATCAGCGCAAGCGAACCCTGAATATTCTTGTTTTCAATGGCGCACAAAAGAGGCGTACGGTCACGATGATTGCGCAACTCGATATTGGCGCCCTTTCCTATGAGCAGGGAGAAAATCTCGTCCCCGCCTCCATAGGCAGCCGCGTGAAAAGCCGCCGTTTCCCCGAGAGCGTCTTTTATGTCAGGGTCAGCCCCCCGGTCGAGAAAAAGACGGGTCAGGGAACCGCTTGATCTTGCGGCCAGCATCAAAGGCGTCTGGCCGGTATAATCCGTTTCATCAACACCAATGCCCGCGGCCAGAAGACGCTGCGCGAATTTGGGTGAATTGATCTCGGCCGCCAGATGCAGCAGGGTCTTTCCCTCATATTCCGTACGTACGGCTTTTGGATTTGCGCCGCGCGCCAAAAGGTCGTTGCTTTTCGCAACAAGGCGGCGCGCTTTCTCGGAAAGAGCGCCCGGATCGCCGAACGCATCGTAAAAATCATTCGCAACCCGGGTGAGATTCCGGGTCAGCTGCGGTTTGGGCTTCTTTTTATTTCTACGCGCCGGCATATCGGCCATAGCGCCCCTCACCGCGATAAAAAAATGACGATTCACATGCTTTCCTGATCATGAAAACACTATAAGCTCCTCTTGAAGCTCCGTCAATTTATGGGAATCTTTTTGAGCGAGATTTTTTTAAAATAACATCAAGCCTGTTCAGAGTGCTCTGGTGCTTTTCAAGCCTTTCTTTTTCCTTAATGTCATTCAATTCTTTTTCGACGCGTTGCAGAACCGTCATCAACTCGATATCGCCGCAACAATTTGCCAAATCAAACGCGGTTTTTCCCTGATCGTCGCAAATGGACGGATCGGCGCCGGCCATTAACAGGTCTTCCACGGTTGCCAGCATTTTTCTTTCAATCGCCAGATGCAAGGCCGTCTTTCCATGGTTGTCGCGCATATTCAGGTCAAGATTTTTTTTTCCTGAATTGCGGGCAGCGCTCAACATGGCGCAAGTTATTCGCCCATTGCCAAAAAGAATATCCGCCATGATGGGGGTGTGGCCGTTTCTATTCCGCACACCCAGATCGGCCCCACGCTCGACAAAAAAGACCGCCAGTTCCCCTCTCTCGTGCATGACAGCCACATGCAGCGGTGTCCGGCCTCTTTCATTTTGCGCGTTTAAATCCGCGCCTTTTTCAATCAGCGCCTGACTGCTGCGGCGGTGACCTAAAATGGCCGAAAGATGAAGAGCCTGGTCGCCATCCTTATCGGCCACATTGACCGGCGCGCCCTGCTCGACCAGAAACGACACAAGCACCCCATTGTCCGACGACGACGCCGCGTGCAAAAGCGGGCTTTCATACTCCCTACGGATATCCGGCGTGATTTTTTTTACCGCACCCGTGTCGTATACAACCTCTGTCCCCAAAAGACGGCGCACCTCATCAAGCTGGCCGCCGCGCGCCGCCATGAAAATGTCCTCCACAAGCTGTTCAAAAAGAAGATCGTAGTGGCCCACAGTTTTTTGTTTCCTTTAATTATTTTATATAATATATTTCCTTAAGAAAAACCAGCCCAGCTTGACATTAAAGTAAAAACAGTATATGTAAAATATTAACTGAAACATGGACACAGAAACTGAAAAGAAACGTCTTAATGCCCTTTTTCTGGCGGCGGTACAAAACCGCTCTATTGCCGATGCTGCCGCTTTGCTTGATCAGGGTGCTGATATAGACACCCGGCTCGGCAGCGCCTTCCTGACCGCCGTGCGAAACAATGATTCTTCCATGGCGGCCTTCCTGGTCAAAAAAGGCGCGCGGATTGTCAGCCCCTGCCGCCATCATTATCAGGAACTAAAGTCTTCGCCGCTGCTGGAAGAAATAACGCTCTGGGCCGAAGCCGAAAAAATCGCTCATCACAAAGACGGCGCACGGCACAAGGACGATCTCTTCCGCCTGATTTTCGGCAGCTACACAACGCTTCAGGACCTGAAAGAAGAGCGCCCGGGGTCGCAAGGTTTCACCGGCCTGACCCTGGCTGCCAAGGCGGGCCTTATGCATGAAATCCTGACCTTCGCGCTGGATAAAAAAGATGACCGCCTGGAACCGGAAAACTTTTTTATCAAGGATCGTTTAGGGCAAAGCGTGGTGGACATTCTGGGCGCAACCGGTGAAATAGAGCAAAACCTGCAGAACAAACCAGCCTCTCCCGGCGGCCTTTCCGTCCTTTTCATACCCGGGTTTTGGGACGACGCCCCGCAAAAAGCTGAAATTCTTTGGCAAAAATTGCCGGAAAAATTCAAAAGCCAGGTATCAATCGACGCCTGGCGGCATGCGGTCAACATTCAAAAAATCGATCGGATGCTTGGAAAACGGCGTCAGGCAAATTGCGGCCGCTGATAGATCCTGTCAATCAATTGCCGTCTTAAGGAAGCAACGTTGTACATCCCCTTGGGCTCGACGCGGATGAAGGGGATTCCCGCCGACGCCATCGCCCGGTCGACAAAAGCCGGGTTCCTTTTCAGGCGCGCAAAAAAGCCAAGCGGCCCGTCATCCACCTCGATACAAAGCGCGATCTTGGCGCTGCCTTCATGCACAAGAACGAAATCAACATGCTGGGCGGCAATCGCGGCGCCATGCATCTTGGCGCTGATCTTGTCCGGGCAACGGATAATATCGCCCAGACGGACCTTAAGGCAGATATGCATTTTTTCCGGCAGGGCTTGCTTGAGAGCTTTGTAAAACGTCCATTCATGATCACTGACAAGCTTGTCGCAGGGGATATAAGGCAGCGGCGCCGGTCTGGAAAAAAGCTTGCGCCCCAGATAACCCAAAATCAACGGCGCGGCCAGCACCGCAAAAACGGCCATGACGCCGAACAAGACAGGTGGAAAAGACGTAGCCGCTTCGTTCATGATCAAACCCCCGTATCAAAAGCAATTTCCCCGCCTTCTATTATAGCGGAAGGAATAAACGGGCGCAAAGACAGGCGCCAGACGTTTAACGTAATTTACGCAGCCTCCAAAACAGTTGCGATACCCTGCCCGCCGCCGATGCACATCGTGGCAATGGCCAGGTTTTTATTCTCGCGTTTCAGAAGGCTGGCGGCCTTGCCCGTGATGCGGGCGCCCGACGCCCCCAGCGGATGGCCCAGCGCAATGGCGCCGCCGTCGATATTGACTCTGGCTTCGTCAATGCCCAGTTCCTGCAGGACCGACATGGACTGGGCGGCAAAAGCCTCGTTGATTTCAAACAGGTCGATGTCCTTGAGGGAAACCCCCGCGCGTTCGAGCGCTTTTTTGACCGCAGGCACGGGGCCAATACCCATGATCTCGGCGGCGCAGCCGGCAACGGCCATGCCGCGGATGCGGGCCATGATCTTCAAGCCGTGGGATTTCGCGTAGTCTTCCGTCGTGACAAGCGTGGCAGACGCGCCATCCGTCAACGGCGACGACGTTCCGGCCGTGACCGACCCCATTTGATCGAAGGCAGGTTTCAATCCCGCCAGCGCTTCAAGCGTTGTGTCAGAACGAACGCAACCGTCTTCTTCGATACGGCCGCCCCGCTTGGCATCAATGGCCACGATTTCATCCTTAAGCTTACCCGCCTTCTGCGCGGCCGCTGCCTTTTGTTGCGAGCGCATGGCAAATTTTTCCTGCTCGGTCCGGGCAATCTTGTATTTCTTGGCCAGGTTTTCAGCCGTCTCGCCCATCGAGATGTAAGCCTGCGGGTATCTTTCGCAAAGCTCCGGGTTTGGCAGCGGATTGAAGCCCCCCATAGGAATGCGTGTCATGGATTCAACGCCCGCGCAAATAAAAGCCTTGCCCGATCCTGCCAGAAGCGCGCCCGCCGCCATATGAATCGACTGCATCGACGAGCCGCAGAAACGGTTGACCGTGGTCCCAGCCACCGAAATCGGAAGGTCGGCGATGTTGACCACGATGCGGGCCATGTTGAAACCCTGCTCGCCCTCAGGGAACGCGCAACCCAAAATCAAATCCTCAAGATCCGCAGGATCTATGCCGCTTTCCTTGACCAGCGCCGTGATGACATGCGCCGCCAGATCATCCGGCCGGACGGCGGCAAGTCCGCCTTTGGACGCGAACTGAAACGGCGAGCGCTTGTATCCCGCGATGACGATCTTTTTTTCCATTTTCAAACCCCGTTAATGAAGATATTCTCAACTGTCGTTAAATCTATCGAAGTTACGGTTTCATGTCCATGACATCCCCCTTTAAAGCCATTCCCAAAGCCGGTCTCTGGCATGTTGTATTCTATTTCCGAAAACAGCCCGATTCAGATTTCACTGAAAAGCTTGATGCGGCCATCGAAGGATTGGCTCTTTCGCTTTTCATACAGGAGCAACCTTCCGGCGAGCGCTGGAAAATTGAAATGGTCACCGCCGGCAAACCCGATGAACATGAGTTTAAAGCGCGCCTCGCTCTTGTTGAAAGCCTTTCAAACACGGCCTTTGAAGATTTTACGATCGAGCCGCTGCCCGACCGCGACTGGCTGACCCATGTTTATGAAAGCTTCCCCCCTGTGCAGGCTGGGCGCTTTTTTGTATACGGCTCGCATTACAAGGAGACGCCGCCGGCAGGAAGCATCCCCCTTATGATCGACGCAGCGACCGCCTTTGGTTCGGGCGAACATGAAACAACCAAAACCTGCCTTCTGGCGCTGGAAGACCTGCATACGCGCTTTCCAGACCTTGAACGCGGTCTTGATATGGGCTGCGGATCGGGCATTTTGGCAATCGCCATGGCCAAGCTCTGGCCTGCCATGAAAATTCTGGCCGTCGACATCGATCCCGAATCCGTGCATGTCACCGAACGGCATATGTCCTTCAACAATGTCCAGGCGCACATCAAAACCGAAGCCGGCGATGGCTATGCGGCTCCCTCTGTTGCACCCTCAGGCCCCTTCGATCTGATCGTGGCCAATATTCTGGCCGGCCCGTTGATCGAGTTTTCAGGAAGTCTTTCCAAAAATTTAAGGCCCGGCGGCCGGGCCGTTCTTTCCGGCCTTCTGGCACGGCAAGCCCCGGACGTGATAAAAGCCCATAAGGACAAGGGCCTGGCGGTTGAAAAGGAATTTCCCCTTGGCGTCTGGCAAACTCTTGTTTTACGCCGGCGATAGACTCTGTTATCCTTGCAGAAGATGAAGGAGCAATCATGAAAAAAGCGTTTGTTGTCTTTTTGCTGGCCTGGACACTGGCAATCTCGCCCGCTCTTTCCCAGGATGAGGTGATGGACGAAACGCCCAACGTATCTGAATACGATGAAATAGGGCCCGGCATACTGCTTCCCAACGGCGGCGCCACCGACCCGGCGCCCGTCACCAAAAAAACCGACGCCCCGGCGGCAGAAAAAGCCGCAACCGGCCCATCCCCCCGCACCCTTCAACAAATCATGGACGGCTACTACAAAGGAAATTACGCGGAAGCCTACATATCCCTGATGCCGCTGGCCAAAAACAACTCGGCGGAAGCCCAGGAGGTCATCGGCCTCATGTACAAAATGGGCCAGGGCGTCGAAAAGAACCCCAAAGAAGCCGCTTTCTGGCTGGAAAAAGCCGCCAATAACTCAAAACCCCTTTCGCAGCACCACCTGGCATCCATGTATTTCGTAGGAGACGGGGTCACGAAAGACCCTGTGGTCGGCCTTATGTGGATCAAGCTTTCAATCATCTATTACAAAGAAGGCCCCGGCCGCGACCGGGCGCGCCAGGACAAGCGCAATATCGAACTGCATCTCTCGCGCCGCGACCGCGACCGCGCCGACATTCTGGTCAAGGAATGGCTGGAGCGAAAAGGCGAAGGCCACCTGATGTCGCTGGATCAGCAATAAACGGCTTCAGACTTTTTGCCCAAGCAGGGAATAAAGCCAAAGACAGCCCGCAATCGTGACCGCCGCCGCCGGCAGCATCATCCATGAAAGCCGGCTGCCGATGACCAGGGCCGTCATACCAATCATGATCACGGTTGCCATGAAAATATTGATCGACGTGACCGCGGCCGGGTCAAAAACACGATAACAGTAGCTTAAAAGATAATTGGCCGGCATGAAAAACACGGCCATGCCCAAAAGACCGCGCGCGCCGACACCGACCTTGGCGTAAAAACCGCCCAGCATCTGGGGCAAAAGCTGGCCGGCCATCATAAAAACCCCGGCATTGATAAGCATCTGCACCAGAAAAATCATGCCTGAAATGCGCAGCATGTCCGCTGACATCGTTCGCGCCCTACTGATTCATGGACTGGAAGAAGTCGTCGTTGGATTTTGTATCCTTCATCTTGTCGAGCAGAAATTCCATGGCGTCCACGGTCCCCATGGGGTTGAGGATACGGCGCAAGACCCACATTTTGGACAGCATCGGCGCATCGACCAGAAGCTCTTCCTTGCGGGTGCCTGATTTCTGGATGTCGATCGCCGGGAAGACGCGCTTGTCAGCCAGTTTGCGGTCGAGCACGATTTCCGAGTTGCCGGTGCCTTTGAACTCCTCGAAGATCACCTCATCCATGCGGCTGCCGGTATCGATCAGCGCGGTTGCGATGATGGTGAGCGACCCGCCCTGCTCGATGTTGCGCGCGGCGCCGAAGAAGCGCTTGGGGCGCTGAAGCGCGTTGGCGTCCACGCCGCCCGTCAGGACCTTGCCCGACGACGGGACGACCGTGTTGTAGGCGCGCGCCAGACGCGTGATGGAATCCAGCAGGATCACGACGTCGCGCTTATGTTCCGTCAGACGCTTGGCTTTTTCCAGCACCATTTCCGCCACCTGCACGTGGCGCGAGGCGGGTTCATCGAAGGTCGAACTGATGACCTCGCCCTTGACGGAGCGGGCCATGTCGGTCACCTCCTCGGGACGCTCGTCGATCAGAAGCACGATCAGATAGGCGTTGGGATGGTTCTTTTCGATCGAATGCGCGATGTTCTGCATCATCACAGTCTTGCCGGTGCGCGGCTGCGCCACGATGAGCGAGCGCTGGCCGAAGCCGATCGGCGACACAAGCTCGATCACGCGCTGGACCATGCTGCCCTTCTTCACCGTCGGGTCGGGCAATTCAAGCTTGATCTTGCGCGTCGGGTAAAGCGGCGTCAGGTTGTCGAAGTTGATCCGGTGACGGATGGCGTCCGGGTCTTCGAAGTTGACTTTATTGACCTTGATGAGGGCAAAATAACGCTCATTATCCTTGGGTGCCCTGATCTCGCCCTCGACCGTATCCCCGGTGCGAAGGCCCAGTTTCTTGATCTGGGCGGGTGACACATAAATATCGTCGGGACCGGGAAGATAGTTTTCCTCCGGGCTGCGCAAAAAGCCAAAACCGTCCTGCAACACCTCAAGCACGCCCGCGCCTGAAATGGGAATATCCTGCTCGGCCATTTTTTTAAGAATGGCAAACATGATCTCCTGCTTGCGCATGAGGCTTGCGTTTTCAACGCCCAGTTTTTCCGCTTCTTTCAAAAGATCTTCGGGCGATTTGTTTTTCAGTTCCTGGAGATGCATGGTTTTTCCTTAAAAGCCGTATATGGCGTGATGATTGAAAAAAGTTTTAATCGGCTGATGTAAAAATCGTCGTTGCCAATGTATGGGAGACAAATGCCGCCGAACGGCGGTCTTTCTGCTAATAATACTCGTTCTATTTTCCCGGAATGTCAATAGCTTCTTTCTGGTTAAAGCAAGAAGTATTTACATAGCGTTTATAATTTTTGATGACTGAGCGCCCAAGCTGCCCAGCCACCCCTTGAACGGCACGATTTTCTCAATAGACGCTGCGGCCTCGAACACAACCGCATCTTTTAAAAACCCGGCCATGATTTGAAGCCCTACCGGCAAACCGGCCTTTGTCAGTCCGCAGGGGATCGACGCGGCGGGCAGTTTTGCCAGATTGGCGATGTAGGTAAAGGGCGTCCAGTCGCGCCAGCGTTCGCCCTTCGCATCAATCGGCATGTCGTTTCCGACATCAAAGGCCGTCATGGCCGTGGCCGGCGTTATCAGCACGTCGCAACCGTCAAGAAGCTTTTTCATTTGCTCGATCACGGCAAGCCTCTCGCGTTGGGCCCAGACGTAATCAAGCAGAGGCATCTTTGCGCCCAGCCCAGCCCATTCCAGAAAGCGCTTGTCCATGACCTCTTTCTTTTCCTCGCTCATATTCGAAACCATGAAAGCCGCGGTCGCGCCCCAATGGCGATTGAAAATCTCGATCAGGTTCGGAATTGAAAGCCTGATCTCCTCGACATCGTGAAAACCCGACAGGGCTTGGGCCGCTTTTTTCACGAGCATCGCCACTTCCGGTATCACCGGCGTGTCATTGACCGTCGGCGCATAAAGGATTTTAAGGCGGCGGCCCGTGGGACGCGCAAAGGCTGTAAAATCGGGCTTTTCGACAGGCAAGGCATTGGCGTCACGCGCATCCGGCCTTGTAATGACGCTCAACATCAATGCCGCATCCATGACCGTGCGCGTCATCGGCCCCGCAGACGAAAGCGAAGCGAAAAGACTGGCCGGCCAGCTGGGCACAAGACCCGGCGTCGGTTTTATGCCGAAAACGCCCGTGAAGCTTGACGGAATGCGGATGGATCCCCCGGCGTCGGACCCCAGATGCAAGGGCCCCGCGCCGATGGCCGCTGCCACGGCCGCGCCTCCCGACGATCCGCCCGGCGTTTTATCCCTGTTCCACGGGTTGCGCGTAATGCCCGTCAATGGACTGTCCGTTACGCCTTTGTGCCCGTATTCAGGCAAGGTCGTCTTGCCAAGCAAAACCGCGCCTGCCTCTTTTAGGCGCGCCACGGGCGGCGAATCCGTCTCCGACGGCGCGCTGCCGGATGTTGCGGAACCATAGCGCGTGGGCCAGCCCTCGACGCCAAACCAGTCCTTGATCGTGACAGGTGCGCCGTCGAGTGGCCCCAGAGGTTCCTTGTCCAGCCAGCGCCTTTCGGAAGCCGCTGCCTGACGCAGCGTTTCTTTTTCATCCACAAAACAAAAAGCGTTATAGACCGGGTTGAGTTCAAAAATACGCGCAAGACAGGCACGGACGGTTTCGACGGGCGAAACCTCTCCTTTTTGATAAAGCCCGAAAAGTGTGCTGACGGATGCCGTTAGAATAAATGAATCCATGCGCGATATGTAATACATCCTTTGCCGGAAAGAAAGAGACCCATCTATCCATCTGTTTTTACTTGCTTTTAAAAGCTTTTTCCCAATAATAAAATAAGACGTGATATACTATAAGAAGGGGTGGAGTTTAAAGATCATGTCCGTTTTCAAGCACAAGGGTATTTTGTCATTTCTGTCTTGCGTGGGGATTTTGGCCCTGCTTTCCGGCACGGCGGCTCTGGCCGAAGGTGAGGGCGGTTATAGCGGCCTGATCGCGCCGCCCAAAAAAGAAAAAACCAGCCCCACGTCGACCAAAACGGCGCCGCCATCTGGTTATTCGGGACTTATCCCCGGAACGTCGCAAGGCAAGCAGGGAACAGTCGCCGGAACGAATACGGACACTAAAAAATCAAAGGATGTCGCGCAACCGCCCCTGCCCGGAGCCAAGACAGACTACCCTTCAAAGTTCAAGGCAGTCGATCTTGATCCGCCGCAACAAAGCCTCCCCGAAAATCCTCATTCCATACAGACAGCTGAAGACATTCAGTTCATAGCCGCGCTCACCGCGCCCGTTGAAGGCGACCCCGTAAAAAAATTGCTGTCTGGGTCCGACATTCGCCTGCCCGAAAGGACGCTTAAAATCCTGAGCAAGCCGCAGGCTAAAAAAGACGGGCTTTGGCCGCTTGAACACATGACGAAAATGAACATTGATCTGCTGTTCCAGCTGTTAAACAAAAAGGAACGCCCCCCGGCGGAACAGAAGAAAATGATCGACGATGTTCACCGGAAGCTTAAGGAGATGCAAGAAGCCCTTTATCTTCGCACGGAAACGCCCGATATTATCTACGAAAGCCTGGGATTGCCTGAAAATTATGTCACGATGGAAAAAGAATCTCTGAAGGGATCCATCCAGATAGTCGAGCTTGCTTTGGAAAATTTACAAAAATACAAATAGACCGGGAGAAAAAAGATGAAACCCACAAAAACCGCTTTAGTCGCCATCTTCATCCTTGCGTTTTCAACCCTGCCGGCGCAGGCCCAGTATTACGGGTCTTCAGGCGGCAGCGGCGGCGGCTACAGCGGGTTGGTGGCCGCGCCTAAAAATACGCAGTCACAGCCAAGCTATTACCCGCAGGAGAAAAAGCCCGCAGGCCCCGTCGATTTTTCCAATCTTTCCGGCCAGCAGAAAGCGCCGTCCGCGGCACAGGGCACGGGCGGCGCGCTTATTCCGCAAGGCACGCCCGGCGTGAATGCGCCAACACCGCTGGAGCTGCGCGATCAGCGCGTCGCGGAAATTAAAGAAAAAGCGGCAGCATTGCAGGCCCATATAGAACTTCAGCAACAGCAGCAATATGAACTGCTGAACGCGCGGATCGAGGAACACCAAAAGAAAATGCTTGAAGATCAGGAAAATTCCACCGCAGTGCCGCCCCCCGAAAGTGCGCCGCAATAGAACTTTTCACAGTAGGACAGATAGAGTATAAGAAGGCATGAGTGAAACCGGCATTCTTATCGGCCTTTCCGCCGTCGTCGTCCAGGTCAGGGACGACCGGCCGCAGGCGCTTGTCATCCGCAAACCGGGCGAAGACGACGCGCTTCCTTTCGGACCTTTCGATCCCGTCAATCATGAAACACTGGAACTTGGCCTCCGAGGCTGGGTCGCGGAACAAACAACCGTTACACCGGGCTACGTCGAGCAACTTTATACCTTCGGAAACAAGGGACGTTATGCGGGACAAAAAGAAGACGGCCCGCGCGTCATATCGGTGGGCTATCTGGCGCTGACCCGCGGTGAAAGCAGGAAAGACGGCGGGATTTCCTGGGGCGGCTGGTATGACTATTTTCCATGGGAGGACTGGCGCGGCGGCAAGCCTTCCATCATATCGGAACTGATCGCGCCTGAACTGGGCCGCTGGGTCGAGGCGGGCGCGGACGCGGAAACGCGGGAAATCCGAAAGCGCCGCGCAAGCCAGACTTTCGGTCTTTACGGCTTTATGTGGGATGAGGAAAAAGCGCTGGAGCGCTATGAACTTCTCTACGAAGCGCGCCTTGTCATGGAAGCCCTGCGCGACAAGAAAATCCCGGTTTCGCCCGAACGCGTCGTCCTGCCCGGGCAAAGCATGCGTTTTGACCACCGGCGCATCCTGGCCACGGCCATCTCGCGCCTGCGTGGAAAATTGAAATACCGCCCCGTCGTGTTCGAGCTTATGCCCGACAAATTCACGCTTTTCGACCTGCAAAAAACGGTCGAGGCAATCGCGGGCCACAAACTGCACAAGCAAAACTTCCGCCGCCTGGTCGAGAACGAGGGCCTGGTCGAAGAGACGGGCGAAATGCAGCCGGGATCACGCGGACGGCCCGCCGAGCTTTACCGCTTCCGGCGCGATGTCATGCTGGAAAGACCCGCACCCGGCGTCCGGCTTTCGTCCAAAAAAGCGGGATAAGACACTTATATCCTATACGGCCAATCTCAATCATTACCGGGCGGCAGCGGCGTCTTTTTCCGGCTGTTCGCCGTGATGCTGCTGCGCTCGGCCGTGCCGCCCAGTTCTTTTTGCTGATCGAAAGCAAGCTCCAGCGGGGTTTTATCCGCAAAATCGTCGAAAGACTTGCGTTCCACTGAAAAAGGCTCGGCACCCTTCATTTTACACCAGAAGCTAGTGCGTTCGCGCGTCTCGAAATTGAATACGTCCGTCAGATGGAAGCCGCCCGTATCCTTTTCAAGCCGCACTTCTTTGGGCGTATCCAGAAACCACTCGCCCTGCCTGCGGGCCAGAAGCGTCTGTTCCTCGCGTTTTAGCCGCTCAAGCCTTTCCGTTTCCCGCCGCGCCGTCTCCTGCCTTTCGCGTTCGGCGGCTTGCCGCTGTTCTTCTTCGCGCTCTTCCCTGAAGAGTTCGGATGCGAAAACGGCATGCCCGTTCAGTTCAGCAATATTTTTAGCCTCAGGACCAATATGAGATTTTATTTTTTTATTAACACCACGGTCCTTCAATAGTTTTAGAATCTCCAAATCGCCCTTCCATGCCGCGACATGAAGCGCATTAAGCCCTTGACCCTTTTCATCAAGGCGGTTTATATCCGCCCCGGCATTGATAAGGGCTTCTGCCACGGCGGTTTGCTTGAACAAAATAGCCAGTGACAGCGGCAAATGATGGCGATATCTTAATGGCTCCATCTCGCAATGAAGCAATTCAGGATGCTGCACCAAAAGATTTTGAACGGTTTTGACCTCGCCTCTTGTGATAGCCTTCAGAAATTTTTCTTCCTTGGAAAACCCGAACATCCGTCACATCCCCTTATCAACACCGTCCAAAGACCTGAGCTTGCGCGCCGGCATCGAGTTGCGGATCGCCATGGAATTGGGCTTTCCACCCAGCGCGACCAGCTGTCCGTGGGCTTTTTCAAGCTCGGTCACATCCGGGATCTCGTCAAAATAACGCCGGAAGGCCGATAGCTGGCCGCCGTTTTTTTTAAAAACGATTGTCGTTTGCATCCGGTTTTCAAAATTAAACACTTCGGTCAGGCGCTGGCGGATCTCCGGCGTTTCAATATCGCGCACCAATGTCACTTCGCTGTGTCCCGTCAGGGTCCACTGCCCCTCATCCAGCCGGGCTTTTTCCTGCGTTTTTCGTTCGGACCTGGTTTGGGCGACTTTCTTTCTTAGATAGACCGCCGTGTCGGCGTTTTTCTTTTCGTGGGCAATGGAAAGAGCCGTATCGCCGTTCCTTGAGCAATGAAACAAATCCGCGCCATGATCAAGCAAGACATCAATAACGCCCACTTGTCCATATTGCGCCGCAACCATCAATGGGGTCCAGTCATCATTCTTGTTCATGGCCTGTACGTCGAATCCTTCCCTGATCATCATCTCGACGATTGTTGCATGGCCGTAGCGGGCCGCCGTATGAAGTGGGGAATTTTGGTCAATCTCGTCATTCCACCCAAGCTGCTGGTTCGTGACGGAAACCCAAGCCGGGTTTTTCCTGATAAGGGTTTCAGCCTTTATGACATCGCCGGATTTGACGGCCGCCAGGAAGTTGTGCGGGTCGCTCATGGCGTCACGCCCTTCATGGCTTTCAGGTTACGCGCCGACACAGGCCCCACTACGCTCTGCGGATCGGCCAGGCCGCCCAGTTCTTTTTGCCGCTCGAAGGCCTGTTCGACCGCGGATTTGTCCTTCATGTCGTCAAAGCCGTAGTGCTTGACGTCTGTATGTGAGTTATCGAGACTTTTCATGATCTTCATGCGCTCGCGCGTTTGGAAGTTGAAAATATCGGTCAGACGCCAGTCGGCGATCGTTTTTTCACGAACCACTTCATAAGGAGAGGTCAGGGTCCATTTTTCCCGGTTTTTTTCTTCAGCCTTGCGTTGGGCCGCAAGCTCTTCTTCTTTCTTGCGATCGGCAAGGGTCCTTTCAAGCAAGGCCAATGTTTCAACTGTCTGCCATTCCCTTGCCGATTGAATGTGTTTATCTTCGAGCGGTGCGCCGTGTTTGAGAAGAATTTCAGTGGTTTTTACTAATCCTGTATGCGCCGCAAAAGAGAGAGGATCATCAAAACTATAACTACCCGTTTGCGCAGATCTTAATTTTATCGTCAGGCAGCCAGGGTATGCGGCAATGATTTCTTCTAAAGCCGCACCATCGCCAAGCTTGATGGCTTGCGCAAAAGCCTTCGGATCGAAATGTGACATTTAAAAATCCTCCTGATTCTTGTGACCAGCCACCCTAGCAAAATTTCCCTAAAAAATCAAGTTATGTTAATTAATTGATTTTAATGGGGTTATTTCTACCCAATATTATGTTGTTGACTAATTATTCTCCCTATGAGTATAATAAATTATACTCTGAATGAGTATAACGAATCAGGAGAAAACGGATGTTTGATACGATAATGAAAGAAAACCCCGGCGCCGCCCTGGACGCGCTTTATCAAAAGGTCGCGCGTGTCGTGCCACGAATGGAGTGGGACCTTTACGCCCCCGTCATCGCCGAGATCAACAAGCTTAAAAAAGAAAAAAACGCGGTCATCCTGGCTCATAACTATATGACTCCCGAGATTTTCAACTGCGTTGCCGACATTACGGGCGACAGCCTTCAACTGGCCCGCGAAGCCGCCAAGGTCGATGCCAAGGTCATCGTCCAGGCGGGTGTGCATTTCATGGCCGAAACCTCCAAGATCCTCTCCCCCGACAAGACCGTTTTGATCCCGGACCTGCGCGCCGGATGTTCTCTTGCTGCCAGCATCACAGGCGCGGACGTAAAACTCCTGCGCCAGAAATATCCGGGTGTTCCCATTATCACCTATGTCAACACCTCGGCCGATGTGAAGGCGGAATCCGATATCTGCTGCACCTCGTCCAACGCCTTGGCCATCGTCGAAAGCTTCAAGGAAGACACCGTCCTCATGATCCCGGACAAGTATCTGGCCCGCAACATTGCCAAGCAAACGAAGAAAAAAGTCCTGACCTGGGAAGGCGCCTGCGAAGTGCATGAAAAATTCACGCCCGAAGACATCCGCGAATTTCGCAAGGCATGGCCGGGCGCGGTCGTGCTCGCCCATCCCGAATGCCCGCCGGAGGTGGTCGCGGAAGCCGATTTCGCGGGATCGACATCAGCCATGGCCAATTATGTGCGCGACAAGCAACCCAAGCGCGTCGTCATGGTGACGGAGTGTTCGATGTCGGACAACGTCGCGGTCTTCAATCCCAATGTCGAATTTGTCCGGCCCTGCAACATGTGCCCGCATATGAAACGCATCACGCTTGACAACATCCTTGAATGCCTGAAGACCGGGCAGCACGAAGTCACCGTCGATCCCGCCGTGGCCGAACGCGCGCGCGCCGCGGTCGAACGCATGCTGGCCGTCAAATTTTAAGGGAGGTGTCGTCATGAAACACACCGTTAAATCAGACATCGTCATCGTCGGCGCGGGAGCCGCAGGTCTTTTTACTGCGCTCACGCTAAGCCCCCGGCCCGTTACGGTCTTAAGCGAAAAGCCTCTGGGCGGCATATCGTCGAGCACCTTCGCGCAAGGGGGCTTGGCCGCCGCGGTCGATGCCAAGGACAATCCGCATAATCATGCCCGCGATACGATGAAGGCGGCGGCCGGCATTGCCGATGCCGCGGTCGTTGATGCGCTGACTTCCGAAGCGCCCAACTATGTACGCCTGCTGGACAAATACGGCGTCGCGTTCGAGCGCGACGAAGCCGGGAACTTCACCTTGAGCCGCGAGGCCTGCCACAGCCACCGCCGCGTACTTAAAGCCGCCGAGGGCGACGGTTTTGGCAAGGAGCTTATGCGCGCCTTGGCCGAGGCCGTCAAGAACACGCCGTCTATCAATTTTATCGAAGGCGTTTCCGCCGAGCGTCTGGTCAAGAACAGAAGCGGAAATGCGGCGGGCGTGCTGGCGCGGCGCAACGCAGACAACGAGATTATCTTTTTTGAAGCCCCCGCCGTCGTGCTGGCCACGGGCGGGATCGGCGGACTTTTTGCCGCGACGACCAATCCGCTGGGTGCCATCGGCAAGGGCGTTGCCATGGCGGCCCGCGCGGGCGTGACCCTTTCGGATCTTGAATTTGTTCAGTTTCACCCCACGGCTCTGGACATCGGCGAAGACCCGGCCCCTCTGGCAACCGAGGTGCTGCGCGGCGAAGGTGCATATCTTGTCAACAGCCGGGGCGAGCGTTTCATGGCTGAAATTCATGAAATGGCCGAACTGGCTCCACGCGACATCGTCAGCCGCGGCATCTTTGCCGAGCGCGAAGCCGGGCGCACGGCCTATCTTGATTGCCGCCACATCGATGTTGAAAAGTTCCCGGCACTGCTGACGGCAGCGGCGCGTAAAAACATCGACCCCCGTCATCAATTGGTTCCGGTCATGCCCGCGGTGCATTACCACATGGGCGGCATCGCAACCGACCTGAATGGCAGGACCAGCCTGAAAGGACTTTGGGCCGCGGGTGAAGTGGCCGCCACGGGGCTGCACGGGGCCAATCGCCTTGCATCCAACTCGCTCATGGAGGCCGTCATCATGGGCGGCCGCGTGGCGCGCGATATTCTGGCGACACCGCTTGAATCCGAAAAAGCGCTTTTGGAAGATGAATATCTCCCGCGCGCGCCCGAACACGCGACGAACAAAGTCATCCACCAGATCCGCCAGACGATGTCGGATCTCGTCGGCGTCATCCGCGACCGCAAGGGGCTGGAAACGGCCCTTCGTATCCTGACGGATATTGAAAAGACCTACGAAGGCGTGGACACGAAAACCGCCGACATGGCGCTTCTGGCCCGCCTGATCGCCACGGCCGCTCTTGAACGCCGGGAAAGCCGGGGTGGGCATTTCCGCCGCGACTTCCCCGAAAGCCACGTTGAATGGCAGCATCGTTCGTTTGTGACACCCATTGTCAAAACCGATCTCAAGCGTAAGGAGAAGGTGGCGTGAATATGCCGTACCTTGCCATTCTTACGTATCGCCATACCGGCGAAGGCCGGTATCCGGCCATCATATATAAATGCGCATGTAAAACATGCGCAACCAGACCCCGGAACAAGTCCGGGGTGGCGGTGGGAATTCAACATGCATCATAATCTCGACCCCATCATCGTCGAACCTTTGGTCAGACAGGCGCTGGCCGAGGATCTGGGCTTGGCCGGCGACATCACAACCGACAATGTCATTCCCGCCGACAGAAAGACAACCGTCGTCATGGCGGCGCGCAAGGAAGGCCGCATTGCAGGCCTTGATCTGGCCGAAGCCGCCTTTCGCCTCACCGACAGAACTCTTGATATAAAACGTTTGAAACCCGAAGGGTCGGATGTAAATCCGGGCGATGAACTCCTTGAAGTGCGCGGCAACGCCCGCGCCATACTGAAGGCCGAGCGCGTGGCGCTCAACTTCGTGGGGCATATGTCGGGCATCGCAACCGTCACGCGCGACATGCAACGCGCCTGCGGCAACCACAAGGCCCGCATCGCCGCCACGCGCAAAACAACGCCGGGATTGCGATCCGTTGAAAAATACGCGGTCACCGTCGGCGGCGGGCTGCCGCACCGCATGGGGCTTTTCGACGCGATCCTGATCAAGGACAATCATATAGCCATGGCAGGCGGCATTGCGCCTGCGCTTCGTGCCGCGAAGGAAAAAGTGGGACACACCGTCAAGATCGAGATCGAGGTCGACACATTGGCCCAGCTTGACGAGGTTCTGGCGGAGGGCGGCGCGGATATCGTGATGCTCGACAACATGTCGGCGAAAGACATGGCCGAAGCCGTGAAACGCGTTCAGGGCCGTGCCATTCTGGAGGCCTCGGGCGGCGTGACGCTGGCCCGCGTGCCGGAGATCGCAGCCACGGGCGTGGACCTGATTTCAGTTGGGTTTATTACTCACAGCGCGGCCAATCTGGACGTGGGGCTGGATTTCAAAAATAATTAAATGATTAAATGGCTAACGCCTCTTACGAGGCGAAGACCTACCCTGGCGACGCTTGGCTCAAGGAGCCGGTGCCTCCACCAGGCGGACAGGCCGGCAACTAAGCCGAAAGCCGTCCTTAAGGTGCCAACCAACGTTGCCGTCCGAGAGGCGGACACCCCACACGCCGGACGGGTAGACTCGGTCCTCCGTGGACGACCAGTACCAGACGGGATAGCCGGAACCGCTAGACGCGGCTGTTTTAAAGGCGTGTTTCGCCTCTTTGAATGCGCCTTTATCTTTGGCAGAGAGGATGTTGTCAGGCGTGGTGTCTTTGCCGTCGACATCTTTGCCGTGCAGGATATCGCGTGTCGGGATAATCCAGCCGCCGTTGTAGCTGCCGTTCTTCACCGCTGCGTAGAATTCCTTGTCGGTCGCATAGTTTGTGCCGTCGTAGCCGTTCCAGTTTTTCAGCTTGGCGATGTGCTTCACGGCATCAACGTATTTCATCGTCTCCGGCAGGTCTTCCGGTGCGGCAAAGACGTTGAAGGTCTTGCTCAGTGATTTGCCGTCGCGGTCTTTGGGCTTGTATACCCCAAGGTAAATCGTGCCGTCCGGCATCTTCTGGCCGGGCTGAGGGGACTGAGGCGTAGCACGAATGGAAAGAAGCAGCAGATCGAGAAGAACATCTGAAGACGAATCTTCTCGTATCAAAACTTCTTTTCCAAATCTCGGGTTCTTATTTGACATTCCATATATATAACAAATATTATACATTATGTCAAAATTGTGCTATATATTTGATTTTGGGAAGTTATTCTTGCCAGCAAACCCAGCGCTGTTGCCGAGTTCTCCATCAATGACCTTCATCATCCTCTCAAACCCCTTAAGATACGCCTCGTCCTGCTCGAAGCCCTTTTTCAGGCAGAGATAAAAAACGCTTTGCAGGAATTTCTTGAGCGTTCCGGGTTTGATATGCGCGCCATCCACGGCATAGGACATCAAAAGCAACGTGTCGCAGCTTTTCCCGCCGGGTTCAAGAACAGGCTGGACGTAAGGGATCGGCACTTTCTGCGCGCCCCATTTTTCAAAAATTTTGATCCGCGTCGCGGGATCGATGCTGTCGTCTTCAGGTTTTATCTTGGCCGGGTCGTTGACCTCGATCAGCACACCTTCCAACGCGGCACCATCACGCGCGGCCAGATCCTTCATGGCCTCAATGCGGCTTTCGACCATCTTGCGTCCCAAGCCTTTTGACCGGTGTTCAGGCGCAACCGCGTTATAAGCCAAAAGTCCGGTTTTGGCCTCGCGGTAATAATAGCCCACCGACATCGCGTAAATATCCGCCGTATCCGATCTGTCCAGATTTTGCCCGGCGATCACCACAACCATATCTACCTCGGGAACAGCGCCTTTTAAAAGCGCTTCCATCTTTTCGAGGCTCTCGCGCTCGTTCTCCAGCGGAAAGGCGGGGAGATAGACATCGCGGTACGCACGGCGGAAAAGATCCATGCCCGCGGGATCGTCCGCACGGATGGCAAGCGTCTGGCAGGACGCGGCATTAAATTCCTTATTGATCGACATGGGCGGACTTTAACAGCCTGACGCCCGTCGTCAATACATCATTTCGTCCGCGGCCCCGGTCTGCGCCGTCCTGACAGGATCCGGTCCAGCGCTTCCAGATTGCTCTCATGGCTCTTTTGCGCCGCCGCCTGCCGGATCCGGCCATGCCGATCGACGTACCCCAAAAGCGCGCTATCTTCCTGTTCCCGGATCAAATCACGCGCTGTCTTGCCGTCACCGTTGCGCGGCCCGTCGACACTGGCGCCGCTTTTGATCAAAAGCCGGGCGATCCCCTTTTCGTACATGAAATACCGCGGCTGCAAAACATCCAGCAGCGGCGCCTGCCCGTTGTTGTCAGTTGTGTTGACATCGGCCCCCGCCCGGATCAGCGCATCGGCCGCCGAAAGCTTGCTTTCCCGGACGGCCAACTGCAAAGGCGTCACGCCTTCGCTGTCTTTTGGATCAACCCTGGCCTTGAACGCAAGAAGCTCCGCGACTGTTTCCAGCGAGGCGTTACGCACCGCGATATGAAGCGGAGATGCATGGGTTTCATCATAAACGACCGCTTCCCGGCCCTCAAAAGGAAGATCAGGATCGGCCCCACCCTGCAAAAGCGTGCGTACAAGATCGGGCCTATCCTTGAACACGGCCACATGCAGCGGCGTGAAGCCCAGATCATCCTTAAGATTGGGGTCGGCCCCGAACTCAATCAGCGTTCTGACCGCAGAAATATCGGCATATTGCGCCGCCACGTGCAGGGCCGAAGGCTTTGATCCGACATATTCTTCGGTGCCGTAGGCTTCGAACGCCTGCCGCCGGTTGATGTCGTCGACCTGCAAAAGAATATTCAAAAGCTCGTCACTTTTGGCCGTTCCCGTCCCGGCCAGCGTGTTGAACGTCACGTCAAGCAACGCCTGCGGGCTTTCGCTTGAATCCCGGTCATCGTCGTCATCCCGCAAATCGTCGTCGTATCTGAAATTGGCCATTTTGATCCTGCCCGGACCCGCAAAAGGGCAGAAATACCCTGTTTGAAAGATCCTCTGTTTTTGTATTGCTGCTGTTGAAAGAAAGTAAAAAGGTTACGCTGTCAGGCGCTAATTCGCTTTGACATTCGATGGCTGCACCAGCAGCGCTTACATTTATAAACTGCGTCAGAACGCATGTTTCCTACACCTTTTTTGCACACAAAACGTGGGCAGAGGGACATTATGGCCCCGATTCGGCCATAACTGTCAAGAAAATTTTCAGAACTTGCATTTAAGGTCAGGCCCTGACATCTTGAGGTGCATCATTAGGAAAGGAGTATCGCGCCATGTCAAAAGAAAAACATTACCGCCTTCTGGAAGCCATGTACGCCAAGGCTAACTGCAACGTTGCCTACTGCCCCGGAATCCAGATGACGGTCTCTGAAGGCAAAGCCGAAATCGTTTTGCCCATGCGGGAGGAGTTTTATCATGCTGCCAAGGCGGTCCACGGCTTTATCTATTTCAAGCTTCTCGATGAAGCGGCTTTTTTCGCGGCAAACTCCGTCGTTGACGACGTCTTTGTCCTGACCACAAATTTTCACTTGAATCTTCTGCGTCCGATCACGGAAGGCTCCATGCGCGCGGTCGGCACAATCGCCAACGCCAGCAAAAACCAGATTATCGCCGACGCCGTCGTCTACAACGACGACAACAAGGCCATTGCCATGGGATCGGGTACTTTTGTCCGAAGCCAGATTGAACTGAGCTCGATTGAGGGTTACAGCCCTAAATTATGATGCCCGACGCACCGCTAGCCCTGTCCCTGGTAATCCTGATGGTGCTGACCGGCGCCCTGGGCGGATTTTTATCCGGCTTTCTGGGCGCGGGCGGCGGATTTTTATTTGTGCCCGTCCTTTATTACGTCCTGACCGTCACCGGCGCCGGAACCGAACATGCCATGCATCTGGCTGTTGGCACCTCCCTTTGCATCATGGTGGCGAACGGGGCCGTGTCTGCGTTCAATCATAAAAAACGCCATTCCGTCGATCTGGACCTTCTCAAAGACTGGGGACCGTTTACCGTCATGGGCGTGGTATTGGGCGCGGGCGTGGCGTCCTCCCTTAAAAGCCAGACGCTTTCGTGGGTTTTTATTGTGATCACCCTTCTGATGGCACTTTACATGGGCTTTGCCAAGAGCGATTTCGACCGGGCCCAGAAGGCGGATAAAAAAGCTGAAACCTTCCATCCTTTTTTCTTTTTTGGCCTGGGCCTTTTATCGTCGCTTGTCGGTATCGGCGGCGCGATCATGTCCGTACCCTTCATGACCTGGAACGGCATTCCCATCACGCGCGCGGTCGGAACGGCGTCAGCCCTGGGACTTCTGATTTCGGTTCCCGGCACGATCGGCTACATCATTTTAGGATCGCGCGTGGCGGATCTTCCCCCGCTCTCCCTGGGTTTCATCAGCCTGCCCGCGGTCATCTTGATCGTTCCCTCCGCCCTGCTGCTTTCCCCCTATGGTGTGCGCGCCGCGCATCGGGTTAAGAAAGATACGCTACGCAAGGTCTTTGCTCTTTTGCTACTCTTTGTCTCCCTGAAAATGTTCTATGGCCAGATCGGGCCCCTTCATCTCCTCCATGCCCCATAAACCCGGACACAGATCCATTGCCCACTGGCTTTATGCCTGCGCCGCCGCCGTTTTCCTGATGGCCGTTATCGGCGCCATCACGCGCCTGACCGAGTCGGGTCTTTCCATCGCCGAGTGGAACCCGGTTATGGGGGCGCTGCCGCCGCTTTCGGAAAGCGAATGGCAGCGTATTTTTGACATCTACAAAGAAACCCCTCAATTCAAGCAGATTAACAGCGGCATGGACCTTGAGTCTTTCAAGAAAATATTTTTTTGGGAGTGGTTCCACCGCCTCTGGGGACGCGCGATCGGCGTTCTTTATATCCTGCCCTTTCTCTGGTTCTTGGCGCGCGGAAAACTGCCCGGCCTTTACATGCCGTCCTTCATCGGCTTTTTCATTCTGGGCGGGCTTCAAGGGGCCATGGGCTGGTACATGGTAAAAAGCGGCCTGGTCGACAACCCCGCCGTCAGCCATTACCGCCTGGCATCCCATCTTTTTCTGGCCATGTTGCTTTATGCACTGATGCTGAAACTGGCCCTTAAACTTCATATCGCTCCCGCGCAGGAAAGCGTTTCACTGGCGCCGCTCAAGCGTCTTTGCCGGATTTCGATTTTTCTGACCGTCACGACCATGGTCTGGGGCGCTTTCGTGGCCGGGCTTGACGCCGGACTGATCTATAACAGCTTTCCCATGATGGGCGACCGCCTATGGCCGTCAGAAATATTGTTCCTGGAACCCGCCTGGAAAAATTTTGTTGAAAACCCGCCTTCGGTTCAGTTTACGCACCGCGTTCTTGCCATCATAACCTTCTTGTCCATTTTCGGACTTGTTAAAAAAAGCGGCAGGTTTCATCTTTCTTCTTCCGTCCGCCGCGCCTTTCTGCTTCTCGGGCTCATGATTTTTCTTCAAATAGGGCTTGGCATCGCCACGCTTTTAACCGCCGTGTCCCTGCCTCTTGCCGTCGGACATCAGGCCGGGGCCTTCCTTCTGCTGGGATTGCTGATTCGGATTGATCATGAAATTCCGAAAGAAAATTTCTCTGGCGCGACATAAAATTTCCATATTAGTTATACAATTGTATATAATTATTCGGTTTTTTACTTCTTAAGAAAAATATGGGATAATATAACTGTATGAATTTATTCGGCACTGGGGAGTGCCGCATGGGGCTTTGATGGGGTTTGGCAAGAAAAAACTTATTGTTCCTTTTATTCTGGCGGCTTTCCTGACCGCGGCGCCCGCTTGGGGGCTTTCGGACATCCAGTTCCTGTTCAAAAGCGATCAGGAACTGGTCGGGCTTGATGCCCCCTTAAAAACCGATGTTATAGACCGCCTGACTGAAATTGCCACCAGCTGTGAATATCCCCAGGCGTCGAACAAAGAGTGGAAAGAAAAACTTTTTTCACCCTACGGCTTTCACATTATCTACAAGCGTCCTGTTGATATGAGCTTTCCGACCTTTGCCAACGGCTATCAGACGACCTCCGTTCGCGAAGTGACGGAAATCATGCTGCCGCTGGACACAGACCCGCCCGGCAGCGGTATTTACGTGCGCACGGCGGATGAAAAATGGACGTTCCTTTTCAAATGCGACGGCGAGAAAATGATTGATCTAATCTGCAAGCCCGAGCTTCAGGAATATTATCCCGACGGCGGCGTGGCCTATGAATTTGCCTGCAGCAACCGCACCCCGCCGGAAGACGAGCAAAAAGACGCGGGACTAGGGAAAGAAGGCTCTCTGCCGCCGGATGAAACCCAGACGGATCCGGCATCGGGCGAAGCAAATGCAGATGATTGGTCCGAGCTGGCCCCGCCGCCGCAAAACGCCGACGACATAGAATGGGAAGACCCTCATAAAACCACCGCCGTCGAAATTCAAAACGGCGAGTTGATCATACAATAGCGTCTTTCAATGAAAGAATGCGTCATCGTTTTGCACGGCCTTGGCCTCAATCGTTTGTGGATGTGGCCGCTGGCTGTTTTTTTACGCCGGCGGGGATTCGAGGTAATTAACGTCGGCTACCCCTCCACGCGCAGGCCCATTGACGATCTTGTGCGCGAGCACATCCTGCCCATAGCGCGGGAAAAATCCGCCCAAGCTGAAAGACTGCACTTTGTCGGCCATTCCCTGGGCGGCATCTTGATCCGCCGCCTGGTTCAGAACCATGGGTTTCAAATATCCGGCCGTGCCGTTTTCCTTGGCACCCCCAGCCATGGCAGCGAGGTTGCCGATTTTCTTAAAAATCTATTCCTCTTTCGGCTTATCTTCGGCCCCGCGGGGCAGCAGCTGGGCACGAAAAACAATTCTTTACTCGAAAGCCTTCCACCCCCTGCCTTTGATCTCGGCGTTATCGCAGGCAACCACCACTGGCTTCATTTTCCAGTTGGCCTCTTTATGCCCAAACCCAATGACGGGCTGGTGACCGTGGCCAGCACGAAAGTCGACCGCATGAAGGACCATATCACCCTTGGAACCGATCACTCGCTCATGGTCATGGATCCGCGCGTTATGAAGCAAACCGGCTATTTCCTTCAGCAAGGATCTTTCCTAAAATAAGAACAAATGAGGTTGTCATGAAAAAGATCGTTTTCCTATTCTTCGCATTTTTAATGGTTTTAACGCCGGCTTTTGCCGCGCCTCCAGGGAAAGATTCACTTGTTTCTTTTTGGGAAAAATCCCTGAAGGAAAACCCGGAAACGGTTGTCTTTGCGGCAGACAAAGAAAAAGGCGTCTATGAGTTCGAAACCACTTTCTTCCCGTACAAGGGCCGGCTGAAACTTCTCAATGCCGCCGTGGCCAAAACCGGCGACACTTATTACGAGGGGTTTTATACGGGCATTATCGAGATCGAGCTTCTCGACGCGCCCAAAAACTTCATGCAGAAATACGCGCAAAGCTATTACGCCTGGCAGGAACAAAACCGCTTCTTCTACAGCGAGAAAACCGGGAAATGGTTTCCGGCCAGCCAATGGAGCGAAAACTATGCCGACACGAGCGGCGATACTCCGGCGGCCGCGCGTTCCTGCCCGATTTCACGCGACGTACTGACGATACTGGTTCTGATCGCGGCAATCCTGATCCTTATCCCCTTTATCCGCAAGCAGCACAAGCGCGCCTGGAACGCGCAGGATCAAATCATGGAACGGCAAAAGCGCAGCCTCGACATCTCTGAAGAGCTGCTGGCCGTGCAAAAACAAATCCTGGAAGAATTGCGGAAAAAATAGGCTAGAACCCGATCACCGTCACAACGGGCCGATGGTCGCTTCCAACATCGGGACCGATGGTCATGGATAGCACTTGAACCCCGTCAGATGCCAGGAAAAGGTCGATCGGGATACGCAGAAAAACCGGGAAAGAGGCAGGCCAGCTGCCCAAAAATCCCCGCCCCCGCCGCGCGTCCCGTAGGCCGCTTTTCGTCACAAGTTCTTTGAACGAAGGCGAAAACGGCGTCACGTTGAAATCGCCAAGGACAACCGCCGCCGCCTCTTTTCGCTCCAAAGCCCAGCGCACCGCCAGATCAAAATGACGGTCGCGCCGGACAAAGCCTTCGGGGAAAACGGGCGTCGCCGGATGAAGGGATAAAAAGGAAACCCGCCCCTCATCCCGGACAACATCAAAACTCAGGGCCGGGATCTTCCAATCATCCGGGTAAAGGGTGTCTTTCTTTTCCAGCGCATGTCGCGCATAGATGGCCATGCCGTGGCTGCCTTCACCGGCCAGCTCAAATGACTGCGGCAGGATGTCTTTCAAGGCCGAAAACGCCGCGGCCCATTCCGGCGTCACTTCCGCCGCCACAACCAAATCGGGGTTTTCCTGCCGGATATAATCGATCAGCGTCTTATATTGCCGGTTAAATTTAAAAACATTGATCTGAATGATCTTCAGTTTTTTTCCGCCCCCGTCTTCTGAAACGGCGGGGACTGTCTTCAAGTAAGGCAGCAATGCCGCCCCGCACAAAATAAGCGCGGCCAACACGATCACAGCAAGCTTCGAATCCCGCGCCAGCATCAAAAGCGCAAAGCCGAAAATAAAATACTGAAGCTGAAAATGGGATAAAAGCTCCAGCGGCCAGACCGCAACCGGCATATAAGGCGCAAGCGCCGCCAGCAAAAACCCGATAACAATTAAAAATTCCAGAAAATTCATGGCTACTTCGCTTTCAAACCGGCTTCGCCTTTGGAAGCTTCTTCCGTGGCGTTCGATAAAAGATATTCTTGCGCCGACGGCATCTTTTTAAGGTATGCGTCCCAGAAAGCAAGACCTGTGCAGCGAACGTAATCAACTTGTTTCTGGCTTGGCGGTCCCGCGCCCGGAAAACGCACGGCGCCCGCGATGCCGCCAAAACCGTGATAAGCCCCGGCCAAAAACAGAAGGAAACGATCTCCGGCCGGCATATCTTCCCAGCTTTTCAGCCGCCAGCTGACCGGCTGATCGGTGAAACCCGATGTATCGTTGCTGCCCGTGATCATCAGCGTGGGTTTTTCCATTGTGGCGAAGGACTTGTCGTCAAAAACCCCGCCGATACCTGATGGTGAGATCATCATGAAAGCCGCAATTCTTTCTTCCTTGAAACTTCGGCGTTTGCCCCGGCCCAAAAACTTTACCTTCGTGGTGGCGCCGGCCAGAAGCTCGGCCGTATGCGCGCCATAGGAATGCCCGCCCATGCCGACCGTTGCCGCATCAAGGCGTGATCCCAATCCAGGCGCCCGCCGCGCGATCTCGGAAAGCTGGTCAACAATCAGGGATATTTCCAGCGGCCGAATATCCCATTCGTCAAAGGCAAAAACGTTCTTAAGGCTGGGAATTGTGCCTTTTTTGACGGAATCCGAATGGGTGGGACGGATCACGACATAGCCGTGCGACGCCCAAAATTCCGCCAGCGGCGCATAGCCATCCTTGCTGCCGAACGCGCCGTGCGACCACACAATGACCGGAAACTTTCCACCGCCGCTCTCGGGAAAAACGACCGATATATCCAGGTCACGCTCCCTGTCTTCATCACGAATCCTGATCAGGGCTGTCCGGGCCACCGGATAGGATCCTTTTTGGCACTTATAAAGCCCGGACACTTCAGTTTCAGGCTGATCGGGGCCCGGGTTCTGGGCAAAAACGCCAAGGGCCGGCGCCAGCATCAACGCCAGCGCCAGCCCCGCTATCCTTGCCGCCGATCCCAAGATCAGGCCGCCTTGGCCTTTTTCAAGGCAGCATCCAGATTGGAAGCGACCTTGGCCATGAACTCCTCCGTCGTCAGGAATTTGTGATTCTTGTCGATCAGGATGGCCAGATCCTTGGTCATGAAGCCGCTTTCGACCGTGTCGATGCAGACTTTTTCAAGCACTTCGGCGAACTTGACTACGTCGGGCGTGTTGTCAAACTTGCCGCGGTAGCGAAGTCCTTGGGTCCACGCGAAAATCGACGCAATCGGGTTGGTCGATGTCGGCTTGCCTTCCTGATGCAGGCGGTAGTGACGCGTGACCGTGCCGTGCGCGGCCTCGGCCTCGACCGTCTTGCCGTCGGGCGACAGAAGAACCGAAGTCATGAGGCCCAGAGAACCAAACCCCTGCGCCACCGAATCCGACTGCACGTCGCCGTCATAGTTTTTGCAGGCCCAAAGGAAACCGCCTTCCCATTTCATGGACGCTGCCACCATGTCGTCGATCAGGCGGTGTTCGTAAGAAAGGTTCGCCTTGGCGAATTTTTCCTTGAACTCGGTATCGAAAATCCGCTGGAAAATGTCCTTGAAACGCCCGTCATAGACTTTCAAGATCGTGTTCTTGGTCGACATGTAAACCGGGTATCCGCGCTGAAGGCCGTAGTTCAGGCAGGCGCGGGCAAAGCCCTCGATCGACTCATCAAGATTGTACATGCCCATGGCAACGCCGGGGCCTTCGAAATTGAAAACCTCCCACTCCTCTTTCTTGCCGTCCTTGCCCTCAAACACCATTTTAAGCTTCCCGGCGCCCGGAATCTTGACGTCGGTTGCGCGGTACTGGTCGCCAAACGCGTGGCGGCCGATGACGATGGGCTTGGTCCAGCCCTGCACCAGGCGCGGCACGTTCTTGCAGATGATGGGTTCACGGAACACAGTGCCGCCCAGAATATTGCGGATCGTGCCGTTGGGCGATTTCCACATTTTTTTAAGATTAAATTCCTTGACCCGCGCCTCGTCGGGGGTGATCGTCGCGCATTTGACGCCGACACCGTATTTCTTGATCGCCTCGGCCGACTCGACCGTCACCTTATCTTCCGTCTTGTCGCGATGTTCGATCCCGAGATCGTAGTATTTCAGGTCAATATCAAGATAGGGCAGGATCAGTTTTTTCTTGATCATGTCCCAGATGATCCGGGTCATTTCATCGCCGTCGAGTTCGACAACCGGTGTTTTCACTTTGATTTTAGTCATTGTAATGCTCCTCACGTCTTTGTTGGTATTGATCCTGGCCCGCCGCCTTGGCGGCTTTCTGCGCCGCTTCCTTTTTTTCCCTTTCGGTCTTGCGACGCAAATACAGCTGCTTGTTTTTAAACTGCCGCCATTGCGAAGCGGCCTTGCCGGCCGCCTTCATGCCTTCTTTATCGAGCTTACCGTCGCCTACTATGTCGTTACGCGCCTTGACAACGTATTTGCGCATTTTGGCGTCATACTCGTAAAGCTCAAGCGCCAGCGTATACCATTGATAAGCCGATTGGAAATCCCCTGATTTCTTGGCCTGCGCCGCAAGGCGCACAAAACCCATGGCATAGTCGCCGACCGCGCTTTGTTCGAACCACTCTTTGGATTTGGCAAGGTTTTTGGGCAGGCCGCCGCGCCCTTTCTCATACAGATCCGCCAGAATGAATTGGGCGCGCGGGTCGTTTTCCTCGGCCATGTCCATGAGCTCGGACATGGGATGGGGCGCGTCTTTGTTAAGCGGAATGAAGACAGGGTCCTGCCGGTAGCTTATCGCCTGGGTTTCCAGGGGAAAAACCAGAAAAAAAAGGGTTAATAAAGGTAGAAAGCAGCGCAACATAAGGTGAAGTTTATACAGATTGGCTTGAAATCTGAAGGTAAATACAAAGGGATTGTTTACCAGATTAATCTATGCTAGAAATGCGGTATGGAAAATAACACTTCCCCCGTCCGGGTTCTATGGAACAAACTCTCGACCCTCCCGCTGCCCGAGGCGGAAGGGCTTTTATCCGCGCAAAAAGAAAACCTTTCCCAGCGCGATGAAACCGGCCTTTCCCTTTTGCACATGGCCGCCGCGGAAGGACGGACCGAAATAACCACCCTTCTGGTCCGCGCCGGCGCCGTCTTGAACCCGCGTGACGCCTTGGGAGAAACGCCGCTGGATTGCGCCGTCAATCACGGCTTTGACGATACGGCGCTTTATCTGCGTCAATGCGGCGCAAAACACGGCGCGCAAATCGACGCGGAAGAAAAACCGGCAAAAGACTGTACGCTGCACGATATTATTTACCGGGGCGAACTTAAAAATTATGTGGAAGACGTCTTAAATAAAACCCGCCCGGCACTTAAAATAGCCGAACTGACCGCCGCAAACGCGCAGGGGGAAACGCCTTTAAATCTGGCCCAGCGCCAAGGTGTTTTAAAGCACCTTCTGGACGCCCGCCTTTGGGAAGGGCGCGGAAAGGATTTCATCACCCTTCTTGGCCATGTGCCCGAAGAGGTTCAAAAAGAACACGGCTGCGATGATATTCTTCGCAATGTCCGGCAAAAGTCGCTGGGTTCGGCGCGGCGCAAAAACCGCGATATTTGAAACCACGCCTATTTTTTCCGCCGCGGCGGCAGGATCTTTTTCAAACGGTCGATGTTCCGGGCGTTGTTTTTCTGACCTTCTTGAAGTCTTTTGAGACGTTGAAATTCATCACGCGCATCAAGCAGCAATTCACGCCCCGGCGTCATGGGTTTCTCGCGCGCAATATCGCAAGGCGTCCTTCCCTGCTTGTCCTTTGCGTTAAAATCCGCGCCTTTGTTGAGCAACAGCTGTATAATATCTTTCTTGCCGCCGACCGCCGCGTAATGAAGCGGCGTCCAGCCGTCGTTATCGGCCAAGGAAACATCCGCCCCCTTGCCCAGAAGCAAAATGACGCTGCGCTCCTTGCCTTTTTGCGCCGCCAGATGCAGCGGCGCCTTAAGATCGTCCGCGCGGGCGTTTACGTTGACATTCGGGTGATTTAAAAGCTCCTCAATCACTTCCCAGTGACCGAAAGACGCCGCCTGATGCAGGGCGGTCATCCCCGCCACGGTACGCGCGTTGACATCCGCCCCTCTGGATAAAAGATCACGGACCATCGATGCGTTGCCGCGCCGGGTCATATCAAAAAAATCCTGGTAGAGATCGCCATTGAACATTTTTTTTCTCTCACACCTTCGATTTTAAGGTAAATGGCGGCCCGGCCACTGTCAAGCCTACTGGTTAAACTGCGGCGCTTCCTCGTTCCCATCACGCCAAAAACCGAAGATTCCACCGCCCTTAAGCCCCCAGGCCGGGCGATAACGAATAACTCCTTTATCCAGGGCGGGCGCCATCACCTCCCGCCAGAGATGCGCGGCCGCAGACCCGCCCGTCACATCCTGCATTGGACTGTTGTCGTCATTGCCAAGCCAGACCCCCGCCACGACATCGTCCGTAAAACCTATGAACCACGCGTCGCGCGACGCTTCGCTGGTTCCCGTCTTGCCGGCCACGCCATACCCTGGAATCTGCGCCGCCCGGCCCGTGCCGAAAGCCACGACCCCTTCCATCATGCGAACCAGCGCATTGATGTCGCCCCGATCCGCGGCCCTGTCAAAAGCGGGGATTTCGCGCCGGTAAAGAACATGCCCGTTCTTGTTTTCAATCTCCACGATGGCGTAGGGCGCAATAGCTGCACCGCCATTGGCAAACGCCGCATAACCGGAAACCAGTTCCAGCATGGTCATTTCGCTCGATCCCAGCGCAAGGCTAAGATCCGCCCGAAGCGGCGACGCCACGCCAAGACGCCGCGCGGCATTTATAACGGCGGCAAGGCCCGTGTCCCGAGCCAGGCGCACGGCAACGGAATTAAGCGAATGGGCCAGTGCCTGTTCCAGCGTCACGCGTCCTTTATATTTCCCGTCAAAGTTCTGCGGGCGGTACTTTCCGTCGTCAATCGGCCTGTCTTCCATTTTATCATCCGCGGAAAACCCTTTTTCCAGGGCCGCCAGATAGACAAATGGCTTGAAGGCCGAACCCGGCTGACGCCGGGCCTGCGTCGTCCGGTTGAACTGGCTTTGCCGGTAATCGACGCCGCCGACCATCGCCTTGACCGCGCCATCGGGAAGCATGGCCAGGAAAGCGGCCTGCCCGAAGCGCCCGTCTTTGCCGCGCGCGGTTACAAAACCGCTGATCTTGGATGACGAAAGCGCCTGCATCTCCGACGAAAGGGTTGTTTTGACCACAATATCCTCGTCCAGAACCGTGACATATTCCCCGATCTGCTCCAGCACCCAGTCGGCGAAATAAAGCTGCATGCCCGATGCATCGACGCGCGGCACAAGCGCAAGATCGGTTTCAACAACCCCGGCTTTTTTTGTCTCCGTCATGTATCCCGCATCCACCATCGCGCCCAGAACGACCCGCGCGCGCTGGGCGGCCAGATCCGGGTTGGACGCCGGCGAATAGCGCGACGGGGCCTTTAAAAGCCCGATCACAACCGCCGTCTCCCACAGCGTCAGGCGCGACGCATTCTTGCCGAAATAAATGCGGGCGGCGGCATCGATGCCATAAGCGCCGGAGCCGAAATAAACCCGGTTGAGATAGGCCGACAGAATTTCATCCTTTGTAAATTCATGCTCCAGCCAAAGGGCCAGAATGGCTTCCTGCGCCTTTCTTTTAATCGTCTTGTCGCGCGACAGGAAAAGATTCTTGGCCAGCTGCTGCGTAACCGTCGACCCTCCCTGCACAAAGCGCCCGGCCAGAATATTGGCCGCCATGGCCCTTAAAATGCCCCAGGGGTCGATCCCCGCGTGCTCGTAGAAGCGGCGGTCTTCGATGGCCAGGACTGCCTCACGGACATAGGCCGGAAGTTTTGCGACATTGATGTTTTCTCCGCGAATATCGCCGAAACGGGCCAATACCTTTCCTTTTTCATCAAGAACGGTAATGGCGTTTTTTTCCGGCATGACCGGCGATTTCCACGTTCCGGGAAGATCCCAGGCGCAGTAAAGCAGAAAGAAAAAAAGAACGATCCCGCCCCAAATGCCGGCTAGAAATCCTGTGTGAATCAAGGAAGGCCAGAAGCCTTTTTTGCCGCGAAGAACGCGCAGGGAAAAAAAGGCTCTGAGGGTCTTCAGATCAAATTTTATCCTGGATTTCTTTTTACGCGCCAACCCCATATCTCCCGCGCTCCCGCGAAGGCAGGAGCCCATTTACAATAAAAGATGGGTCCCTGCCGAAGTTTATCCTCGCGAAGGCGGGGACAGGGACACGAAGATCGCCGGTACTCAGGCTGCTCTCTCAACCGCAACCGCAACCGCCTCGCCGCCGCCGATGCAAAGCGATGCGATGCCCTTTTTCAGGCCTCTCTTTTCAAGAGCAGACACCAGCGTCGCCAGAATCCGGGCGCCCGAGGCCCCGATCGGATGGCCCAGCGCGCAGGCGCCGCCGTTCACGTTGACTTTTTCATGCGGCAGGCTCAGGCCCTTGATGGCTGCGAGCGTCACCACCGCAAACGCCTCGTTGATCTCGAAAAGATCGACGTCCTTGGCGCTCCAGCCCGCTTTTTTCAGGACTTTCTCCATTGCGCCGATGGGGGCCAATGTAAATTCCGCCGGTTTTTGCGCATGGGTTGCATGGGCCTGTATCGTTGCCAGAATTTTGAGTTTCCGTTTTTCCGCCTCGGATTTGCGCATCAGCACGACCGCCGCAGCACCGTCGGAAATGGAACTCGCGTTGGCCGCCGTCACCGTTCCGTCGGGACCGAACGCAGGCTTAAGCTGCGGGATTTTTTCCGGCCTGGCTTTCTTGGGGCTTTCATCCTCGGCGATTGTTACTTCGCCTTCCTTGGTTTTGATTTTGATCGGCACGATTTCAGCTGAAAATGCCCCGGTTTTGGTTGCATTCTGCGCGCGGCTCAGCGACTCGAGGGCGAATTTATCCTGCTCTTCCCGCGTGATCTGCAGGTTGCGGGCCGTGTCATCGGCAAAACAGCCCATCAGCTTGCCCCTGTCGTAGGCGTCTTCAAGACCGTCCAGGAACATATGATCCATGACCTGGCCATGGCCCATGCGAAACCCGCCCCGGGCCTTGGGCAGCAAGTAAGGCGCGTTTGTCATGCTTTCCATGCCGCCCGCAACCATGATGCCCGCCGAACCGGCCAGAATATTGTCATGCGCCATCATGACGGCCTTCAGGCCGGAACCGCACATCTTGTTGATCGTGGTCGCGCCCGTTGCCTGCGGCAGGCCTGCCCCCAGAGACGCCTGACGCGCCGGCGCCTGTCCCTGCCCTGCCGGCAGAACGCATCCCATAATCACATCCTCGACATCGTCGGTTTTAAGGCCGCTGCGCTCGATCGCGGCTTTGATGGCCCTGGTCCCAAGCTCGGCTGCTGTAAAGCCCGCCAGCTCGCCCTGAAAAGCCCCCTGAGGGGTCCGCGCCAGGCCGACGATAACGATTGGATCATGATTTATCATATTGTATCTCCATTATTGTGCACTGCCGCAATCCTAATCGAAAACGGAAGAAAGAGCAAAAAGCCCTCTAATTTTTCAGAAAAATCAGAATTTGACTTCGGTGCCGAGCGTCACTTGCGTGAAGCGGTTGTCGTCACGCGCGGTGTCAGGATCATTGACGTCAAGCGTGCCGAACGAAGCGGCCGCGCGCAACGTCATGCCGGGCGCATATTTAAAGCCGCCGCCCAGCGTCAGGCGTTCAATCTCAAGATCGCCGCCATCCCCGCCCCCGCCGACGTTCGTCATCGTGCGCGCCTGCGCTGCTTCAAAAGTTGTCTCATGCCACGACGCCGCCAGATGCCAGGGACCGCTGTCCCAGCCCAGACCCAGAACCCAGACTTCCGTATCGGAATCCGCCGTCGAAAGCCCGTTGTTGTTTTCAAAATAGGCCGCCCCCAGCGAAAAGCCGTGACAGGACAGATTGATCCCCGCGTTCCAGGCGTCGCGGTCATCCTGACCTGCCGCTGCGATGATCTCGCGGTCGGCGTGCAGCCATCCGGCCCCGGCGCTCAGATTGGCCGTTTTATACGTGCCGTCCCAGCGCAGCGCCGCCTCGGTCATATGTTCGTAATCGCCGCCGTTGTCATCTTCGTTCATCGCGGCCGTGTTGTTGCCAAGCGCATTGGCCCCCTGCTCCGGCGCCCAGGAAACGCCGGCCTGAAAACCTGAAAACTTCGGCGTCAGATAGGTCAGTTTCGTGTCCTTGCTGTAAACCGCGTTCTGATAGCCAAGCGCGGGCAATGCCACAAGGGCCGAAGCGTTGCCGGTATCGCCGTCGTCCAGCGCATCAAGGTCAAGCGCCTGGATCTGGACGCGATGCCCGTCCACATTGGCGTCGGCCGAGGGCGCGGATACCTGCAAAAGATAAGCGGCCGCGTCGGTCGATCCGACATTCACCCGCCCCCACGATCCTGAAAAATAAAGATAGGTTTCGTCAATGACGGATGATGTTGCCGCCGTGTCGTTCATGGTTTTGATCTCGGCCTTCATGCCGACGGTCAGGCCATGATCAAATTTCGCTTCGCCGGAGAAATGAAGTTCGGAATCCTGACGAAGATCGACTTGGCGCAAATCGTCGCCCGCGGCCGACGTTCCCGCTTCGTTGTTATCCGCATAAACGCCGTAGCCGCGGAAATGCCCGCCGATCTTGACATCAAGTCCGGCCGCAAAAACCGGCGTTGCCGACAAAAATGAACCCGCCAGAAGCACGGAAACAAAAGCCGTTTTTTTCATGATCTCTCCTTCTTCTCCAAAGCCGCTATAAAAAGAGAAAGGGCGCCGGATAAACCCGACGCCCTTGATCCCTTTTGACCGTTTGTCAAACTCCAATCCTGGTTAGAGGATTAGAATTTCACTTCGGTGCCGATCGTGCCTTGGACGAAATCCGTGTCCTCAACACCAACGGTGTTGGGGTTAACTTCGCCGAATGCAACTGCGCCACGGAAGCTTACGCCCGGAGCGAATTTGTAGCCGCCGCCGATCGTGAGACGTTCGATCTCGAGATCGGTGTTAGCAGCCAGACCGGTGACTGAAGATTCAGCCGTGTAGTCCATCCAGGTTGCGCCAACGTGCCAGGGGCCGTTGTCCCAACCAGCGCCGACAACCCAGGTCGTCGTGTCGCTGTTTGCGCCCGAGCGGCCGTTGTCGTCGTTGAGGTAAGCGCCGCCGAGGCTGAAGCCGTTGAACGTAACGTTCAGACCGGCATCCCAGCTGTCACGTGAGTCGGAGCCAACGGCACCGGCGCCTGCAGCAACCGCGTTTTCTTCAGAAGCGTGGATCCAGCCGAGGCCCGCGCTGATGCCGAATCCTTCGAATTCGCCATCCCAGCGAGCTGCTGCTTCGATCACATCTTCGAAGTCGCCGCCGTTATCTTCTTCGTTCATCGCGCCCACGTTGTTACCGATCAGGTTAAAGCCTGTTTCGGGCATGTAGGAAAGACCAGCCTGGAAGCCGCTGAATTTCGGCGTCAGGTAGGTGATTTTCGTGTCCTGGCGGTACACGGCGTTATCGTAATCCAGAACCGGGTTGCTGCCAAAGAAGCCAGCATCGCCGTCGTTCAGGTTATCGTTCCAAACGTCCGAGTTCAGACCTTGGATGAAGACGCGCATGCCGTCCGTGTTGCTGTCAGCGGAGGGAGCGGCAACCTGCAGGAGGTATGCGGCGCCATCAGCCGAACCGAAGTTGAAGCGTCCCCAACCGCCTGAGAAATACAGGTAGCTTTCATCGATTACCGATGACGTTGCTGCCGTATCGTTCATGGTTTTGAGTTCAACTTTCGCACCGACCGTCAGGCCGTTGTCGAGCGTGCTTTCGCCCATGAAGTGCAGTTCCGACTCTTGACGCAGGTCGAACTGGCGCAGATCGTCGCCAGCAGCGGCCGAACCGGTTTCATCGTTATCAGCATAGATGCCGTAGCCGCGGAAGTGACCGCCTACGCCCATGTTGAGGCCAGCAGCGTTAGCAGGTGCGGACATTGCAAGAACGCCGACCAGCGCCGTGGCGCAAAGAAGTACTTTTTTCATTGTTTTTCCTCCAAAGAATCCCTTGTTTCCGGGATCGTGTTGATTTAATGGCCGAAAACGAATGCTTCCAACCACCTTGAGGTTACTTAAACCCAAATATCCTTAAGGCGTCAACATTCACAATCCATAAAAAGTGATATAAACAACGCAGTGTTGCGATGATGCCACAGTATTGTTAACTATTTTTATGAAAAAAATACTTAGTCTATACCAAAGTGCTTAAGCTTGAAGCCCCGTCCTGACGCGTGCTATTTAGATGGCTCATAACAATATGGAGTAAAACATGAAAACCACCTCCGGTCTTGTTTCCGTCCTTTTTCTGGCAAGCGTCGTTCTTTTAAGCGGCTGCGGCATGAAGGGCGAGGCCTCATACCCGACCAAGCAGCCGGGCACGGACGCCATCATATATAGTGACCAGAAACCGGAAACGATCTGGGGCAAGGGGGAAACCTTCTCCTCCTATTTCTTCGGCGACAAGGAAGACAAGGGCAGTGGCATCGGGGTCAACAGCTTTCTCTGGCGCGCCTCGCTTGACAGTCTTTCTTTCATGCCGATCACCTCGGCCGACCCGTTCGGCGGCGTCATCCTGACCGACTGGTATGAAAACCCCGAAACACCCGGTGAGCGCTTCAAGATCAATATTTACATCCTCGACCGCCAGCTGCGCTCCGACGGAGTGCGCGTGGCCGTCTTCAAGCAAAAGCAGGCGGCCAAAGGAGGGGGCTGGAAAGACGCGGCCGTCGATCCGTCCGTGCCGCGCGACATTGAAAACACGATCCTGACACGGGCCCGCGAACTGCGCGTGACGCAGGCGGGATCAAAAGAGAAATAGGCCATGAGCGAGGAACGCTATAACCCCAGGGAAACCGAGGCGCGCTGGCAGAAAGTCTGGGACGAAAAGGGGCTTTTCAAAACCCACGACCAGAGCAAGAAGAAAAAATACTATGTGCTGACGATGTTCCCATACCCGTCGGGACGGCTGCACATCGGCCACATGCGCAACTATGTCATGGGCGACGTGGTGGCAAGATTTCGCCGCGCGCAAGGCCATAACGTCCTGCACCCCATGGGCTGGGACGCCTTTGGCCTGCCTGCCGAAAACGCGGCCCGCGACAAAAACACGCATCCAAAAAAATGGACTTTGAGCAACATCGGCGAGATGAAAGCCCAGCTGAAAAGCATGGGAATTACTTACGATTGGGGGAGGGAGGTCACAACCTGCCTTCCCGATTATTACCGCCATGAACAGAAAATGTTCCTCGATTTCCTCAAGGGCGGCCTTGCTTATCAGAAAGAAGGCTGGGTCAACTGGGACCCCGTTGAAAACACCGTTCTTGCCAACGAACAAGTCGTTGACGGCAAAGGCTGGCGTTCGGGCGCCACGGTCGAACGGCGCAAGCTCAACCAATGGTTCCTGAAGATCA
>FRDC01005255.1_pt1 | contig 44769 bp, 49 predicted proteins | sample 1106171 | NCBI WGS metagenome assembly FRDC01 (sample SAMEA3930566, study PRJEB13176) | freshwater metagenome | biome: Drinking water system; feature: drinking water; material: water | place: Singapore | collected 2014-12-20 | reverse complement strand
AGTGACTTTGTCGCGACAGCTGTTGATGGATGGACAAATAACAAAATCATGATGGGTGAGAAAACATAGAGCAGGGTCCAGGAAAAAATCATAAACGCCTGGACCGCAAAAACTGATATGTAGAGAACAAAAAATGACAGATAAGAGAGAAGTCCGATGATAGAATCTTTGAAGCTGATCCACGACCAAGTCAGATCCTTTAGCTTTTCTCCCATTTTTGCTAGGACAGTATTGAAGTCGTTGAGATTGCCCAACTGTGAGGAAATCGCGTCTGAGATATCTGCGATAGCATTTGAAATCTCTGGGTATGCATATAGTAAAATTGAAGCGACTATTGCCCGTCCCAAGAGAGAGCCAAAGCTGGGTGACAATCCAATCGGGAATTTAAAATATTCAATAACGACCGATAGCGTGAGAATGAATGTGAGCATTGGAAAAAACCAACTTTGCAAGGTTGCATGAATGATTTTTGCTTGCTCGGCGAGCCAGGAAATATCTGCCAACATCTAAAACCTCGGCACCTGAAATGAGGTTTTTTCAGTTTGCATTGAACGCTTTAAATCTTCGGTCATCTCAAGCGTTTTTGTAGTGAATTCCTTGTCTTTCTTGTTTTGTATTGAGAGTTGCATTGCTTGGAGTTTCAGACTTGTCGCCTGTGCCCGAAGAGATTCGTTGACCACATGAAGCAGAACTCCCATCGCCTGGGCCGTTAGTTTTTGTGCTCCCCCTGGAGAAACATAGTGTGATCCCTGTTTCACATTTTCGCCAATTTGATCGATTTGCTGTGTGTACTTGTAGATCGAATTATTTAGAGCGATTGCCTCGGCCGCTTGTCGGTCAGCATCGTGAAACATTCGCGAGTCTGGAGATCGTGTGACAATCCCATAAACTTCTTCAAGTTTTTTAAGGGCCTCCTGGGCACGCGTGAGATCACCATAAATTCCCGGATCAATATCTGGCTTGATTGTGCGAATGAGATTGAGAGAGTCATTGATCCCTTGATTGATTTCCTTCATCATGCCCAGTGTGTCCTGCCCACTTTTTAAGATTCTTTGAAGTTCCAGGTATTGACGAATCGATTGTTCGAGAAGCTGAAATAGAACGACGTTCTCCTCTCCAAACATACTTGCTTTGGATCTTGCTGGACCGAAAAGGCAGCAACTCAGTAGGATCGAAGTGATCATTTTTCGATTTATTTTCATCTCAACTTCCTTTCTGACTGGCGCCATGAGGTTTTATTGCCGCGGCGATCTCAACCAGTTCCCAGTCAGATTTGTCTGGGTTTTGTTTTTTGATTTCTTCGAAATAGGCGAGATCTCTTGGATCTGTGGTGGCAAGCCAGTACTCAAGAGATGTTGGTTCGACTGCCACCACAGATCTTGAATCTCCAGCGATGAGAAAAGCTTCGGAAAATTTCCCTTTTTCTTGGAAGAGAGTTGAGATCAGTTGCAGCTCTACATCCTTGAGCTGCAAAACTTCCTTCAGACGCTGTTGATCTGCGCCTTTTTGCATCAGAATCCATTTTGAACTCGAGTTTGGAAGAATCGCTCCGGACACTTTGCTTTTGGCAAAGTCATCGATGTCTTGCGAGATAGCGACAACACCTGCGTAATACTTGCGAAACGTTCGAAAAACGTCGCCAATAAAACTTGCTCCACTATCGCTTTCAAGTAGCCGCCAACATTCATCAAAAACCAGAATCTTCTTGGTTATTCGATCCATCTGGACTTCGCGCCAAACAAGATCCGTGATGATAAAAAGGCAGACAGCCTGAAGATCTGGATGGTTATCAAGACCCTTGAGGTCGAAGGAAATCAGATTTTTTGAAAGCTCAATACTGGTATCACGGTCCAAAAATTTTCCATAAGTGGTGTCTCCGGTCCAGGTCGTAAGAATTCGTCCCAAACGTCGAATGTTGACGTCTGTATGTTCTAGAAGAAAATCTTTAAGATTTGAGAGGCGAGGTTTTTTGAACTTTTCGTAGCATTTTGCGATGCTCTCTTCGATTTCGGCACGCTCAAGTTTTGAGAGTCTGTCGGCATTTTCCTCTTTTGTCATGGTTTCCACCAAACTTAAAAGGAACTTGATTTTTTCACCCGACGGATGAATTTCTCCTTTTGGTAGGTCAAAGGGGTTCAGACTCATGTTCGTATCAAGCCCAAGCTCGATGTATTGGCCTCCTAGGAGACTGCAGAGCCTTCGATAGGAGCCTCCAATATCAACAATAAAAATCTTGGGATTTTCTTTTAAAAATTGAAGAAGGAGGATATTTGTAAAAAAACTTTTTCCGCTTCCACTACCACCACTGACCAACATGTTGTGATTGGTGAGGCTTTTTGAAAACGGATCGAATGCCAACAGAGAACCCAGACGAGACCGCAGAAGGGCGGTTGCATTCTCATGTCCTTTCCAGGGTCCATAGACAGGTAAAAAGTCGGTGAGATTTGTCGTTTTAATTTTCTTGGTTCGCTCCTTTGTCCGAGCATTGGGGATCGATATTTGTTGAAAAAGGTCGAACGAGGCGATTGTTTCTTGCATAGCCTCAGCTCCCGACAATTCACGAAGTTTCGACAGTGTCTGGCTGACTTGAGTTGCTAAGACTTCTTCATCCGAAGACTGCAGAAGAACTTGCAAACTCATGTGAAAAACTTTTTCCCCTTGAGCAATCAAAGACGCGAGAAGTGTTTCAATATCTTGGAGTTTGGCTTCACTTTCCAAATCCGCAACCCCGGATCTTTTTCCGCGAGCCATGGAAAATGCAATTCGCCGTTGAGTTTGAAGGGTTTCGTATTCTTTCTGCTGATCCGGAACATGTACAGTGACGAACAGCTTGGAATTGAAAGGAAGTTCCCTCAAAACCTGTGTCATCGAGGTTATCGTGACATCGGGAAGATTTTTTAAGGTGAGCAATCGAAAGTGAATATCTCCCAGAGAGAATCCCGAGTCTGAAGTGACCACGTCAGTGAACAGCAAACTGTCAGTGACATTTTCTGGGTCATATTCCCCAAGCCCAATAGGTCTTGAAGGATTCCACTGGGAATAAACTTCCTTCATAATGTCTATTTGACTGAGTGGGGAAGCTGTGAGGCCAATAGAATCAAGGCCTCTTTGGATCGACTCACGAAGACGATCCGTATTTTTAAGTTCGTTGAGCAATACGTTCTCAGCGAACTCTGGGAACAGTTCCGTTTTCGTAAAAGGTCCATGTTTTTTTATCAAGGGACCTGAAAGCGGGCGTCGGACGAAGACTTTCAATCTGTGACAAGGCAGTCTCCCGAGATCATCTAGGTTTTTCAGATGGTTCACTCGATGATTGACCAACTTCAGAATATTTGAATTCGGACAGGAAGAGGCAGCTTTTTGGTATTGTTGCAGTACAGAGTTATTTCCCGGTCGAATTTCCTGAATAAACTGCAAATCGAGTCCCGCAGGAAGTCCATTTAAGAACTGGTCCAATTGGGATCCAAGAGTGTTTATTTGCTCTGAGTCCCAAGTGGAAGCGTCTGTTGGATTGACTTCAAATCCGAAACCAAGAGAGCCATCTTTGAAAATAATGAATGAGTCTTCAAAACCCCAGATTTGAAGTTTGTCGGACAATGAATTGTTCATTGATCGTTTCCTCTGTCGAGTCTAGGAGGAGGACTCCATCGAGATGCGGTCTGAAATGCACTAAAAACGAACGGTGAGATTTGATACCTAAGCCAGTGAATCAAATAGTTATCGGGTTTTCCTTTTTTCCCAAAGTAAAGCACCAATCCCATCGTTAAAGATGGAAGCCAGACCAAGAAAACCTTGAAATCTGTTCGTCCAAACAAAAAGTTGAGTATAGATAGGGTCAGAAACAGTGCTAACAAATCTACAACCTCGAAGCCGAAGATCTTTAATTTTTTGTCGAGACACTTGCTCAGTGTGGTTGTTCTTATTTCCATAAAACTCTCCATTGAAACCGGGTCGTGTTGGTACGACCCGGTTTCTGTTTTCAGTTCACGAGACCCCGGATCATTGCGACGATACTGGGAGCTCCAAATCCAACAGCAGCTCCAATGATGGCCAGAATCAGATGCGACTTTGCGTTTTGAGATCCGGCTACAAAAGAAAATCCAGCAAACACCAGCCCCAAAATGGAAATCAGTGGAAGAATGGTTGTGATCAATTTGTCTTGGATGTTTGAAAGTGTTGTTTCAACGGTTGCGTGCGAAAGCTCAGGGGCAAGAAGACAGGCCGTTAAGCAGCAAGCGGGAACCAAGTATTTGGTTTTAAGGGTCATGTTTTTCTCCAATCAAGCGTCTGGAAACAGATCCATGAACATGGATGTGCCAAGAAGATGAAAATTGATCTCGAGATAGGATTTTAAGTCCGGATGAAGCTTTGCCTGGCCGACCGGACATTTAAAAATGGGGGCGTTTGGCTGCTTTGATGCAAAGATGGTGTATGTGTTGGGTGAATTTCTGTTTTTGACGACAAAATAATAGTCATCCCATTGGAAGAGGCGAAGTAGGTAGTAGTCGTTCCCTTCAATCAAAAGCGAATATCCAACCACTTTTGGATCGACAAGATCGGTTCCAACTTTTCTTGCAACAACGACGGTGTGTTTAGTAGCCTGGTTTTGCATGTCAGTTATCTCCTTGAACAGGTTGAGAACTAGATTGAGCTAATTTGTATTTGAGTTCTTGAGTTTGAAGTTTGATTTGACGGACTTTCTCACGTTCTTTTTTAATTTGAGCTTGAAACTTGGCGGCTTTTTCCAAGTCCTTGCCGAGGGTCTTTCTCAGGTACTCAAGAAATTTTTTCGGGTCGTGCCGCATTTTTACGTCCTTTCAGTATGTTCAAAACTTCTTGTTTTTGTTTGTCAGACAAACCCCTTCGTTTTTGTGGAAATCGATTTCGAATCACGTCTGTGTAGGGGGAATAGTTGCAGGAATAGCAAAGGCTGCTGGAGACAAACTCTTCCAGAGCTTTGCATTCACAGCGGGGACAAGTTTTCACACGGGGCCTCCCAAGTTCTTGAGATTCGTTTTCTCAAGAATTGGAATTGCAACTGGAAGGCCAAGTGTTCGATTTTCTGCAACTACTTGGTTTGATTTTAGAAAACAAAAATGTGATGATTTTGATCCAGGTGGATCTTGGCGGATATCCGCTAGGTTTGATGTTCTTGGAAAAAAATTGCGCGGATCTCCGTCAGGTGGAAACGATGGAAATTCTTCGAGTGACTGCGGAAATGTTGATTGATTGGCATTTCAAAATTGAGCCAACGCACCTGCCAAATGGACAGCTGTTATATTCTGCCCTGACGGCTCCCCTCAGGGACGTTAGAAAGCTTTCTAATCGAGATGAAGTGACAGGGATATTGCCTCCTGGTTTTGTCCAAACTCGGGAAATGGCTAAATCCGGAGAGCTAAAAATTAGGAAACTCCAACCATCAGAGTTTCAGTTAAAATATTTTTGGTTGATGGGTGGAAAGCCTACATAAATAAGAATGTCTTGGGCATTAAACCCATTTCAAATAGCTGAACTCGATCTAAAATTTGGCTGTCAAGATAGGCACTTGTTACAAGAGTGGATTCTTTCTGTATTCCAAGATTTTCAATGAGATCAAGCCCAGTAACGGATTCACCTAAATGATAGTCAAGAAGAAAGGTGACCTTTTCTTCAAACTGTCCCTTGTCCCAAAACCACGCCTTAAAATCTTTCTGATTTGCAAAGAAAAGTATGTCGTCCTGGCGATCTCGAAACAATTTTTTCCAAGCTAGAAAAATCGTCGGGTCATCGTCCACAACAATAATCTTTGATTCGGGATCCGGACAGACTTCAGATTGAAACCAGGAGGGCTTTTTCTCAATAGGTAGCTTGATTTTAATAGTCGTTCCCTTAGATTCTTCAGAAATTATCTGAAACTGTCCCTTCCACAACTCAATTGCGTTTTTCGCATAGTGAACTCCAAGACCGGTTCCTTGGGGTTTTCCATGAGAAAAGCCGAGATTGCCGATCTTCGATCGGATTGATTTTGGAATTCCCATGCCGTTGTCTTGAATCAGGATCACAGCTGTGGAGTCATCTGTGCCGAGAGAGACCGTTATCTTGCCATGACCTTGAATGGCTTCGGAGCTATTTTGCAGGAGATTCGTTATATGGCGTCTCAGCTCTTCGGCATTTGCCTTAGCGAAGATTCCGTGAACGTCCTTTGGAGTAACAACGTCTATTTCGATATTCGAGTTGTGAAACTCGAGACGCTTGTCCAGGACGGTCTCTCGAATAACAGCTGCAAGCGGCACCAGCGCTGTTTCCTCATCGATTGCACTCAGCTGTCCCTTCATTTCAACCGCAGAGGAAAGCTTTTGACTGGATTCAATGATGACTCGAAATCGATTCAATGCAGTTTCGATTTGCTGGAATATATGCTCGTCCAATCGTTTCACTTTCAAGTTGAGACTCGCCAAGCGATGGAGCGGTGACTTCAAATCGTGGTTGAGACGCTTTGCAATCTCTTCGGAGATTTTCTGTCGCTGTTCTGTTTCCTCCGCGACAAGTTTTTTTGTTAGGAAGAAAATGTAAAGGACACTCAGGATTCCGATCGAAATTGAGAGCAAATAGCCCCACACCAGTAGATTCGATTGAATTTCGTAGACCATATAAAGGTCTTCTCGAGTCGGCAGATGAACGGTCGTCAAATGACGTAAAAAGCCAATGCGTGTGACTTTGATTTCTCCAGTTCTAGACGAGAAATCAGAAGCCTGAGGAACTCTGTCCAATGTGCCAATAGCAAACAGAGAACGATCGGGTTCAGAAACCTCTATCAATTGCACAGCTTTTATAAACGGAGATTTGAGCATGACATTTTGGTTTTTTACGATTGCCGGAAGGACTTGTCCTTCTTGGAGACTTACAATTTCCCCGTGGTACCAAGCCCCTACGATTTCCTTCGAAAAAAGTTCCAGGAACTGATCAAACAAAAAATACAGGCTGGCCGAGACCACGAGAGTGGTGAGTAGAAATACCCCCATTGATCGAAACTTAGTTAAAGGCATAGTCGCTCTAGCTCGCCGGATACAAAGGGTGGCTGATTTTCAAACAAGCATCTGTGAACTGTAACAAGATTCTGAAAAGGCCCTTCGATTTTCCTATCTTCAACTAGACGGGGAAAAGCGATTGATTCTTCTGCTTTACGATTTAATCTGTCTTTCACCAGACTGGTACCACGTCCAACTCCAAAATGGAGAAGACGATTTTCGTAAAAACTTGTGGGTTCGATTTTTTGCCTCATGAACCGGTCCATAGCGAGTCCATGGCGAATCAATTCCACCAGGGCTGATAGGAAAACTTTGGAAGCCTCCTCGATGTTCCCAGCTGCACCGCCTGAAATAAAACCTCCGTCATCATTTTCCGCAAAAAGCAAGATAACGCATTTTTCGGATGCATGGATAAGTGGCTGAACCACATGAACTGTCTTGAACGGAAAGTATTGATTCAGCTGTTTAAGTACCAACTGATTGTCCAGAGTCCAAAACTCAGTACTTTCTATCTTTTCTAAGGAATGTCCGACGTTGTCGCTGTCCCACCATGTAGCCCAAGCGTAACGTTCCATGGCCTCATTGAGAGCATATTGCTTGGCTAAATGCCCAGCTTGAGGACTCATCGCCGGATAGGCGGCAAACCCGTCGGAATGAAGAGTGCCTTCATGATTGGTTTGATTGGCCCAAAAGTAAAAAGTTTGTCTTTCAAAATATTCAACGAGAGCTTTGATTGCTGAAATTTCGCCGTCGGGATGCATGCCCGTAGCAACATCGGCTCGGATTACGGATTTCTGATCGCCGTCGAAGGCATTCGTCCAAGCAATGTGTGCAAACCTGGAGATCTGAATACGAGGCACTTTGTGGCCCTGGTCTCGAATAGCTGTAACCAAACTGCAAAGTTGATTCATTTTTCCTCGAATAGTTGCCAGGGGGCAGGACTTGCGAGACCGATCGGTATTTGGTTCACAAGATTCCTATCGCTTGAAACGTAGAATCGTCGAACGTGACCATAGACGTTGAAGCGCGCGTTTTTAACAAGGTATTCATTGATCTCTCGAAAGGCATCTTGATTTTGTATTCCGTTCTGAACAAGCCTGGCCAATCTAGAATGCAACTCTTTGTCCTCCCAGTGCTCTTTGAGAGGTAAATGTAGACCTGGCGTAAAGAGCATTCGAATGTCCCCGGACGGATCCAATGCCCAGAATCCTGTTCTTGTGGACATCACTGCAATTTTTCGAGCATTGTAGAGATCGATTTCTTCCTTGCGAGTTGATGCGGCATTCACTTGAAGTGGAATCTCCAATTCTTTTGCAACTGTTTGCATGGTTTCCCTAAACAAAAACGAAGACATTGGCATATCCGCCCATAGGATTGGAAACTTTCGAAAGACCTTCCTGCAGTTTCCGGCAAGTGCCACCGAATCTAAGTTTTTGGAAACTTTCCTGAGCTCGGCATAAGAATCGTATCCGCTCACGAGCTTGGTAAAGACACTGGATTCAGGATTCTTTAGTCCTGCGACCCTTTGATAAGTCTTTCGAAACACATCGGCAAAATATTCTCGACATTCAAGGCTCTTGAACGGTTCCACTTCGGCGTTCAGCTGCAATACGGTGAACCAGGCAGCTGGCGTGAATCCAACTGCAAATTTTTTTTCGATGTCCTTGATCTCAGAAACGCTGAATTGTGCCTCAATACCAACAGCAATGGCTCCATCACTTATGTCCATCCCTTTTTCGAAGACATCCTTTGGGTTGCGATACAGAAAACGAATTTTATTCGGATACTTTCTACCCTGAATCAGATCGGCTTCTTTCCTCTTTTTGAATGTCACCTCTTCTGGTGATCGGCTAAAAATAGAGTAATAGCCACTTGTTGGGATCGGTTCGCAGTGAACTTTGTTGGTTTTAAGATCGACACATTTTTTTGGAATCACCGAGAAAATTTCCAATGAAAAACGAAACAAGGGATGCGGATAGTCTTCAATGAGCTGAATTTGCACATTGGGACCTCTGACCTTGATTCCAGATGGTAGTGTTTCAAGGGGGTTGGAATTCTTTAGCCAAGACTCCAAGCCTTCAATCAGATTCACAACCGGAAACTTGGGCCTGGCATAGGCCATTCTCGCTACGGCAAAAGCAAGATCCTCTGGTAAAATCTTGGATCCATCTGAGAAAATAATATCGTCTTTCAAAATCCAGGTGATCACTTTTGTTTTTTGATCGTATGTGAACGATTTTAAAATTCCGCTGCCCAAAGAGTTATCAGGAAGATTTTCAACTGGTGTCGCATACAACATTCGGACAACCGGCAAGTTGACGCTATTGTCTCCATCCAGTGGATCAAGTGATGTGAAGGGACCGGTTTCCGTGATCACAAATGTGGGAATCGATTCACTTTTTTTTATCACATATCCTCCGGCCCAAACTAGCACTACGACGCACAGTAGACCTGCCGCAAAGAGTTTAAGGGGTGTAAGTTTCTTGAGCTGCAAGATTCATTTCCTCAGGTGAAACAATTGAGATTTCTGCTTCAGGCAAAATGCTTCTAAAAACTTCTTGGATCGCCAAAAAGTCCCGGCGGGAAATGCTCTCACCCAAAGCTTCGGCCAGTTCACGCGGTGAAAGCTTGGCTAAATGCAGAGCAGCGTTCAGGTCTTGTGAAAGGTATCGGACCTTTTCTACAACAAATGAATTTATGGAATCCGTACTGACTTCGGAAGCTTTGACTTGGCCGACGACTCCAAGAACAGCACCCAATGCAATGGTAAGGGATTTAAATGGCTTCTTCATGGTTTTCCTCCTTTGAAGAAAAAGTTAAGTTGTGGATTCGCATTTTGTCTCTTAAGGTTGAGAGCGCAACTTCCATTCTGTTAATGGCTGCGTCTCGAGTTGATTTTGCTTTTCCAAGATGAAAAAGCAGATACGTTCTTTCTAGATCTGATAGGAACGTACAAAAATCCTGATAGTTTTTGTTAAAGTCAATTTCTGGATCTGAGCTTTCTGGTGATTTTTGAAATATTTCTGAGGGCAGATGTTCGGGATGAATTTCTGCATCGTCGATCAGCACATGAAGTTTCTCGATGAGATGCTCAAGCTCCCGAACATTGCCTGGCCACGAGTAAGCTTCGAGATGTTTGAAGGCAGATAAGAGAATTGTCTTATCAGATTGAATTTTTAACAAAAAGTGGCGAGCAAGGGGAGCAATGTCATCTTTTCGCTCCCGAAGAGGGGGTACGGTTAAGGAGATTACGTCCAGTCGGTGAAACAGATCACGTCGAAATTCTCCCGCTTCCGCTCGAGCCCGCAGATCATTATTGGTTGCTGCGATCACACGACAGTCGGTTTTAACTGTTTGACTGCTTCCGACAGAAAGCATTTCTTTTTCCTGAAGAACTCGCAATAGCTTGACCTGCAAGTCCACTCTCAACTCACCGACTTCGTCTAAAAAGATTGTTCCACCTCGTGCCGATTCGAATGCACCTATGCGTTTTTGTGTTGCACCGGTGAAGGATCCCCGTTCGTGGCCAAATAGCTCGCTTTCGATCAAGTTGACGTTAATTGCTCCCACATTGATGGCCACGAAGGGACCCTGCGATCGAGAACTCATTTTGTGGATGGCTTGAGCAATTCGCTCCTTCCCTGTTCCTGATTCTCCCAGAATAAGAACGGTCGCGCCGGAGGGTGATACTTTCTTGATCTTACGAGCCAGACCCGCCATCGATTCGGACTTCCCAACCAAGCCAAGGTCGGCGATGAGAGTCTCGTTTTCATTTTGAGTGGAAGACACATCAAAGGTTTCATGAGTTGCAGAAAATTTGTGAAGAAGATTCTGAACCCGTTTATGAAGAACGGTGGCAGAAACTCCTTTTTGAATGAATTCCACAATCGGCGTGCCTACACATTTGATAGCATTTCTTGGATTTTCATCGCCTGAGAGAATGGAAATCAATTGCTTCGGGTTGAGCTTCCAAACTGCATTCGCAAGCGCAAGGCCGTCCATGTCAGGCATGTTGAAGTCGGCAACGAGAAGCGAGAACTTACGCGGACTGCGCGCGATGAGATCAAGTGCCCGATCACTAGATGTGACAACGGTGCAATATACGTTAGCCAGTTGATTCAAAATTTCAGCCGTGGCTTCGGCATCCGTTCGGACGTCATCAACAATCAGGATTTTGTGCTTCATTTCAACCTCGTGCCCAGGGATACTGGCAAGATCTGGGCCAATTCAAAGCGGTTCATGTTTGTTTTTCACAAGTTGTCGAGATGTCTCGAGATTCATGGAAACTTCGAAAGAAGTCCGCGTTTCCTAAATCCTCTACTATGACGGATTTCCGTTATAGCATATCGCAAACGAAAATTGTTTAAGTCCTTGCAACAATTGAGAATTCGCAATGAAAATCTGAATGGAGTCAGGGAGTTGCAAAAAGTACAATTTTTCATAATGACGAGAAGTGAAGCTCCCATGTCTGCAGCGACTGCGATCCAACGATAAAGATCGCTTTGATGGCCTAGGCAAACGAAATATTGATCGAATGATTCCTAATGTTTTTCCTTCCGTGAGACACAACTCGAGCAATTTGCGTTAGCATCGAGCATGCCTGTTGCGAAGGCGTTTGAGGAGTCGAATTCTGAAATGAATCGCGGTTACCTTGCCATTGAGGCTGAAGTAGGTTTCACGGAACGTTTTGTCTTTAAGTTCTCTTTACAAAGGCGAGACAGCTCTTGAACGATGTACTCATGCTGAGATCCTTCTGAAATCGAACCATTTCCTTGCTGTGAAACGATTTTTGAAACGGTCCATTTTTCTCTAGCTTTTTGTACCCGCCAAAATTCGCGAACACCTATGTAAGACTTCGTGAGAAAGTCAGAAAATCCTTTGTCATTGATGTCACTGACCGCCGATTCGATGTCGGCGTCTGAGAATTCACGTCCGTTCTTGCTGAGGGCGTCCAACTTAGCTACCGCATGGTCGACCTTTTCCTTAAGGTCCAGCCTTGCCTGCGCAAAAATATTCATTGCTTCTCGTCGATAACGATTCTCTTCAAGCAAACTGAGGCCTTTGGATTTTAAATCCTCCGAATCTAGTGCCAGTAAGCGAGTCTTTGCTCGCACAGAGGCATCCGAAAAATAAACGTATCGACCTGCCGATGCAGAGAACAACAGAAGCATTGAATCTACAGTCTCTGATTTTGCTCCAGCTTTCGAGAGTAGAGCGCGTACCGTGTTGAAGCGCTCTAAGGCGGATCGACCATGATCATCCAAGGCATCAAGCTCTTTCTCCGAGAACTCAACTCCTATCCAATCGATTTTGCCCAAGCTGACAAGCTTCTGAAGCTTTCTAACTTCAGTCCATTGAGCTTTGAGTTGCATGATCGGCTCCAAGCGTTTCAGCATGGCTTCGAGCTCTGGAATCACGTCGGGAGTAACCTCGTTAAAATGAAAAAGTGGTCTCCTGTCGTTGCATCCAATATTGAGCTCTCAAAGACTTTCGTCTACGGGCCAAAGAACACAACGAAGGAGACTTAAAAATGTACGATCACTATATTGGCTTGGACTGGGCAAAAACTAACATGGCAGTAGCCCGAATGACAAAACATTCGAGCGAGATATCAGCTGTCGACGTGAAATCAGACATTAAGGAACTGAAATTAATGCTGAAATCTCTAAAAGGTACGAAGGTTCTCACCTTTGAGGAGAGTAACCCCGCGCAATGGTTGTACACCGAGCTTCGTGATTCGGTCGACAAATTGGTTGTTTGTGATCCATATCGAAATCATCTTCTAAAAGACGGTGGGAAAAATGATAAGATTGACGCCAAGAAACTTGTAACTTTGTTGAAGGCCGATCTGGTCAAGCCTGTCTTTCATTGTAATGACGATTTCATTTACCTAAGAAAATTAGTGTCAGGTTACGGTGATCTGATTCGGTGTGGGGTTCGATTTAAAAACCAAAGATCTGCAATGTTTTCGGCGATCGGCCGAGATGTCGGTGAAAAGCTTGAAAACCCCTATGAGCAGTTTGTCTTGAGCGGTCTGACTGAAGGAATTGAATTTTATGAAAAACGGCGACTTCTTTTTGCTCAAGAGTTTCGAAAGGCCAGAGACAAATTTGAAACTATCAAACATCTGGAAAGCATTCCAGGCATTGGACTTGTCGGCGCGGTTACAATTGTTGCGACAATCGTGGACGCTAGGAGATTCAAACATCGAAATGATTTTTTAAGTTACTGCGGACTCATAAAGCATGACCTGATCAGCGGCGGAAGAAGCTACGGCAAACGCAATCCCAGATATTGCCGCAGACTGAAGTCCGTTTACAAAACTGCCGCCCTTGTTTGTATGCAGGAACGTGAGTCCAGCCATGTCTTGCGGAAATATTATTTAGATCTGATCGAGGAAAAAAAATATCCCGAACACCAAGCGCGTCACGCCTTAGCGCGAAGAATAGCAACCCTATCAATTGGGACAATGAAAAGTGGAGTCAAATTAGATGTAAAACAATTAGAACACAAAAAAATATAGATCAGGCTTGTAGAGCCCGTGGCCAAAGCCAAGTTCTGCAAGTGAGGAGAGAGAGCTCAAGACCCTTCCTTATCATCTCAAGAAATTGATTGATACACTTACCCCGTTTAGCCGCTCCTCTTTTTTTTGAATTTATCGTAGCCCACCAACATGGTTGATGAGAGCTCAGATAGACGGATTAAAACTACTGATAAGATATTGTTGATATTGATAAAGAAAGAACCTTGAAACTTGGCCATAAACTAAACCACCCTCTAACCGGAAATCGGGGAGTTGAATTGCAGAACAACAAAAACTGCAAAAAGGACTACTTTTCTCAAAATTCAAACTTTTTCATAGACGGAAGGGTTGTCCAAGATTGTTTCGAAAAGTTCCAGTTCATCGCGAGATCGATGAGGTGCAAAATTCATGTAGAGTGTTCCATTTGGAGTAACTAAGCTTTTGTCGACGGAATTGTACTGACAGAGGTTTTCTGCTTGGGCTCCCGAACTGAGTAGAATTGAGGTTAGAAGTTTTAAAATCATTTTAAAAGCTCCTGAACAGGAAGTTGGCTTGTGTTGGGCCCATCTGACCATGTTGTTGACAGGAAGGTTTATACTCGCAGATCAAAGACAAATAAAGCGCTTCTGAGGCTACGGTCCGCATATAGCTTACTTGGGTGCAAACTGTGGGCCATATCTTCAAATGCATGGGGCTATGACTTTTTTCCGCGCTGGGGATACTCCGAATTCAGGAGGTGGTTCAATGACTAGAAATATCGTTTTTTGTTTGGCGTCTCTGATTGGGGCGAGCAGCGCTTTTGCAATGGATTTGGTGTGTGAAGTTCCTCAAGATTTGGGACAACCGAGTGTCGAGCATCGGGTGACATTCAAAGTGGACGAAAATACAGCCAACTTGCAGAATTTCGTGACCTTCAATGGTTATGAAATTTCTGCGGCTGCAATCGCGCCAGTTCAGCTCGTCGTTGTGCACGCTATGACTCCTAAAATCCAAATCAGCTCAACCGGAAAAGAACAAGCAAGTCTGCGCCTGGAATCTGCAGATGCTGTGGTTGAGGCTTTCTGTCGCACTGAAAACTGAAGAAATTTTTTTGCTGTTGGAATCCGACGATGGTAGGCCGTTCTTGTGACGGCCATCATCTTCAGTTTATTTTTTTTATGGTTCCTGCAACCGGTTAAAGCGACTTCTTGCTACAAGCTGAAGTTTCCAGCCCTCACGGCGGAACAAATCAAGGAACATAAAGAACGTGATCTTGGAAACCGCAAATGGCTCACGCCCGGTTGGGGTTCCAATGTCGAGCATTTTGATTTGTATCCAGAGCGATTCACGGCAGAACTTGCTCCGGCTCTTTCCAAAGGTACATATATATTTGAGCCCTCTATAGAACCCAAGATCGCGGTACTCGAAGAGCGAATTCGAAAATTCATTCAGAAGAAATCTTTTTTGAATCTTCCGGCGTTTGCTTTGCGAGGAATCAAATACAGTTCTGAAACTGACAAGCTGATCAGCAGAAAAAAACTCAAAGAAAAGATGCAGGAAGATGGCTACGCCAGTCAGGATGGGGGAAACTTTTTTGTTTTTTATCCGGGTGAAGGGGTGTTTTCCCCTGCGAAAGTGGAATATCCGGAAGCGATCGCTGAACTTTTTCTTGCAAGGATTTATGCCTCCAGCGGAAGTGTAAAGAGGTATGCCGGTGGCCTGGACGGGGAGTGGGGAATGAAAAGTGGGGAGCCCTCCGCAGTTATTTTATTAAGCTGAACAATCGTTTCAGTATCCCTGTAGGTCGCGGCAACGATGGTATTGATGGAACATTTCCCTACAGTTTTCAGCCTTTTCGTAAACAGTTTCACCTGCAAAATCTAGACGTCGGCAATTTCACTAGAAAGACCTATCCACAAGGAGTGCCCCACGCGAATATCAAAGCAGTTTTATTGGCGGACGATTTGCCGTCATCGTTGAAAGGTTCACGGGATGATTCCAAACAGATCTCACGACTGAGAGAAATCGCTCAAACTAGATGGGTCTATATGCAGATCCTTCGGCACATCGCTGCAGGGTTGAGTCGTTGATGCCTGTCTTGCGATTAAGATCGTAATTAGTGGTTGTTTTCTTCACCGCATTCTTGAGCCAAACCTAAGGAAATCACGTGTTGTGGACGCCTTGCAGTTGCAAATGCCATTGGCGGCCCAGTACTAAAATCCGATCTGTAACGAGCACCCAATCCAGAGTTCCGAGGCAACTCGAATCAAATCAATTTGAATTCATATGGAAGTGCCACGGTCATAGAAATCGCTCTGACGCATCTTCCGGCTGCAGGTCAAGAAGCGGGCAGGGTGCGAACTCCGAGAGCAAAATCGTTAAAACTTACTTGGTTGCCGTTTCCACGAAATCTCCCTCAGCAAATTTGGTTCCTGTGGGAAACTCGACTAGAGAATAGTGGTCATTGAAAACCTTCTTAACTACTCCCTTTGCAAGCTCTTGTCTTTCGCAAGTTTTTCCGGCACCGCGTTCCCCAACTCCAAAACCCTGGCAGACGCTGTGGAATAAGACCACCCTATCTCCCGTCTTAACGCCGTGAATGGAGACGTGGGCCACCGTGTCGGTTTCTCTCATGGCAATCGTTCCGTGCTTGAATGAATGCGCACAACCTGCCACCAGGGCGGTGGCCGCCAATACCACAAATAATCGTGTTATCACATAGACTCCTTTGTTTCGTTAGTGCCACGACCTGAGTATTCTATAAAGACCGATTTGTAAAGCATTCTACGGCTAAAACTCAAGCTCAGATTGAAGTGACTGTAAGCGATGTTTTCAAAAGTCAGCTTACAGTCAGCAGAGCCGACAACTAAAGTTTTTTGAATGTTCCAGTTAAGTAAACTTTTTTCCTGAAAGTGACACAGGTCGTTTTGGGAGCACAATGCATTTCAGTTTCAACTTCATTCTTGAAAATCCTTAGCTCAACTTTGTTATAGAAGCCGCTTCGATACACTAACTCTAAATTTTTCCCCAAAACGTCCGACAAACATTGGTTTGCATCGAAATCTAAAGTGGCTATGTAAAAAACATCGCTCACGTCTGACGCCCTTGGCGCTTTCGGTTTAAAATAGCTTCGAATGCGATTCAAATCGCCAACCCGAGAATTGCAGCCGGGAAGTAAGTCATTACTAACAGAGAACAAGATTTTGTTGTCAGCATCTAGTTCAAGGCTAAAGGTCATTTCTCGGCCATTAAAATCGCCTTTGTAAAGGCCTTCGGCCATTTGCGCGAACTCAAGGTAAGAATCAGGCACTTTTCCATCGTTAACTTTTGTATCAACGTCTTGACAACTAGAGAGCCCATAGCAAAGAAAAACTAGAGACAAACCCTTTTTCATTTTCGATGTCCTTTCGATATCCGTTTAGTAAATCTGCTGAAATCAGAAGGCAACTATCGAAAAGTTTCGTCAAGGAAAAATTTTAGCAAAATTAGAAAATTTATGGATATCGAAAATAGAAACATGGCGGCACGAACCCGTGCTATCTCTAATATCGGACTAAAAATGCGCCATTGAAAGTCTGGGTATCGAGCCAGTGGCACGCTAGGCATTCATGGGTGATTGACTTTTCATGAACCCAAGCGGCTTCGTTTCGGTCCATATTTGTTGATCGTGTCCAGGTCCACCTTCGCGGGATCAAAGGGGCCACCATTCCACTCAAGCATGCGCGCATACTCCGGATGTTGCGAATTCATGATCGCTTCTTTAAAATCCTCGAAGCCGTCGAGGCCGCCGCAGTCCTCAGGCGGGCATGCATTTTTGCCAGCAACGCACAGAGGATATTTTTCTTTAGGATCTGCATCGGTGATCTTTTCGACCTTTACCTCGTGCTGCCAACAATCTCGCGACGACATCGCTCAAACGGATGCGCGCATCACTGAGCCAATCACCGAGTTCGCCCCATTGTTTATCTCCTATGTTCTGACCGTTTATTTCAAAGAGATGAAGGTGACCGCCAGTCCATCCCATGGTCCAATTTAACACAGCACGCAACTTCCGCATGCTGATCTTCATGGGCACAACAAGACGTCTCCAGATTAACGGACGAGATCCTTTCAGACTCACTCTTAGTTGAACGACTTTATTTTCCACACGTCCTCACATGTTTCTGATGTCTTATTTGAACACTCGCAAGGGTGCAAGCTCCTGCCGAACCTCGTTCGAGAATTCCTAGGGCGTCGTGGGCAAACGCTCACGCCACGACTAAGTGATCACGTGCTTCATGTATTCTTTCGATTGTGACCACAGTTATTGGCTGATTCGGCAGAAAAAGCGCAAAATCGTGGCAACCGGACTTCAAGTTCTTCGGCTCCTTCGCCGTTATAAACACCTCCTTATCGGTTTTTTGTGCTCGTCCCTCAGAAGGTACTTTTGTTGGCGATATATAAAACCTTTGTGTAGACGCACTCGGTGATCGTTATCTCGTCACTCACAACAGGCAGTTGAACACTTGAAACATTTTTATAAATATACATTAAGCATTAGCCAGCCGAAATCGGTAGCTTCCTGCATATAAGACTTTTCTTTTCCTACGAAAATCATCAAGTCAAAGTGCGTGTAAGGAAGCCACTGAGCTCCGACACCATACGAATCAAATTGTGTATTTCGATCCGAATTATCTAAATAAGAGCGATCAAATTGAATAAACGGAGTAAGACCCTTAACGGCTTCATAACCAAGCCTTGAGAAGGTGGCATAGCCTCTTTGATGACTAGAATCAGTTTTAAGAGTTTTATCTTGAAGAAAAAATTCCGAATTCAAAAACAGCTTTTCGGTAATACTGATGGTCGCGTAGGGACCAAAAACAATTCTATCGTAATCGCTTTGTCGTCCTTGATAGGCACTTAAGCCAAGCCGCGAATTGTTCTTCCAAAAGTAACTTGAATTGAGAGAAACACCTTGATCTTTTTTGACCGATTTTTCTTCTGGCGAATTTGAAATCAGAGTCAGTGTTTGATTGAACGACTCGCCGATGTAGTTCATCTCTAGATTGTAGGATTCAGACCCCTGATCCCAGCCTAATCCTCTGCGGGTAGCCGTAACATGATCAGGTCCATTTAAACCAAACGACTGCATGAATTTCCCGATACGGCCGACGACTTGATCAGTGAAGCGGTAAAGCGCGTAATGCCGACGAGAGAAGAACTCTTTTAAGTCCTGAGAGGAATCATTCGCCCGATAACCAAAAGTTGAGATAATCGCAAATTTCTCAAAATCAGCTCCAACTTCATAGTCCGCCTGCATCGGTATAAACTTGGCTTTTTCAACTTTTGGAGTGTTCCGATAAGTTTGCACGCCTCGGAGAAAAATCTGCTGTCTTAACCACTGAATTTTTGATTCATCTTCTGGATTCGAAAACAAGAACCCTGAGACTTTTGTCGAACCCCAGGTGCTCATTAATTCGTTAGAAAGTGACCGGCCATATGGGGTTAATGCCCCGCCGCCAGAGGGAGAGACATGGCAGGCAGTACATGAAAAGTACCCATGTCTGACATTTTCTGGAAAAGCCCAAACACTTGCTGAAACGAAAAATAGCGAAGCAAAAACCAAAAATCTCATTTACTGTTTCACAAGATTTAGATTCATTCTTGTTTTAACAGTAACTTCATCTGCTACTTTGATTCCCAGGTAAGAGGGAATGTCGATTTTGAAATCAGAAACAAGAACTTTAAATTCGGTCGAAACAGATGGAGAGTCTTTTTTGGTGTCAATCTCAGCTGTTCCCTTAACCGGCTTTTCAACTCCGTGGAGTGTCAATTTTCCTTCAAACGGAACTCCAGAATAAACCTTCTTCTCAGCCAAAAAATTCTCCGGCAATTCAATTTTCTCCAATTCAAGAGAAGCTTCGGAAAACTTTGCTGTTTCGAGATATTTCTCTTTCATGTGTTGGTCACGCATTGGAATACCCGTTGTGAATTCATCAAGCTTGACCTTAAATCGACCTTTGATCTGGTTTTTTTCAAGCTCCAAGTTTCCGACTAATTTTCCGCCAGTACCGTTGATTTTGAGAAGGCTTGGCTTGCCGACTGCGAAAAACTCAACCTCAGAGGTTTGTTTTGCTAGATCGACTTGTACTGCGGCCCAAGTTGTTGGAATTAAAAAAATAAGAAGTTTAAGCATTTTTTCCCCTCTACTTCACAATGATTTCGCCAGTTGATACTTGGCTCGCGTGATGAACTCCACAAGTGAAGCTGTATGTGCCAGCACTTTCGAGTTTTAGAACTTGAGTCGTTCTTGCGTTTGAATCAGCCATAATATCAATGCCAAGTTCCGATGAATCTAACTTAAACATCTTGGATGCGGCCTTAAGAGCAATCTCAATTGTTTGTCCCTCTTTAGCTTCAAACTTAAGTGGGGAACATGACCCATCTTCCTGGCCTGTAATTTCAAAAGTGGCGTCAGGAATACGAACAAGATCAATTACTCGTTCTTTTTGCCAATGAGTTGCAATGTCGAAAGCTGTTTGTCCTTTTTTGTTTTTCAGTCGTCGATCAGGTCTTGCTTCCAAGATGTCTTTCACAGACCAATCATCACCGTTGTAAGCGGCCCACATAAGCGGAGTCATTCCCTGATTATCTTGAAAATCAAAATTAGCTTCAGCTGCGACGAATGTACCATAGACATCTCTTAGACCTGTCTTAGCTGCTTTTAAAAGTGCCGTTTCGTTTTTCGCTGGATCTACGATGTCAACAAACCCTCCTTCTGAAACCAGGCGATCAACAATTTGAGGAATATCACTCAAAGAGTGCGCCGCCGGATTTTGGTTATTCCCGCAATACTGATCCATTGTATAAAGCAAAGGTGTGCAACCGTACTTATCTGTGAAGTTCACGTCAGCACCGCAGGCCAAAGCAAAGTTGACAGCTCTGAGTGTTTGGTAAAATCGACCCTCTCTTAAAACGTCAACGAGTGATTGTGATGGGTTTTTCCCACACGAAGGTGCTTGAGGAATTTGACCTGTGATTTTACAATCTAGCTCGGTATCTTTAAAATAAAGTCCATAGGTGAACCTATTTTTTTTAATAACCCCATTTTCGACTAAAAAATCTAGATATGTGCCCCCGAAAGGATCTCCATATCGAAGAGTGTTTGGCGTTGGATAGTAAACATCATTCAAAAACAAACCGTGAGTACTTGAACTCATCGAAGAGATAAAGCGAATTTCTCCTTTTTGTTTTTGCGGATTGAGCGTCAGTACAACCTTAGTTTTCTGATCGGCATCGGTAAACCCACTGCAAGAAACGACTTCTGCTTTTGCAGCTAAACTTACGGTCAACGTCAGAATGGAAAGTGCTATCGTTTTCATTTTTCCCCCAATTTAATAATTAATTTAATTTGCCCCATTCATGATCCATTCGCGGATCACCTGGATGACTTCAGGTTTAAGGGCTGCATACCCCTCTTTTGCTGGCGGCATTCGTTTGTCATCTTTTCTCTCAAGCGCAATAATAAGTCCTGATTCATCGGCGTTGCCCGGAAGGACTAATTCTAGAGGCGAGTTCAATAATGATTCCCTATCGAGACCGACTTTATTTCCAGTACCAGCCGGGTTGTGACAGGTGATGCACTTCGGTTCGATAATGTGGCTGCGGATAGAATCATAAGTGGCAATAAGTGGTTCTTCTTCAGGTGGTGGCGCGGCGCTGTCTAAAGGCGCTCCAATTTTAATCCAGTTCCAGAGTAGTCGCTTCTCTTCTGAAGTCAGAGAGCCTCTTTTTGGCATCGTTTGCTCTACAAATACCGTATTTTGGATTTTAGAAAGACTTGCTTTCACTGAATCGTAAGACTCAAGATTCACATTACCCGAACTGCCATGACAGCTCGTACACTTCGCTTCAAAAATTTTTGAGCTGATGAATTTGTAGTTCATCATCGTAGCTTTTTCTTCAGGATTCACTTCGCCAAAATTTTGAACCGTGTCCGCGCTCTCTTTGAGCCGAGTGTAATTGCAGGAACTTATGAGTCCTGCAATTAACATCAAACTAAGGGAGCGGGAAATGACTTTCATTTTTAGTCCTTACGGCTCAACAACAACGGAGTTAATGGTTCCATCAAGATTCAAGTAAATATTGAGTGGCTTTGCTTGCGAGCTTGCTGTGACTTGCAATAAAGCTACGTCTTTTCCGCCCAAGGTACTCTTCATAAGAACAAGATTTGTAAAGTCATTGAAGTAAGGGCCAAATGTCGTGTCTGAGCTGTTAGCAATGATATAATGCATTCCGTTTTTTGCAAGTTCCCCAGCACTCTTTGAAGACCATCCCAATTCAGTTCCAACTGAGTTAATGGTTCCGTCAAGATTCAAGTAAATATTAAGTGGCTGTGCTTGTGAGCTTGCTGTGACTTGCAATAAAGCTACGTCTTTTCCGCCCAGCTTGCTCCTTATAAGTATAAGATTTGTAAAGTCATTGAAGTAGGGGGCGACTGTCGCGTCCGTGCTATTGTCAATGATATAGTGCATTCCGTTTTCTATAAGCTCGCCAGCGCTCTTCGGAGACCACCCCATATCAGGTCCGGCTGATCCACCCGCTAAGACTTTGAATGAAAGAGGTTTGCCGTCATGGTCAAATTGAAGCTCCAATTGAAGTGCAGTACCAGTCTGTGGCTGAGTTTGAGTTATAATCGACTTATATGCAGCGGCTCCACTGGAAAGCTTTGTCACTTCGATATGTTCAATCTTCTGAACAAACGCAGCGTTGATTTTTCCAAGAGCAACAAGGCGATCCGCTCTATGAGCAGAAAGTTCTGCGATCTTTGCAGTTGAAATAGTTGGATCATTATGGGCAAAAGCCAAAGTTGATCCCATAAGTATTACCGTCAGTAAAAGTGCAGTTTTCATTTTCATTTTCTCCTTTATTTATGTTGTTTTTTCGAAATCGGTCTAAACATGATAAGTGTTCGGCCACCTGGCTTGCGGGGCCGAGACGTCTCAATTATTTCAGATTTGTCAGCGAGGCTGACTAGGTCCCAACCCGAAGCTCGTTTCCGTGACTTCAGAGCCAAGGTGCCGCGCTTAGCGCGAGGAATGTGAATGATGTTTTTATGCCCAACCCCCTCCCAGTTTTTAACAGGCTGTATTTACAACCTCTCTAATAGACCAACTTAATAATCTCCTGAATTTTCTCCTCAGATTCGAAAGCATCGTTTCCACTGAAAGCAGACTTCACGCACCCTCGTAAGTGAGCTTTAAAAACCTCAGCTTCAACGGCCCTGAGCGCCGCTGAAGCGGCTTTGAGCTGTGCGATAATGTCTGGGCAGTAGCGTCGATCCAGAATCATTTTTTCGATTCCCTCAATCTGGCCTTTGACTCTGCCCAGTCTCTTAATATGTGCAATGTGACACGGGTGTCCATGTGATCCGCTGTCTGCGCCTGTGCCCGTATTTTTTTTTGATCCTCGATGAGACTTTTCTCTCTCAAACATAGTTAGCTCACTTTCTATGGCCGCGAGTCTACTTGACTGATACCATACTGGGGGTATAGCTTTAAAGTCAATCCGTTGTTCAGGGGGAACAATGAAAAGCGTCGAAATTTTTTTACTGACGGGGAGTATGGGCCTTTGCGGCCAAGTGGCGTTCGCCCACGAGCGTGAAGAGCAGCGTACAGCTCTTGAGCCAGACGTAAGTTTTGTTATGGTTGCAGCATCGCGCAAGTTTCAACTTATTAATACGGACACGAATTCAACTGATTCATCTTCGAGTTGGAATTTATAGATGGCGGCAATCTCATAACGATACCCTCAGTTGAAGTTTTTTGATGCTTGATTGTCACAAAAACCAGAGGGCCGTCGTACTAGGGGTGAGCGGTCTTAAAATACGAAAGGAAATAGTCTCAAATGAAAACACTAATTTTGGCGACGATAATATATATAGGTCTTGGATTTCAACTGGCACTGGCACATGGGGAAGATAAGCCAGGACCAAATGGCGGTTTTATTCGAATGCCGGGTGCTTTTCACACCGAGGTTATTCCAACTGGCGCTAATAGTATCAAAGTTTACCTTCTTGATATTGAATGGAAAAATCCATCAGTGAAAGGGTCTTCGGTTTTAGTTACACACAAGGGACCGAAAACCACAAAAAAAGAATGCTCGTTTGAATCCAACTACTACGTTTGTCAGTTTCCTAAAAATGTCGATCTAAAGAAAAAGGGCGAGCTGCTTGTTGAGGCTCGACGAGAAAATCAAAAAGGGAATGTCGTTTCTTATGAGCTTCCTTTGAAACTACAAATCGTCGATGACGGCCACGGTGGTCATCACTAGCAATTTTAAAGGAGGATTTTCACCATGCTTGATCGAATCAGTTTTCTCAGACATAGACTTTTAGTTCTCCCTTGCCTGCCTATTACGCCGGTGGATGTGTTTCCATTCGCAGCAAAATCAAATCGGATTTTTAGGACGAGTTTGACGTATATTTATTTCGAGATGTCACAATTTGCCGAAATGCTTCGTATTAACAAGTAGGAGATACCTTCCATGTTAAACTGGCTCATTAAGTTTTCTCTTAGCCACCGACTTGTGGTTATTGCTTTTGCCTCCCTTATTGTGGCGTACGGTGGCTGGGTTATTACAAAGCTCCCAGTCGATGTGTTTCCCGATCTTAATCGTCCAACCGTTACTATCATGACCGAAGCACCTGGCCTCGCTCCAGAAGAAGTTGAAACCTTAGTCACGTTTCCAATGGAAACATCCCTTAATGGTCTACCGGGTGTTGAAAGAGTTCGATCAAGCTCAGGCGTCGGATTAAGTATTATCTACGTTGAGTTTGCTTGGGGTACTGACATTTATCGAAATCGCCAGCTGGTCCAGGAAAAACTATCTTTAGCCAAAGAGAAGCTTCCCCGAAACATAACGCCAGTGATGGGTCCCATTTCATCTATCATGGGAGAGATTCAGCTTGTGGGACTTACCTCGAAAGATCCAAAAATCAACCCGATGGAGCTTAGAACTTATGCCGATTGGACCATTAGGCCAAGACTACTAAGTATTCCGGGTGTCGCCCAGGTCATTGCCATCGGCGGCGGCGTTCGACAATACCAAATCCTCTTATCAGCTGAAAAGATTCGCACCACGCAACTTTCGATAGATGATATTGAGCATAGTTTATCAGAGATTAGCCTTAATTCCACGGGCGGGTTTATTAATGTAGAAAAAAATGAATCTCTCATTAGAGTTTTAGGCGCAATTCGAAATAAAGACGAGATTCTAAACTCTGTCGTAGGTATGCATTTAGGCAGACCAGTACTTGTAAAAGATGTGGCCGAAGTTGTTGAGGGTCCACAAGTCATGCGAGGGGACGCTAGTGTTAACGCCAAACAAGGCGTTATTTTAAGCATTCAAAAACAGCCCGGGGCAAGCACCATTGAGCTAACAGAGCAGGTTAGAAAAGCTCTCGAAGAGCTTAAGAAGTCCATGCCGGAGTTTATTGAACTCAATCCCGATCTTTTTAAACAAGCGGATTTCATTAAATCCGCCATAGGTAACGTTCAGGAAACTTTAAGAGACGGAATTATTCTCGTACTAATTGTTTTGTTCTTGTTTCTTATGAATTTCAGGACGACGGCCATCACGATGACTGCGATTCCTCTTTCCTTTGTCTTAACGGCCATTATTTTTCATATTTTTGGCTTGTCAGTGAACACAATGACTTTAGGCGGGCTTGCGATAGCGGTCGGCGAGCTTGTTGACGATGCCATTGTTGACGTTGAAAATGTATTTAGAAGGCTCAGGGAAAATAAACAAAGCAATAACCCTAAAAATTCTTTGTTAGTTATCTATGAAGCCTCTAGTGAAGTCAGAAATTCTATCGTTATAGCAACGATCATTGTGTGCTTAGTGTTTGTTCCACTTTTCAGTATGGGCGGGATTGAAGGAAAATTATTTGTCCCACTCGGGATCTCATACATTGTTTCGTTGTTAGCTTCCATGGTTGTGTCGCTTACTGTAACACCAGCCCTGTGTTCGTATCTTTTAACCAAAGGAAAACTTCTTGAACATAAAGACGGACCGCTTGTCCGGTTCCTAAAAAACGTTGATATCAAAATTCTGCATTTCTCTTTTAAGCATTACAAAATTGTAATTGGCACGACGAGCTTATTATTCCTAGGGGCAATGGCAGTTGCTTTTACGATGGGGAGAGATTTCCTTCCGAAGTTCAACGAAGGAACGGCCACAATTTCTATGATGGCACAGCCGGGAATTTCACTAGAGGAGTCCAACAAACTAGGGCAGAAAGCAGAGCTTCTAATTCTAAAATCTCCGGAAGTGAAATCAGTTTCACGCCGCACCGGAAGAGCTGAGCTGGATGAACATGCCGAAGGTGTTCACTCTGCCGAAATCGATGTGGATTTTAAGGAAGACGGCCGGGAACGTGAAATTGTTTTGGATGAAATACGAAAAAACTTATCTTCCATCGAAGGTGTTTACCTTAACGTCGGTCAACCTATTTCTCATCGTTTAGATCACCTGCTTTCAGGAGTAAGAGCCGAGATTGCCATTAAAATTTTTGGTCCAGATTTAGCGGTGTTAAGAGCTAAAGCTGCTGAGATTTATCAAGTTCTTCAAGGCACGGAAGGCCTTGTGGATTTGCAAATTGAACAACAAGTTCTTATCCCACAGGTAAAAATTCAGCTTATGCGTGAAGAGGCAGCAAAATATGGCATTGTCGTTGGCGATATGTCCAGACTTCTTGAGAGGGCCTTGCAAGGAGAAGTGGTGGGACAGATTTTAGAAGGCCAAAAGTCTATTAACGTGTTTATGCGATTTGACGAAAAATCTCGTACTGATTTGGAACTTATTAAAAGAACTCTTGTCAAAATTATGCCCGATGGGACAAGGGTCACGGTTGAAAAAATAGCCGATGCGTTTGAATCAACTGGTCCTAACATAATTAACCGTGAAAACGCACAAAGAAGAATTGTTGTTTCTGCGAACTCTTCAGGACGCGATATGGATAGCCTTGTCACGCAAGTGCAAAAGCGTATCGGGGAAAAAGTTGAGCTCCCGGAAGAGTATTTCGTAAATTATGGCGGACAGTTTGAAAGCCAAAGACAAGCAGCAAGGCTGATGGTGTTTTTAGCACTCCTGGCGGTTTCTGGAATATTCCTAGTTCTTTATATGCACTTTAAATCAATCTTTATTTCGATTCAGGTCATGCTAAATATTCCAATGGCCTTTATCGGTGGTATCGTAGGAATTTACTTATCAGACGGTACGATTTCAGTCGCTAGCCTTGTTGCGTTCGTCACTTTGTGTGGAATTGCTTCGAGAAACGGCATCATGATGATTTCACATTACTTGCATCTCATGACCCACGAAGGAGAATCATTTACAGAAAAAATGGTTATCAGAGGCTCTTTGGAGCGCCTTGTGCCTGTGCTTATGACCGCTTTAACGGCCGTGCTTGCGCTTATTCCACTGGTTCTGGCGGCCGGTGCGCCAGGAAAAGAGATCCTTCATCCGGTAGCTGTGGTGATTGTCGGCGGGCTTATCAGCTCAACACTTTTAGATATGTTTGTGACGCCAACGGTTTTTTATCACTTCGGTAGAAAATCAGCGGAAAAAAGCATTAAATTAATGAACAAAAAAGACGTCTTTGAAGGAGGACATATATGAAACATCTTCTAATTGCAGGTTTAAGTTTAGGTATAGCATTTGGCGCGCTTGCGCATGAGGGACATGATCAAGCTCCGGGATCGGCAAAAGCCCATCACGGTGGAATTGTAATGCAAGGAAAAGAAACCAATCTTGAGTATGTGGTAACTGGTAGTGAAGTAAAACTTTATCCAGTAGATCATGGAGGAAAAGATGTTGCTGCGGATAAGATAAAAGTCACCGCCACAGCGAAATCGTCGAAAGGAAAAGCTGAAAACTTGAAGTTGCAGACAAAGGAACATGCTTATATTGCGAAAGTAGATTTTAAGGGCGCATATCGGGTTGAGATGAATGTTGCGATTGAAACGGATGGTAAAAAAGATAACTTCAAATTCCAGGTTGAAAAATAATCTTTATAAAGGATTTTTATGAAAAAGAGCTTCTTCCTTCTAACTTTTTTGACTGCTAATGCTATGGCACTAACTGGCATTGAGAACTTAGAAAAAAAAGTCTTAGAAAAAAATCCTGAGGTCGCAAGTCTTATTTCGGCCAAAGAATCTGAAGAGGCTCTTTATAAATCTACTTATTCCAATTTCTTACCTGCGCTTGATGCTGTCGGAGGTTGGGATCAAATCACAGTGGACGACCCACTTCACAGTGAAAAAGGATATTACGGCTACCTGAATGCAAAGTTTAACTTATTTCGCGGCTTTCGGGATCAAAATTTAATGCAAAAGCAAGATATTCAAGTAGCCTTAAAGAGCTTAGACATTGAACAAAAAAAGCGCGAACTCAGGAAAGAAATAGTTTCTATTGCCAGTGACATGATTTATTTACATAGGCTTGAAGCTGTTCTAGTTGACGAGTGGGATCTCACAAAGAACCAAAAAAAGATGGCCGCTAGAATAGTTGCAGCCGGGATTACAAGCGGAGTGGATAATTTGGAGCTTGAGATCCGTGAAAGTGAAATAGAAATAAACAGAAGACAAATTGCTCAACTTCATGCTGAAGCCCATGAGAGACTTTTTAAACTCACGGGGGAAAATATACCTGAAAGTGAATTTGACCGAATCAACTTCAGTCCCTTGGATGAGCTAACTAAAGATCCCGGTGATTTTTCCCTGGAGAAAAGTATTTCTTATAAAAGAGCCGTTTTACTTACGGTATTATCGGAGAAAGAGCGAAAAGAAGTACGCTCTGAATTTATGCCCTCGGTGGATTTATTATATACAACGGGAAGACTTACGCCCCTGGTGCCAAGTCTGGCGAATTATAATGAATCTAAATACGGGATTCAAATCACAATCCCTCTGTTTTCCGGTCTTGGTACATATTATCGAAATAGCGCGGCTCGCGAGTTGATCAATGCGCGGGAAAAAGAAAAGACCGCGGCCATCCTGGATGTGCAAGCTAGCGTCAACATTTTAAAAGAAAAGAAAAAAGAACTTCTAGGCCTTTACGAAATTAATGAAAAAAAGCAAACTGTCTCTAAGAAATATTATGACATGACATTCGGGGAGTACACACGGGGAATTAAAAACTCACCTGATTTGGTTGGGGCGACGGAGCGCTGGTTTAATGCTCAAAAACGAAAGTATGAGTTACTAAGGGATTTGGAAGCGACACAAGTTCAAATCCAAACATATTATTAGGCGACGGGCATAGGTGACAAGCTCTGGTTTAATAGATAGAGAATTAGTAAAACTAAAAGGGGGCCGGATGAAAAGAAAAACAGCTTTGATATTGATATTCGCATTAGGACTGGGAGCCTGTGCGTCTCAGCTACATCGTGGCGTGGTCGCCATGAAAGTTACGGAAAATGTAGCGCACGTTGGACTGAACAAAAGTGAGGTCTCTGTCGGGGACCATGTCGAGCTTTATGGCAATAGATGCACGGGTACCAAAGACGAGAAAATGTGCCAAAAATTTGCTAAGGGTCACGGCACTGTTACCCAAGTGATTAGTGATGACTATGCTGCCGTTAAATTTGATGCCGGAGTCACCTTTCAAGAAGGCGATTTTATTGAAAAGCACACTCATTAAAATCTAAATCAAGGGGGAAATATGAAAAAAGTTTTACTTTTAGTGGCTGGCAAGCTTTTGACGCAAAAAATTAGTGGAGATTTTTCATTCGTTCTTCTAGGTTGAGCGATTTTCGGTCGGTGCGGGCATTTTCCGTGTATTGGAAGTTACAAGGTTGGTCGTGACCGCGGTTCTGCGCGTAAAAATTTGTTGATTTCCAGTTTCTGCAAAAGCCGTTTAAAATCCTGACTGATAAGCTGCGCTCCCTAGCAGGCATGAAGCTCGTAAATAAGCCTTGAAACCAGATATCTGTCAGCTAGAAGTACGCCCTTCGCGTCCTTGACGTTGATTGAAACTGCTTGCCTTTCGTTGAACTTACATATAGCATACCCCCCTATATTATATGAAGTATTCGTGGCGCATACAATTCTGAAAAAAGGCAAAATTCTCGGGCGAGTCAATCGCATCAAAGGACAACTCGATGCTTTTTCCAAAGCCATCGAGTCAGAACAAGACTGCTATCAAGTTATGCAACTCCTTGCTTCATGCAGAGGTGCGCTCAATGGGTTGATGGTTGAAGTCGTCGAGGGCCATATTCGTGAACATATCGTGGAAGCGGAGAATAAAAAGCTCGCAGCTGAGTCGGGAGAAAGCCTGATCGATATTATGAAAAGCTTTTTGAGGTGAGGAAATGATGAGCCCGATTATTGATAATCCTTTTACGTGGGTCTACTTTCCGACCGCATTCATGCTGGGTACTCTTCATGCTCTTGAACCTGGACACGCCAAGACTCTTACCGCTGCTTACCTCATAGGAATTAAGGGTACTAAGAAGGATGCCTTCCTTCTTGGGCTATCCGTTGCTTTTACTCACAGTATCGTCGTAGTTGGTATTTCGGTCGCCGCACTTTGGGTTGGTAAAGAAACCTTCACTCAAGACGTCACCCATTGGCTCCAAATTGGTTCAGGAGCTGTGGTTGTGTTATTAGGCGCATGGTTATTAACGAAACGAATTATTCAAATGCGCAAGCAACAGCATCTTCATGGCACACCCGGACCAATTCACATGTCGAATGAGCTCGCATCAGGTAAGCTTGAAATCATAAACACCAAAAATGGCGAAAGAATTAGATTCCTATCTGAACAGTCAAATTCAAACCTCGGCCTTCGGGTTATCATCAATAGGTCCAAAGGATTGGAAGTTTTGGCGTTGAAACAATCTTCAGAGCCAAATGTGTTTCTGAGTGACGTAGCCCCTAACGAACCGCACGAGTTTTCTGCTGAACTCGAAATTGGCCTCGGGACAAAAAGAGAGATAGTTCCGTTTGAGATGCACGAGCCACATGATCATCATCACGAGGAACATGACCATAGCCTGATGAATGATGACGAGCATGCTAGAGTCCACGCGGCCACAATACCCGAGTACGCAAAAAAGGGCGAGCGCCCAACACTTTTTCAAATCGTCACTTTTGGCGCAGCCGGTGGAATGCTTCCTTGTCCTGCTTCAATCACCGTAATGCTCTTAGCACTTTCAATAGGAAAATTGGGGGCGGGTCTTTTTGCCGTAGCCGGTTTCAGTATTGGCTTGGCAGTGACGCTCGTTGGAATTGGTCTCATTGTTGTCGCCGGTCTTAGTAAGTTACAGGGATCTGGACGCTTCCATTGGGTATCGTCAAAAGCGCCAATCATCAGCGCGGCTGTCGTGATGCTGTCGGGTTTTGCTGCTTTAGTTTTTGCGCATTGAGGATGAAACCTCTGCCTTTTCCTGTGAGGTTCCTAGATCGAGTAATATAGGGCAATCCGGTCTATGATCACCATGACAATTGTTTGCCAAATTCTTCAGCGTCTTTACCATTCCTTGAAGCTCACAAACTTTCTGCTCCATCTCGTCAATATGTTTGATGGCGAGGCTCTTCACCTCGGAGCTTGCGCGGTTTTTGTTACGCCACAGGCTCACGAGCTTTTTGATCTCTTTCATTGAAAAGCCGAGGTTTCTTGAGCGTTTCACGAAAGAAAGTATATGAACATCTGTGTCTGAATAGGTCCGATAGCCTGCATCGCTGCGGCTCGCCTTGGGGATGATACCTATAGATTCATAATGACGAATAAGTTTGGCATTTACGCCTGAAATTTTAGCAGCTTCTCCGATGTTAACTGACTTACTCACAAAAATCCTTTTCTTGACGACTTACATAGAATCTCAAAGAGAGAATTAAGTATAAAGCTTCCCACCATGGCAAGGTCAATTGGCGTTCAATTCATCACTATCCTTACCTTAGAACAATGGAGATTTTTTTTCAATTGACCTTCCAATTATTGGAAGGTGCATGATGTCTTTAAGGAGAACCCATGAAACATTCTCACAAAAGCCATAGTCATAATCCCGCTAACGGACACTCACCCTCGGGTGGTCACTCATGCTGTTCGGCCAAGCCCCTGGAAAAGACCGGTCAAACTCTGGTGAAAGATCCTGTCTGCGGTATGTCAATCGATCCCGCAACGGCAAAAGGCGGCAGCACTCAATACAAGGGTGAAAATTTTTATTTTTGTAATCCCAAATGCAAAACCAAATTTGAGGCCCACCCATTAAAATATTTTTCTTCCAGAATGGAAGCTTCTTCAAAAGGCAATCCCGACAAGATTTATACCTGTCCAATGCATCCGGAAATCCGACGGAAGGGACCAGGAAACTGTCCTATCTGCGGGATGGCACTAGAACCTGAAGAAGTTTCTTTAACGGAAGCCGAAAATCCGGAACTTGTCGATTTTACGAAGAGACTCAAAGTCGTTGTTCCACTGACTTTTCCTCTATTACTGCTTGCGATGTCTGATCTGATTCCGGGACAACCCGTACAGCACGCAATCCCTAACTGGATAAATGCTGGAATCCAATTTCTGTTTGCAACCCCTGTCGTGCTTTGGGGCGGACTCCCATTCTTTGAAAGAGGCTGGGCGTCGCTGAAATCCCGAAACTTTAATATGTTCACACTCATCGCGCTTGGAACTGGCGTTGCTTATTTGTTCAGTCTGGTTGGCACATTTTTTCCTTCGGTTTTTCCTGATAGTTTGAAAGTCCATGGTGGAATGGTACCGCTCTACTACGAGGCTGCGGCGGTTATCACGGCCTTAGTTCTTCTTGGACAAGTTCTGGAACTCAGAGCAAGAAATAAAACTGGAAACGCGATTCGAGCACTTTTGGGCCTTGCCCCGAAAACGGCTCGAAGAGTTAAGCCTGATGGCACCGAGGAAGATGTTCCAGTTGAACATATCCATGTCGGAGATTTGCTTCGTGTGCGCCCGGGCGAGAAAATTCCTATTGATGGTGAGCTCACTGAGGGCCGCAGTCTCGTTGATGAATCAATGATTACGGGCGAACCTATTCCTGTCGAAAAGGATTTAGGTGATAAAGTCACTGGCGCAACCGTGAATGGCACGGGCTCTTTTGTTATGCGCGCAACCAAAGTTGGTTCGGACACATTACTTTCGCAAATAGTAAAAATGGTTTCCCAAGCTCAAAGAAGTCGGGCGCCTATTCAAAAACTTGCCGACACGGTTTCAGGATACTTTGTTCCGGCTGTTGTTTTGATCGCAATTTTAACCGCGCTTGTTTGGTACGTCCTCGGACCTGAACCGCAATTCACTCATGCGATTGTGAATGCGGTCGCAGTTCTTATCATTGCATGTCCCTGTGCCTTGGGGCTTGCCACTCCCATGTCGATCATGGTCGGCACTGGTAAGGGCGCAAATCTTGGCGTCTTGATTAAAAGCGCTGAAGCACTTGAAGGCTTAGAGAAAATCACAACACTCGTTGTGGATAAAACTGGAACTCTTACGCTCGGAAAACCAAAATTATCTATGGTGAAAACCCTAAATGGCTTCACCGAATCTGATACTCTTGCAGTCGTTGCTTCTCTTGAAAAATCAAGTGAACATCCATTGGCTGAAGCTATCGTTCAGGGGGCTATTGAAAAAAATCTAACGATCGAAAACGTCACAGAATTTGAATCCTTCACGGGCATGGGCGTCAGAGGAAAAGTTCAGGACCAAACGGTTTTGGTTGGGAATAAAAAACTCCTTGAAAAATTCGACATTGAATCCGCGGAACTGACTCAAATCGCAAAAGATCTTCAGAGCACAGGTCACGGCGCGATACTTGTCGCAATTGATGAAAGGCCGGCCGCTGTCATTGCGGTCAAAGATCCAATCAAACAATCCGCAAAACCCGCTGTTGAGTATTTTCACTCAAAAGGCATTCAAGTTGTTATGGCGACGGGTGACAATCGAAATACGGCAGAAATCGTAGCTCGTGAGATGGGAATCGACTACGTGGAAGCAGAAGTTCTCCCGCAACAAAAAAATGACCTTATAAAGCGCCTGAAATCGGAGGGCAAAATTGTTGCGATGGCTGGCGATGGTATTAACGATGCCCCAGCACTAGCTGAAGCTGATATCGGTATCGCCATGGGTACGGGAACAGATGTTGCGATGGAGAGTGCGGGTGTCACTTTGGTGAAAGGTGACCTGGCTGGAATTGTTCGCGCCCACCGCTTGAGCCAAGCAACGATGAAGAACATTCGTCAGAATCTAATCTTCGCTTTCGGTTACAATGTGCTCGGAGTGCCAATAGCCGCTGGGCTTCTTTACCCCGCTTTTGGGATTCTTTTAAGTCCGATGATTGCAAGTTTGGCAATGAGCTTGAGTTCAGTTTCTGTAGTTGGCAACGCGCTTCGCTTGAACAGGGTCAAGCTATCTTGAAGAGCCCAAGCAAGAATACTTTATCTGACTACAATTCGGCCGCTTTCCATCATGTCCATGCCACAACCAAATCGAATTTCTCCGTTCTTCAGTTTTCCTAAAGCTACCTCAACTGACCTGTTTAGCGGCAAATCCATTTTCACTTTTTTTGATGGGATTTGGATTTGCTTGGCGCAAGTGGTGTCTGTTTTTCGTATGATTTTCAAGACAACATTGCTTCCGGGTTTCACATCGACGGCTTTGGGTTCAAATCCCTTTTCTGTCACAGACAGTTCAACAGTTGTTTTCTCAACTTCTTTTGCTAAGAGGTCGTGTTGCCAGGCGGTTGTCGCCAGCAGTGCCGCCATAAACTGTTTTTTCATAGTGCCTCCTTGGTTTTGAAAAGTTCTCTTTCTTTCCACATATAAAAAATCACCGGATAGATTAAGAGCTCGAGCAGGAACGAAGTGAAAAGGCCGCCGATCATCGGAGCCGCGATTCGTTTCATCACATCCGCCCCTGCTCCAATCGACCACATGATGGGAATCAGGCCCATAAACAAAGCCATGACTGTCATAAGTTTTGGTCTCACTCGATGAACTGCCCCCTCAATGACGGCATCATGTAGGTCTTTGCGGGATTTCATTTGTCCGCGCTTTTCGCGATCATGATACGCAATATCTAAATACATGAGCATAAACACCCCTGTCTCGGCATCAAGACCAAGAAGCGCAATCATACCGACCCAAGCTGCAATCGACAGATTGTAATCGAGCGCCACTAAAATCCACACTGCTCCGATCAATGAAAAGGGCACGGCCAAAAGAACAATGCCCGTCTTTGTCCAAGATTTGGTGTTAAAATAAAGCAGAAAAATGATAAGGATCAATGTTAAAGGAATAACCACTTTGAGTCTTTCTTTGACTCTCGTCATATTCTCGTACTGACCGCTCCATGAAAGAGAGTAACCAGTTGGAAGCTTCACTTTTTCAGATATGACTTGTTTCGCGGTTTCAACGTAACTGCCAATATCAGTTTTATTCAAATCCACATCGACGTAAACATACCCAACCAAAGAAGCGTTCTCATCACGAATCATCGAAGCGCCTTCGTTAAGTTTGACTTGTGCAATTTCGCTTAAGGGAATTTGTGCGCCTGTAGGTGCGTTGATAAGAACCCTCTTGATTGCGTTAACATCTTGCCTAAAATCCGGAGCAAGTCTCACCTGAATCGGATAACGCTCCCTATTGATCAAGGCGGTGGAAACATTTTCTCCGCCTATCGCGACCATAGCCTGATCCTGTGCCTCTTTCAGAGAAAGACCGTAGGCTTGCAGTTTGTTGCGATTGAAATCGACGTCTAAAAAGTATCCACTAGCTATTCGTTCTGCGACAACAGTTCTGGTTCCATGAATTGACTTTAAATTTTTCTCTACGTCGCGACCAATTTGCTCAATCGTTTTAAGGTCCTGGCCAAAAACTTTTACTCCGATAGGACTTCTGATACCGGTGGACAACATATCAATTCGATTCTTAATCGGCATCGTCCATATATTGGGCATACCAAGAAAATTGAGTTTGTCGTTCATTTCCGTAAGAAGCGTTTCCTCTGAGATTGTCTCTGGCCATATTCTGTTGAAAGGAACCTTCAGAAACTCTGGAAAAGAAGAATACCATCTATTTTCTTTCCTCCATTCTTCTTTGGGTTTTAAAACGATGGTCGTTTCGATCATTGAAAGAGGTGCCGTGTCTGTGGACGTTTCTGCACGGCCCGCTTTTCCAAATACAGTGTCCACTTCCGGAATTGACTTTAGGATTTTATCTTGCAGAGTTAGAATTCTCTGAGCTTCAGAGACAGAAAGACCCGGAAATGCCGTTGGCATGTAGAGAAGACTCCCCTCGTGAAGAGTCGGCATGAACTCTGAACCCAACATTGCAAAGCCCGGAAAAATTGACAGAACTGCAGCAAGCGCAAATCCTAAAACAAATTTTTTACGCTCTAGCATCCAATGAAGCACGGGTTCATAGATCGCAAAAAGTCTTCGACTGATGGGGTGCTTGTATTCCGAGTAATACTTCCCGACAAGAAGAGTGTTTCCAATTTTGTTCAACCATGGGTATCTGCCTTGAAAATCGTCTGGCCTTGCGAATAGCATTCGCATAGCAGGATCCAAAGTGATTGCCAAAATTGCTGCAATCGCCATCGTCAGGTTTTTTGACAGAGCTAAGGGGCGGAACAAACGACCTTCTTGATCCACCAGAGTGAAGATTGGCAAAAAAGCTACCGCGATAACTAAGAGGGAGAAAAATACAGATGGCCCCACCTCTGTCAGGGCATCAAGCCTGACTTTAAAAAAGCTTTCTTTTCTTCCACCTTCATCCCACAGCTGAATTTTTCTGTAAGCATTTTCAACTTCAACGATCGCCCCATCCACCAAGACCCCAATCGAAATGGCAATCCCCGCTAGAGACATGATATTCGAGCTCTGTCCCATGAGTGCGAGGGGAATAAATGCGAGCAAAACAGCAATCGGAATTGTGGCAATGGGAACCAAAGCTGATGGCACATGCCAAAGAAAGATCAGTATCACCAAGCTCACGATTATGAGCTCCTCAATCAGCGTTCCTTTAAGAGTTTCCATGGCACGGTGAATGAGGTCGGACCTGTCATACACAGTTTGTATTTTAACTCCCTCGGGAAGGGAGCTAGAAATCTCGCTGATTTTTGATTTCACTCGGCCAATGACGGAGGGAGCGTCCTCGCCTTGCCTCATCACTATAATCCCGCCAACGGTATCGCCCTGACCGTTAAAGTCGGTGATTCCTCGGCGCATCTCTGGACCTATTGAAATATCGGCAACCTGTTTCAAAAGAATTGGGGCTCGTCCCTGCGGAGGATAGCTTACAACGGCATTTTGCATTTCTTCGATGGATGAGATGAGTCCCTGCGATCTGACCATGGCTTCGGTTCCAGAGAACTCAATCACTCGCCCGCCGCTTTCTTGGTTGGTATTGCGAACGGCATCCATGACTTGTGATAAAGTCACTTGATAGAATTTGAGTTTTTCAGGATTCACTCTGATTTGAAATTGTTTTACGAAGCCTCCAATACCTGCCACCTCTGCAACACCCGGAACAGATTGCAGCTGATATCTCAAGGTCCAATCTTGCAGGCTCCTCAAATCGGCAGAATTTAGTTTTCCAGTTTCATCGACCAAAGCGTATTGGTAAACCCAGCCCACACTTGTAGCGTCAGGTCCAAGCTCTGTTTTTACTCCAGCAGGCAGGCTTCCTGAAATTCGATTTAAATACTCAACGACGCGACTTCGAGCCCAATACAAATCCGTTCCATCTTCAAAAATCACGTAGACATAGGAAAAGCCATAGTCTGAAAAACCTCGTACAGATTTAATTTTTGGAGCCCCCAACAAAGAAGCAATCAGAGGGTAGGTAACCTGTTTTTCAATGATTTCGGGGGATCTATCCCACTTGGAGAAAATAATCACCTGAGTGTCTGATAAGTCGGGGATGGCATCCACGGGAATTTTTTTGAGTGAGTAGAATCCAAAGCCGACCAACACTGCAGTCACGGCAATAACAATGAATCTGTTCGTCGCTGAAAACTCAATGATGTTTTTGATCATCGCCGCCACCTTTGAGTTTCGCTTCCGAATCGATTAAAAAATTGGGACCTGAAGAAATCACGTCGCCTTCACGAAGGCCTTCAATGACCTGGTAATCGTTTTTCCCCTTAGCACCCAAACTGATGGCCCTAGGTTTAATTATGTTGTCATCAGAGATCAGATACACTCGATCTTCATTCCCCGTATGAAGGACTGCGCTTTCAGGGACCACTATCTGAGAACTCAAAGTGTCATAGATTTCTCCAAAAAAACCACTTTCGCTGATGGAGCGCTTTGTTCCTTTGTCTAAAATTCCAGTGACTCGGATTGTTCGTGTTGATGGGTCCGTGAGTGCGTCAATGCTACGAATCTGACCGGTGAGAAATTCTCCGGGCGAGGCAGAGGCTTCACCTCTAAATTTCATACCCGGCTTGATGGCAGAAATATCTGATTCGTAAACTTGAAAAACAACTTCTTTTGAAGAAAGCATTCTGCCAGAAGCCGAGATCGAAACGATCAGATCTTTCTTCTGGACTGTGTATTTCCTGATGCCAGCCAGATTTAGCTGCTGATTTGTCGGCTGCAATTCGTTCTCAAGTCTCGCGGATTTTGTGTCCTCTTTCGCATTTATTTTAACCAAAGCCATTCCACAAATAGGGCACGGACCCGATTTATGTTCGTGGACCTGTGGATGCATCGGACAGGTGTAGTAACCATCCGGATCTTCATGAACGATTTTCGTGCTGTCATTTTTTACTTCTTTTTTTGTGCAGCCGATCGTCCATCCAGCTACCGTGATGATTGTCACAATCAAATAAGCTCGCGTTCTCATTTTTCACCTGCTAACTGGCCAGTAAGAACAAAAAGTTCCGAAACAGCATTTTCATAATCCTGCCTTAATTCAACTGCCCTCAATTTCAGATCGAGATAGCCGATCACCACCGCTCGATGCTGATCAAGACTCTCAATCGTTCGTTGAGACAGATTGGTTACAAGATTTTTGCGCTTTTCAGCACGGGGTAGAAGTTTACTTTTCAGGTTTTCAAGCTGTTCAAGCAGAGAACCTGCTTTTGCAACCAGACTTGCTACCTTCGTCTCAAATTCGATTTTTGCTTTTAGAAGTTCTGATTCCGCAATTTGTCGCTGAGCTTGCGCTTCGGCCAATTCCGCTTTTGGCTGCCAAAAAAAGACAAACGGCAAGTTCAAGCCGACCATAATTTCCTGAGACCTAGGACTCATTTCGCTGCCATTGAACTGCCTGAGTCTTAGAAAAAAATCAGGCAGATATTTTTGTTTGCTTAAATCTTCTTGTGCTTTCATCACCAAAAGATCCTTTTCTCTGACAGCAATGGGGGCTCCTGTTCCTCTATTTGCAAATTCCAGTGTTGCCAGATCGGGCTCAACCGGCTGCAAAGTATTGAGGTTTAAACTGGGCGCAAAAACCTTAAGGTCATTTCGTTTTTCAACAAGGTCCGAATTCATGGCGATCAGTTCATTCTCGAGCATATCTTGATCGGATTCCATTTCTAACAAGTGAATCTGAGTCGAGCTATCTGCTCGAGTGGTGGTGCGACTGAGCCTGATGTGATGCTGAATCCACTGTTGTTTTTCTTTAGAAATCTGAATTTTTCGGTAAACACCCCAGAAATTAAAATATGCTTTTCGCGCCAGCGCTAAAATTTGGTTCTTGTTGTAGTCACGTCTTTTTTGACTGGAGCTGTATTCAAGATCTCGCACCTCTTTCTCTTTGATTATTTTTGAGGGAAAGGGAATTTCTTGTAAAAGTTCATATCCAGGGTTCGCATTAGATCCTTCTCTCATCTGCATGTAACCAACCATTGGTGGATTTATGCGCACGCCACTTGCCCTGCTGCCCGCTACTTTCACCTTGGCTTCTTCGATAGCCAGATCTGGACTTTCTCTCAGAACTTGCTCCAAATACTGCGCAAGACTCAGCGTCTCAGATTGAGCATTTACAGAAGCGACAATAATCAACATACAAAAGACCTTCATAACCTGTACTACGAGTCACTTGGTGATTTTGTGACAAAATCCTAATTATCTGAAATTACTATTTATTTTGACTTTCTTTATGTCCCTGTCACAATTCTGAAAAAGCACTCGTATTCATGATTAAGGATGACGATTGAAGAATGGTTTCAATTCCAGATCAGACGAAGAATTAATGGCGGCATACCAAATGGGTGAGGTGTTGGCTTTTGATATTTTGTTCCAACGACACTCCTCTAGAGTACTCGCTTTTTTGTCTAAGAAGTTGAACTTTTCCAAGGAAGCCGAGGACCTTATGCAAGAGGTTTTCTTCAAACTTCACAGGTCCAAACATCTCTATGTTTCGACGTTACCATTTTCTCCGTGGTTGTTTTCAATTTCTAGATCCGTTTTTTTGGATCACGTGAAGAAAAATCGTCCCGAAGATGCTGTGGACCCAATTCAATTTGAAGCTGTTGCTTCGACAGAAGTCCCAAGGTCTGTGGTGACGGCGGAAAGCGAGATGCTTCAAGGGCTGTCCGGGCAACAAAAACAAGCCGTTGGTTTAAGATTTTTTGATGATGCCACTTTCGAGGAAATTGCTTCAAAACTTTCTACCTCGGATGACAACGCTCGAAAACTGGTCAGCCGAGGCTTGAGTAAACTTCGAGAAATTTGGAAAAAGGATTCAAAATGAATTCTGGTAAAAACTCCTGGCTCAATGATTATAAAGAATTTTTAGAAAATGATTCGAACAACGTTCATGTTCCTGCGTCGCTTTTCACAAAAATTAAATCAAAACTTTTTCCCAGCCCTTGGCTTGTGTTTTCAAAGATTTTTGGAATTCATGTTGTTGTCGGTTCTTTATCATTGGCAATATGCAATCAATTTGGCCTAAACCCGTTCAACACGGAACAATCTTTAACCGACTGGTTTATGAAAGTCGGTGGGCACAATTTTTGTATGATTGCCTGTGGAGTTTTTTTTATGGCAACCACATATCTTCTTTCCAATTTCGTTTTAAGTTTAGAAGAGCTTGAATCTGTTAAAAGGTATGAATGGTTGCACACAAGCTTTTTAGTCATGATTTCCCTTTCTTCTTTTTATTTCTTCGGCGGAGAGATTGTGGGCTTGTTTGCATTGCTTTGGATTATTGGCGCGGCCTTGGGTTCTTTTATCTCAATTGAGGGAAGTTACCGTATCCGAAGGGATTGGTCCTTTTCTTGATGTTCCCTGCAAAGAAGTTTTATCTAGACCAATATCTAGACTCTCTTAAAATTATTCAAGAGTCTGAACCGAAAGCCGATTTTAGAGAATGCGAATCTTTCCAAACAAAATTTGGTTTGTCTCAGTTGTTTGCACTATTCTGGTTGTGTAGGTTACGGATATTCCTTTTCAAGCGATGAGAAAAAGTACTTCTATGAACGTGATTCTAAGCGAGGCCCTGGCGACAGCGAAATGTGGCCTCTATTCTTTCATCGATCCTTTGATGGCTACAAAAAAGCCAATCGACATTACTATGAAATCTCGCAGGAATATACTCACTTCGCAGGTCTTCACTGGGTTGCAGAGAAATCCGCCTTCTGTATTTTGAATGACGTCGGCGATATTGAGGAACGAATTGTCATTGTAGATGAAGATGAGTTTGCCGCTATCCTCTTTCAAAGTGAAGAGATGGAAAAATATTTACTTTATCGCGAACATTTTATTGCCCGATTTGTCGAGGTTAAACGGGCTATGCCAAAAGCAAATTGGACTGATCGCGAAGGGCGTGCTGAGCCAGTCTATAAATCTACAAGCGACAGAAATTCTTGGATCCGATCATGGCCAACAATCGGATCTGATCTTGGCGCTGCCTTTGACTTCGTAAAAGCAAGTCACATTGTGCTTCCGAGTCGAACAATCGAAGAGCTCGAAAATAAAGAAGATAAATGTGAGACATTTATTATTCACGACTGGAAAAACTACCAAGTTATTGAACACTTGGGATCTATCCAAATTTTAATTGGGTCCTCTAATATTTCTCCTTGATCGGCTCGAAATCACTTTGCCCCAGGTGCAATCGCTTTTAGCGACATTCCGGGCTCAGACGAGGGGGGGTGCACTCGAAGAAGAAGGGCCCTCAGGTCCTCTCGAAGTTGCAAATACTCCATCACTTGGGCATCTTCATTGAAGGTTCGCAAAAGTTCTTTTTTGAAATAGTGAACATAAGCTTCCAATTGCTGTCGATACATTTTCTGCGCCCGGACGACATTTTCACATTCGCTGGTCACCACCAAGTCACATATTTGTTTCAGTGGCTCTTCTGAAAGTTCTAAAAGATCCGGCGAAAATAGTGTTTTTTCCCATCTATCCAAATCGTAAGATTTTGATGTGGGGGACGGCGATGCCGGTGAACCCAATATGCAATGCTCTCGATTCAGTCGACCAAACGTTCGATAGTTTTTTTCAATTCCACTTTGTTCGTCATATGTACAGTAAGGAATCAGATTGCGAACAACCTCGGACTGATTGCTGTCGTTGAGGCGGATGCCAATCGGCCATCTGCTGAGACCATCTGTGACTTCGGACGCTCTCGTCGCAAGTTGATCCATCCCCATGGAAAATCTAGACACGTTATCATCGACAAGGTCATTCCATTTTTTATAAACGGTGGTTTGCAGACGAAAATACTCGGCTAACTTTCCGAAAGCGTCTGTCCCCAACAGACGCTGCGCCTCGCGCTTGACCGCTTCGGTAGAAAATTTTGAAGTCTGTGATTCCAAGTAAAATTTAGTTCTCCATTGAGACTTCGCTGCTCGCACAGAATCCAACTCGGCTCGAGAGTCCAAGCTCGGTTGAATCAACTCGGTCAACAGCTCAAACGAATTGAAGCACAGTTGATCCTTCAAATCTGGCTCGCTGTTGGCGATCAGCTCACAGGCCTTTGCGTTCAAGTCTGCTGACAGGTATTCTGCGTCACCATGGCCCAATTTTTGATTGTCACTGAACCTCGATCGCACATCGACGAATGTTTCGGGATCCGCACTTTTTCCAAGCACTGAGATCCAACTTGGGTTCACGACTTGATCGAGTTCAGTACCGATGACTTTCAACCTACCTCGAAATTTTTTTCCCAGCGCTTTGAACAACAAGTCGGGACTGTTGGCATCGATGCCAAAAGACTTTGCAAGGTCTCGTCGAAAAGTCTTCGTGAGCTTTTCGACCTCACATCCAAATCCCAAATTCACTCGCCGAACGTTCTGCCCCATAACCAACTTCGGAAAAACTCCCCAGCTTTCACTACCCGGCCATGTCGCTTTTGCAACACAACCTCCCAGTGCCAGCATCGGTCTGACCCCAAGAGCAGGATCAATCGCGATCACACCGTCCACAAGGTCTGGCTGATTGTTCAGCAGCTGCAGTGCTAGCAAACCTCCTGTTGATTGACCGATGAGGATCACATGTTTGGCGTATTTTTTTGCTATTTTTATTTCAGTCTCCAGATAGTACGACCAATCCTGAGCCGCAATACTTTTATCTTTTTTTCGAATCTCAGGCAGGTCCTTGTCGCTGACGTCGACAGCAGAATGACCGGGGAGATTGAATGTTCGTGAAAATATTGGCCGCTCAGCGAGCTTCAACATGTCAGAAGGCTGACCCGCAAACTGCATTGAATGCCCCCACAACCCGTGCACAAACACAAACGCGAAATCGGCTTTTGACAAAGTCTCTGAATCCGCCAAGTTGTTGAGAAAAAGTGTTCCACCTACATGTCCCTGCGACAACAGGTCTGCATTCATTCGCTCCGCAAGCCCGATCCCAGGTAACTCGGCAGCCTGACAAATGGGACCTAAGACGGATACAAAAATCGACAAAACAAATCGATCACGACAGGATGCCAGTTTTCGACTAATCATTGTCAAAAAGATCAACACTTCTGCTCCATTCGATCGCTCAGAACTGGAACCAACTAAAAGGAGCGACATAGGTACTCAAAAAGCAAAAAGTGGACCACGGACCTTTCAGGAAGAATCACCCCTTAACCAGTCTAACTATCGGCAAGACTAGCCTGCTGTAGCACAGACAATCAAAGCTTTCGGCCTGAAACTAAGCTATAAACTTAATTCGCTCATCCATGACGCCATACTCCTTCCACGACATACCTTTTCACCCTATCGGGAAAAAGTGTAACCTATGTGTCCGGAACGTTTTGTCACCTATGTGTCGGAACGCTCAGGGGTCCAGTCGTATTGTCCGTGGAGAGAAACACCTTGACCGATATCATCTGCGAAACTCCGAGACTCATGTTGCGCAAAATTGTTGATGAAGACCTCGATTCGCTTTTGGCAATTTTAGGGGATGCTGAGGTCATGAGATTTTCTGTCCATGGACCTGACAATCGAGATGGGGTTCTGAAGTTCATTGAAGCTACCAAGAAACGCTATTCGCGCGACGGTGTGGCGCAGTGGGCAGTCATTCTGAAGTCCTCTGGCGCCCTAATTGGCGAGTGTGGAATTTCTGTCCAAACAATAAATGAGACTAAGGAATACGAGATTGGATATCGATTTAACCCGCAATATTGGAAGCGAGGATTTGGCTCTGAGGCTGCTGTTGCTGCTCGATGACGGCCCTTGTGGATGTGTTTGGATTTTTGCCAATGATGCTTTCCAGTGGCATTGGTTCTGACGTGCAAAGACCACTGGCTGCCGTCGTGATCGGGGGAATTGTATCTTCAACCTGCTTAACGCTTGTGGTGCTTCCTGCTCTATACCGCATTTTCGAAAAACATATGAAAACTCCAGAGCCTAAAAGTGACAGCGAACAAGCATCTTGAAGCCAAGGAAAAATAGGCAGTCGAAAAAGCTAAAGTTTTCTATTCCAAGCTCCTAGCGAAAAGCCTTGATGGCTCTTTTGAGCCTCTATAGCCAAGCTAGCCATGGCGATAGTGGCGGGTGCGAGTTGACCGGCCAATAGTAAACCGACAGCGATACTTAAAACCCCAACAATCAATTTTGCGATGTCCATAGCGGAACTCCGTTCACAGGAAGTTCGACCGATTTTTGAGTTGACGGATTTTCGCCATAGCTCTTTTTACGGTAGAAACACCCACTTTAAAATGCTTTGCGAGTTCTAAATTTGTCAGTCCATTTTGGATTTTCAGTCTCGCAAATTCCGAAATATCCAGTCGTCCCAAGCCCTTAAACCACGCGATCATGTGCTCTTCACAAATCGTCAGGTATTCGACTAGATTGACGTCGCCCTCACCA
>FRDC01000299.1_pt1 | contig 44770 bp, 44 predicted proteins | sample 1106171 | NCBI WGS metagenome assembly FRDC01 (sample SAMEA3930566, study PRJEB13176) | freshwater metagenome | biome: Drinking water system; feature: drinking water; material: water | place: Singapore | collected 2014-12-20 | reverse complement strand
CGGCAGCATGAAAAAAGCCCCCGGCCGTTCCTGCCGGGGGCTTTTTCGTGACCGCGTCCGGCTTCAGGCGGCAGCGGTCAGCGTGCCGTCGTTGTAGTCGCGGATCGCCTGCTCGATCTCGTCGCGGGTGTTCATCACAAACGGCCCGTACTGCACCACCGGCTCGCCGATCGGCCTGCCGGCGATCAGCACCGCGCGCACGCCATCGGGGCCGGCGGTCAGCGTCACCGCATCGCCCGGCGTCAGCACACCGGCTGCCTGCCGGGGAACGGCCTTCGCCGCCGGGCCGTCGCCGATGCTCAAGGAGCCCTCATAGGCGTAGACGAACGCGGTGTGCGCCGCGCCGATCGCCTGCGTGACGCGGGCGCCGGCCGGCAGTGCGAGATCGAGGTACAGCGGGTCGGTCGACAACCGGCCGGCCGGACCGTTGACCGGGCCGCTGACCACCGTACCGGCGACCTCCACCGTGCCGGCGATCACCTTGACGGTGCCGCCGCCGGGCAGCGCATGCTCGGGAATCTCCGCTGCCGGGATGTCGCGGTAGCCGGCCGGCTTCATCTTTTCCGCCGCCGGCAGGTTGATCCACAGCTGGAAGCCGCGCATCCGCCCGCTTTCCTGCAACGGCATTTCCGAATGGATCACGCCGCGCCCGGCAGTCATCCACTGCACGCCGCCGGGACCGAGATCACCGACGTTGCCAAGGTGGTCGCGGTGCTGCATGCGGCCGTCGAGCATGTAGGTGACGGTTTCGAAGCCGCGGTGCGGGTGGGCCGGGAAGCCGGCGATGTAGTCGCCCGGGTTGTCGGTGCCGAATTCGTCGAGCATCAGGAACGGATCGAGATACAGCCCGCGCTGCGCGCCGATCGAGCGGCGCAGCTTGACGCCGGCGCCATCGCTGGTCGGCATCGACTGGATCACGTGCTGCAGGCTGCGGGTGGTCATGACGGGTCTCCGTGACGGGGAACAGGGAAAGGCAGCGGGCGGCGGGCCGTCTACGACAGCCCGCCGCACCGGTTCAGCGCGAGCGCCGCGCGTCGAAGCTCAGGCTGCCGGCACCGTTGGCGGCGAGCAGCAGGAAGGCACCGGCGATCGACACGTTCTTCAGGAACAGGATCATCTGGATCTGGTCGGCGAAGTTGGCGTGGAACAGCAGCGCCGCCGCCAGCGTGAAGCCGGCCAGCGCCAGCGCCACCAGGCGGGTCTGGAAGCCGACGATGACCGCCAGCGCGCCCAGCACCTCGAGCGCGATCACGCCCGGCAGCAGCGCGCCCGGCACACCGACCGATTCCATGTAGCCGACGGTGCCGGCATAGCCGGTGATCTTGTTGAGACCGGCCAGCAGGAACATCGCGGCCAGCAGGATGCGGCCGGCGAGCTCGACGGCGGGATAGCTGCGGTTGGACGAGGTGGTGGTCATGTCAGTGGGCTCCGGAGGGGTTGGGCAACGAGGGTGGGTGGCGGCGGTTCAGGCGGCAAGACGGGTGATGGCATCGCGGGCCTTGGCCAGGCCGGCTTCCTTCTGCTCGGCGCCGATCGCCAGGCCTTCGGCGTAGACGAATTCGACGTCGTCGAGGCCGATGAAGCGCAGGAAGTCGCGCACGTAGGTGGTCTGGCTGTCGAGCGCGGTGCCCTCGTACAGACCGCCACGGGTGGCGAGCACGTACACCTTCTTGCCGGTGACCAGCCCGACCGGGCCGTTGGCGGTGTAGCGGAAGGTTTCGCCGGCGCGGGCGATGTGGTCGAAGTAGCTCTTCAGCTGGCTCGGCACGCCGAAGTTGTACATCGGCAGGCCCAGCACGATGACATCGGCCGACTTCAGCTCGGCGATCAGCGCATCGGACTGCGCGATCACCGCGTTCTGCGCCGCGTCGCGTGACGCCGCCGGCGTCAGGAACGCCGAGAAGCGCGCGCCATCGAGGTGGGGAATCGGATCGCTGGCGACGTCGCGCAGCACCCGCACGGTGCCCGGGTGGGCGGCGACGTAGTCGGCCACGAAGCGTTCGGCCAGCTGGCTGGACTGGCCGTTGCCGGCGAACAGGCTGGTGTTGATCTGAAGCAGGGTCCGGGTGGTCATGGTGCATCTCCTGGGGAGCGGGAAGGTGCGGCTATTGAATGCCTTTACCGTTCGATAAAAAAGCAGAAGTTTCTGAGCTTTCTCATCCAATAATTCGATGAAAAACGAGGCCTGCGCTGCTCGGTGCCGAACCCGCCGGCGCCGCCTTCGATACGTCTGTGAGCGCCGCCACCGGCGTCCGCACGACCGCTGGTCCCGGTGGCCGAGCCGCTCGTCCCGCGTTCACCCGGCGGACATCTGGCGGACAGGCGCGGCTGCCTAAGGTCCGCTCGCCCCTCACCGATCGACCTGTCACCGGAGCCGCCGATGTCGTCAACCCTGCCTTTCCTGTCCGTGCCGTGGAAACCGGCGGCCGGGCCGCGCGCCGCCGCGCTGCTGCTGGCCGCGCTGGCGGTTGCCGGTCCGGCCTCGGCGGCCGATGCACTGCGCGGCAAGACGCTGTACCAGACCACACCGGGCGGCATTTCCTGCGCCAATTCCAGCTGCCACGGCACCAATGTCAGCGCCAACAAGAACAAGGTGCTGCGCGGTGCCAACAGCCCCACGACGATCCAGAACGCGATCAATCGCGATACCGGCGGCATGGGCATCTACCGCAACAACGTGCTGACGGCGATCGACGTCGCCGACATTGCCGCCTACATCGGCAACCCGAACGTCAGCGCCGGACCGGTGGCCGCGGTCACGCCGACTTCGCTGGCCTTCGGCACCGTGGCGGTCGGCAGCAGCAGCGCGGCGCAGACCGTGACCCTGCGCAACAGCGGCACGGCGGCGCTGTCGGTGACCGCGATCGCGGTCAGCAATGCCGCCTTCGTGATCGCCGGCGGTGGCAGCTGTGCGGCGGGCAGCAGCGTCGCTGCTGGCGGCAGCTGCACGGTGAACCTGCAGTTCCGGCCGACGGCGGCCGCCGCCGCCAGCGGCACGCTGACCATCACCCACAACGCCTCACCAACCACCAGCACGGTGAGCCTGAGCGGCACCGGCAGCGGCGCCGCCGCGCCGGCGGTGAGCCCGGCGGCGCTGAACTTCGGCACGGTTGCCACCGGCAGCCGCGCGGCGGTGCAGACCGCTACCGTGCAGAACAGCGGCGCGGCGCCCTTGACGCTGTCGACCCTCAGCGTCAGCAACACCGCGTTCCGGATCACCGGCGGCAGCTGCGCGGCTGGCGCCACGGTGGCGGCCGGCGGTGGCAGCTGCACGGTGCTGGTCGACTTCGGTCCGACCGCCACCGGCGCGGCCAGCGGAACCCTGAGCATCGCCCACAACGCCGCCGGCAGCCCGCTGATGGTGGCGCTGTCCGGCACCGGCGCCACGCCGACCGCACCGGCCGCGCAGCTGTCGCCGACCAGCTTGAGCTGGTCGCAGGTGATCAACACCGACGCGGCGGCGCAGACCGCGACCCTGTCCAACACCGGCAGCGCGCCGCTGCTGCTCGGCACGTTGGCGCTGTCCGGCAGCGCTGCCGCCGACTACACGCTGGATCCCGCTTCGACCTGCACCGCCGGTGGCAGCGTCGCGGCCGGCGCGTCCTGCACGGTCAGCGTCCGCTTCCGGCCGTCGGCCACCGGCAGCCGCGCGGCCAGCCTCGCGATCAGCCACAACGCGGCCGGCAGCCCGTCGACGCTGGGCCTGAACGGTGCCGGCACCGCGCAGCCGGTCGGCCAGCTGGCGGTCAATCGCCTGTCGCTGAGCTACCCGGCGCAGCCGTTCGGCAGCAGCAGCGCGGCGCAGACGGTGACGGTCAGCAACAGCGGCAGCGCCAGCCTGACGATCGCCAGCCTGGCCTTTGCCGGCAGCCACGCCGGTGACTTCGCGACGACCGCCGGCAGCAATCCCTGCAGCAGCGGCCGCAGCCTGGCCGTCGGCGGCAGCTGCACGGCCGACATCGTGTTCACGCCGGGCGCCAGCAGCGGCACGCGCAGCGCCACCTTCGTGGTCAGCGCCGGCAGCGCCGGCTCGGTGTCGGTCGGCCTGAGCGGCGTCGCCGCTGCTGCCGCCGCACCGATCGTCAGCCTTGCGCCGGCCAGCCTCAATTTCGGCTCGGTGGCGCTCGGCAGCACGGCTGCGGCGCAGACCTCGGTGCTGACCAACAGCGGTACGGCGGCGCTGTCGATCAGCAGCCTGCGGGCCAGCCCGGCGGCCTACAGCCTGAGCCACGACTGCCCGGCAACCCTGGCCGCCGGCGGCCACTGCACGCTGACGGTCAGCTTCACGCCGGCCGCGACCGGCACCGTGGCCGGCAGCGTCGCCATCGCCAGCAATGCCGCGACCACGCCGGACGCGCTGGCGCTGTCGGCCACCGGGGTCACGCCGGTGCCGGCCACGCTCGGTTGGATCGGCGGCGCGACTCTCGCCTTCCCGGACACCGCCAGCGGTGCGCAGTCGGCGCCGCAGTCGCTGCAGCTCGGCAACAGCGGCACCAGCCCGGCGACGCTCGCCAGCCTGTCGTTTTCCGGCGCGGCGGCAGGCGATTTCCTGATCGACCCGTCGAGCAGCTGCGTGGCCGGCGGCAGCCTGGCCGGCGGTGCCCGCTGCACCGTGCAGGTGGTGTTCGCGCCGGCCTCGGTCGGTGCCCGCAGCGCCACCCTGGCGGTGACCAGCGGCAACGCCGTCGAGCCGACGCCGGCCGAGGTCAGCGGCAACGGCATCGCCGGCGGCACGCCGCTGCTGGTGCTGTCGCCGACCGCCATCACCCTGACCAGCCTGCCGAACCAGCCGCTGCAGCCGCAGGTGCTGGTGATCGGCAACCAGGGCGCGGGACCGCTGAACGTCGCCGCCGAACAGGCCAGCGACGGCCTGTCGCTGCTCGATGCCGCGTCCACCGGCGGCGGCAGCTGCCGGCCGGTGCCGTTCGTGCTGGCGCCCGGCGCCAGCTGCACCCTGGTGATCAATCCGCTCGCCGATGTCGTCAACGGCACGGTCAGCGTGTTCGGCGATGGCGCGCCGGCCCCGGCGCAGGCCACCGTGACCGGCAGCGCCAGCAAGAACCTCGGTGCCGCCGGCAGCGCCGGGCCGGGCCTGGTGGCGCTGCTGGCGGTGCTGGCACTGATCCGTCGCCGCCGGCCGGCGCCGCGCAGCTGAGCCCATCCCACCACGAATCCAGGAGTCTTTCGATGAATCTTTCGTTCCTTCGTTCAAGTCGCCGCTTGCTGGCTGCCGCGCTGCTCGCCACCGCCGGCCTGCTGCCGGCCGCCGATGCGCTCGATGCCGGCCAGCCGGCCCCGGCATTCAGCCTGCCGGCAGCTGACGGCAAGACCGTCAGCCTTGCCGGCCTGCGCGGCCATTACGTCTATGTCGATTTCTGGGCGTCGTGGTGCGGTCCCTGCAAGCAGAGCTTTCCGTGGATGAAGACGCTGCAGGCGAAGCTCGGCGGGCCGCGCTTCGAGGTGGTGGCGATCAACGTCGACGAAAAGCGCGCCGATGCCCAGCGCTTCCTCGGCGATACGGCACCCGGCTTCACCGTGCTGTTCGACGCCCAGGGTGCGACGCCGTCGGCCTACGGCGTGAAGGGCATGCCGACCTCGTTCCTGGTCGATCCGGACGGCAAGGTCGTGCTGGTGCACCAGAGCTTCAAGGACAGCGAGCGCGAGGCGCTGGCGCAGAAGATCGCCGCCTTGGTCGGCGGGGCTAAACCATGAACCGCGCGTGGGGCGTGCTGATCATGATCGCCGCCGGCGCGGCCGGCAGCGGCTGCGCGATGCAGGCGCCGAAGCCGTGGCAGAAGGGCGTGCTGGCCAAGCCGGAAATGACCATGGCCGGCGACATGCTGGAGCTGAAGTTCAACGATCACACCTGGACCAGCAAGGAAGCCTCGTTTGGCGGCTTCGGCGTCGGGGGAGGCGGCTGTGGCTGCAACTGAACCCCCCGCCATGCCGGCCGCGCCGGTGAATCCGAACCCGGCCAGCGACTGGTGCGGCAGCGTGGTGCTGGCGGCGTTGTCGCTGCCCGGCCTGCTCGCCGCGCCGCTGCCGGCGGCCGCCGACAGCGCCCCGGAGCACGCGCTGCTGCAGTTCAAGACCGAGCACTACCAGGACTCGCAGCCCGGCTTCCAGCGCATCCGCGTCGAGGAGCCGGCGCTGTACGGCCTGCTGCCGCTCGGCGAGCACCTGTCGCTGTCCGGCTCGGCGGTCTACGACATGGTGTCGGGCGCGTCGCCGCGCAGCTACTCGTCCACCTCCGGCGCCTCGCGCGTGCACGAGAAGCGCTTTTCCGGCGACGCCGAGCTGACCTGGTACGCCGATCGCAGCTCCTACGGCCTGTCGGCGGCGCGCTCGCAGGAGCACGACTACATTTCCAACAGCGTGTCCGGTGACGCCGTGTTCGCCACCGACGACAACAACACCGCGTTCAACGTCGGCCTGTCGGCCAGCCGCGACAGCATCAACCCGACCAACGACATCGTCGAGAACGAACACCGCACGACCTACGCCGGCATCGCCGGCGTGACCCGGGCGCTGAGCGCCAACGACCTGTTGCAGGTACAGGCCGGCTACAGCACCAGTCACGGCTACCTGAGCGACCCGTACAAGCTGTTCGACAACCGGCCGCGCAAGCGCAACAGCGGCACCGGCTCGCTGCGATGGAACCATCACATCGGCAGTTTCGGCGCGACGCTGCGCAGCAGCTACCGCGTGTTCCACGACACCTACGGCATCTGGTCGCACACCGCCGAGCTGCAGTGGGTACAGCCGGTCAGCCTGCGCTGGGTGCTGACACCGGGGCTGCGCTACTACACGCAGAGCGCGGCGCGCTTCTATGTCGACCCGCCGGCCGATGGCTCGCCGTTCCCGCAATTGCCGGACGGCGCCTTCTCCTCGCTCGACCATCGGCTGTCGGCATTCGGCGCGTTCGCGCTCAGCCAGAAGGCCGAATGGCATCTGAGCGAACACTGGAGCACCGATCTGCGCGCCGAGTACTACCAGGCGCGGTCGAGCTTCCGCTTCGTCGGCCAGGGTTCGCCGGGGCTTGCCAACTTCCAGTACTACCAGGTGCAGTTCGGCATCAGCTACCGGTTCTGAACGAGGGGGCGATGCAGGCCACGGACGACGGCGTCACCACGATGCGCTTCGCCGCGATGGCCGGCGAAGCCGAGCTGACGGTGGCCGGCCGGGTGCCGGACCGTCGCCTGCTCGATTCGGCTGCGGCCGAGGTGCGGCGCATCGAGCAGGCCTACTCGCGCTACCGCGCCGACAGCCTCGTGTCGCGCATCAATGCGGCGGCGGGCAGCGGCGTGGCGATCGAGGTCGATGCCGAAACCGCCGGCCTGCTCGATTTCGCGGCGCGGCTGCACGCGCAGAGCGACGGCCTGTTCGACATCACCAGCGGCATCCTGCGCCGGGCCTGGGATTTCCGTTCCGGGCGCCTGCCGGAGCCTTCGGCGCTGGCGGCGCTGTGCGCCCGCATCGGCTGGCGGAAGGTCGACTGGCAGCCGGCGACGCGGCGCATCGCGCTGACCGAGCCGGGCATGGAGCTGGACTTCGGCGGCTTCGGCAAGGAGTACGCGGCCGATCGCGCCGCTGCCGTGCTGCAGACCGGCGGAATCCAGAGCGGCTACGTCAACCTGGGCGGCGATCTGCGGGTGCTCGGCCCGCGCCCGGACGGCCGCGGCTGGGCGCTCGGCATCCGGCATCCGCGCGCCGACGGCACGCTGGCCGGCGTCGAACTGAAAAGCGGCGCGCTGGCCACCAGCGGCGACTACGAGCGCTACATGGACATCGCCGGCCGGCGCTACTGCCACCTCCTCGATCCGCGCAGCGGCTGGCCGGTGCAGCACTGGCAGTCGGTCAGCGTGATCGCGCCGGTCTGCCTGGCGGCCGGTGCGCTGTCGACCGTGGCGATGCTGAAAGGACCGGACGCGCCGGCCTTCCTCGCCGCCCAGCAGGTGCCGTGGCTGGCCGTCGACGCCAGCGGCGCGATCGTCCGTCACGGCTTCTGAGGCTGCGGCAGCATCGGCGGCGCGGCATCATGCGCGCCATGTCGGCCCCGAAGATTTCCCTCGAACAATGGCGCGCGCTGCTTGCGGTGGTCGACGCGGGCGGCTACGCGCAGGCGGCAGAGGCGCTGCACAAGAGCCAGTCGGCGATCAGCTATGCAGTGCAGCAGATCGAGTCGCGGCTCGGCGTCAAGGCTTTCGAGGTGCAGGGCCGCAAGGCGGTGCTGACCGCCACCGGCCAGCTGCTGGTGCGCCGGGCCAAGGCGCTGCTCGATGAAGCGGCCGGCCTGGAACGGGCGGCCGGCCAGCTGTCGGCCGGCTGGGAAGCGGAACTGCGGCTGGCGGTGGAGATCATCTTCCCGAACCGCGTGCTGCTGCCGGCGCTGGCGGCTTTCGGCGAGATCAGCCCGCACACCCGCATCGAGCTGATCGAATCGGTGATCGGCGGCACCTCCGAGGCACTGCTGAGCGGTCGGGTCGATCTGGCGATCGCGCCGGTGATTCCGCAGGGCTTCATCGGCGAAGCGCTGATGACCCTGCGCTTCCTGGCCGTGGCCCATCCCGGCCATCCGCTGCACCAGCTGAACCGGCCGCTGACGCCCAACGACCTGCGCAATCACCGGCACCTGGTGGTGCGCGATTCCGGGGCTGCCCGCGATCCGCGCCAGCAGACGCTGGATGCCAAGCAGCGCTGGGTGGTCAGCCACATGTCGACCTCGATCCAGGCGGTGGCGATGGGCTACGGCTTCTCCTGGTTTCCGGAAGACAAGATCGCCGAAGAACTGGCCGCCGGCACCTTGCGGCCACTGCCGCTGCGCGACGGCGCCGAGCGCTTCCTGACGCTTTACCTGATCTTCGCCGACCGCGACTATGCCGGGCCCGGCCTGCTGCAGCTGCGCGATATCCTGCGCCATACCGTGGCCGAGAACTGCGCGCGCAAGCAGGCCCAGGCCAGGGCGAACACGTCGAAAACAACCAGAAAGAGGAGCAAGACCCAATGAAGATCGAAGGCGGTTGCTACTGCGGTGCCGTGCGCTACGAAGCCGACGCCGAACCGCAGTTGCGTGCGCAGTGCCATTGCCGCGAATGCCAGTACATCTCCGGCGGCGGCCCGAACCCGGTGGTGGGACTGCCGGAAGCGGCCTTCCATTACGTCAAGGGCACGCCGAAGGTGTTCCGCCGCAGCGACCTGGAGACGCCGGTCACCCGCGAGTTCTGCGGCGACTGCGGCTCGCCGCTGACCAGCCGCGCGCCGGGCATTCCGGGCATCGTGCTGGTCAAGGCCGGCTCGCTCGATCAGACCTCGGTGTTCGGCAAGCCGGACTTCGCCGTGTTCACCATCGATCGCCCGAGCTGGCACGGCGTGCTGGAAGGCGTGCCGGCCTTCGAGCGGATGCCGGGCTGAGGCCGCCGGATGTACGTTCCGCACGGGTTCGGCACGGTCACGCCGTACTGTTTCGTCGACGACGCCGAGGCCTTCATCGCCTTTCTCGTCGACGGCCTGGGCGGAACCGAAACCTGCCGCTCGATGCGCCCGGACGGCCGGGTGGCGAACGTGCAGGTGGCGATCGGCACCTCGACCGTGATGGTCAGCGAAGCGAGCCCGGCCTATCCGGCGATGCGGGCCGCGTACTACCTGTACGTCGACAACGCCGACGCCGCGATGGCCCGCGCGCTGGCGCATGGCGCGGCGCTGGAAATGACCGTACAGGACATGCCGTACGGCGATCGCCAGGGCGGTGTCCGTGACCGCCACGGCAACCTCTGGTGGCTGTCCGAGCGCCGGGTCCACGCGCCGTACACGCCGTGAAGGCAGCGCCGGCCTGCCGGCCCGGCTGCGGTGCCTGCTGCATCGCGCCGTCGATCTCCTCGCCGATTCCCGGCATGCCGGCAGGCAAGCCGGCCGGCGTGCGCTGCGTGCAGCTGCGCGCCGACCAGGGCTGCGCGATCTTCGGCGATCCGCGCCGCCCGGCCGTCTGCGCCGGCCTGAAGCCCGGCCTGGAGATGTGCGGCGAAACGCGCGAGCAGGCGCTGCAGTTCCTGGCCCGGCTCGAACAGGTCACCGCGCCGGCCTGAAGCGGTTCGAAGCAGCGATCTCCGTCTGTTGGTCATCGAACGGCGGCATCATCGGCGCATTCGACCGACGCCGATCCCGATGCTCACCCTGTACAGCTTTGCCATTTCCCATTTCAGCGAAAAGATCCGCTGGACCCTGCGCGCCTGCAGCGTGCCGTTCACCGAGCAGGCGCTGACCCCCGGCCTGCATGCCGTGGTGACGCCGTTCATCGGCCATCGCGGCAGCAGCGTGCCGATCATCACCGGCGACGGCCTGCGCGAGCAGGGCAGTGATCGCATCCTCCAGCGGCTGGCGACGCGCGGCCTGATCGACTGCCTGCTGCCCGACGAGGACGAGGCGCGCGATGAACTGCTGGAGGCCGCCGCCAGTCATGAGCCGCTTGGGCAGGCAGTGATGCGCGCCGCCTACGGGCCGCTGGTCGGCGATCCGGCGGCGGTGTTCAAGCTGTGGACCCTGGCGGCCGGTCCGCTGCAGGCGGCGGTGCTGAAGCCGGCGATGCCGCTGCTGATGTCGGCGTTCCGGCGCCGCTTCGGTATCGACGGCCCGGCGCTGGCCGAGGCGCGCCACTGCATCGAAGTCAGCCTCGACCGGATCGCCGGGCGGCGCGGCAACCGGCCTTATCTCGGCGATGCCTTCGGCATCGAGGACCTCACCGTCTGCGCGCTGCTGGCGCCGCTGGCCGGCCCGGCCGAGCATCCGCTGTACGGCCATCCGCTGCTGCGGGCCAGCACCGCTGCCACCGTGGCGCCGTGGCAGCGCCATCCAACGATGGTCTGGGTGCGCGATGTCTACGCCCGCCAGCGCGGCGCGGAACCGGCCGATTCGGTGCTGCTGCGGGCGGCGGCGCGCTTGTAGCGGCCGCGCGCGCCGATTCGCTCAGGCGGCGCTCAGCGCTTCCAGTGCTTCGGTCGCGGCGATCCACTCTTCCTCGGTATCGGCCAGCTTCTTCTTGGCCGCCGCCTGCTCCTTCTGCAGCTTGGTGAAGTCCCACTTCTTGTCCGGCGCATAGAGCGCCGGATCGGCGAGCTTCACGGTCAGCGTGTCGACATCCTTGGTCAGCTTGGCCATCTGCTGGTCGAGCTTGCGGATGTTGTCCTTCAGCGCCTTCGACTGCGCGGCGATTTCCTCGGCGCTCTTCTGCGGCGCCTTCTTGTTCTTCTTGCCGGCACCCGGATTCAGCTCGCGCGAGTTCAGCCACTTGGCGTAGTCGTCGAGATCGCCGACGAACGGCCGGCAGCCGCCTTCGGCGACCAGCCACAGCTGGTCGCAGGTCGAGGTCAGCAGGTGGCGGTCGTGGGACACCACCATCACCGCGCCGACGAATTCCAGCATCGCCGTCTCCAGCGCGTGGCGCATGTCGAGATCGAGATGGTTGGTCGGTTCGTCGAGCAGCAGCAGGTTCGGCTTCTGGTAGACCACCATCGCCAGCGCCAGCCGCGCCTTCTCGCCGCCGGAGAACGGTTCGACCGCTTCGTAGACGCGATCGCCCTTGAAGTTGAAGCCGCCAAGGAAGGTGCGCAGGTTCTGCTCGGTGGCCTGCGGATCGATCCGCTTCAGATGCAGGATCGGGCTGGCCTTCGGGTCGAGGCTGTCGGTGGTGTGCTGCGCGAAGTAGCCGACCCGTAGGTAGCCGTCGCGCATCGCATCGCCCTTCAGCGGTGGAATGGCGCCGGCGATGGTCTGCACCAGCGTCGACTTGCCGGCGCCGTTCGGCCCCAGCAGGCCGATGCGCTCGCCGGGGGCGATCAGCATCCGCACGTTCTTCAGCACCACCTTTTCGCCGTAGCCGCAGGCCACGTCGTCGAAGCGCACCAGCGGGCTCGGCAGGCGATCCGGCTCGGCGAACGAGAAGCTGAATTCGGAATCGGCGTGCACCGCCGACACCAGCTCCATGCGCTCCAGCGCCTTGATGCGGCTCTGCGCCTGGGTGGCCTTGGCGGCACTGGCACGGAAACGGTTGATGAACTTCTGCAGGTGGGCGACCTGCTTCTGCTGCTTGGCGAACATGCCGGCCTGCAAGGTCATCTTCTCGGCGCGGGTGCGCTCGAAGGTCGAGTAGTTGCCGGTGTAGAGCGTGGCCTTGGTGCCTTCCAGATGCAGCGTGTGGGTGGTGATGGCATCGAGGAACTCGCGGTCATGCGAGATCACCATCATCGTGCCCGGATAGTTGGACAGCCAGCCCTGCAGCCAGATCACGGCGTCGAGATCGAGATGGTTGGTCGGCTCGTCGAGCAGCAGCACGTCGGAGCGGCACATCAGCGCCCGCGCCAGGTTCAGGCGCATGCGCCAGCCGCCGGAGAAATCGGCCACTGCCGTGGCTTGCGCGTCCTGACTGAAGCCGAGGCCGTGCAGCAGCGCGGCGGCGCGGGCGCGGGCGGCATAGCCGCCGATGTCGTTGAGCCGCTCGTGGATGGCGCTGATCTTTTCGATGTCGAGCTTTTCCTCGGCGATCAGCAGCTTGCGTTCCAGCTCGCGCAGCTCGACATCGCCATCGAGCGCGAACTCGATCGCCAGGTCCGGCAGCGACGGCGTGTCCTGGGCGACGGTGGCCACCGCCAGATTTTTCAGCGACGAGATCTCGCCCTTGTCCGGCGCCAGGTGGCCGAGCACGGCGGCGAACAAGGTCGACTTGCCGGTGCCGTTGCGGCCGACCACGCCGCAGTGCCAGCCGGGATGGATCGTGAAATTGGCGTCTTCGAGCAGCGGACGCGGACCACGGCGGAGGGTGAGGCGGGAGGCGGAGATCATCCGCGTAGTTTACGGGCTGGCGCGATTCTTGGTGCGCTGCAACAGGCGACGCCGGCTGCCATCCGGCTCGGCGCCGCGCAGCCGGCACTGCTTCAGTCGTTGTCGACGATGGTCACGGTTGCCGAGGCAATTGCGCCGAGGCTGCCGGTGATCGGGTTCGACAGTCGGACCAGGATGGTTTCCGCACCTTCCCGCAGCCGGTCGTCGAGGATCGGAATGCGGATGGTCTTCGGTGAGCTGTCGCCGTTGGCCCAGACCAGCGTGCCGCCGACCGCGCCGTAGTCCGAGCCGGCCAGTGCCGAGCCGTTGGCGGTGGTGTAGGCGACTGACACTGCGCCGGTCGCGCCGCCGCTGCGGTTGACCTGCACGCTGACCGCGCCGCCGGCCTCGGACACCGAATAGCTCGCCGCGGCGAGCGCCAGCACACCGGGCAGGCCGTCGTTGTCGGTGATCGACAACGTCAGGGTCCGGGGGCTGCCGATGGCCGCGCCGCCGGTGGCGTTGGCGAGGTTCAGCGTGAGCGTTTCGCTGGCTTCGGCAACGGCGTCGTCGGTGATCGGCACCGTGAAGGTCCTGCTGCTGCTGTCGCCATCGGCCCAGCTCAGGGTGCCGCTGACGGCCGTGTAGTCGCTGCCGGCGGTCGACGTGCCATTGGCGCTGGCGTAGGCGACGCTGACCGCGCCGACGAAGCTCTGGGTGCGGCGCACGGTGATGGTGGCGGTGCCGGCGTTCTCGGCCACAGTCTGGCTGGCGGCGCTGAACACCAGGCTACCGTTGGCCGACGCGGTGTCGTCGTCGGCGATCGACACCACGGTCTGGGTGATGCTGCCGAGGCTGGCGCCGGCGGCATTGCTGAGCCGCACCTGGAAGGTTTCGTTGGCGTCCGCTACCGCGTCGTTGTAGATCGGCACGCGGATGGTCTTCGCGCTGCTGTCGCCGCCGGCCCAGTTCAGCGTGCCGCTGGTGGCGGCGAAGTCGCTGCCGGCGACGGCGCTGGAATTGAAGGTGGCGTACTGCACCGAGGCGGCGCCGGTCGCGCCGCCGCTGCGGGTGACGGTCAGCGTCACGCTGCCGCCGGCTTCCGGCACGCTTGTGGTCGCCGCCGTCAGCGCCAGCACGCCGGGCAGGCCGTCGTTGTCGGCGATGGTCAGGGTCTGGGTCTTCGTGGTGCCCAGCACTGCGCCGCCAGTGGCGCCGCTCAGGCTCAGCGTGAAGGTTTCGCCCGCCTCCGCAACGGCATCGTCGGTGATCGGCACGGTGAAGGTCTTGGCCGTGCTGTCGCCGTCGGCCCAGCGCAGCGTGCCGCTGGTGGCGGTGTAGTCGCTGCCGGCGACGGCGCTGCCGTTGCTGCTGGCGTAGTTCACCGACACCGCGCCCACCGCGCCGAGGCTGCGGCTGACGGTGATCGTCGCGCTACCGGCGTTCTCGGCGACCGTCTGGGCGCCGGCGCTGAACTGCAGCGTGCCGTTCGGGCTCGGGCTGTCATCGTCGACGATGGTCACCGTGCTGCTGCTGACGCTGCCGAGGCTGGCGCCGCTGGCGGCACTGAGACGGATCTGGAAGCTTTCGCTGGCTTCGGCCAGCGTGTCGTTGAGCACCGGCACGCGGATGGTCTTCACCGCGCTGTCGCCACTGGCCCAGCTCAGCGTGCCGCTGCTGGCGGTGTAGTCGCTGCCGGAAGCTGCGCTGGAGTTGGCCGTGGCATAGCTGACCGAGGCCGCGCCGTAGCTGCCGCCGGTGCGCGCCACCGAGACCGTCACCGCGCCGGCCGCTTCGGCCACCGAGACGTTGGCGGCGGTGAAGGCGATGCTGCCCGGCGCATTGTCGTTGTCGAGGATGTTCAGCACCGCTGTCCGCTGCGTGCCCAGAGTGGCGCCGCCGCCGGGCGCGCTGAGCGTCAGGTTGATCGACTCGTTGCCCTCGGCCAGCGCATCGTCGATGGCCGCCACCGTGAAGGTCTTGGCGGTGCTGTCGCCATCGGCCCAGTTCAGCGTGCCGCTGGCGGCGGTGTAGTCGCTGCCGGCGGCTGCGGTGCCGTTGCCGGTCGCGTAGTTCACCGAGATCGCGCCGCTGTCGCCGCCGCTGCGCTGCACGCTGATGGTGCCGATGCCGCCGTTCTCCGGCATCGCGTAGGCGCTGGCGCTGAAGCTCAGGCTGCCCGGTCCCGGCGTGATCGCCGCCAGCGCCCGGGTGACGTCGACCAGGCCGCTGCCACAGCCGCTGCAACTGCCCGGGAATGGCCGGACGTTGGCTTTCAGCACCGCTTCGACCTCGTCAGGTGTGATCGTCGGCCGGGCGGCGTACAGCAGCGCGACCACGCCGGCGACGTGCGGCGAGGCCATGCTGGTGCCCTGCAGGTAGGCGTAGGAGTCGCTGCCGGGCGTGGTCGCGCCGCCGTTGTAGGTCGACAGGACGCCGGCGGCGCTGCCGCGGCTCATGTCGCCGCCGGGGGCGGCCAGATCGACGCCGGTGCCGTAGTTCGAATACGGCGCACGGCTGCCACCGTCGCCGATCGCCGCGACGCTGATCACGCCGTTGCAGCTGGCCGGCGAAAAGCCGGCGGCGTCCAGATTCGCGTTGCCGGCCGCCACCACCACCGTGGCGCCGCGCGCGCGGGCGCTGTCGATCGCCGCCTGCGTGGTCGGCGAGGCCGAGCACGGATACTGGCCGCCCAGGCTCATGTTCAGCACCTGCGCCGGCTGCGGATTGGCCGGTACGCCGGCCACCGTGCCGCCGGCCGACCAGACGATGGCGTCGGCGATGTCCGAGGTGCTGCCGCCGCAGCGGCCGAGCACCCGGGCGATCACCAGCTTCGCGCCGTAGGCCACGCCGACGACACCGCTGCCGTTGTTGCCGCGCGCGGCGATGGTGCCGGCCACGTGGGTGCCGTGCCAGCTGGAACTGGAACTGCCGCTGCTGCCGCAGGAACCGGCGATGCGGAAATCGCCGGGATCGAGCGCATCGCCGTCGCGGCCATTGCCGTCGTTGGCGCTGGCCGGGTCGCTGATGAAGTCGTACTGGGCCACCACCTGTCCGGCCAGATCGGCGTGGGCGCGGTAGCCGGTGTCGATCACCGCCACCGTCACGCCGCTGCCGTCGACGCGATCCCAGGCCGTGTACGCGTTGACGCCGGCCAGGCCGTTCGACTGCGCCGGCCCGGCCAGGCCCCAGAGGCTCGACAGCATCGGATCATTCGGCGTCAGGTCGGCGTACAGCCGGCGATCCGGCTCGATGTAGGCGACGCCGCTCGGCCGCACCGCGTTCAGCCGCGCGGCGAAGCGTTCCAGCGCGGCCGCGTCGAGATCGCTGCCGGCGTCGATCAGGGTCGCGCCGGTCGCCAGCTGGCGCAGGTACTGCAGCGGCCGGCCGGCGCGCGCCGCCAGCGCATCGACCCGCGCCTGCACGGCGTCGGCCGGTGGCTGGGCAACGCCTGCGGCAGCGCCGGACAGCGCCTCGAACTTGACGATCAGCCGGGCGGGCAGCGCGTCCGGATCGGCGGCCGGGACCGCCATCGAAGTGATCAGGGCCGCAGCACCGGCAACGAGCTTCAACGTGCAGTTCGAAAGGCGCATGGCCGAGTCCGCGATTCAGGGTGTACGGCCTGTATCGGCGACGGCGCAGGGGCCTGAAATGCCCGGCCGACCGGCTGTCATCGCGGCCGCTACCGTCAATCGCGGACGCCGGCAAACGGTGACGCAAAGCCGTCGCGAAGCCGTGTTTTCCAGGGTTTCCGCGCGAATCCGCGACGCGATCGGTGGCTGTTCAAGGGCGATGAATGTCGGGCCGCGCTTGACCCAGGTCAAAGCCCAGCCGCGACTGCGCAGACAAGCTGTTGGCCGCCGCATCGACCACGACCACCGCAGGGCCCGCCATGAGTTTCTACGACTGGACCGACGACCTCAGCGTCGGCCACCACGGCATCGACGATCAGCACAAGCAGCTGATCGATCTGATCAACCGCTATCACGACACGCTGGCGCGGAACGCGGCGCGCAGCGCGCTGGTTGCCGATTTCAAGGCGATTGCCGAGTTCGCGATCCGCCACTTCCGTGACGAGGAAGCCGAGATGACGCGCTGCCGGTACCCGCAGCGCGAGCGCCACAAGATCATCCACAAGCAGCTGCTCGACCGGGTCGGCACGCTCGGCCAGCAACTGGTCAAGGGCGAGGCCGGCATCGAGATGCAGATCCAGTTCTTTCTGAAGAGCTGGCTGACGGCGCACATCAAGGGCATCGATCAGCAGTATTCGCCGTATCTCGGCGGCAAGGCCCACGCCGCCTGAGCCGCACAAGAAAGCCCGCCTGGGGGCGGGCTCGGTTCAGCCGGACGGCGTCACCACCAGGTGTCGCGGTCGGCGGTTGCGGCGATCTTGTGGATGCTCAGATCGGCGCCGTTGAACTCCTCCTCGGTCGACAGCCGCAGGCCGAGCACGGCCTTCAGGAGGCCGTAGACCAGCAGACCGCCGCTGAAGGCGATGGCGATGCCGAGCCCGGTGCCGACCGCCTGCGCCGCGAACGACACGCCACCGAGGCCGCCGAGTGCCGTCGATCCGAAGATGCCGGCGGCCAGGCCGCCCCAGGCGCCGCACAGGCCGTGCAGCGGCCACACGCCGAGCACGTCGTCGATCTTCCAGCGGTTCTGGGTCAGCGTGAACAGGTAGACGAACAGGCCGCCGGCGACCGCACCGGTGGCCAGCGCGCCGAGCGGATGCATCACGTCCGAGCCGGCGCAGACCGCGACCAGCCCGGCCAGCGGGCCGTTGTGGACGAAGCCGGGGTCGTTGCGGCCGGCGGCCAGCGCCACCAGCGTGCCGCCGACCATCGCCATCAGCGAGTTCATCGCCACCAGGCCCGAAATCTTGTCCAGCGTCTGCGCGCTCATCACGTTGAAGCCGAACCAGCCGACGATCAGGATCCACGCGCCCAGCGCCAGGAACGGGATCGACGACGGCGGATGCGCGGCGATTTCGCCGGACTTGCCATAGCGGCCGTGGCGGGCGCCGAGCATCAGCACCGCGCCGAGCGCGATCCAGCCGCCGACCGCGTGCACCACCACCGAGCCGGCGAAGTCGTGGAAGTTCGCGCCGAAGGTCGCCAGCAGCCAGTCCTGCAGGCCGAACAGGCCATTCCAGGCAATGCCCTCGAACAGCGGATAGACGAAGGCCACCAGCAGGAAGGTGGCGATCAGCTGCGGGTAGAAGCGCGCCCGCTCGGCGATGCCGCCGGAGACGATCGCCGGCACGGCGGCGGCGAAGGTCAACAGGAAGAAGAACTTGGTCAGCTCGTAGCCGTTGTGGGTGGCCAGCTCGGTGGCCGGGCCGAAGAAGCTTTGCCCGTAGGCGATCGCGTAGCCGATGCCGAAGTAGGCGAGGGTCGACACCGCGAAGTCGCAGAGGATCTTCACCAGCGCGTTGACCTGGTTCTTGCGCCGCACCGTGCCGAGTTCGAGGAACGCGAAGCCGGCGTGCATCGCCAGAATCATGATCGCGCCCAGCAGGATGAACAGGACGTCCGATGGCGTCTTGATGTCGTGCACTGAAATGGTCTCCCGACGAGTCGTTTTTATGGGTGCCCGGCATCAACGCGGTGCGCCGGCGGCGGATTATTGCCGATCTGAGGCCCGGATCAGGGCGTGATGCACGGTCAGGGTGCGCAAACCGCCGCCGCCGCGCGGCAAGCGCCGGCAGCGGCGCTGCGTCCGCTTCAGGCCATCAGCTGCAGGCTGGCCAGCCGCGCGTAGAGGCCGCCGTTGGCGATCAGCTCGGCCGGCGTGCCGATCTCGACGATCCTGCCGGCGTCCATCACCACGATGCGGTCGGCGCGCTGCACAGTGGCCAGCCGGTGGGCGATGACGAGGGTGGTGCGGCCGACCATCGCCGCTTCCAGGCCGCGCTGCACGTGCTGTTCGCTTTCGGCGTCGAGCGCGCTGGTGGCTTCGTCGAGCAGCAACAGCGGCGGGTTCTTGAGAATGGCGCGGGCAATCGCGAGGCGCTGGCGCTGGCCGCCGGACAGCCGCACGCCGCGCTCGCCAAGAAAGGTCTGGTAGCCGTCCGGCAGGCGTTCGATGAACTCGTCGGCGCGCGCGGTACGGGCGGCGGCGCGCACCTCCTCGTCGCTGGCTGCCGGGTTGCCGTAGCGGATGTTGGCGCTCGCGTCGGCCGAAAAGATCACCGCATCCTGCGGGACGATGCCAATGCGAGACCGCAGTTCCGCCGGGTCGAGATCGCGCAGGTCCACGCCGTTGAACAGGATCGCCCCGTGGCTGGCATCGTGGAAGCGCAACAGCAGCTGGAACAGCGTGGTCTTGCCGGCACCGCTGGGGCCGACCACCGCCACCGTCTCGCCTTCGCGGATGTCGAGCTGGATGTCGTCGAGCGCCAGCACGTCCGGGCGCGACGGATAGCGGAAGCCGAGGTGGCGGAATTCGACGCGCGCCTGGCGCGAATCAGGCAGCCGCAGTGGCTGGGCCGGCGGCTGGATCGCGCATTCGGCGTTCAGCAGTTCGACCAGCCGTTCGGTGGCGCCGGCCGCGCGCATCACGTCGCCCCAGACTTCGGCAATCACGCCGACGCCACCTGCGGTCAGCACCGCGTAGATCACGAACGAGGCCAGCTGGCCGGCGCTCATCGAGCCGGCCGCCACCGCGTGCGCGCCCAGCCACAGCACGAAGACGATGGCGCCGAACACGCCGCCGATCACGGCGGCCGTCATCAGCGCACGCAGCCGGGTGCGGCGGATGGCGGCGGCAAAGCCGGATTCGACCGTGCGGTCGTAGCGCGCCGACTCCGCGCCTTCCTGGGTGAAGGCCTGCACGGTCGGCACCGCGTTGAGGATTTCCCCGGCCACCGCCGAGGTGTCGGCGATCCGGTCCTGGGCGTCGCGCGATACCCGGCGCACGGCCCGGCCGATCGCCACCAGCGGTACCACCACGGCAGCCAGCAGCACGATGGTGATCGCGAACAGGCGCGGGCTGGTGACGCCGAGCATCACCAGCCCGCCGACGAACTGCAGGAAGCTGCGCAGCCCCATCGACACCGACGAGCCGACCACCGTCTGCACCAGCGTGGTGTCGCCGGTCAGCCGCGACAGCACTTCGCCGGTGCGGGTGGTCTCGAAGTAGGCCGGTGCCTGCTGCAGCATCCGCCGGTAGACGGCGCTGCGCAGGTCGGCGGTCACCCGCTCGCCGATCCACGACACGAAGTAGTAGCGCGCCGCCGTCGCCAGCGCCCAGAACAGCGCCAGCGCGCCAAGCGCCAGGAAGTGGCCGTTGATGTCGCCGCGCGTGGCATTGGCGACGAAGCCCTTGTCGATCAGGTCGCGGAAGGCAATCGGCACCACCAGCATCGCCGCCGAGCTGAACACCAGCATCACGGTCGCCAGCGCGAGATAGCGTCGGTACGGCCGCATGAACGGCAGCAGGCCGGCCAGCGCCGACAGCTTGCGCGGCGACTTCGGGCCGGCGGGTTCGCGGGCGGGGGCGGAATCGGATACCGGTGCGGTCATGGGCGGAGCGGTCGTGAAGCGGCAGGCCGGCATTGTACGGAGCCGCCGCCGGCGACCTCTCGCCGCGCCGCGCCCCTTGCGCAGCCGCTACGATCCGGCCCCCACTTTCCACTTGCCCTTCCACCATGCCGAACTTCCCGCCCCGCCGCGCCGATGCACTGGCCCGGCTGGCCGCCTTCCTGCCGCGCGCCGGTGCCCACTACGCCAACGAACGCAATGCCGATCGCGGCCCGGCGGCGCGCGACAACGTGTCGCTGCTGTCGCCGGCGGTGCGCCACCGGTTGATCAGCGAAGCCGAGATCGCCGCCGCCGTGCTCGACCGCTACGCGTTCTCGACCAGCGAGAAATTCATCCAGGAAGTCTGCTGGCGCAGCTACTGGAAGGGCTGGCTGGAGCTGCGGCCGCAGGTCTGGGCCGATTACCAGGCGGCGCTGTCGGTGCAGCTCGACCGAATCGGCGACGGCCCCGGCGTCGACCGGCCTTTCCGCAAACGCTGGCAGGCGGCGGTCGACGGCGCCACCGGCATCGCCTGCTTCGATGACTGGGTCGAGGAACTGCGCAGCACCGGCTACCTGCACAACCACACGCGGATGTGGTTCGCCTCGATCTGGATCTTCACGCTGAACCTGCCCTGGGTGCTCGGTGCGGACTTCTTCTACCGACACCTGCTGGATGGCGATCCGGCCTCGAACACGCTCAGCTGGCGCTGGGTCGCCGGCCTGCAGACGCGCGGCAAGCATTACCTGGCGCGCGCCGACAACATCCAGAAGTACACCGCGAATCGCTACTGGCCGAAAGGCGAGCTGAACGAGGACGCCTCGCCGCTGCCACCGGACGAGCTGCCGGCGGCTGGCCGGATCGCCGACCTGCCGCCGCCGAAATCGGGCCTGCGCACGGCGCTCTGGCTGCACGAGGACGACCTCTGCGCCGAATCCTGGCCGGCGCTGGCCAGGCTCGACGTGGTGGCGATCGGCGGCGACGTGACACCGGCGGCGCGCAGCCGCTTGCCGGTCAGCGAGGCGGTGACCGGCTGGACCGAAGCCGCGCTGGCCGATGGCCTGGACCGCGCTGGCGGCCATTTCGGCCTGCCGGCAGTCCGCATCACCCCCAGCCAGCGGCACCGCTGGCTGGAAGATCACCACATCGAGCAACTGGTGACTGCCTATCCGACCGTCGGCCCGGTGGCCGAGGCCGTTGCCGCGCTGGAACGCGAGCTGGCGGCGCGCGGCATCGGGCTGGTCCGGGTCCGCCGCGCCTGGGACACGGCGTTCTGGCCGCATGCCGGGAAGGGCTTTTTCCAGCTGCGCGAGAAGATCCGGCCGCTGCTGGCCGAGCTCGGCATTCCCTGAGCGGGGCTTTCCGGCCGATGGCCGGCCATCCTGTTAGCACTCGCCAAGCGCTTGTGCTGACAGGAAATTTTGACGCGGCAGGGCTGAAATCCGGCCCGGGATTTGCAAGTCTCGAAGGGCTGATCCACTTCGCCTGGAGGACCTCATGCCGTCTCCCGACTTTGCGCAGTTTGGTGCCGCGTCGCTCGAACAGAAGGACCTGCTGTTCCTGTTCGAGCATTTCCCGGTGCCCGGTACCGACGCCGTGGACGCCGCGCGACGGGTGATCGAGCAGCCCAGCACGTTGGAATCGCTGCTCGAAAGCCGTTACGTGCAGGACGCCATGCTCGACCCGGACAGCGCCTGGGTGAATGTCTCCCCCAAGCTCTACTTCAACGTGATGCTGCGCCGGGCGCTGGCCGGCCGGCGCGACAGCGGCGAGCGGCGCACCATCCATTACCTCGCCAATCTGCTGGCGCTGTACGCCAGCAACGAGCGCCTGCACCACGTGCAGAGCGGCGAGGCGGAAAGCTACGACTATCTCGTCGACCTGGTGCAGGCGGCGCGCGATGCCCATCACGCGCGGCGTTTCCTGGTGCTGAGCCAGATCGGCAACTACGCGCTGTTCCTGGCCGGCTGGTGCGCGCCGTGGATCGAGCACCGCCGCCGCTATCACCACCGGCCGCTGGGGCTCGACTACTACTGCAACATGAGCCGCAGCCATTTTGCGTCGGCCGCCCGCCACGATCTGGCCGATGCCTACGGCCTGAAGCCGGTGTTTGCCCAGCTGGCGCTGCGCTTCGACTACTACCGCGACGGCATCGAGCGGATGGCCGGCGAACGGCTGCACTGAACGCCATGCGGGCCGCGCCGGATTGATCATCGGCGCGGCGGGCGGCAGCCTTGGCCGGCTGCGGCGCCGGTGCGTCGCACTCCATCGAGCCCACCATGTCCCAGACCGCTTCCGCTGCTGTCCCGCCCCAGACCCGCGACTTCGCGATGACGCAGACGATGCTGCGCATCCGCGACCCCGAGCGTTCGCTGCCGTTCTACGAACGCGTGCTCGGCATGCGCCTGCTCGACCGTTTCGATTTCCCGGCGATGAAGTTCTCGCTGTACTTCGTCGGCTATCTGGCTGACGGCGAACAGCCTCCGGCAGATCCGGTCGAGCGCGCCGCCTGGACCTTCCGCCAGCGCGGCGCGGTGGAGCTGACCCACAACTGGGGCACCGAAAGCGATCCGGCCTTCGTCGGCTACCACGCCGGCAACAGCGATCCGCGCGGCTTCGGCCACATCGGCATCACCGTGCCGGACGTCCACGCCGCCTGCCGCTGGTTCGAGGAATGCGGCGTCGAGTTCGTCAAGCGGCCGGACGACGGCGCGATGAAAGGCCTGGCCTTCATCAAGGACCCGGACGGCTACTGGATCGAGGTGCTGGCGGCGGAGGTATCAGCGCGCCTGGTGACCGCCGGCCGCTGAGCCGCGCGCCCGCCGGTCCGGCAACGCTTGCCGGACCGGCGGCGGGGCCGCATCAGGCCGCCTTGCGGGCCGCCGGCTGGCTGTCGATGAACGCCTGCCAGGCGCCTTGCACTTCCTTCCAGCCGACCACGGCCAGCGGCGCGCCGTCCGGCGTGATGAACATCAGCGGGCCGAGGAAGCTCATGTAGAACTCGCTGTCGACCGGGAAGCAGGTATGGTCATGGCGGGCGCTGGCCGATTCGTAGCCGTAGCCAGGTGCGACGGCGGTATCGCCGCCGGCGTCCTTGCCGCCACGCACGTCCATGCGGCCGCGGGTCAGGAAATATTCGCCCGGGCCCTGGTGGACGTGGGCGTTGAACGACGAGCCCTTCGGACAATCGAAGATCGCAGTCCAGGAGCCCATTTCCGGCGACACGTGCAGCAGCTTCCAGCGGATGCCGCCGGTCGACAGTGCCTCCGGGAACGGGGCCCAGGGCTGGGCGTCGATCTGCACGTACTCTTCCGCGACCTGGCTCTTCATTGTCTATTCCTCCTCGCACTGCTGCGACGGCGTGGCCTGCGCTGCGGCTGCCGGGCCGTCGACCGGCGCCGCGACCGAGGATGCGGCGGCCGCCCGGCAAGGTCGATACCGTGCGGCCCCTCGTCCGCCGCCGACGCCGGTATCATCGGCCCGGCCATGGCCCTGAAGATCACCGACGACTGCATCAACTGCGATGTCTGCGAGCCGGCCTGCCCGAACACGGCCATCTTTCAGGGCCCGGACATCTACGAGATCGACCCGGCGCGCTGCACCGAATGCGTCGGCCACTTCGACGAACCGCAGTGCCGCGTGGTCTGCCCGGTCGACTGCATCCCGCTCGACCTGCTGCATGTCGAGTCCCGCGAGCAACTGCTCGACAAGTACCGTCGGCTGACCGCGTCCGCCGACACGCCTGCGCGCTAGCAGGGTGTCGGTCGCGGGGCCGCGCATCGGAAATCCTCCCGTGATGAAGCTGACCCTCGTTCGCGCGCCGCTGCTGGCGCTGACGCTGCTGTGCGGCCTTGCGGCCGGCCCGCTGGCGGCCGGCGACCGTCCGCCCGGCAACGCCATCGCCAGCGCCCATCCGCTGGCGACCAAGGCCGGGCTCGACATCCTCGATGCCGGGGGCAACGCCTTCGATGCGGCGGTGGCGGTGACGGCCGCGATCGCGGTTGTCGAGCCAACCGGCTCCGGCATCGGCGGCGGTGGCTTCTGGCTGCTGCATCGGGCCGCCGACGGCTTCGAGGTGATGGTCGACGGCCGTGAGGTCGCGCCGATTGCGGCCAGTTCGACGATGTACCAGGCCGCCGACGGCAGCGCGATCGACCGCGCCTCGCGCGACGGTGCGCTGGCGGCGGCGATTCCCGGCGAGCCGGCGGCCCTGGTCCATCTGGCCCGCAAGTACGGCCGCCTGCCGCTGGCGAAATCGCTGGCACCGGCGATCGCGCTGGCACGCGACGGCTTTCCGGCCGACGCCAAGCTGGTCAAGGCGATCGAGCAGTCGCAGGCGCGTCTGTCGCCGGCCGCCCGGGCGATCTTCATGCCCGGCGGCAAGGTGCCGACGGTCGGCCAGACGATCCGCCAGACCGATCTGGCCGGCGTCATCCGGCGGCTTGCCGATCATGGCCTGCCCGGTTTCTATGCCGGCGAAACGGCCCGGCAGCTGCTGGAGGGCGTGCGCGCAGCCGGCGGCATCTGGAGCGCCGACGACCTGCTGCGCTACACGGTGGTCGAGCGCGAGCCGCTGGTCACCTGGTTCCGCGACTACCGGTTGGTGTCGGTGCCGCCGCCGTCGGCCGGCGGGCTGGCGCTGGCCGAGACGCTGGGCCAGCTCGAAGTGCTGGGCTGGACACCGGGCAGCGATGGCCGCGCCCGGCATCTGCTGATTGAAGCGCTGCGGCGCGCCTACCGCGACCGCGCCGCCTATCTGGGCGATCCGGACTTCGTGCGCATCCCGATGGCGCGGCTCAGTTCGCGGTCCTACGCGATGGAACTGGCGAAGACCATTTCCGCGGACCGGGCCACGCCGTCGGCCAGCCTGCCGCCGGCCCCGAAGGGCGCGCCGGGCGGCACCCACACCTCGCATTTCTCGGTGATCGATGCCGACGGCAACCGGGTGGCGGCGACCATGTCGATCAACCTGACCTTCGGCTCCGGCTATGTGCCGCCGGGCACCGGCGTGCTGCTCAACGACGAGATGGACGATTTCGCCGCCTCGGCCACCGCCAGCAACGCCTACGGACTGATCGGGTCGGAGGCGAACCTGGTCGCGCCGCGCAAGCGGCCGCTGTCGACGATGACGCCGACCTTCGTCGACGGCCCGAACGGCGTGCTGGTGATCGGCACGCCGGGCGGCAGCCGGATCGCGACGATGGTGCTGCTCGGCATCCTGAACTTCGTCGATGGCACCGACGCCGCCAGCATCGTCGCCGCGCCGCGCCTCCACCATCAGTACCTGCCGGATGTCGTGCAGTACGAGCCGGGCGGGCTCAGCGACATCGAGATCGCGCGGCTGCAGGCCATGGGCCACACGCTGGTGGCGCTCGACAGCCCCTACGGCAACCTGCAGGCGGTGATCTGGCGGCCGGCGACCGACACGCTGGAAGCGGCGGCCGATCCGCGCGGTGTCGGCAGCGGCGAGGTGCGCCGGCTCAAGCCCTGAGCTTGGCGGCGGTGCTGCAGGACGCTGGCCGAGCGTCCGGATGCGGTACCGCTGCGCTCAGGCGGCTTCGGACAGGACGGCTGTCTTCCCGGCGCCGAGCAGGCGCCGCATCCAGGCGGCGTCGACCGCACGCGGGCGCAGCCGCAGTTCGTCGAAGTGGCCGCTGCGGATGGCGCGCTTGATCCGCTGCAGGTTGTTGTGGATGGCGTCGGTGTACGGATTCGGCGCGCCGAGACGATCGCCGAAATGCACGCTGAAATAGCGGTGGATGCCGCCGAAGTAGCCGTCCAGCCGCTCCTGCCAGATGCGCGCATTGAACTGCGGGGTGCCGCGCATCAGCGTGTCGACATCGGCGTACAGCGGCGTCGGACCGCCGGGCTGGGCAGCGCCGGCCAGGCCGGCGACCTGGAATTCCGGATAAAGGAAATCGCGGCACTTCTCGAGATAGCAGCGATCGGCGGTCTGCACGATCAGGTCGCTGCTGGCGATCATGAAGCCGAGCGCGCGGTCGGCCGGATCGCTGACCTCGATCGTGTCGAGTGCCCGTTCGTAGCCGGTGAAATGCACCAGCCGCGCGGCCAGCGGCGCGTCGTCGGCAAAGCCCAGCGACGGCAGGATGCGCAAGAGGAACTCGCTGCTGCGCTGCACGTGGCTGAGCGTGTAGGCGGCGCCATTGCTGGCGCGATCGCCGCTGCGGCGGATGTAGCCGGCATCGTGGAACAGCGCGATCAGCACGCCGAGCATGGCCCGGCGCGGGCTGATCCGGGCCGCCGCCGGCATCGCGCGGTTGTAGCCGTCGATCAGCCTTGCGGTGCCCAGCGTGCAGTCCAGGCTGTGCTGGGCGTCGTGGTACGGGGTGTCGGCCGCCGCGTAGCCGGGCAGCAGGCCGGCGTGCAGCTCGGTGAAGCGACGGAATGCGGCGCGCAGCTCGGCGGCATCGGCGCGGCCACCCTGCAGGTTCAGCAGACGGATGACCTCGTCCAGCACGTCCGGCGGGCTCGCGATGCAGATCTGGTTGGTGACGTCGTAGTGATTGCGCCGGCGCGATTGCATTGCGGGCTCGGTTCTTGGGGGCTGCCGATAGCATGGGCTGGAACGCCGCCCTTGCCACGCGGGGCTTGTGATTCAGTTCACAGTCGGTCCCGGGGAATTGCGGGTTGCGGCGCCCCGGTCTGCTGCTAGACCGCAGCGTCCGGCAGGCGTTCCCGAAGTTCAACGACAAACGGGGCGTGATCCGACGGCCGTTCATTGCGACGCGGCCGAAGGTCGGCCGCCGCCGAGGCGCAGGCGGCGGCCAGCGGCGCCGACAGCAGCAGATGGTCGATGCGCAGACCGAGATTGCGGCGGAAGCCGGCCGCCCGGTAATCCCACCAGGTGAACGACTGCGGCGGCTGCTCGAACAGGCCGAAGGCATCGACGAGGCCCAGCGACAGCAGCGCGCGGAAGCCGTCGCGCTCCGGTTCCGAGCACAGGATGTTGCCTTCCCAGACCGCCGGATCGTGGGTGTCGGCCGGTGTCGGGGCGATGTTGTAGTCGCCGCCGACCGCCAGGTTCGGATGGCGCGCCAGTTCGGCGGCCACGTAGTCCTTCAGCGCGGCGAGGAAGCGCAGCTTGTAGGCGTACTTGTCGGAGCCGACCGCCTGGCCATTGACCACGTAGACGCAGATGTAGCGCAGCGGGCCGTGGGCGCTGTCGACCGTCGCGGCGATCACCCGCTTCTGCTCGTCGTCGAAGCCGGGGATGCCGTAGGCGACATCGCGCAGCGGCGTGCGCGCGAGGATCGCCACTCCGTTGTAGGTCTTCTGCCCGCAATGCGCCCAGTGCCAGCCGGCGGCTTCCAGCTCGGCGGCCGGGAAGGCCTCGTCGGTGAGCTTGGTTTCCTGCAGGCCGATCACGTCGACCGGATGGACGCTGAACCAGTCCAGCAGCTGCGGCAGCCGGACCTTCAGGCTGTTGACGTTCCAGGTGGCGAGTTTCATGCGAAGCATCCGGGGACTGGCGGGCGGCGCAGCCTAGCGGAGGCGCAACAGCGAGGCCAGCGCGCCTATCCTTGACGCCATGAACGAACTCGACCGCAGCGCCCCGATCCTGAACTTCGTCACCGCCGATGGTGCCCGGCTCACCGTGCATCGCCACGGTGCCCACATCAGCTCGTGGATTCCGGCCGATGGCCGCGAACGCCTGTACCTGAGCGGCCGTACCGACTACCGGCCGACGGCCGCAATCCGCGGCGGCATTCCGGTGATCTTTCCGCAGTTCGCAGCCGAAGGCCCGCTGCCGAAACACGGCTTCGCGCGCACCGCCAGCTGGTCGCTGATCGATGCCGCCACCACCGGCGACGGCGCCTTCGTCAGCCGGTTCGGGCTGGTCGACAACGCCGCCACCCGGGCGATCTGGCCGCAGGCCTTCGCTGCCGAGCTGCGGGTGCTGTTCAGCGCCACGCGGCCGTCGGTCAGCCTGTCGGTGCTGAACAGCGGCGATACCGCCTGCCGCTTCACGGCGGCGCTGCACAGCTATCTCGCGGTCGAGGCGATCGAAGCCGTGCGGCTGCATGGGCTGAACGGCCTGCGCTACCGCGATACCGCGCTCGGCGGGGTTGCGGCGGTGGAAACGGCCGAGGCGCTGGCGATCGTCGGCGAGGTCGACCGCAACTACTTCGACGCGCCGCAATCGCTGCTGCTGCGCGAGCCGCACGGCGAACTGCGCATCGAGCAGAGCGGTTTCTGCGACACCGTGGTCTGGAATCCGGGGCCGGTGAAGGCCGCGCAGCTGGCCGATCTCGACCCCGGCGGCCACCAGCGCTTCCTGTGTGTCGAGGCGGCGGTCATCGGCCGGCCGGTGCAGCTGCAGCCGGGCGAGCGCTGGGTCGGCACCCAGACCCTGCTGGCCTGAGCGCACGCGCGGCGCGCTGCTGCTGGATTAGCGCTTCTTCGAGCGACGGGTCGGCGCCGGTGCGGCGCTTTCCAGCCGTTTCTGCTGGCTGGCGGCCAGTTCGTCGCGCAGCTTGCGGTAGTTGGCCAGCCGCTCCGGCGGCAGCCCGGCGACCACCGCGCAGCCCGGTTCGCGCTGGTGCTGGCAGTCGCGGAACCTGCAGTTCGCGGCGAGTGCGGCGATGTCGTCGAAGGCATCGGCGGTGACGTCCTCTTCGCCACCGAGCTTCAGCTCGCGCACGCCCGGCGTGTCGATCAGGCAGGCCCCCTGCGGCAGCATCCGCAGGCTGCGCGCGGTGGTGGTGTGGCGGCCGCGATCGTCGTAGGCGCGGGTGGCGCCGGTGCGCTGCTGTTCGGCGCCGAGCAGCGTGTTGACCAGCGTCGACTTGCCGACGCCGGAGGAGCCGAGCAGCACCAGCGTCTGGCCGGCGGCCAGCCAGGGCGCGAGGCAGGCGGCACAGCCCGGATCGCGGGCGTCGAGCACGAACAGCGGTGCGTCCGGGCCGGCGAGGGTGGCGATCTCGGCGCGCTGGGCGTCGAGCGCGGGCGCGCGGTCCGGCTTGGTCAGCACGATCACCGGCGCGACCTGGGCCGCCCGCACCATCAGCAGGTAGCGCTCCAGCCGGTTCGGGCTGTAGTCGTTGTCGAGCGCCATCACCAGCAGCGCGGTGTCGACATTGGCGGCGATCCGCTGCACGCCGTTGTCGCCCCGGCTGCGCAGCAGCAGGCTGCCGCGCGGCAGCTGATCGTGGATGTACAGGCTGCCGCCTGATTCGTGGACCAGCACCCAGTCGCCGACCGCCAGCCCGTCGCCAGTGGTTTCGAGGCGATCGAACAGCGCGGTCAGGGTTTTCGCCTTGGCCGCCGTCCGGCCGTCGTGGACCAGCAGATGCGCCCGGTGCTGCTCGATGACGCGGGCCGGCCGGCCGGTGGCGGCGGCCAGCGCGGTGGCGGCGGCCGTGCACTGCGGGTTCCAGCCGATCGCGATCAGGGCGGGGAGGTCGGACAGGTCGATCAAGCGCAGGTCATCGCGGCGGAAGGTTCGGCAGAAGGCGTGGCGCATGGTAGCGGCTGGGCCGGGCGCCCGGCGGCGCGGCTATGCTGGCCGTCTTCGTTGATCACCCGATGACATGCCCGACCTGCTGCCCGACAAGCCGTTCTCGCCCGCCTGCGAGCGCAACCGCGAGCCGATCCTGGCATTGCTGCGCGATCACGTCGCCGACCGCCGGCAGGTGCTCGAGATCGGCAGCGGCACCGGCCAGCACGCCGTCCATTTCGCGGCGGCGCTGCCGCAGCTGCGCTGGCAGTGCGCGGACCGCCCGCCTTACCTGCCGGGCATTCGCCTGTGGCTCGATGACGCCGCGCTGCCGAACACGCCGGCGCCGATCGCGCTCGATGTCAACGGTGCCTGGCCGCCGGCGCGCTTCGATGCCGTGTTCAGCGCCAACACGCTGCACATCATGAGCAGCGCCGAGGTCGAGACGCTGTTCGCCCGGTTGCCCGGCGTGCTGAACGAGGACGCGTTGCTGGTGATCTACGGTCCGTTCCGTTACCGCGGCGCGCACACCAGCGCCAGCAATGCCGCTTTCGATGCCAGCCTGCGGGCGAACGACCCGGCCAGCGGCATCCGCGATTTCGAGTGGGTCGATCGGCTGGCGGCGGCGATCGGGCTGACACTCGTCGAGGATCGTGCGATGCCGGCCAACAACCGCGGGCTGGTCTGGCGGCGGAGCCCCGGCCGATGACGCTCGCCGTTAGCGATGCCTGTCCCTGCGGCAGCGGCACGCGTTTCGGCGGCTGCTGCGGCCGGCTGCACGACGGCTTCGTCGCCGACACCGCCGAGGCGCTGATGCGCTCGCGCTACAGCGCCTACGTGCTCGGCCGCGAGGACTACCTGCGCGCGACCTGGCACCCGCGTACCCGGCCGGACCGGCTTGATCTGGACCGGACACCGGCGACCCGCTGGCTGGGCCTGAACATCCGCGAGCACCGGATGACCGGCGACGACACGGCGATCGTCGAGTTCGTGGCGCGCTACAAGGTCGGCGGTGGCAGCGCCGTGCGGCTGCACGAAACCAGCCGCTTCATCCGCGAAGGCGGGCGCTGGTTCTACGTCGACGGCGACATCCGCTGATCCGGCCGGGTGCTCCACCAGACGTTGGCGAAGAACGCCGCCTGGATCACCAGCCGCAGCCACAGCAGCGCCACCGGAAACTGCGGAAAGCGCTCCGGCACCATCAGCATCCAGATGTGGACCGGCGTCACGGCGGCGATCAGCGCCAGCAGCGCGTAGCCGGCCCAGCGCCGGGTGCGCAGCGGGATCAGCTGCAGGGCCAGCGCGATCTCGGCGATGCCGCTCAGCACGACCACCGCCAGCGGTTCCCGCACCCACGGCGGGCAGATCGACACGAAAAAGGCCGGCAGCAGGAAATGGCCGATGCCGCCGATCAGGAACCACAGGAACGTGAACACGAGACCGGCGCGCTTCAGCGGCGCGGCAGGCAGGGAAAGGGTCATGGGCGTGGCCGGGGAGGGACGAGTCGTGATTATAATGAACGTGTCAATTTGATCGCGAATGCGGGCCGTCCAGCGCCCGGGCGATCGTCCACTGCCAGTGAGGTGCAGCCATGTACGAACTCAAAGTCCGCGCCGTCGGTTCCTCGTCAGGCGTGCTGTTGCCGCGAGAGATGCTCGCCGAACTGGGGCTCAAGCAGGGCGATTCGGTGTTTGCCACCAAGGCGCCGGACGGCTCGTTCCGGATCACCCCGTTCGACGAGCGCTTTGCCCGGCAGATGGCGATCGCCGAGGAAGTGATGCATGAAGATCGCGACGTGCTGCGCGCGCTCGCCAAGCGCTGATGGAATTCCTCGACAGGGATGTCGTGCTGGCGATTCATGATCGTCAGCTGGCCGAACACGGCGGCCTTGCCGGGGTGCGCGATGGCGGGCTCCTCGATTCCGCGCTGGCACGACCGCAGAACCGCCATGCCTACGGAATCGAAAATATCGACGAACTCGCATCGGCGTATGCCTACGGGATCGCTCGCAACCATCCCTTCCTCGATGGCAACAAGCGAACCGCGTGGGCCGTGGCAAGAACCTTCATGGCCATGAACGGACAGCGTCTGGTGCCGGATCGGGCGCAGGCGGTGGAAAGCATGGTCCTGCTCGCCGAAGGCCTGCTCGACGAAGCCGGCTTCGTGGCCTGGCTCGCCGGCCAGCCTCGGCGCTGAATCCTGCCGTCCCTCATCGAATCGTGAACGACCTCCTCGACTATCTCGGCAGTCTCGACCGCATCCTGGTGCGCAACCCGATCAGCGACTGGCTGATCGCAGTCTGCGGCGGGCTCGGCTTCGTGCTGGTGGTGTTCGCCGTGCAGCGGGCGATCATCCGCCGGCTGTCGAACAGCGAGCGGCCGAAGGCCACGCGCATGGACCGCGCGCTGATCAACGCCGTGGAGTCGACCAAGCTCTGGCTGATCGTGTTCGTGGCGGTCTACTTCGCCAGCCAGTATCTCGATCTCGGCAAGAAGGTCGAGGCGCGGCTCGATCACGTCATCACCGTCGCGATCCTGGTGCAGATCGGCCTGTGGATCGGCGCGCTGCTCGATTTCTGGGTCGCCAGTTCGCGGATGCGGGCGGAGCAGGGCAACCTCGCCGCCGCCACCAGCCTCGCGGCGCTGAACTTCATCGGCAAGCTGCTGCTGTGGCTGGTGATGCTGCTGTTCATCCTCGACAACCTCGGCATCAACGTCACCGCGCTGGTCGCCAGCCTCGGCATCGGCGGCATCGCGGTGGCGCTGGCGGTGCAGAACATCCTTGGCGATCTGTTCGCCAGTCTGTCGATCGTCATCGACAAGCCGTTCGTGATCGGCGACGCGATCGTCGTCGACAGCTACTCGGGCACCGTCGAGCACGTTGGCCTGAAGACCACACGGGTGCGCGCCGACACCGGCGAGCAGCTGATCTTTTCCAACAGCGACCTGCTGAAAGCGCGGCTGCGCAACTACAAGCGCATGTACGAGCGGCGCGTGCTGTTGACCCTGGATGTCGAGTTCAGCACGCCGCCGGAGGTGATCGAAGCGATTCCGGGACTGCTGCGCGAGATCATCGCGGCGCAGCCGAAAACCCGCGTCGAACGCGCGCATCTGAAGGCGCTGGTCGGCGGCGCCTACCAGTTCGAGCTGGTCTACTGGATGGTCGATCCGGCGTTCGCGCTGTACATGGATACCCGCCAGCGGGTGCTGATCGCCATCGTTCGCCGCTTCGAGGCAGACGGCATCCGTTTCTCGTTCCCGTCCGTCGGCAGCCGCCGCGACGCCGCACTGCTGGCCGCCTCGGCGACCCAGGTTGGCGGCGGCAGCGATGCCCCCGAAAGCAAGCCCGCCCGCGCCTGAGCGCCAATCCGCATGTCCACCGAATCCCCTGTTGCCGATACCGCCGTCCGCCTGCGCGGCGAAATCATCCCGGTCACGCCGTTCCAGCAGAACTGCACGCTGATCTGGGACCCGACGACGATGCGCGGCGCGCTGGTCGATGCCGGCGGCGAGGCCGCGCGGCTGCTGGAGCGGGTCGCCTACCACGGCGTGCAGCTCGAAAAGCTGCTGGTCACCCACGGTCATCTCGACCACGCCGGTGCGGTGGCCGAGATCGCCGAGCAGCTGAACCTGCCGATCGAAGGCCCGCATCAGGACGATGCCTTCTGGATCGACGGCATGCCCGACGCCGCCAAGCAGTACGGTTTCCCGCCAGCGCGCAGCTTCGTGCCGCAGCGCTGGCTCCAGCACGGCGACACGGTGCGCCTCGGCAGCCTGACGCTCGACGTGCTGCACTGCCCTGGCCACACGCCGGGCCACGTCGTCTTTCATCATCCGGCCTCGCAGCTGGCGATGGTCGGCGACGTGATCTTCCAGAACTCGATCGGCCGCACCGATTTCCCGAAAGGCAATCACGCCGACCTGATCCGCTCGATCCGCAGCCGCCTGTTCCCGCTCGGCGACGAGGTGCAGTTCATCCCCGGCCACGGCCCGATGTCGACCTTCGGCCGCGAGCGCCAGGTCAATCCCTATGTCGCCGATTCGGTGGCTGGCGACTGATGCGCCGGCACCGCGCCGCGATGCCGATGAATCCCTGTTCCCCGGAGCGCCGATGAACCGTCTGCCTGCGCTGGTCTATCTGCTCGGCTATGCCGGGCTGCTGCCGTTCATCGCCGGCCCGCTGTGGTGGACCCTGCTGCCGGACAGCGTGCCGCCCTGGCTCGACGGCGTCTGGCTGCGCTACGCGGCGATGATCGCCAGCTTCATGGCCGGCACGTTGTGGGGGCTGGCGCTGCCGACCGCCGAAGGCCCGAACGGCCTGATCGGCATGGCGCTGTCGACTGTGCTGATGCTGCTGGCCTGGCTGGCCGCCTCGCTGCCATTCACGCCTGCGATCGTCGCGCTGGCGGCGGTGTTCGTGCTGCTGGTGGCGGCCGAGGTCTGGCGCGAGCGGGTGCTCGACCCCTTGAGCGGCTACTTCAGCTTGCGGCTGTCGCTGACCCTCGGCGTGCTGGTCTGCCTCGTCTGGCGCGGCCTGCTGGCCTGAATGGCGGACGCGCCCCAGGATGGGGCATCGGCGCCGACGATTGCGTACTCTTGCCGCCATTCCACGACCCGCGCTGCCCGATCGATCGCCATGAGCCGTTATCACGCCTCTTCCGCCCTGCTCGCCACCGGCTGGCATGACAACGTTCTGTTCGAGGTCGACGACGCCGGGCTGATCACGGCGCTCGCCACCGGCGTGGCGGTGGACGGGGCCGAGACGCTCAACGGTCCGGTGGTGCCGGGCATGCCCTGCCTGCACTCGACCTCGTTCCAGCGCGGCATGGCCGGGCTGACCGAAAAGGGCGGCCCGCAGGGCGACAGCTTCTGGTCGTGGCGGCGGCTGATGTACCGCTTCATCGAGCAGCTGCAGCCGGACGACATCGAAGTCATCGCCACCCAGCTGTACGTGGAAATGCTGCAGGCCGGCTACACCAGCGTTGCCGAGTTCCACTACCTGCACCACGACGTCAGCGGCGCGCCGTACGCCAACCGCGCCGAAACCAGCGAGCGGCTGCTGGCGGCGGCCCAGCACACCGGCATCGCCCAGACGCTGCTGCCGGTGCTGTATGGCCACGACAACTTCGGCGGCACGCCGCCGACCAGCGGCCAGCGCCGCTTCATCAACACCGTGGCCGACTACGCCGGCATCGTCGAACGCCTGGTCGCCGCCACTCGCGGCAGCGCCGCCCAGCGCATCGGCATCGCCCCGCACAGCCTGCGCGCGGTCACCCCGGCGATGCTGGCCGAGGCGGTCGCGCTGGCGGCCACGCTCGGGCCGGACACGCCGATCCACCTGAACCTGTCGGCGCAGCTCAAGGAAGTGAACGACTGCCTGGCCTGGTCCGGCCAGCGGCCGATCGCCTGGCTGCTCGACCACGCCGCCGTCGACGGCCGATGGTGCGTGATCCACGCCACCCATACCGAGATCGGCGAGGCCGAGCGGCTGGCCCGCTCCGGCGTCGTCGCCGGCCTGTGCCCGACTTCCGAGGGCGACCTCGGCGACGGCTTCTTCAATGCCGTGCCCTACCTGCGCAACGGCGGCCGCATCGGCGTCGGCGCCGACAGCCACGTCTGCGTCGATCCGTTCCTGGAACTGAAGCTGTTCGAGTACGGCCAGCGCCTCCGTTTCGAGCGCCGCAACGTGCTGGCCAAGGGCATCGGCGATTCGCTCGGCGGCCACCTGTACCGAATCACCACCGCCGGCGGCGCTCAGGCGATGGCGCAGCCGGTCGGCAGCCTCGCGGTCGGCCTGCGCGCCGACTGGCTGGTGCTGAACCCGGACGATCCTGCGCTGGCCGAGCAGCGCGGTGACGGCCTGCTCGATGCCGCCATCTTCGGCCCGGCCCGGCAGCCGGTGCGCGACGTGATGGTGGCCGGCCGCTGGGTGGTCCGCGACGGCCGTCACCCGCGGGCGGCAGCCAGCCTCGGTCGCTACCGCGCGGTGATGAAGCGGCTGCTGGGCTGATCGATGAGCGCGCCGCTGGCCTTGACGATTGCCGGCCGCGGGCCGCTGATCATCAACATCCCGCATGCCGGCACCGCGCTCAGCCCCGGTCTCGCCGAACGCCTGAGCCCCGGCGCGCGGCAGCTGCCGGACACCGACTGGCACCTGCCGTTCCTGTACCACTTCGCCGCCTACTGCGGCGCCACGCTGATCGCCGCCACCCATTCGCGCTACGTCGTCGACCTGAACCGCGACCGCGAGGGCCGGCCGCTGTACGACGGCGATCCGGACCCGGGCCTGTGCCCGCTGCTGCAGTTCGATGGTGCGCCGGTCTACCGCCCCGGCTGCGAGCCGACGGCGGCGGAGATCGACAGCCGCCGCGCCCGCTGGTGGGACCCATACCACGACGAGCTGGCCCAGCGGGTGGCGGACACCCGCGCGCGCTGCGGCCATGTGGTGCTGCTCGATGCCCATTCGGTGCGCCGCGAGCTGCCCGGCCGCTTCCCCGGCCGGCTGCCGGATTTCAGCCTCGCCACGCGTGACGGGCAGGCCTGCGCGCCGACGCTGCAGGCCGAGGTCGAGACGGTGCTGGCCGCCACCGGCGGCGGCATCGCCAGCAACCAGCGCTTCAAGGGCGGCTACACCACCGTGCGCTACGGCCGGCCGGACCAGGGCCTGCACGCGCTGCAGCTGGAGCTGGCGCAGGACTGCTATCTCGACGACAGCGACCCCGCCTGCTGGATGCCGGGCCACCCGCAGGCCCAGGCCATCGGCCCGGTGCTGCGCCGGCTGATCGACACGCTGATCGCCTGGAAGCCGTAAGCCGGCGGCTGGCGTCGCTTTTGCAAGCGCCTAGCCCCGACCGTTCAACCGGAGCCGCACGATGGCCAAAGTCCCCGCAGGTGTCGGGCCGCGCTTCCCGCAGGTGGTGGTGCTGGTCGGCGCCACCGGCGACCTGGCGCGCCGCAAGCTGATGCCCGGCCTGTTCCATCTGGTCAACTCCGGCTTCATTCCGGACTGCCGGATCATCGGGCTGTCGCTCGACGAGCTCGATGCCGACGGCTTCCGCAGCATCGCCCGCAGCGCGCTCGACCAGTTCGGCATGCGCAAGCCGAATGACGCCGAATGGAGCCGCTTCGCCGCTCAGCTCGAATACGTGCCGCTGGCGGCCGGCGCGGCGACGCTGAAGCAGGCAGTCGAAGCGGCGGAAGCCGCGCTCGGCACCGAAAGCCAGCGCCTGCATTACCTCAGCGTGCCGCCCAGCGCGGCGCTGCCGGTGGTGCGGATGCTCGGCGAGGCCGGGCTGGTGGAACGGGCGCGGATCATCATGGAAAAGCCGTTCGGCACCGACCTGGCCAGCGCCGTGCGGCTGAACGCCAAGCTGCACGAGGTGTTCGGCGAAGAGCAGATCTTTCGCATCGACCATTTCCTCGGCAAGGAGCCGGCGCAGAACATCCTCGCATTCCGCTTCGCCAATGGCCTGTTCGAGCCGATCTGGAACCGCAACTTCATCGACCACGTGCAGATCGACGTGCCGGAAACCCTCGGTCTCGGCAGCCGCGCCGGCTTCTACGAGCAGACCGGCGCCTACCGCGACATGGTGGTCACCCACTTGTTCCAGATCCTGGCGTTCATGGCGATGGAGCCGCCGACCTCGCTGGAGCCGGTGCCGATCAGCGAGGAGAAGAACAAGGTTTTCCGCAGCATGCTGCCGCTGGACCCGGCCAACGTCGTGCGCGGCCAGTACGCCGGCTACCGCGGCGAGGACGGTGTCGACCCAGCGTCCGACACCGAAACCTTCATCGCGCTGAAGTGCCTGATCGACAACTGGCGCTGGGCCGGCGTGCCGTTCTACCTGCGCACCGGCAAACGGCTGGCGGAAGGCCAGCGGATCATCTCGATTGCCTTCCGCGAGCCGCCCAAGAGCATGTTCCCGGCCGGCTCCGGCGTCGGTAGCCAGGGGCCGGACCACCTGACCTTCGATCTCGCCGACGCCTCCAAGATGTCCTTGAGCTTCTACGGCAAGCGGCCCGGTCCGGGCATGCGGCTGGACAAGCTGAGCCTGCAGTTCGCGATGCACGACACCGGCCTGGCCGGCGAGGTGCTGGAGGCCTACGAGCGGCTGATCCTCGACGCGATGCGCGGCGACCACACGCTGTTCACGACCGCCGAAGGCATCGAGCGGCTGTGGAAGGTGTCCGAGCCGCTGCTCGAGGCGCCGCCGCCGGTGCGCTTCTACGAGCCGGGCTCCTGGGGCCCGAAGGCGATCCACCAGCTGGTCGCGCCACGCGCCTGGCGGCTGCCGTTCGAGCGCGCCTGGCGCGCGCCCAATCCGCCGGGCGGCTGACGGCCGGCGAAGTCGCTTCGCCGCGCTGCTGGCCAGGCAGCAGCCTCGCCAGCGGCCTGCTGCGCAGGCAGCAGCAGTGGCCGCCGCGCGGCGTCGCGGCAGCGGTCAGGGGCGTGACCAGATCGACGAGAGTCGACCGATAACCATCGTGATTTCAGGGGCTTGAACGGGTGACGCAGTGCGCGTCCGGCGCCATCGGCCGGTGCCGCCGGACTGGCGTGGTGATTGCGCGGCACGGCCTTCCAGCGTCGCCCGCCGGCTGGCCGGAATCGAGCAGCACCGGTCGGCGGCGGTGGCGTCATCCACCCCAGCCATCCCCGAGAGCCATGTCCAAGTCCCGTTTCCCCGCTGCTTCCCATCGCCTGCCGCTGCGCCGCATCGTGCTCGGCGCCTGCGCGCTGGCGATCACGGCCGGCAGCCTGCCGCTGCTGGCCGCCGATCCGGCGCCGAACCCCAAGCCGGTCATCGACGTGCGGCGCGCGCTGTTCACGCTGATCGGCAGCAACTTCCGCCCGGTCGGCGACACCCTTCAGGGCAAGCAGGCGTACGACGCCGCCGAGCTGCAGAAGCGCATCGCCCGCGCCGCCTTCCTGGCGCCGCAGCTCGGCGAGGTGTTCCCGGACTACTCCGCCAACGGCGACACCAAGGCCAAGCCGGAAATCTGGAGCAACCGCGCCGACTTCGATGCCCGGCTCAAGGATTTCCAGACCCACGTCGTCGCGCTGGCCCAGGTGATCGACAAGGAGCCCGGCAACGCCGATGCCTTCAAGACCGCCGCCGCAGCGGTCGGCAAGGACTGCAAGGGCTGCCACGACGAGTACAAGTCGAAGTGACCGGCCATGTCGTCGACCTCATCCGCTGACGACGTCGCCGCGCCACCGGCCGCTGCCGCGCCGGCGGCGGCCGGCCGCAAGGTCTGGGACCTGCCGGTGCGGATCGTCCACTGGGCGCTGGTAGCCGGCGTGCTTGCCAGCTACGTCACCAGCCGGATCGGCCCGGAGTACTTCCGGCTGCATCTCGCTGCCGGTTACCTGGTGACGGTGCTGGTGGCGTTCCGGCTGCTGTGGGGCCTGTTCGGCACCCGCCACGCGCGCTTCGCGAACTTCGTGCGCGGGCCGCGCGCGGTGCTGGCCCATGCCCGCCGCTGGCTGAGCGGCGAGCCGGCGCGCCACGCCGGCCACAATCCGCTGGGTGCCTGGATGGTGCTGGCGCTGCTGGCCGGGCTGGCCGTGCAGGCGGGGACCGGGCTGTTCGCCAACGACGAGATCTTCAACGTCGGCCCGCTGTACGGCTGGGTCAGCGACAGTCTCAGCCTGACGCTGACGGCGATCCACCAGTGGCTGTTCAACGCCCTGGCGGTGGCGATCGCCGTGCATGTGCTGGCGGTCCTCGCTCACCGGCTGCTGAGCCGCGAGCAGCTGGTCCGCGCGCTGTGGACCGGCCGCAAGCCCGCCGATGCGGTGCCGGCCGACCAGGCGATCGGCTCGTCCCGGCTGGGTGTGGCCTTGCTGCTGCTGGCGATCGTGCTGGCGGCGCTGACGGCGCTGGTGCTGCTGGCGCCTGACGCCAGCCTGTCGTCGTTCGACAGCTGATCCCCCGGCGGCAGCCCGGCCGGCTGCCGCCGACTCCACTGACGGCTCCACGCGCCGCTGCGCAGCGGTCGCCGCTGTTGCCGATCCAGCAGCCACTGCGGAATCCACAACAGCCTGTTTGCCGGCCTGCTGCGAAACCAGCATGCCGGCCCTGGCAAGACCGTCCGCAGTCCTGAATCCGATCCTTCGAGGTGTCTTGAAGAGGCTGGATTTATTCAACGGATTCAGACAGCTACAAATCTTTACACAGGTCCTGCGGGCGATCCTCCGCAGTCCACGCAGCGCTGGCGCAGGCGTTGCAATTCCTCCACTGCAGCACGCATTCCGCAGCGCCTTGATGGCGATCCGGAATGCCATGCCGGAATTCCACTCCAGGGTGGTCGCAGGTCAGAACGCTTGATCAAGGGAACCGCTGAATGAAGAAGAAACAGTCAACGCTCGCTTTCGCCGTCGGGCTCGGTCTCGGCCTGGCGATCGCCGTGCCCGGCGCCAGCGCCGCCGAGGCGGCCGGCGCAGCCGATGCCGCTACGCCGCGCAACAACGCCGCCGCCGCCGCCCGGCCGAACGCGCTGTGGTCGTACCAGCCGGTGATTGCCGTCGCCGCGCCGAAGGTGAAGGCGGCGCGCTGGGTGCGCACGCCGATCGATGCCTTCGTGCTCGCCAAGCTGGAGGAGAAGGGCCTGAAGCCCTCGCCGGACGCTGATCGCGCGGCCTTCATCCGGCGCGCCACGCTGGATGTCTGGGGCGTGATTCCGACGCCGGAGGAGGTCCGGAAGTTCGTCTCCGATCGCTCGCCGGATGCCTACGAGAAGCTTGTCGACCGCCTGCTGGCCTCGCCGAAGTACGGCGAACGCCAGGCCCGCCGCTGGCTCGATCTGGCCCGCTACGCCGACAGCGCCGGCTTCCAGGGCGACCAGACGCGGCCGAACATGTGGCGTTACCGGGACTGGGTCATCAAGGCCTTCAACGCCGACAAGCCTTACGACCAGTTCATCCAGGAACAGCTGGCCGGCGACGAGATCAAGCCCGGCGACCAGGACGCGCTGGTGGCCACCGGCTTCCTGCGCGGCTTTCCGGACAACATCAATTCCCGCGATCTGGTGCAGAAGAAGTACCAGCACACCACCGACATGACCGACACCGTCGGCGAGGTGTTCCTGGCCCAGACCGTCGGCTGCGCCCGGTGCCACAACCACAAGGCCGATCGCATCTCGCAGAAGGAGTACTTCCAGCTGCAGGCGTTCTTCGCCAACACCAGCGCGGTCGACGACATTCCGGCCGCTAAGGGCGCGGCGGAACTGGCCTATGAACAGGCCGATGCCAAGTGGAAGGCGGCTACTGCGGAGATCCGCGCCAAGCAGAAGGCGATCATCGACAAGGTGCGCGAGCCGGCCAAGCACTACCTGCTCGACCGCTACTCGCAGGCCACCCAGGCCTCGCTGCGCAAGCTGTACTCGACGCCGGAAGCGCAGTGGACGCCGCATGACCGCTGGATCATCAACCGCTTCTCCGACTACGGCACCGATGACGTGCTGGCCGCCTACCTGCGCGACAACGCCGATCCCAGCGCGGAGCAGTACCAGCCCGAGTACGCGGCGCTGGCCGATGACTACCGCAAGCTCGGCGAGGAACTGCGCAAGTTCGACAAGCTGAAGCCGGCCGGCGGCTCGCTGGAAATCTCGGCGATGACCGAACTCGGCCAGACCCAGGCGCCGCCGACCCACCTGCTGTTCGGCGGTGATTTCGAGCGGCCGGTGGAAGAAGTGCAGCCGGGCTTCCCGGCGGCGATCACCTCGGAAAAGCCGGTCATCGTGCCGACCGAGAAATCGTCCGGCCGCCGCACGGCGCTGGCCCGCTGGATCGCCAGCCCGGGCAATCCGCTGACCGCCCGCGTCTACGCCAACCGGGTCTGGGACCAGTACTTCGGCCGCGGCATCGTCGAAACGCTCAGCGACTTCGGCAAGGCCGGCCAGAAGCCGAGCCATCCGGAGCTGCTCGATCATCTGGCGTCGAGCTTCGTCGAGCACGGCTGGAGCGTGAAGCAGCTGCATCGCGAGATTCTGCTGTCCAGCGTCTACCGGCAGTCGTCGGCGTTCCGCCAGGACATCGCCAGCGCGGATCCGGAAAACCGGCTGCTGGCGGTGTTCCCGCGCCGCCGTCTCGACGCCGAGACGATCCGCGATTCGCTGCTGGTCGCCTCCGGCTCGCTGACCGAGAAGATCGGTGGACCCAGCGTGTTCCCGCCGGTGCCGTCGAACCTCTACACCGGCAACGCCTGGAAGGTGTCGGCCGACAAGGACGACTGGAATCGCCGCAGCCTCTACATCTTCACGCGCCGCTCGATCCCGTATCCGCTGCTGCAGCCGTTCGACATCGCCAACACGCAGCAGGCGCATGCCAAGCGCGACATCACCACCACGCCGCTGCAGGCACTGACGCTGTTCAACAGCGAGATCGTCTTCGACTGGTCGAAGGCGCTGGCCGGCCGGGTGCTGCGCGAACGCGGTGGTTCGGCGTCCGCCCAGCTCGATGGCCTGTTCGAGATCGCCTATGCCCGCAAGCCGGACAAGCAGGAAAAGACCACGCTGCTGGCCTTCCTCGACAGCCAGGAGAAGGTGCTGAAGGCGCAGGCCGCCAACGGCAAGTTCGCGGTCAACGTGCCGATCGGGCTGGAGAAGGCCGGGCCGCTTGATCCGATCCGGGCCGCCGCCTTCGTCGATCTCACCCACGCAGTCGTCAACTCCAACGAGTTCACCTACCGCTTCTGAACCCTGCACCGATCCCATTTTCCCGGAGACATCGCATGACTGATTTCAACAAGCCGACCTCGCGTCGCGACCTGCTGGCCCACGCCGCACTCGGCCTTGGCGGCGTGGCGCTCGGCGGCGCCTTCTTCCCGTCCGCCGCGACGGCCAGCGAGCCGGTCACCGGCCTCGTCGATCCGCTGGCCCCGAAGGCCACGCACTTCCCTGCCAAGGTGAAGTCGGTGATCTGGCTGCACATGGACGGCGCGCCGTCGACCCTGGACCTGTTCGACTACAAGCCGGAGCTGGTCAAGCTGGCCGGGCAGGAAGTGCCGGCCTCGTTCATGAAGGGCATCAAGGAAGGCGTGCGCGGCACCTCCAACAAGCTGCTGGCGACCCAGCGCCAGTGGAAGCAGCACGGCGACAGCGGCGCCTGGTTTTCGGATCTGCTGCCGAACCTCGCGACCCAGGCCGACAAGATCGCCTGGGTGAAGTCCAGCACCACGATCGGCGCCACCCACGACATCTCCATTCTCAAGCTCAATACCGGCGACCTGAGCCCGGGCCGGCCGTCGCTCGGCGCCTGGGTGCAGTACGCGCTGGGTGCGGCTAATCCGGACCTGCCGGCCTATGTCGTGCTCTACAACGACAAGCGCGAGCCGCGCGGCGGCGCGATCAACTGGAGTTCCGGCTTCCTGCCGGCGGTCTATCAGGGCACCGCGTTCCGCCCCGGCGATTCGCCGATCCTGCATCTGAACCGCCCGGAGCTGGTCGCCGAAGGCGAGCAGGGCAGCACGCTGGATCTGCTCAACCGCCTCAATCGCGGTCATGCCCGCCGCTATCCGGGCGACACCGAGCTGCAGGCGCGCATCCGCTCCTACGACCTCGCCGCGCGGATGGAAGTGACGGCGCCGGAAGCGGTCAGCCTGGCCAAGGAAAGCGAAGCCACCAAGGCGCTGTACGGCATCGATGTCGAGGCCAGCAAGAGCTACGGCGAAACGCTGTTGCGCGCGCGCCGGCTGGTCGAACGCGGCGTGCGTTTCATCCAGGTGGTGTCGGGCGAGATCGAGATCGAAGGCGAAGCCCGCAACTGGGACGGCCACAACAACATCGAATCCAACCATCGTGCGCATACCCGGGCCGTCGACAAGCCGATCGCCGGCCTGCTCGCCGATCTGCAAGCGCGCGGCCTGCTCGACTCCACGCTGGTGGTCTGGACTTCCGAATTCGGCCGCACGCCGTTCGGCCAGAGCGGCAATGGCCGCGACCACAACCCCTGGGGCTACACGCAGTGGCTGGCCGGCGGCGGCGTGAAGGCCGGCACCACGGTCGGCGGCACCGACGAGATCGGCATGCAGGCGGTCGGCCGCAAGGTCGACACCTACGACCTGCACGCCACCGTGCTGCAGCTGATGGGTCTCGATCACCTGAAGACCACCTTCCTGCATAACGGCCGGTCCGAACGGCCGACCGTGGTCTACGGCGAAGTGGTCAAGGAACTGCTGGCCTGAGCGGTCGGCGCACGCGCTCCTCAGTAGGTCTTTCCCGGCCCGCCGGATCCGCATCCCGGGCCGGACTTTCTCGAATCCCCGTGCGCGCCCGCTGCGGCGCGCAGGGCTCACTTTTTTCGCGTGGCGGCCCGGCTTCGGCTGGCGGCCACGCCGTCATCGCCGCTGCGGCCGGACCGCAGCGGCCCACAGGACACCGGCGGCATGCGGAAGTGCTTATCTCGGATCGGCTGGACCCTGGCGCTGGGCAGCACGCTGGCCAGCGGTCTGGTCTGGGCGGCGATCGATCTCGGCGATTTCGACGAGTACGTGATGCGCGACATGGACGACGCCAACAAGGATCTCGGCCCGGCGCTCGGCGCCGGCAACTACGAAGCCGCGCTGGCCGATGCCGAAGTGCTGAAGGTGGGCCTCGACTGGACCGAGGACTACTTCCTGCGCAAGAGCGGCACCGACGATGCCGTGACGCTGGCGCGCGAGGGCAAGGCATCTCTGGCCAGCGTGTTCGCCGCCATCAGCGCCCGCGACCTGGTCGTGGCCAGCGAAGCGGCGCGGGCGGTCAACAAGAACTGCAGCAGCTGCCACGATCTCTACAAGCCGCTCAAATGACCGGTTTCCGAAGCACCGCGCGGCACGCGATCCGACGGCTGTGCGGGCTGATGCTGGCGCTGGCACCGGTCCTCGCCGACGGCCAGTGGCGCGAGGACGAGCAGGCCGAACGCCTCGGCGCCGGCGATCCGCGCGCCGGCGAGGTCGCGGCACTGGCCGCCGGCTGCCCGGTCTGCCACGGCGCCCCGCAGCCGA
>FRDC01003324.1_pt1 | contig 44844 bp, 56 predicted proteins | sample 1106171 | NCBI WGS metagenome assembly FRDC01 (sample SAMEA3930566, study PRJEB13176) | freshwater metagenome | biome: Drinking water system; feature: drinking water; material: water | place: Singapore | collected 2014-12-20 | reverse complement strand
CGGCAGCCAGTCGCTTGGCTTCCGCTTCAGCGGCTTCCTGTTCGGTGGTCGGGATCGACTCGTAGCCAAACGGGATCAAGGCGCTGGCATAGTTGCCTTCATCAGGCAGCTCGACCACACCGTCGACGATGTTGAACGTCTGTCCACCGACGCTCACATTGGGACCGGCATTTTCCGGCGCTTTCCACTTGGACATGTTCATTCTCCTCTGGTTGGAGGCGGGCGGAGCTCAGCAACTCCGCCCACCCATGATCAGCCGTTCGCGATGTTGGTGATGATGCCCATCGAGAACGGAGCGTAGTGCTGGAGCACGCCGTCGAAATAGACGCCGTAGTCATACTTGCGCTGCTGAAGCGGCCACTCGAGCTGGTAGTAGTCCTGGCGGAGGAGCATACGCGCCACCGAAGGAACACCGCTCATCGGATACGGCACATTCTGCGTGTAGAACAGAATGGTGCCGGCCGGCATGTTGGGGTGCACGACGACGGGAACGACGTCGCCGGTCACCTTGTTCATGTAGCTGCCGATCTTCGTGCCGGCCACGATCGTGGTCGGACCATCGATTTCGCGGAGCAGCTGGAGCAGCGGCGCACCCGAACCCTGGATGACCTTCTTGCTGATGTTGATCAGCTCCTGCGACGACACCATGATGACCGACGGCGACAGGCGATACCGGTTATACATGTTGACGAACAGCTGCTCGAACTCGACGATGCCGCCGGCGCCATCCGCAGTCAACGGAGTGCCGGTGCCGGCCACGCCAGTCGGCTGAGCGATGATGGTGGCGTTCGAACCGGGTTTGAACGCCTGGACGAGCAGACCATCGAAGTCGACAGCCGAGGTCGAGCGGTCAGCCGCACCACCAGGGATGGCAGAAGCCAACTGACCGGTGCCCACCAGAGAGGTGAGCGTCACCGAGTTGATCGACGTGACGGTCTGCAGACGCTCGTTGCCGGCGGTGCCGACGAACCACGCGTAGCCGACCGCACCGTTGACGCGAGTCACGGTTGCCGACAGGGTCGAGGTCGCACCAGTCGTCGCCTGCGAAGCGGCAGCCGATTGCTGAGCGTTGCCGCCACCGAAGATGGTGGTGGTGCCGCCTGCGTTGGTGCGGGTGATCTGACCAGGAACGGCCGAAGTCGCCGGGTCGAAGATCTGACCGATACCGCCGTTGTTGGCGCCGACCATGTCGAGGTAGGCCTGCAGACTGAGCGCCACACAGATGACGTTGTAGGTCGCAGCCGCGATGGTGCCGCCGGTCGTGGCGGTGGCAGTGGTCGGGGTCGGGGTCGTGCCCATGGCAAGCGAGGTGTTGCCACCGAGGATGGTCCGCTCTTCCTGGATCATCAGCGCCTGCAGCGTCGACGTGACCGCCAGTGCCTTGACGTCTTCGTAGCCCTTGGCAGCGTAGCCGGCTTCGAAGGTGACATCGTTTTCGAGGCCGAACCCACGGAACGCCGCGAGGTATTCCGACTGCTCGTGGTTGATCCGGCCGCCACGCAGACCTTCGGCCACACCAGCGCGCATGTTGGCGACGTTGATGTTGGTGATGGCCTTCCAGTTCGCCTGGATGGCGAACCCGCCGGTGTCACGCGGCATCATGTTGCGCAGCGGGGTGAGGACCGGGAATAGCTTCTTGGACGGGGCTTCCAGGTTGTAGGCCTGCAGACCAGTCGTGGCAGTGCCCGGCTGGACGAACGACTTGATGAGGTCGTCCGGGTTCGACTGAGCCGACTTGGCCAGTTCGATCGTTTCCTGAGTGATGTTGCTCATTTTTCATTCTCCTTGAAATTGGATCAGCCGATCAGACCACCGGTCTTGTGCAGCTTCTTGATTTCCCAAGCCGCCAACTGTTCCGGGGAAAGCCCGGCGGGAGAGGTATCCTCGTCCGCGTTGCTGCCCTTGTTGACGTCTTCCGCCTTACCAATGGTCTTGAGCACGCCCTTGGCGGGGGCAGGCTGTCCCTCCAAGTGCTCGAGTCGCTTGACGATGGGGTCCAGCGCCTTGTTGACGACATCGGAAAACTTGGCCAGGATGTCATCGGCCTTGGCCAGGTCGTCGCCGGTGGCGGACTTTTCCGCACCTTCATCGTCCGTCTTGGCCGCTTCCTCGACAGTATCTTCGCCGTCGTCTTCCTTCTTCGCTTCGCTCGCCGGCTCCTTGGCTTCAGCCTTGGGGTCTTCCTTGGCTTCGTCGCTCTTGGCGAGCTTGGGGTCACTGGTATCGGTCATCGTATCTGCTCCTTTGCTGGTGGTTTCGACGAGCTCTTCGCCAATCATCTCAACCAGCGTTTCGGTCAGATCGTTGACATGCTGCTTGAGTCGGACGGACACCTCGCTCGTCTCGCCCTCATACGCAGCGTCGAACGCCACGCTGCTCTGCAGGCTCTTCAGACAGCCGAGCAAATGGGCAAGCTCCGCGATGTCCCAAAAGGACTTCTCCACGGTCTTGTATCCTTTGATGAAGGCCTGGGCGAGCTCAACGAGCTTGCTCGGCGCGATGTCACCCTTGTTCACAAGTGCAGACAGCTGGTCGATAGCGGCCAGTTCTCCTTCTTCGTGCTTGGGTTTGTCTGGATCTTCCGCCTTATACATGGTGAAGACCGCATCGGGGTTCGCCGGCCGATCGACGAGACTGACCTCGACGAGCTTGATACCGGTGATGATGCTGCTGTTGTCGGGGTCGCGCGTCAGCACCTTACCACCTATGGAAAAGCCCTTGTAGACCTTTGCCTGAACCTTCTTGACCGCTTCGCTGTCCACCACGTGGGCGCCGAACCACGTCCGACCATCGTCCATGACCTTGGCTTCAATAGCTGTGCCAGCAGCTTTGGGTTGGTGCATTTCACGGACGGCGCCAAACTTGAGGTAGTCGGGGAGAGCAGACGCGATCGCATCGGGCGTGACGATTTCGCCGTCACTGTCTTCCGACGACGATGAGGCGTATCCGTAGACCTTGACAGTGCCGTCCGATTGAGGTTCAGCTTTCTCAATCTGCGCGTAGAGGACTTTTTGCATCACAACGTCTCCACTTCTTCTCTGACTTCAGGCAACAGCGTGCACTCACAGTTAGGGTGGGCCGTGGGAGCAAGCACACCAGGTGCATACTCGTAATCCAAAGCTACCACTCCGATCGCAGCGTAGCCAACGCAAACAGGGCACGGATCAGGATCCGTCAACCACGATTTACCGTCAACCACTCCAGACTGCGCCCAACCCAAAAGGGCCCCAGCGCTGTCCGCATTCGCAATCTCTGTTCTGGCAATCAAGCGAGCGCGCTCATCAGAAAAGGCATAGCTGTTACGCAACCGCCTTGCTAGCTGATCAGTGCTCTCTCCTCGTTCAATTGCCTTACGCACCTCCGCTCGAAGCATGTCGCGCGTCGCTTCGCTGATCGCGAATTTGGGATCTGGGTTGGGAACGTAGAAGTCGCCCTCACGGCGCATCCCCACCATCTCTGCTGCGCGGTTTCGAGCCCAATGCTCAGCCCTCACACGCATGCCGGCCCCAAAGTCGTCAACCAGCCGCGGATCGAGTTGCTCAAGAGCTAGTTCACCACCAGCAACGGCCACTGCAGCCAAGAAGGGTTCCACCTCTTCGGCCAATGGGCGCCAATCAATTTGCACCTTGTCCGCAGATTCACCTGCCTGCCTATCTGGGTCCTCTACCTTGGTGAGGCCCAGTTGTAAACCTATTTGTTGCGCCACGGAGACGATTTGTTGCTCAAAAAACACCCGAACGGCTTGCCTCATCAACATCCGTTGCTTCGCCAGAGCCGGGCGGTTCAGGTAGTAACCGTCCGCCCGAGTCGGTGGATAGGCTTTACTCTGCAGTGGCACGGGCCGTCTCCACTCGACCATCAGCGAACTCGGCCTTCACCACGGTGGGCGCAATGTCGACCAGAGTATCACCCAAGTGAACATCGACTTTAACAGTCGGATCCTGCTTCCGTTCCGGCTGATTTGCCTCCTGTTCGTTGTTCACCGCCTGATCGCCTTGCGACTGGAACGGATTGGCTCCATCAGGACCGGCAGTCGGCACCAACTTGGTTCGCTGCTCCTCAGTGAGCGGCTGCTTGCCCAGCTCCTCGCGGACCTCGTCGGGATCGAGCACACGGCTGGTCAGGTAGATCTGGTTGATTTGTGCCTTGACCAGCGGGTTCATTTCCTCCTGATCCGGGAAATAGAATTCCAGGTCGGTGAAGCCGAAGTATTTGTGCACGACGAAGTCGATCAGGTTCTTCGCCCACTGCTTCAACGGAGCCAGTCCCTCGTCCTGCGCCGTTTCCGCCTGCGTTTGTGCAGTCGCCCGGTTGTTTGATACAGTCAGCTGGGTGGGAGCGACATTGAAGCAGTAGCAGACGACCCGCGCCAACCACTCGTTCATGATCTGGTCGTCCTTGCCCTGCATGGCGTTGGCTTTGGTGTCAATCGGCGAAACACCATTGGGGACGAACCGGCCCTTGCGCTTGTTGGCGCCGGTCGAGATGGTATCCCACCAGTCTTGGAACTGCTTGATCTGGTCGGGACCCCACGTGTCAGGCACACTAAACAGCGTGTCGGGGATGTTGCCCTCGGTGAAATACTGCAGCTGGTAGAGTTGACGACGCAACGCAATGTTGATCGTCGTGATGATCTGCTCAACAGGCGAGAAGCCGTAAATCCGCCACGAACGCACATTGCGCGGGCGGAAGATCAACTCATCCAGGGTGTAGTCCACCGCCGCCATGCCGTGGAGGATCTGCTGGTAGGCAGGATCCGGCGGGAACGGCGTGCGGCCGGTGCCGTCGATGACCTTCTTGATGGTCGCTCCGTCCATCGGATCCAAGCTGTAGAGCTGTCCGCCGCGAGTGAGACGCGGGTAAAGGGCGGGTGCGTCGATGACCAGCAGGTCCTCAACCAAGATGCGCAGCCAGGTTTGCCAGTCATTGAGCTTGTCCGGATATTTGAAGAAGTCCATCAACTGATCGATGCGAGCGTCATCGCTCGTATCAGAGACACACTTCGCCTTGTCGACGTTGCGGAAGCCCCAGGTAAGCGACGACAGCTGGTCCTTGCGCGTTTCAATGGCGAGACGCACCAGGTCGTAGTTGTCAGCAAGCGCTCGCAGGTCGTCATAGGTGACAGCGGACTGCTGCTCCGACCGAGGCTTCTGGTAGAGGTTGACGGCGACGGGGTAGTCGAACTGACGCCCCTTCGTTTGGTCCGAAGGAGCGTCAGCCGTAGGAGTCATCGGCTGGTTCGGGCCCATCCAGGCTTCCGACGCACCGGAGATTACGTAACGAGCAGCGGCCGCAACGCGACCAACCAGCGATGTCTTTGTAGGCTCAACCATTAAATCTGACCTTACTAGGATAGTTCAAGACTCAAACCAAAATTCAAAGCGAAGGAAGAGGACCGGGGAATTGGATTGGTAGACTCACCCCCAGCCGTCTGTGCACCTGCTGCCAGCGAAGGCATCTTGAGATAGCTGAACATCTGCTGACGGAACGCGCTTTGTGTGTTGAGACCGTCATCCTGCACGCCTGGATATTCCCACAGCCCGTCCGCATTGGTCTGAAACGGCCCGTTGAGCCTGTCGGTCGGACGATCAGGCGCAACTGTGCCTGATCCGAACTTGACAATTACATTGCCTTCATCGGCAAGATTGTTCGATTGTGACGATGGAGCAAGCGCTAACACATTGTTGCGCGCCCGGATGCGGGTCGAGCCGCCGTAACCCAGCCCGGTCTCATAGCCCCTGATCCACGCATCGTTGCGCATACCAAGACCGCCAGACAGCGGATTCTGTGCGGCACCGGCAAAAGTGCAGAACTCGACATTGGCAACCGAACCGGCGGCAGACTGCGCCACGCTCACACCATAGGCCGCGCGACTGGCGCAGATCACGTTCATTGTTGTCAGGGTCAGCTTCTGAGGCACCGAGGCCGAGCTGTCCAAAATACAGTCAATCTGCGTCGTGTAGCGATAGCCGCCGCTGTCGTTATAGGTCACACCGTCCGACAGGATGACCGCATTGACAAAAACGACGCTTAGTTCAAAGCCTTGGAAATTATAGGCTTCGTGGAAACTGAATATGGCAGTGCCATCGACAATGCCTGTCCCTGTGCCGGTTGGGCCGGAACCGCTACCAGCCGATGTCCCGCCTGTTGTGCAGAGATAGATATTATTGTTGAACGAATTATAACAGTAATCGCCGGCAGTGAATGACCTTCCATAGCTGTATCCCTTGACGATCCCGAGCGACCCCAGCAGCGTGCGAAACTGAAAATAGTCGCGGTGCGGCCCCTGCCCGACCAGCGTATTGTAATAATCCACCGCATTGCGCTGCGTTGCCTTATCAGAGACGACGCGCATCTTGTTCGCGGGCATGGCGGCGGTCGGTGCGTTGTTGTATTGCGCCACGCTGACCGCATTGGTGTCGTCCAGAACGTTCTGATAGTCATTGCCGATATCGACAAACAGGCCCGTCGAAAACACATTGTTGCACGTGACCAGGCCGTTGTAGATATTGTCGCGGCTGATGAACTGACTTGCACTGGCGCACAGCGCGAACGATTTGAAATTGCCTGACTCTGCCGGCGCTGGGCCTGCGCCGGTCTTGAACATGCCGCCGATCCGGTTTCCCGTCACTCGAACGCGATTGAACACGCCGTCGAGTACCACCGCCATCGTCAGGATATAGCTGGTTGCCGTCACCCCTGTCAGCTTCAGCCCGCGAATGTGCAGGCTGTTCATGTGCAGCGTGAAGCCGCCGGATATTTCAGGGTCATGACCGCTGTCGGGTTCGATCAGCAAGCCTCCGGTGCCAAAGTCCTTGTTGGCAAGCACTGTGTTCCCGGTGGAATAGGTGCCGTTCTGGAGCCGGATGCGATACCAGCCAGTGCCGTTGGGGGTAATGGCGGAAATCGCTGACGCCAACGACGCCGAACTATTGACAGTGACATCGCTGACAAATGGCTGATTGGTATAGCCCGGCCACTCATTGGCCGTCAGATAGTCAAACTCGGTCTTGTAATGCAGCCAGGCCTCGGTCGAGCACAGCCCAAGCAGCGACGTGTTAACGTCACGTCCCTGCGACGATACAAGTGTCAGATTAGGTGTGCCGCCGCTGGTCGTGAAAGTGGTCGAATAGGGGCTGCCCGGTGCGCTGGCGTCAGTCTGGATCACAATGAGTGAGCCGCCTCCGGCAACCACGCTGTCAGGCATGCGCGCCGCAGCGACGATCCAGTATTGAGACCCGAATTGCTGAATGGCGTAGTAGCTGGCCAGTGTGCCGCCGAGTGTGAAGGCATTGGCCCCGGACGCCACGGCGATACGGGCTATTTTCTTGCCAATCGGCTGATTGCAATATAGCTCAGTGAGGGGATCGTTGACGTCGTTGGTCAACGTCGCCGCCGCGAGCGGAGTAATTTGCAGCTCATAGGCGACGTGTCGCAAGTTGGACGTCAGGCTGGGCCTGCGGACGATCGTGAAGAAGCCTTTAGTGATGTTGACGGTCGGCTCGGTTGTGCCAGTGGGCCATGCCGTTCCTGCAACGGTTTCACCATTTGCGCTATAGATGCTGTTGGCTGCGACGTTGGTTACGCTGTCAACAACAAGGATTGGTGTTGACACATAATCCCAGCGCGTCGCTCCATCGACGATGCCTGTGCCTGTGCCGGTCGGACCACCTGATGCAGCCGATGCGCCCGTCTGCCTGCAGATGTAGATGTTGCCATTGACAAAAACCCGGCTGACGTCGGCGGTGTAGGTTGTGCTGGCCGCCCAGATTGTAAACGTGCCGGGATCGTCGCCGTCGAAAACGAAACACGCCTGCCTGGCTGCGGCGGACGAGCCGAACGCAAGACGCAACTTGTAACTGCCTGGCTGCGGAACATCGACCTTCAGCCGGTTATTGCCGCTTGAAAAGGTGTGCCAGCCGGCAATCCGCGGATCAAAAGTCGTGTTGTTGTTGTCATTGGCCGTCGGCAGGGTGGAGGTATAGCCTGCCGGAGGCGCGTAGGCGGCGGGCGCTAGAAAGCTGCTACCGGCTGGATCGGTGACGAACCCCAGCGTAGAGCGGTTGTTAAAGCCAACGAATGCCATTATCCAACAGCCACAATATCAGTTGCTGTGGTGCCACTTGCGTTCACAAAGACTGCCCTCAAAGGTAGAAAAGTACCACTTGGAACGTTCTTATAAACAGAAAACGAGTTGGGATTATCTATAAGCGCCACTGAGATGTTGCCACCTGTGCCTATGAACAGAGCTTTTGGTAGGAAGGGAATTTCTCTTTTTTCATCTGAAGGCACTACATCAAATTGCTTTGTTGCTGGTGAAGAAACATTTTTGGCGCCTGAAAAGCTATCTACTATAGGCATCTGTTCAAACTCCTGAATTAAGTTAATTCAACTACTCTTGGCTAAGCTTGTTTGAAGCTCTAAGCACTCAACCTCCCCCCTGTAGAAATCGAGCAGGCCCGTCTTGCCCCCGTTCAGGTGCATGTAATTCAGTGCCTGGGTCGTCGCGTCGACGTCATCGTCGTGCTGCGCGTTCGGGAACGTCGCCAGCTGGTTAACATACGCCTCGATCCACGGTGCGCCCATCGGGAGGAACACCTTGCCGCCTTCGACGAGCGGCGTGACGGCGAACGCCCGCGTGACCTTGTCCGTATCGACCTTGATCGGCACGATGGGGAGCGTCGTCTGCTTGAGCTCTTGGATCAGCGACTGACCCGACGCCTTGTCCTCGACGAGGATCGCGTGGGCCTTCCACCGCTCGTTGACCGAGTGGATCTTCCGCTTGAGATCGGGGAACTCCATCCGCTCGTTCACGCGGTCGAGCAGGTAGTAGCCGTTGTCGCACTCCGCCCAGACGAGACCCGAGCTCGGGTCGTTGTGGTCCTTGGTCTTGAACGCCGTGTCCCACGAATGGATGATGCGTCGGATCTTCGGCACCTGACCGGGTTGGTAGTATTGCCACCAGCCGGTCTTGAATATACCGCCACCGAGCGGCGCAGGACGCTGCATATACTGGCCAGCGAACACGTAGCTGTTGCTGTCCTCCATCTCCTGCAGGGCTTCGCGCGTGTGCTTTGCCGGCCAAAGCGCTTGGTCCGCCTCATTGACAGCCGGGATGCACAGGTGTTCCCACTGCTCGCCCGACCCGCCGCTGAGCAGCCAACCGGCGAGGTCGACTTCGTGGAGGCGCTGCATGACGACGATGATCGGCGTCCGCTGCGGATCGTTGACGCGAGACTTCATCGTGTTGGCATACCAGTCGAGGACGTTCTGCCGCATCGTGTCGGAGTTCGCCTCGTCCGCCTTGTGCGGATCGTCGACGATGATCGCACCGCTGAACCGATACTCGTCATCCTCGTGGCGCAGCTTGCCTGCACCAAAACCCGTGATCGTGCCCCCAGCGCCAGCTGCGTAAACCACTCCTGATGCTGTCGTCTTCCAATGGTCTTTACCACCAGTGCTAGGATCGAGCTGGACGCCGGGGAACACCTCTTGATACCACGACGAGGAGACGATGTCTCGGACTCGAGCCGTGTTGTTCCCAGCCAGACGGGCTGAGTAGGAAGCGTGGATGAATTCACAGTCAGGCGCTTTCGCCAAACACCAGGCCATGAAGCAGACGACGACGATTTCGGTCTTGGAATATCGCGGAGGGATATTCACAATTAGGCGTTTACAATCCCCGTCGTATACCGCCTGCAATTTCTGGCACATCAATTCGTGGTGCCAATTCCTGGACCACTTCATGCCAGTCATCTGCTTGAAAGTATACCGGCAGAAGAAGTAGAAGTCGCCTTCCAGCTTCGTGCGAAGAGCGAGGCGCTCGGGATCAAACATCGTCGTCCAGCTTCCGGCCGGCTTCCACGATTTCGCGGAACTGCTCCGGCGTCAGGTTGATTGCAGCGATCGGATCCTGGTCGAGGTCGCCGAAGATGCTCACGCCTTGGGTGGGCCGGCCGAAACCGCGGTCGAGGAGCTCACGACAGATGGCCAAGCGCGTTTCCGGCTTGGTGGTCGGATCGCGGAGCATGTCTTCGAACTGCTTGAACACCACATCGGTGTAGTCGGCGCTGAGCTTGGCGAGCTCAGCCACTCGGGCCTTGGCCTTGCTGGACCAACCACCTGGATTGCCGGACTGGCCGGGTTTCCACATGTGCGCAGGACGTTCGCCTTTGCGGTTATATGGCCGCTTGCTGCGCTCATCGGTTGGACGTGACATACCTGAAACCCTCCGTTTACACCTCGAGTCATGAAGACTCATATTCTGCTAATAGCATGTCCCCAGGCACCCAGGTTCCTAAAGTTTCACACCTGGGTAACTTTGTTACACTCACCTAGGTGCACGGATCTTGGCGCCTTGTTGACAGTCACTCTCACCTTCGCACCCAGGTGCTCCGTCCCAAGTGCTGAGAACCACACTCATTATCACTTCGCACCTAGGTGGGAGCTGCTCGGCTCCATGCGCTTAGGTGCTGCACTGCTGTATGGCAGGTGTTTGTGATGGGTGGGACGTTGGTGCTCGGGTGCTTAGGTGGTTCCTGCTTTGTAGAATATGGGTGAGGACTCTGCTACGCTTTTTAGCGTTTGTAAACAGCTTTTTTGAGCCGCACAAAAAGAAAAACGAGCGCCCGGTTAAGAGCGCTCGCTTATTCATTCAGCGGATGGGTGGGAGGCGGATGCGTGGATGCACAATGACGTGACGTACGCTCCGCTTAGTTTGCGTATGTCGCGATCATGTGTTCACGTCCGCGTTTGCGATATTCGTTGTAGAGCGCACGTGGGTCGAGGTTCTTCTTGATGACCGTGTCACGGATCGCTTTGGGGAGCGCGATGAAATACATGTTGTATTTCGGATCGGCATTCGTCATCAGCGCCTTGACCTTCTTCACCTTCGCCGGCTTGGAAGCGTCTTTGAGAATCTGCTCGAGTTCGGCGACTTTCACCTTCGAAACATTCTTGACTTGAACACCCTTGTCGTTCAAGGCGGCGATGAGTTCCTTCTTCGTCATGATCATTCTCCATTCTCGCGAGTCGTTCCAATGCGCTCGTGATGGATCCTTTATAGCTCCATCCAAAAGCGTTGTAAACGACTATTTTCAATTTAGGTGAAAATAATTTGGGTGGATCCGTTCGCTTTATATCTCGCGTGCGCGAGTGCGCATACCCCGAATCGGTTGGTTTGTAAACAATTATTTTCAGATTTGGTGCATATTTATTTTCATCGAGCACCATCTTTTTTGTTTACATTTTAGTAAAACCATGCTATAGTCATCATCGACCGGGCTAGACCGTTCAGCCGCCGTGGGACGAACACCTGCTGGCGCGGGAACATCCAACCGAGCCACCAACTGGCACGGGAGAACATCCGACTCACCGAACGCCACTGGCACGAGAGCTCACTTGCGCGGGGGAGACTCGACTGGATCGAGAGTTCGCCTTTCGATGGGGAGAGCATGACCGCAAATTGGTGAAATGTGCCAAGTGGGTGGGCAAACAGGTGTTTTTACAGATTACAGAATAAAGGCTGTTTCTAAACTCTATGTCTTTTCTAAAGATAGATAGATATTATTATTATTAGTAGATAATAACTCCCTTAAGATAGAAAGATATATATGTCCGGACTGATCTGTAAGGAATATTCTGTAAGACACCTGATTATGTCGTTTTAATTCTATATAAACCACGCTACACTCTGGGCCCTCAGTCCTAAGCTCAAGGAGCCACATATGCGTTACCACCTCTACGATTATCAGAACAACCTCATCTTGGAAACAGATGACCTAGAGGATGTCGCGTCCGAAACCGGGCGCAAAGCTTCCACACTTTATGTGAAGATGTCGGCTGGCAAAGGCACTTTTTCTTTCGGTAAGGCTCGAGTGGCTTTTCGACTCCAAGATATGAACCGATCCGGACCTGAGCGCCAAAAGCCAGGACCCAAGGTCAAAGCGTATCGTTATGCGGCCACTTATCCAGACGAGTATCCCGACACGTTCACCGAACCTACGCACGAGGTGACATTGGAGGAAATCGCTCGCGTCGTCAAAACTACGCCAGAAGCGATCACGCAGAAGTTCGCTCTCCACCAGAAGGTCTTCGCCTTGATCCCTGAGCAGAACTCCTACCGGACCAAGCCGGTCGTGTTCAAACGATTGGCACCCAACCCTGAGCTGGATACCCTCCCATCTGAGACACGACCGGTTCTTACCGAGCGGTTGACTACCGCCTAACGAGCCGCTCTCAATCCTCGTCCTCAGGCGGGTAAAGCTCCTCCATCCGCATCGCCCAAGCGACCATCGCGGGCTGCGAGTGGTCGGTCAAAGAAGTGAACCGATCGACGAGGTCCATGGGAGAAGCCTCGAAATACATCGCCGCGAGCTGCAGGTGATGCAGCGCCAAGCGGTAGGCTTCTTCCTCGTCCTCGACGGGGACCATGTCAACATTGATGCTCATCTCAATTCTCCTTATTACAGTTGCACTTGGTCGCGAAGGAACCAGACACTCACGTCCGGATCGTCCAGTCGATACCCATGGATCTGAGCGCTTGGATCCGAGTCCACAGCAATCACGCGCACTTCTACGAGCTCCTGACCGAGCAAGACCATGACCACTTGATCGACCACGAGGCGCACAGGTACTTCGTGCGCAATCGGTTCGTCGGCGAGGCCGAGGATCATGTCCTTGACGCGCATCCAGCAGAGCTTGTCGCCCTCGTCCATATCGTCCTCGTGCCCTTCGATGAAGTGCACCGAGTTGGCGATGTTCTCGTCGCTCAGAGCCATGAGCCGCAACTCAGCCATGTCAACGCACCTCCGTCCAGAGGAATTCGAAGATGAGCTCTTCGTTGGGGCAGAACCATGCTCCGCCCTTGTCGTTGCGCACATCGTTCTCCTCGACCCAAGCGCGAAGCGCAGGGAGCCGAGCAGCGTAGCTCTCGCGAATGTCGTTGCGTTCGTCATCGTCCTCAGCGGTCATGAGGTCAAAGTGGCATTCGCCTTCCCAGCCGCGCCCAAGCGCTTCGAGCATGGAGTCCACGCTCTTATACGCCGAACCACCGAGGTAGCAGTCATCGCCACGCTCCGTCGGATCGATGACCGTAAGAATGAGTACTTTGTCCACGTTGACCTCCGTCGTTAGTGTTGATGCTGCTACTCTACTACGTCCATCATCGTTGTAAATAGCTATTTTCCACACGGGTGAACAAAAACATTCACCCGCGCCAAAAATAGTTGTTTACATCGACGTCTGACCGACGTAGACTTCGTCTATCAACCTGCTGAGGGGACATCACTTATGGACCGGGAGTTCTTGCGACTGTGTCGCGAGGCATCATATTACGTCGCGCAATACGCTGAGCGAAATCGCTCAGGGCACGCTCCCGTGTTCCTGCGTGAGTTCCTCGAGGGTATCAACAAGGCTGAACACCGACTGGGTCAGGAGTCAGCACCGCAACCCAAGGAGAACGCCCAATGATCGCTCGTCTTCTGCTCCACGCCGACACACCGCTCCACCAGGTGGCACGGGAAGCAGCCAATTTGCGGTTTGATCTGCTATTGGTCGCTTCTCATCCACGCGCTAGGGTCGACATTGGTGTCAAGCTCCGCGGCAACGCGCTGGAGCTGATTGGCACCTGCTACCTTGAGCCGGAGGCAGCATGAACGTCTTCGCCACGTCCACCGATCCTTTCGCTGCAGCCGCTGCGCTCGACGACAAACGCGTTATCAAGATGCTTGTCGAGTCTGCTCAGCTGCTGTGCACTGAACTCCATCGGCAAGGACTCGATACGCCCAACGCACGCGGGACACCCGTGTAGCGTCTGGCTCCGCGACCACCCACGTGCTCAGCAGTGGTTGTTGGCCCATGCCTATGGGCTGAGCGCTGTCTACACCGCTGCTTACGGCAAGGTCCACGCCAGTCTCGCCGTGCTCGACTGGGCGGCTGATCACATCGGTCGCTATTCCCGTCCGCCGATGTGGTGGGTGAACTGCGCCCGTCGATCCGACCTCGGTATTTCGTTCGTCCACCTCGACGACGTGCAACTCGCCTACCGCCACTACCTGGTCGAGCGGTGGGCAACTGACTCCCGCGTGCCTACCTGGCACGGGAGGAACTTGCCGGATTGGCTGCTGACACTGGATAAGGAGAACATCTGATGAAGTTGAGTGAACTTGAGAACCGTATTCGAACTCAGCTGGCGTTTGAATACCACGATGTCGAAAGACAAGAGGAGGAGTTCCAAGCCTTGACAGTTCCGAGGCTTTTGGAAATGCTTTCCTATATGGATTTAGAGGAGGACGCAGTATGACTGACGAACAACACCCAATGAAGCGCGTCGGCGAACTTGTCGACCTCGCCTATATCTACCAACAGGACGGCGCGTTCTTCACCTCAGCTGCCAAGCTCAGGGAAGCTTCCGATCTGATGGAGCAGCACATTCGCACATGCACGATGAAGTTGCACGGTCTCGTTCAACAGGAGGTCGATGCGCTGCGGATCCTGAACGGGGAAGACCTCGGTCAGACCGGCGGAGCGTGGCTCAACGCTTGCTGTGAGACGCTCAAGGAGATGGGCTACGCCAAAGGCAGCTATACCATCAGCGAGAAGGGGCTCAACTTCCTTCGTGAAATGAATTACGCACCAGCAAAGGAGAACACACAATGACCAATGTCCGCCTGATCGGCGTCACCCGCCCCGTCATCGACGACCTGCAAACGTCCGAGCAGCTGCTCGCGTTCTGCGCCCGTGTGTCGAGCACAGCGAACCAACTCAACCACGAGACGGGTCCGCGCCTCATCGCCAGCTTGATCCGCCGGCAGGAGTGGTCGCCGCTTGAGATGGTCTCGGCCACGCTCGAAATCGTCACGACCCGCGACATTGCCCGTCAGATCCTCAGGCACAGGAGCTTCAGTTTCCAGGAGTTCAGCCAACGCTACACCAAGGTCGAGGACGAATATGTGCACAGAGAAGCACGCATGCAGGACCACAAGGACCGGCAGAACAGCACGCCCGCCGATGACGCTGACCTCGCCGCCTGGTGGGACGAAGCGCAAGGCATTCACGCCGTCAACACGCAGGAGTTATATGACGAAGCGCTCGCCCGCGGACTGGCCAAGGAGGTCGCTCGGTCGGTCTTGCCTGAGGGCATGACGCCGAGCAAGCTCTACATGGCCGGCACGTTGCGCAGCTGGATCCATTACATCGGCCTGCGCTGCGACCGCAAGACGCAGAAGGAGCACCGTGACGTCGCGTTCCAAGTCGCGTGGGAGCTCTGTCGTGAGTTCCCGATCGTCAACGACATCCTTGATCAGGTAGGTAGCGCCCAAACCTAGGCGCGCCCTCTACTTCACAACCACCATCAAACGGGCTATTTACAAAGCCAGGCGATCGTGCGTATAAAGCGCCGTTCCACCGCTCGCTTGCTCCACTCCGTGGCGCTCGTCCTCGTCAACCCTCAGCAAGTTGCGGCTGAGCGGTGGAACACCCAACGCCAGCTGCTGACTGGCTAACAGGTTCGCTGGGGGACCTTATTGAATTGACAGGACGGAGCGTATGCGGAAGCGGGGGAAGACAGGAACACCACACGACGACAAATATCTGAACAAGCTGGCATCATCGGGACTCGACCTCGACGACGCTGCTGTCCTTGGTATGTCGTATCTGAGCGGCAATGAAACCGCTCTCCTGCACTCATCATTCAAACCACTGGCAGCGCTGCGCATCGATTACTTCGGCATCGACGGTCTGACCATGAGCAACCGACCAAAGCACCCGCCGTTCTATCGGCTGCGCTACATTGAGACGGACAAGAACTTCTCAGGTCAGACCGAAGCGAAACAGCCACGATACGTTCAGGAACCTGAGTCCGGCGTCGGTGCCTACTTCCCCAAGTTGATCAACTGGCTTGAGGTCGCTGCTAGTGATCAAGCCATCCTCATCACAGAAGGGGAGTTGAAGGCGGCGAAGGCGACGAAGGAAGGCTTCCCCACCATCGGCCTCGGTGGCGTGTGGAACTTCAAGTCGGCTAAGTCCGGTGTGCCGTTCCTCCCCGAGCTTGAGAAGATCAACTGGGTCGGCCGGAACGTCTACATTGTCTATGACTCAGACTTCCGCGAAAAGGAAGGCGTTGTCCTCGCCATCAATGCACTGGCAGAGGAGTTAGTCGATCGTGGGGCTATCCCGTTCGTCGTCGCACTGCCCGAGCTGTCAGAGGATGTTGACACCAAGACCGGTCTTGACGACTTCCTCATCCACCCATCAGGTGGTCGTAATCAACTGATCCAACTGCTTCACACCGGTCAGCCTCTTATGTTGGCTAAGCCGCTGTGGGCGTTGAACGACCAGGTCGTCTACGTCCGTTCACCAGGCTTGATTGTCGAGCAACGCGACGACAACAAGCTGTCGCCGTCCGCGTTCAAAGAGCACGCCTACTCCGCTGCCAAATACATGGAGCAGGAGTTCAAGGCAGACGGATCAGTCAGTCTGAAGAAGGTGCCTGCTGCTGGGGCGTGGCTCAAGTGGCCCCATCGCCGTGAGGTCAATAAGTTGACCTACGCACCTGGACAGGAGAAATTCTGTGATGACCCTGAGACGAAGTTGTCCGCCTACAATACTTGGAGTGGCTGGGGCTGCGAGCCGAGAAAGGGCGATACCCGTCCTTGGCACCAACTCATCAAGCACTTGTTCAGTGACGCTGAGAAGGGTGCTATTGATTGGTTTCTTGATTGGTGCGCTTACCCGCTGCAATACCCTGGGACCAAACTGTTCTCAGCCGTTGTTGTGCACGGTATCCACGAAGGCACAGGCAAGTCTCTGATCGGCTATACGCTGGGCAAGATCTACGGTGAGAACTTCGTCGAGATCCGCCAAGAAGACCTGCACAACGGCCGCAACGACTGGGCAGAGAACAAGCAGTTCGTCCTTGGTGACGAGGTGACCGGTTCAGACCGGCGCCAAGACGCTGACACGCTCAAGAAGCTGATCACACAGAAGAAGATCCGGATCGACATCAAGTATGTCCCCGCCTACTCGCTGCCTGACTGCATCAACTACTATTTCACGTCGAACCAACCTGATTCTTTCTTCATGGGCGACAAGGACCGACGCTACATGGTGGTCGAAGTCGTTCTCCCGCCACTGGGTGAGGAGTTTTATGCGGAATATGACCTGTGGATGCACGGCGACGGGCCGAGTCATCTGTTCCACGAGCTGCTCCAACGTGACCTGTCGAACTTCAACCCAGCGGCTCCGGCGTTCATGACGAAGGCCAAGCAGCGCATGGTCGCCGACACGCGGTCCGACCTCGCTTCGTGGGTGCGTCAGCTGCTCGCTGATCCTGATCGGATCCTGCGGATCGGTCAACTCAAGATCGAGCGCGACCTTGTCACCAACAAGGATCTGCTCCGTCTCTACGACGTGGATGGCACGAAGAAGCTCACGGCAAACGGTTTGGGACGTGAGCTTCGACGGGCTGGTGTGCCGCTGGCTAACAACGGTGACCCCGTCAGCACCAGCCTCGGACTGGAGCGGCTTTATATTGTGCGCAACGTCAACCAGTGGGCTGGTGCAACGACCAAACAAATTCAGGCGCATGTTGACAAAGCCGAAGGACAGCTGGTGAAAAAGGGTGTCAGACGGTGATTTTAGTCGTTTACAGCGACTGATGGTTGTGCTACGCTCGTGATTGCTGAGGGACGGGCGGCGCACATTCTCCAATCAACCCTCAGCTTCACTCAACCCATAGGGGAACCACATGTCCAATCTGAAGAAGCTGCTCAAGACCACCAACGGTCTGCAGGATGAAGTCGATGCCGTCGTCAAGAAGGCTGTCACTGCTGCGCTGAAGGAGAGCAACAAGGAAATCAAGACCGCGATCAAGAACGCCAAAGCGACCGTCAAGGAAGCCGGCCTCGACAAGGCTGCGAAGGCGACTGCGCTGCTCGCCATCGACGGCGTGGCCGAAGAGCTCGCGTCGTGAGCCGGCGGGCTGCACCCGTTGCGGCACCTGCTGTCGACATGGTGAATTCACCTCCGCACTATAACCAAGGAGCGGTGGAGTGCATCGATGCCATTCAGGCTCAGCTGACGACTGAGGAGTTCGTCGGCTATCTGCGCGGCACGATCGCCAAATACAATTGGCGGCTGATGCTCAAGTCGGATCCGCATGAAGACGCCCAGAAGATGGCCTGGTATCAAGCCAAGTTGATCGAGGTGCTTAGTGCGGAATAGGCAGAAAGCTGAACTGGCTGCCGAGGTGATGGGGGTGAGTCTTGACGGGCTCACCTCCACCATCCTGGGAGCGGCCTACAAAGAGCTGATCAAGATCCACCACCCCGACGCTGGCGGTGAGCACGAGGACTTCATCCGGCTCCAACACGCCAAGAAGGAGCTCATCACATGGTTGGATGGATCATCGGTATCTGGCTCGGGAGCAACGTCCTCTTCGTCGGCCTCCTCTGGTTGCGTGCGGTGCGGGGGGAAAGGCTACGTGCGAGTCACGAGGGGCTTCACCACGACGACCATTCGCTGCCTGAGCTGCGAACCGAAGGAGTAGAACAATGACATTCAAACCGCTGTTGGCCGCTACGGTCGACGACATCGCAGAGACGCTCGAGCGCCACGGTTCGCTGCTCGCGTCTCCCAAACTCGACGGCGTGCGCTGCCTGATCCGCGATGGTCAGGCCGTCAGCCGCAACCTGAAGCTCATTCCCAACGGCTACGTGCAGGAGCTGCTGAGCGGCATTGAGTACGGCCTCGACGGTGAGCTGATCGTTGGTGATCCGCGCCACTCGCAGTGCTTCCAACTGTCGCAGTCTGGTGTCATGACCCGTGACGGTCGGCCGCACTTCACCTTCTGGGTGTTCGACCGTTGGGATCTAGAAGCGTCGTTCAATGAGCGTCTCAACTCCGCTCGGCTCGCTGTCAAGAACATCGACTATGCAGCCAAACCGCGCAAGACGGCGTTCGTCAAGCATGTTGCCCACAAGCTGATCGCCACACCGGCTGAGCTGCTCGAGTATGAAGGCCAACAGCTCGCCTATGGGTTCGAAGGTGTCATGCTGCGCCGACCTGATGGCGCCTATAAGCAGGGCCGATCGACACTCCGCGAAGGCGTGCTGCTCAAGCTCAAGCGGTTCGCCGACTCTGAGGCCGTCGTCATCGGCTACACTGAACTGGAGACTAACCAAAATGCTGCCACCACCGACAAGCTCGGACACACAGTCCGCTCTAGCCACAAGGCTAACAAAATTGGGGCTGGTAAACTTGGCAGCCTTATGGTGCGCGACGTCATTAGCGGCGTTGAGTTTGAAATCGGCACAGGTTTCGATGAGGCTGCACGCGTGGGTCTTTGGGCGAGTCGCGACTCCCTCGACGGACGAGTCCTCACCTACAAATACCAGCCAACCGGCGTCAAGGACAAGCCCCGCTTCCCCGTCTTCAAAGGCTGGCGGCATTCAGCTGACACCTGACCGCTACCCGGCCTTTGTCATCTCAGCTGCTCCGCCGATCGGATACGACGAGTCGGTTGGTCTGGTCCTCCACATGGAGATGGGTCTCTACGAGTCGCCAGAGCGGGCACAGGAAGCCGCCCAAGCGTTGGCTCTGTTGGTCAACCTGACACTTGAAAAAGAAGCAGCCGGACCCCTAAATTAGTTGTTTACATCGATGTTTGGCCGTGCTACAGTCAATCATCAACTGCTGAGGAGATGACACATGGCTGCTGCCAAACCGATCAAGTTACCGAAGACCATGGGGGCGTGCGCCGACCTCCTCTACGAGACCCGCGAGAAGCGACTGGCTGCTCAGAAGATCGTCGATGAGCTGGCCAAGCAAGAAGCCGCGGTTCGCGAACACATCATCAACAACCTGCCCAAGTCGGACACTGGAGCCAGCGGCAAACGCGCTCGTGTCTCGGTCGTGACGAAGCAGGTTCCGCAGGTCAAGGACTGGGACAAGTTCTACGCCCACGTCAAGAAGACCGGTCAGTTCGAGCTCATGCAGCGTCGACTGGCTGACACCGCCATCCGTGAGCGGTGGGACAACGGGAAGCAGGTCCCCGGTGTCGAGGCGTTCGGCGTCGTCAGCGTCAGCCTGAACAAGATCTGATCAACAAGGAGAACGAGCATGACTACCAAAGTCACGGTCGATGCCCGTGCCGGTTGGCCGGTGGAGGTCAAGACCATCGTCGGCGAACCCAATCAGGACAAGGCCGAACAGACCCACATCGTCGAACTGAACACGGTCCGCGACTTCTACATTCACAGCGGTATGTCGATCATCGGCATCCGCGAACTGGATCGTCCTGCGGCTCCCGCCGCGCAGAAGTTGAAGGACGATGGTCTGGCTTTCCATGACTATCTGACTTCGCTCGGCAACAGCCGTGAACTGTCGATCGCCAAGATGAAGATCGAAGAAGCGGTCATGTGGGCTGTGAAACACATCACGGCCTGATAGTTCCCTGACCGGCGTCATTCTCGCCGTCGGTCCGGGTCGCCAGTGCCACCTACTGCGAGTGGTGGGGACGTGAGTGCCGTGGCTACAATCGACACGATGACACCTATGCCTTGTGGTGTGACAGCTCGGAGAGACGGCAACTTGAAGATGGACGCGACTTCAGGCAGTGGGTTACCATGGCGTGACAGCCGGAGAGACGGCATCCAACTAAGTCCTCAGTAGGAGATACTAAATGGCACGTGCAACAACGAAGAAGCCCGGAACCGCCGTGGCGAATTGGGACGAAGAACTCGCCAAACAGGCGGAGGTCGCTGCGGCGGTCGAAGCCAACACTGGTGGCGGTCAGTTCTTCTCCGTCAAGGGCGGCATCCTCCAATTTGACGGCGCGCCTCTGCCCGGCAATCAGGTGGCTGTCGTGATCGTCGACTCGATCATCGAATACACCTACTATGAAGGTGACTACGACCCCGACAATCCTCAGATCCCGGCGGCTTACGCTTTCGGTCGCGATGAGGAGACCATCCGCTGGCATGAGAACTCCATCCCGGAGTATGCTGGTGAGCTCTGCAAGGACAGCGACATCAACCAGTGGGGTTCCGCTGAGACGGGACGTGGCAAGGCGTGCAAGAACAGCCGTCGCCTCGCGCTCATCCCGGCCGGCTCCTACAACGCCAAGGGCGATCTGGAGATGTTCGATGATGACGAAGAGCACTTCCGCAAGACGCCGATCGCTTTCATGAAGCTGCCGGTGACGAGCGTCAAGGGTTATTCGACGTTCGTCAAGCAGGTCAGCGGCGCGCTGCGTCGTCCGCCGCACGGCGTCTTCACCCGCATCTCTGTGGTGCCGGATCCGAAGACGCAATTCAAGGTGCTGTTCGAGGTGCTTGACAAGATCCCCAACGAGCTGATGGGCGCTGTCATGCAGCGTCACACTGAAGCCGAGGCGATCATCGAGTTCCCCTACACGCCGATGGAAGAAGCACCGGCCAAGCCGGCACGCGGTGGTCGCGCTGCCCCGGCCAAGCCGGCACGCGGTGGTCGCGCTGCCCCGGCCAAGAAGACAAAGAAGTATTGATCATGGCGTCCGCCGTCAGCAAGGAATGGAAAGCACTGAATGACCAACTGCGCGAGGCGGACGAACCAGTCTGTCGGCAGCTGCTTGAGAAGGAACTCACAGGCAGCTGCCGACAACGGTATCTCCTCCGTATTCACTCACGTCTCAACTACGTGCGGGCGCACGCTGAGCGTGACGCTTTGACCAGAGGAGAAGCGATCTAATGCCAGCTCCACGTAAAACTGTAGCTGATTACGAGCGGGAGGCGACGGTCTATGATGGTTGCCTTCTCCACCCGTCTCATCAAGCTGCGAGAAAAATCTACAAGCTCAGGCACGGCCCGTTGACAACGTTCCAATACGTTTGTCACTCATGCGATCGCCATGAATGCATTCTTGACGAGCACCATTTCATAGGTAGTCCGAAAGATAACACTCAAGACGCTGTGAAAAAGGGGCGTCATTCAGGGTTTCGCAAAGGTGGAATTCGATTTGGTGGGCCACATACAAATGAGTCAAAGAAGAAAATAGGCGTAGCTGCTACAAAGATGTGGGAGAAGCGCCGTGCATCTTGATCGCCCAACAACTGTTGATTGGGAAACATTTCCAATTGAAGGTCGACCAGACTACCCACCAGTTCCTGTCGGAGTGTCTATCAAAGAGTGGGGCAAGAAGCCGAAGTATTTCGGCTGGGGACACGTCAACGGAGGCAACAACTGCACGCGTCAAGACGCGATCAACGCGCTGCAATCCGTGTGGAAGGGGCCGCTGTTGTTCCACCACGCTAAGTTCGACCTGTCAGTCGCTACCGAGAAGCTCGGTCTACCCATGCCGTCATGGGACCACGTGCATGACACCATGTTCATGCTCTATCTCGATGACCCGCGCGCTTGCTCGTTCGCGTTGAAGCCGGCTGGTGAACGTCTGCTTGGAATGACGCCCGAAGAACGTGACGCGGTGGCCGACTGGCTGTGCACGCATCAGCCGGTTCCCGGTCGGCGTCTCACCCCATCGAAGGCCGGCATGTTCATTGCGTTGGCTCCCGGCGACATTGTTGGCCCCTACGCCAACGGTGACGTCATTCGGACAGAAGGCATCTTCAAGTATGGACTTGAGATGCTGAAGAAGCGCAACATGCTCACCGCCTACGATCGTGAGCGTCGACTGCTCCCCATCCTGCTCGAGAACGAACGCGGTGGCGTGCCGGTTGACCTGGATCGTCTCCGCAAAGACGTGCGTGCCTACAATCAGCTGCGTGTCAAGATCGATGAGTGGATCAAGAAGCAGCTCAAGGCTGGCGACATCAACCTCAACTCCGCGGATGAGTTGGGTGAAGCGCTCATCCGGTCGGGCAAGGCCGATCCGTCGAAGCTGGGTCGGACAGCTAAGGGCAAGGTCGCCACGAACCAGGACGCGTTGCGCAACGGCGTCAAGGACCCGCAGCTGTTCGCTATGTTGGTCTACCGTGCTCAGCTGAATACCTGTCTCGGCACGTTCATGGAGCCGTGGCTCGCTGTGGCTGAGCGCACCGGCGGTATGATCCACACCAGTTGGAACCAAATCCGCAACGGTGACGGTGGCACCACGACAGGCCGGTTCAGCTCGACACCCAACTTCCAAAATATCCCCAACGAGTTCGATCAACTGTTCTGGTCGAAGGCTCATCACAAGCTGCCCAAGGAACCGTTCCCTCTGCTGCCTCTGCCGTTCGTGCGCAGCTACGTCGTGCCTGGCAAGGGACGTGTGCTCCTCGACCGTGACTACAGCCAGCAGGAAGTTCGCATCCTCGGTCACTATGAGGACGCTACGCTGAAGCAGGCCTACCTCGACGACCCGTGGATGGACGCGCATGATACGACCCAAGCCAAGTTGCTTGAGTTCGGCCTCGAGTATGATCGCAAACCCGTGAAGAACACCAACTTCGGCATCATCTATGGGCAAGGCGCTCCGTCGCTTGCAGTCAAGAACGACCTGTCGATCGAAGACAGCCGCCGCCTGATGATGGCAATCAAGAATAACGTCTTCCCCGGCCTGAAGGATCTGTTCGATGACTTGAAGGCTCGTGCCAAGAACGACCTGCCGGTCCGCACGTGGGGCGGACGGGAATACTTCTGCGAGGAGCCGATGTATTCTGAGAAGTATGGTCGGTGGATGACGTTCGACTATAAGCTGCTCAACCTGATCATTCAGGGTTCGGCAGCCGACTGCACCAAGGAAGCACTTATTCGCTGGAACGAGATCAAGCACGAGGACGATCGTTTCCTCCTGTCAGTCCATGACCAGCAGACCATCGATGCCCCAACCAAGCGCCGTGATGACGCGATGAAGCGGCTGAAGGAAGCGATGGAGAGCATCGAGTTCGACGTGCCCATGTTGTCTGAGGGCAAGTGGTCGAATACCAACTGGTTTGATCTGAAGGACTATGACAAGAGAGGTAAACTGCTATGCCGGTAAGATACCAAAAACCACAGTTCACTGCGTGGAGCTTCAGTCGGCTCCACCAGTGGGAGGAGTGCCCGCTGCGGGCCAAGCTCAAGCTGCTTGATAAGCGTCAGGAACCGGAAGGTCCCGCGCTGGCACGTGGCAACGCCATCCACAAGGAAGCCGAGAAGTTCGCGTCCGGTCAGGTGCGTGCGCTGCCTCAGTCGTTGGCTCTGATGAAGGACGACTTCAAGGAGCTGAAGAAGGCCAAGCCGCTCGTCGAGCAGCAGTGGGCGTTCACTATCAACTGGGAGCCGACCGAGTGGTTCGCCAAGGACGCATGGTTGCGCGTCATCTGCGATGCCGTGACCGTCTCCCCACCGAACGCTGTGGTCATAGACCACAAGACCGGCAAGCTGCGTGAAGGCTACAACGATCAGGTCGAGCTGTTCGCGTTGGCCGCGCTCGCAAAGTTCCAAGACGTTCAGACTGTCCGGACTGAGCTGTGGTATCTCGACCACGGCGTCATCAAGGACGACGAGTTCAACCGGTCGATGGAGAAGAAGCTGCGGACCAAGTGGGAAAAGCGTGCACGGCCGCTGCTGGCCGACACGACGTTCGCTCCCCGTCCTGGCTTCCACTGTCGTTGGTGCCACTTCAGCAAGTCGAAGGGCGGACCGTGCAAATACTGAGCACTCTCTGGAATTGGTTCTGCATCCTCAACATGCTCGCGCCGTTGGCCGTCATGTTGTGGATGTGGCTCTTCCCCGAAACGCCTGAGCAGCGTGAAACTGCTCGACGTGAACATAAGCAACGAGTTCGTGAACACTTTGAAAGGATGAATAACAATGCTTGACATCATGGTAGACCTTGAAACCCTCGGCAACAAGCCTGGCTGTGCGATCCTCTCGATCGGTGCTGTGGCCTTCGACCCGGTCGAACAGAAGATCGATGACGATGGCTTCTACCGCGTCGTCAGTCGCGCGTCGTGCAAGAAGGCCAAGCTCCACGAGGATCAGGACACGATCAACTGGTGGGAGCGCCAGAGCGAGGCGGCTCGGCAGGTGCTGACTGATGCGTTGGCGAAGTCGGCCTCCCCGCTCAAGGATGCGCTCATCGACCTGAACATGTATCTGACGTCGTTCGGTCCTGCCAAGAAGATCCGGATCTGGGGCAATGGCGCAGACTTCGACAACGCCATCCTCTGCCTGTGCTACCAGGCAGCAGGCGTGCAGATGCCGTGGGACTTCTGGAACAACCGGTGCTTCCGCACGCTGAAGAACCTGGCACCTCAGATCAAGGTCGGTCGCAGTGGCACCTACCACAACGCGCTCGATGACGCGCGGACGCAGGCTGACCACGCGCTCAAGATCTTCGCACTGATGGGCAACCGCATGAACTTGTCCAATGGCGCGACGACTTGAAGGCAGCATTGAAGCTGCTGCCTGCAAGAAGATCAAAGCTGAGCTTGGGGTTGACAGCCTCAAGCTCAACTTGCGTGGGAACCGTGGTTGGCCTGACCGCCTGTTCTTCATCCCTGGTGGCAGACCGCTGCTCATCGAATTCAAGCGGCCGGGCACGGAACCCGAACCGCTTCAGGTCTACCGACACAACCAGTTGAAGGAATGGGATTATGCCATCGAGGTCCATGACACGACAGAGGGAGCTTTTCGCGCGGTCGCCCGAGCAGTGGAAGCCGCACAAGTTCCAAAAGGCCGGGGTCAAGTGGCTCCTCGAGCACGCGTGCGCCGCACTGTTCGCTGATCCAGGCGTCGGCAAGACCAGCATGACGCTTGGCGCGTTGAAGCTGCTGATTGGCGGTGGTCACGCCAGCAAGGTGTTGATCGTCGCTCCACGCCGCGTCTGTTATGAGGTGTGGCCCAAGGAAATTGAGAAGTGGAAGGACTTCAACCATCTGACGATCGAGGTTCTCCACGGCCCGGACAAGGACGAGGCTTTGGCTCGTGACGCTGACATCTACGTCATCAATCCAGAAGGTCTGGACTGGCTGCTGGGTTGCACGAAGGTCACGACTGCGTCGGGCAAGCGGTCGTCGTCCGTCAATCAGAAGCGGTGGAAGGATCTGGGGTTCGACACGCTGGTCGTCGACGAGCTGTCCAAGTTCAAGCACAGCCAGACCCAGCGGTTCAAGACCCTGAAACAGGTGCTCGGCTCGTTCCGCCGCCGCTGGGGTCTCACCGGCTCGCCCGCCGCCAACGGTCTGATGGACTTGTTCGGTCAGGCCTACGTTCTCGACATGGGCAACGCCCTTGGTCAATACGTCACGCACTATCGCACCAAGTATTTCGTGCCGGCGTGGGACGGGTTCAGCTGGACGCCCAAGGAAGGCGCAGAGGAACGGATCTACGAAGCGATGGCGCCACTTGTCATGCGCATCGGATCTGAGCACCTCGACCTACCCACGCTTGTCGATCAGACCATCGAAGTGGCACTGCCCGCCTCAGCGGTTCGCATGTATGAGGAGCTTGAGGAGCACCTCATTACTCAGATGGACGACGGGTTCATCACTGCCGCCAACGCCGCGGTCGCTTCGTCCAAGTGTCGTCAGGTCGCTAGCGGAGCGGTGTATCTCGATGAAGGAGTTGATGTCGGCAAGAACAAGAAGGTTCACCGGATCGGCAAGCGGACTTGGGCCGACATTCATGACGCCAAGTTGGATGCGCTAGAGGAGCTGGTCGACGGTCTGCAAGGCAAACCGCTCTTGGTCGGTTATGACTTCCAGCACGACCTCGCCCACATTCAACAGCGGTTTGGCGACGTCCCCTATATCGGCGGTGGTGTGACGGACAAGCGTGCCAATGAGCTCGTCGACCAGTGGAACGACGGGCAGCTACCACTCCTCCTCGGCCACCCGGCATCGATGGGGCATGGGCTCAACCTGCAGTCAGGTGCTTGCAGCCACGTGGCGTGGTTCAGCCTGACCTGGGACTTCGAGCTCTACGACCAGTTCATTAAGCGTGTCCATCGTCAAGGCAACAAGACCGACCGCGTGTTCGTTTACCACCTGACCGCTGCGGGCACGATCGATGAAGCCGTCTACTGGGCGCTCAAGTCCAAGAAGAAGGGCCAAAACGCGCTGTTCGAGGGACTGAAACTCATCAAAAACAAACGCAGAAGGTGATTTCTGCTGTTTACAACTGTGGTGGACGTGATAGAGTAGCTCTATCAACCGTGCTGAGGGATTGAGATAATGACTATTTGGCATGCAGCCATTGAGCTGTTCTTCATCGCCGCTGGCGTTTTCGCCGTGGTTTCCATTGTGCAGACCGTGCGTGGTGTTTGGTAACCATGAAGCGGATTACCACGCCTGTCGTCTGCCGTGATGTGCTCACGGACCACCCCATCCTTATCGTGTCCCACGCCGATGGCGATTTGGGCGTGCTCTACCGTGAAGACGGTCGCCGCCTGGGTCTGTCGGTCATGGGCGAGATGTGGTGGGAGACGCATGTCTTCCCGCTCAAAGAGGATCCGAAGGCTTATGCCGAGGTCCTCAAAGCCTATTCGCTCCACTGTGGAGCTGATCCCGACGCGGCCCGGGTGTTGCGCCGTTTCACCAATGTCACTGAAGAGGAGTTCCATCGTATGACACAGGTTGCAAAGCCGGCTGCCAAGACCATGGCGGACCGGAAGAAGGCGGTCGAGACGAACGCCGGCAAGAAGGGCACGGCGAAGACCGCCGAAGCCAAGGCGCCCAAGCGGGCGACGCAGACTCCCGAGGAGAAGGAGGCCAAGAAGCAGGCCAACCTCGCGAAGCTGCGTGAGCTGAACGAAGCCAAGAAGGCGAAGCGCGCGGCCGAAGGTCCCAGGGAACGGAAGCCGTCCGCGGCGAGCCGGTTCAAGGAACTGATCATGGCAGGCAAACTGACCGACGACAACATCTTCACGGAGGTCCGTAAGGAGTTCGGCCTCGACGACTCGAAGCGCAGCTACGTCGCCTGGTATCGCAACCAGCTTCGCAAGGACGGTCAGAACCCGCCAGACGCCCGCGCCAAGTGAGCTGAGGGTGGCGGGGACGTTAACAGATGAGGCCGTTGACCTTGTTTGTAGGCTGTTGAGTCTATGGACAGGTGTCAACGGCCGCTGCAACCATCCCACATCTCGGTCATTCAAAGACTACGGCGCGAAAGGCATAAACCTTTGCGGTGAATGGTCAGGTCGCCAAGGTCAAATCAGGTTTGTCAAATGGTGTTTGAGTAATGGTTACCAACCTGGTTTAGACTTAGACCGTATAGATACTTACCGAGGATATTCACCTGAAAATTGCAGGTTCGTGACTCGTAAAACGAACTGCAGAAATAAAACCAACAACGTCATGTTGACATACAACGGAGAAACCAAATGTGCCTCTGAGTGGGGAGAAGACAGCAGGTGCAACGTGCATCCAGCTCAATTTCTCCAACGCTTAAAGGCTGGTTGGACTATCCATCGTGCGTTAACACAACCACTAAGGAAGACCAATGGCACGACGAGAAAAAGCGCGGGATGACCGCGAGTATGATACCACGCAACTACACGCTACGCAACATGGTAAGTCGTTACATCGTGACTATTCCAGCCATTTTTTCAGGTGGAGTTTTGCACGACGTTTCATCACGCCCAAGGACCACGTCCTCGAAATCGGCTGTGGCGAAGACAAGCCGCTCAGCAAGATCTTGACGGGAGGCGCATCGGCGCGGGTCAATACATACGTCGGCGTGGACCTCAACAAGCTGAAGCCGTCCAACAGCCAACGCCTGACGTTCCTTGGCGAGTTCAACTTCGTCGAGCGGCAGAAGGAAGTGCTCAAGATGCAACCCGGCGGGTTCGACGTGGTCGTCCACCTCGAGGTCATCGAACACATGCGCGTCGACCTGGGCGCAAAGATGCTCAAGGCCTGCTTCGCTTCCCTCCGCCCCGGCGGCGTCATGTTGATGTCCACGCCCGTCTACGATGGGGTGCGACACGCGGCCAACCACATCCATGAATACACCGTGCCCGAGCTTCAGAAGGCGGTCGAGAAGGCTGGCTTCAAGGTCGAGCGGCGCTACGGCACGTTCATGGACATCAAGCACATCGGCAAGGTCGAGACTGACCGTGTCGATCCGTCGGCGGTGAAGCAGGTGGCGAAGGCCCTGTCGGAATACTTCGACAACGACGCCATCAGCAACATCTTCGGTCCGCTTTATCCGGACCATGCTCGCAACAACCTGTGGATCTGCCGGAGGCCTGCATGAGGAACATTCTTCGCGACGTCCGTGACTTCCACAAGAAGTTCGGACTCATCACCCAGGACACACCGATCCATTTGACGCGGCGCAGGCTGCATGAGCGGGTCGAGTGTCTGCAGGAGGAGCTCAGTGAGTTCAACGAAGCCTGTCAGCAGCAGGACCTCGAAGGTCAGGTCGACGCGTTGATCGACATCATCTACTTCGCTCTCGGGACGCTCGTCATGCTGGGCATCAAGCCCAAGCTGTTCAGCCGGCTGTGGAACGACGTGCAGCGTGCCAACATGGCGAAGGTCCGTGGCACCACGCAACGCGGACACGCGGTCGATGTCTGCAAACCCGAGGGCTGGGTGCCGCCGCAGGGTCGCAAGATCCTCGACAACGCTGGCTACATGGGCTATGCCGGAGAAGCAGGAGCGATCGATGACCCGCAGCTGTGATCTGACGATTTTCGAAGGTCCTGACGGCGGTGGCAAGTCCACCGCCGCTCAGGCTTATGCCGAGGCGACCGGCGCTCGATACGTGCATTTCCCGTCTCTGCCACGCGTGACGGCCAAAGGTCTTGGTCGAATGTATCTGGAAGCGATGCTCCCGGCTCTGCATGGTTACCAATCTGTGGTCTTTGACCGCTGTTGGCTGTCTGAGCAGCCGTATGGCTCAGTCTTCCGTCCCCACCAGCCTCTGCGTGTGGACAAGGCAACTCAGCGAATGATGGAGCGGGTCGCCATGCGGTGCAGCACTCGGTTGATCTACTGTTTGCCGGGGCTCGACGTTTGCCTGGACACGTTCCGCAGCCGTAAGGGCGAGGAGATGCTGGACCGAGAGGAACAGCTTGAAGCGGTTTACCGCCACTATGATCTTCAGGTCGACTACGTGTCGAGCCACCTGCCGTTCGTGGTCTATGATCGGACCAGAGACACACTAGACTCGTTGGTTGGTATCGACACCACCCTCGAGCACGACACTCGTCTCCCCACGGTCGGCAACCGGCAGGCGTTGGTCTGCTTGGTCGGTGAGAACTTCGCCGAGCGCAAGGACAACGACCTATGGCAGCAGTATCCGTTCGTCTCGTTCAACCGTCAGGACTGCAGCCATTGGCTGGCTGACTACCTTGAGTCGTTCAACATTCGTGAGGACGAGCTCTGCTGGGCCAACGCTGACTTCGACCTCGAGCTCCTTGACGCATCGATCGATGCCAACCACTACATTGCCCTCGGCGCCGCGGCGGCGAAGGCACTCGACGACGCAGGGCTGCAGCATACCCTCGTCTCCCACCCGCAACATCAGAAAAGGTTCAATCGCCATGACGACTACCCACTTGGAACCAAGCTCCGCTCTCTCATTGACGGAGGCATGGCAGCAGCTGTTGAAGGATCTGCTCCTCAACGGACGTGAGACCAGCCCGCGTGGCATGAAGACGCTCGAACTGCCGCAACACACGGTGGCGTTCGACATGCGATGGCCGGTGGTGACGGTGCCTCAACGCAAGCTGCATGTGCCGTTCCTCGGCGGCGAAGCCTACTGGATCCTGAGCGGCGACGATACTGTCGAAGGCATCAAGGACTACAATCGCCACATCACTCAGTTCAGTGACGATGGTGTCAAGTTCTTCGGCGCCTATGGTCCCAAGGTCTGTGGACAGATGATCTATGTGGTCGACAAGCTGCGTGAAGATCCGCAGTCTCGCCAGGCCGGCATGACCATCTGGCGTGAGAACCCGCCGAAGACAAAGGACGTGCCTTGCACCGTGGCGCTGTTCTTCAACGTGCGTGGGGGCAAGCTCCATGCTCACGTCTTCATGCGGTCGTCCGACGCGTGGCTGGGGCTGCCGTATGACGCGTTCAACTTCACGATGATCGCTGCTGCAGTCGTCAAGGAGCTGAACCGCGATCGGCTGCCTGGTGTCTACATCGAGCTGGGCACTCAATACCTGACGATGGTCAGCAGCCACATCTACGAGCAGCACTGGGACATTGCACGCGAGTGCATGATGCCGGTCGAGTTGGGTTGGTCGCTCCCCAACGAATTCATCGACCCGAACATTGAAATCCTCGAGGTGCTCGACGATCTTCGCAAGTCCAAGCGCGGTGACGCCGACCGCTGGTTCGAAGGTCATCAGCCTGAGGACTTCAACTATGGAGACGGCAATGCCGAGACTGACTAGGGACCAGTGGGCCATGCAAATGGCCCAGCTGACCGGGCAGCGTAGCACATGTCTTCGCCGTGAGGTGGGCTGTGTCCTCCTCAACGAGCGAGGGCACGTGCTCTCCACCGGCTACAACGGCGTGACGGCAGGCATGCCTCACTGCAACGAGATGGTCGGCGTGGAGCGAAAGGATTGGGACTTCGTGACCAACCCTCCGCCTGAGTTCCCGCATGCCTGCCCTGGGGCCCGAGCGCCAAGCGGCACGAACCTTGATGGTTGTCACGCGTTGCACGCTGAACAGAACGCTCTGCTCCAGTGCAAGGATCCGTGGTCGATCCACGCGGCCTACGTGACGGCCAGTCCGTGCATGACCTGCACTAAGCTGCTGCTGAACACGTCGTGCCAGCGGATAGTGTTCTTGGAGCCGTATCCTCACTCAGCTGCCCAAAACCTGTGGGAGTCGGCTGGGCGTCTGTGGGAGCACTTTATTGATCGCTGAGAACGACCCGTAGGACGCGAGGTTCCTTACGATCACTGTCGGGCTAAGGTAGCCTACATCTATTCAGTGCTCGTAAGGAACCTCGCGCAGGAATGGTTGAACCTAGATCGATAAACGAAGACCCTCGGACAACTAGCGGGAGGAGTAACCGGCTGGCCGAGGGTCAGGTTGTGCACTGGCTGTGCTGAGCGCCGGGGAAGGAGAGCGCTCGCCGTGGACTGGCCAGCTCAGCCCGCAGGTCGTGCCGGGCAGTCCTTCTCGCAGACACACACCCACTGAGAGTTGTGGGCCTCGATCGCTTTCACCGTCTCCGGCGTGTCCTTCGTGCTGTCATAGCCGATGGGCTTTGCGATCAAGCAGTAGTCACTGACTGTCGCCGGCGCGCGAGCGATCGAACCGGTTACGCAGCCGCTCAGTGCGAGCGGGATCGTCAACAACCACAGCAGCTTGAGCTTGTTCGACTTCATGGATCACCTCCTTCTGGGCTTCCGCCCGCTCAAGCGCCTTACCCGCGTTCTGCTGCTGCTGGGAGTCGTTAAGCCACTTCATGAAGCCATTGACGAAACCCAGCAGCGCCGAGATAAGCTTGAGCATCAGCTCTTGTTGTTCGGGACGTAGAGCCCGATGAACTTCGCCAGCTTCCGCAGGAAGCCGAGAAAGCCCGTCGCGCTGTCCGGGATGCTCTTGCCGATGAGCTGCGCGATCATCACCACGAGGGCGAGGATGCCAGCAACTTGCGGGTCGATAACGTCCATTCCATTTCTCCTTGTCAGCGATTGGTTACAGCTGCCCGCCCCGCTGGTAGTAGGACAGTGGATGACCCCCGGTCATCTGGAAGTGAGGCATCTCCCGGAACCGTTTCCAGTTGTAGCCCCATTCGAAGCCATGCTTGATGAAGATGGCTGCGATCTTGTGCCAGTTCGGGTGAGTCCCGCTGAAGTCGGGCTTGCCGTTGACCAGGGGGTATAGGTCGAGTGCAAGTCGATACTGGTGGAAGCTCTCGCCGGCGCGCGCGTTCGTCACAATCCGGCCCGGCTTGGTGCGACCCTGAGCATACAGCTCGTTCTGCTCCTGGTCGCTGCGATAGGTGCAGGTCACCAGCACAGGCATGCCGGCGGCCTCACATTCGGCGATCGCCGCACGAGCAGCGGCTTCGACCTGTGGGTGCAGGTGGTTCAAGTCACGATCAGCCATTATCCATTCCTTCCTTCTTTCCGAACTTCCATTCCGACCACTTGACGAAGATCGTATCGATCCCATACGGGCCGAGGTAGCCGGCGACGATCGCCACAGACACTGTGGTTTCCCACTCGAGCCCGCACCACTTGCACAGACCGAGTGCGATCCAGCCGGTACCGAGTGCGATCGGGATGTCCCAGACCATCGCCCAGGTCAGCGGCTTCTTCTTGCCAAGCTGAACTTGCTTCGCGTGATACATAAGTCTCCCTGTCATCCCAGCACCCCCAGTAAGCACCCAGGGTAGTAACTTGTTCCAGTCTATCGTATCCAAATTCATTTCCACCTCTATTAATGTCTAATCACTGTATTAAATCAGTGTTGTTTTACCGCAACCACAATGTCAGCCTCCCCACTGCCGGCGAGGCCACGCCGTTGCCGCCTTGTTGCTTGATCGTGACATAGCGATTGTCGGCGCGCGCCGACGTTCGCAGCGCAAACCAGCCGGTCGATACAAGGCCGACAGCGGCAAGAGAAACCGACATCTCCGCATCACCAAGGTCGAAATAATTGGCCAGATTGGTGCCAAAGCCGATCGCGAACACCGGCGACAGCTTCGACCCCGCGACACCCGCCGCCGTCACCCTGGCCGTCAGTCGGGCCTCGGTGTAGCTGGCCGCGTCGATCAGCTCGATGTTGCGGCTGCTGTTGGCCAGAAACTGCGCCGACGACGCCATTGCCAGGAGCGAGAGGTCCGCGCCCGCGCCGACGTTGAACGGCACGCAGAGCTGCCGCCATGGTGTCGGCGGCATCGGCGGATAGTAGATGTCGAAACTGCGCGTGACATCGTTCCAGCGGTGCGTAGCCGGGTTGTAATCCGCCGGCACTTCGCCCTGACTGGTCCATTGCGCCATGTCATAGCCAGTCGTCGTTTCGACAACGTTGACCTTGCCGGATGCGCTGCGGAGAACGATCATCGTCATGATGCGCCCCAGCTCACCTGGAAGACATCGTTCGACGTATCAAGCACGGCGGTGCCGGCGCCGACCTTGCGGTTTACGAACTGGAACTCCCAGTTGGCGGCAACGCTTGGCCCCGCCAGGGTTCGCTGAAACGCCAGTTGGCCAGGCTCGCCCGGAATTGCCATGTATCCGGATGCCTCTGTGCCAATGTCGGTCCAGCCGCCGGTGCCGGGCGTAGTACGGTATTGGACTTTACCGTTCACGGTCGCGCTGATGCTCGCGACAGTATAGCCCATGTCAACATCGAGCGTGATAGTGCCGTTGGGGCCGACCATTAGGGTCAACGGGCCGCCCTGCGTGCCCGAGTAGCTCGAAGTGTTGTTGATCGCGAGCGTATCGTCGCGCGCCGAAGTTCCGCCGGTTGATCCGTCCCGCGCCTTGGTCAGGCTGACCAGCACAGTCGCGACCGTGACGCCGCTGCGCTGGATTGTGACCGTCGCCGTCGCCGTGTCGGCCGACAGCGCCGGGATCGTCAGAACCTTGTTGTTGGTTCCGCCCAGCGTGGCGGTGCAGGCCGAAGCGACAACCGAATAGGTCGTGGCAGTATCGTCGCTGACATCCGATGCGCCGGCCAGCACCATGAAGGTGACAGTCTTGGGAAGTTGCCCGGTCTTCGGCGATCCCGACGATGTGGCGGAAATAACGAAGGCCTGACTGCCGGGTGACACGGTAATCGCATCCAGGCCGTCGGTGCCGTCAGCTCCCGCATCGTTGCGATAGAGTGCGGCGACATCGGTCAGCACGCCTGTGGGTTCGCCCGCCAGCGCGACTACTCGCACGCCGGTGTTGCCTGATGCAGCGCTGGCAAAATTCGGTTCGGTCAGGCTGGCATTGTCGGTGACGATCCCGCGCCGCGACGCAGTGCCGGTGCCGATGAGATAGCCTTCATAGGAATATGACGCAGAGGCGCGCCAGACGATGGCTGACCCGGTTGCCCCCGCATCCAAACTAGACGCGGGCTGATCATCGACGTTAAAGCCGATTGCCGGGAAAACGAGCAGATCGAGGCCGGTATTGGTGCCGTTGTTTGTTACCGTCGACTGGATCAGCCAGTAATCACCGTTGCTTCTGATCGTGCCGCTGGCGCCGCCGAGCAGACGAATCGTGCCTGCGTTGGTATTGACATAAACGTCTCGATTGACCTGCGCAGTGCCGCCCTGAAGGTTGACGCGAAGCGCCACACTGTTGGAAGCGCCAGTGGTTTTCTTGAGAAACCACGAGCAGATGTAGATGGTGCCGTCCGCCGGTATGGCGATTGATTGCTGACGGCCTTCAAATCCCGAACCGTTGGCGTCGGTAAGCCGGTCGGCGGTCGGCGATCCATCCGGCGCTGTGGCAAAATCACTGTCAACGGTTGCACTTCCCGACCAAGAACTGAATTGGTCGGAATAAGGAATGAGGTTGATCGCAGTGGGCGTGACTGGCGTCAGATAGCTCTGCGGATTGTTGATAAGCGTGCCATCGGCCTTGGTCATCACCAGAACGACCGGGCTGCTGAACCCCTGTTTCAGCACGTCGAACGCCGTCGTCTGCGTCGTTGGCGCTGGAGTGCCAGTGCCGTCATAGGTGATCTGTGAACGTGAGGCAATGACATCCAAATAGACCCCAGGCTCTGGGGTTTTAAGTTCTTTAGCCCATCCAGTGATTACGTAAGCATAAGCAACGGCTGAGGACAGATCTTGCTCGCCAGAGCCATAGGCATTAAAAGCTGTGCACTTTATATAAATCATTTTACCGATTAAAGATAGATCAAGATCAGTCAGTTTGTGGATTGCTTGATCAATTCGAGCCCATTTAGAGCCTGTGTTGTGTGTAGCGCCTGTTGTCGAGTATAATCCACGGTTTACCGGTTTCAAATCGTACTTCCCAACATCTACTAAAGTGGCTGTCTGATAAGCAACGAATTCATTATCGACAACGCAAAGTGTAGCTGCGTTTTCAGCATCTTTAGCGGATCCACTTATCAGTTGTCCCCCGCTAATAAGGTTGACTTTCATTGTATTGCTGTTGTCTGTACCAGTGGCTGCAGGGTATGGGGCGATTAGGACTCCGTAACGACTTGAGCCGTATATTGTACCAACCGTTCTGTAATTGGTTCCATCCAAACTAACCCATACCCTGCAGCCACCATAAAAGGGATCAGAAATGGATCCACCAACAGCTATGCCAATAGCCAGCCCGGTCGTTGTGGGGTCTGCTGGCAACTCAAAAATATAAGGTGCATTGACGGGGGATGGTGTTGCGTTGACAGTCATCTGCCACCTTAGCCCGCTGTCATGGGCGTAGGACGCGGCGTTGGCCACTCCGATGTTTAGGTCCTCAGCAACCACATCGTAGCCATCATCAATTTCTGTAATTTCAATAATACGCACGGCCACTCGTGTCATTCCGAGGCCAGTATCGGTGATCGTCACGATGTCCATTGGCTCAAGCATGGCGTAGCGTGCATTGAGGCCGAAATAGTAAGTATTACGCTTGTAGAGCAGGCGTTGTAGTTGAAGCTGTGCGGCCATCTTAGCAGCAGTCGGCAAGCAGAACATATGGGCGGAGATATTTTCAGCCGGCTTTAGACCGTACTTTTCAATAGCATCTTGGTCTTCAACTGCAACAACTTCGGTGTTATATTGATTGACCCGGTTACTAAACTCCAGGGTTATCCTGTTCTTGGCATCAGCAGGCGAGGAACGCTTGACTCGAACGGGGTCACCCCCAGTCGAAGCCAGAAAGTCGTCGTCCCCGAGGTCATACAGCGGCGTCATATTTGGCGTGTAGGTTTGGCCGTTGCCAGTCAGAGTGACATCGCCATACGGAATGACTTTAAGCAGACCCGCAGACCAAACGACTGCTGAGTTGGTAAGGTCAGTCAACTCCTTGAGGCAGTCAGCGGCAGACCTTTGCTCGGTATAAGCAGGCGATACAAAGAGACTATTGGCCACACAGTACTGGGTGTAGGCAGTCATTGATCCGATCATGCCGGGCGGGAATCCTGAGCCATACTGCTGAGAGGTCAACATATCGGGAATGATGTCACCGGGATTGGCGTCTGATTGTCCGGGGTAGATCAACGATCCCAGGATCTCGAACCCGTGGTTTGGCACGCTAGCATCTGTGCCCAGGTCATAGGCCGATGAAGCCAGGTACGCGGTTGAGCTGTAGTTGATCGCCTGATCAGTGAAGGGTGCTGTGAAGTTTGTGTACCAGTCTTTATATCCATACGCAGCTTCTCGGGCCCAGTTGCCCGGCACGTTATAGCTAGTGAGAAACGACCACGTTGCTTGGGTGGGCGTTCCGGTGAAAAGAGTTAGTCCAAGGTCCGATAGAGAGATTTTGTCCTTACCCTTCCAGACAGCGCCGACCCCTGTGATAGGCCCCTCAGCCAAAGCCATCATAACAGCGGCCGTATAAGTATAAGTCGTGTCCTTCTGGGTAACCTTACCGACTCCTTTGCCCCCCGAGGATGTAGTCGTAGTGTGAGGGACGGCATTGAAGTTGCCGTACCAGATTAGATTGCCGCTGACGCGTTGAGTGCCATAGATCTTTGGTAGTGTCAAGCCGTAGCTCGACGTTTGCAGCGCAATGTTGGCAATCTTTTGTTGCTCAGTCGAGATCGTATTACCGCCCATAGAGCACCTCATAAAACCTGCATTCGCGTTCAGCGTACTCAGGTTCGCTTAAAGCAGATTTAAGAACCATGCCAGCTTTTAATACAGCATGCACGAACAGTCCTCCCCCCACCAGTACCCCTCCGTGGCTAAAGCAACGCCCATATTTGAACAAGACCACACCTCCGGGCATGGGAAGCATCACTTCTTGGCCGTATCGCTCGACAAAACCAATAAACTGCTCCTCACTACGGTGCATGCCGAACTGAGGCGGATAAACACCTGGATCGACATGAGGCACTGCACCGGCTCGCTCGAAGACCTCGGCAAGTAGCATGGCACAGTCTACACCGACGCCTTTGAGACGCCCGTGATGATGATAAGGCGTACCGACCCAGGAGTTGGCTTCGTCTATAATAGCTTGCACATTCATTAGAAGGTGGTCTCCGGAGTAGGGATGTAGGGGAAGCCTCGGAAGCGTCCGAGGTTGTTGAACTTCGAGTTACAAGTTGCCTTCGTCTTGTCGCAGCCAGCAAATACCGAGAACGTATTTCCAGCAACAGACAGCACAGGTAGCGGATTAGCGAATGTAAAGCCGCCCCCTAAGAAACTTTTGACAGTGCGCTTGATCCCATTGTTGGGGCCAGACGTGAACGTTAACACACCTTGATCAAAGTATCCAGCAGGCTGAGCTAACGCCGAAGTGATGCTTGTGAAGGTGGGTGTACCCGTCACAGTGCCTGTAGTAGTAAATGATGTCTTTGAAAGTGCGCACCCGGCATCATAAACAGTGTGGAGACAGGTCGATTGATAAACGTTCCGTGGGAACGGCTGAGACAATAGTTCAAGCGCGGACTTGACCGTCATCTTTACAGTCGACCGACCCGGTTCTATGTCAGAGACCAAGCCATAGAAAGTGTGCATTACACCCACCACTGTGGGCCATATTGTGATATAGGCAGTTTCGACCAACACTGTGGCGCCATCGAACAGACCTTGACGAGCTGCATTATTATAGGTGAACCCATTAATAGTTGCTGTGGTGGTCTGGATGTCAAGCGTCATCGTATCAACTTGCACACCAATGACCAAGCGAACCTTAGTGCGTTTGATCGATGGAGCACATGAGATAAAGGTGTTGCCTCCCCATGTTAAGTTAACGTCAGCGTCGGTGGTATAGACAGTAGTACCGTCCTGAAGTGTGATTGTGTATAAGTCACACTTGTCAAAAAATTCATTGCTGTTGAACAGCGCAAGTAGCGAGCCGGAAATGGTCTTCATTTGAGTGTCCTAAACTTGAGTGACTTCAACTCAGACAGGCCCTCCATGAACATGCTAAAGTCCGCATGGTCGTCAAGGAAACGACATCTCCAATAGAAGGTGCCAGACCAATCCAGTGATTGACCTGCTCCTGGAGCCGTCGTGAATGTAATTACACCGGTAGAAGCATCGTGGGTGTAAGCACCAGTTGCGGTGCCGTTGACACGAACCTGCGTTAATGTGTTGATTGCTCGAACAGGTTCCACGTAGGTGCCGTAGGTGCGAGCTAACTGAAAAGCCGTAGTTACACCATTGCCGGTGCCAAATAACTGAAGAGAGCAAGTGTTATCATAAAGGTCATTAAACAACCAATCATCATAGGCGCCATTGCGAGCATTATAGAAACCCACAATCTGTTGAAGCTCAGTAAAAGCTCCAAGAGACCTTAGCACATCAAAAGACAACGAATATTCCCATCTTGGATAGCTCCAGAAACCTATGCGAGTTTCTTTGCCAGACACGGACTCTTGAACTCGGGTAGACCAAGTAGGTCGACGTGCTACAGGCCAGGCGAGAGTGGGTATTGATGGGAAGACCGCGTTTGACATTATCTAGCTCCGTCTCTTACTGCGGATTTAATTGCAGACACCAGCTCTGACTTATTATCCATAAGTACTCGCCGAACAGAATGTCCATCTAAAGCATTGATGTTGATATTAATGCCCCCTGCCGCTGTGACACTATCGCCCCTTTTTGCCATGTTACGAATGACATCGGCTTGCTCTGCAGGCAACACCATTTCCTTCTGGTGGAGTTGTGTGATCGGGTTCAGGCCGGACGGAACGTCGTAACCTTGCTCAGCCGCAGCCAGCGGCAAGAACGCCAATGCACCCGCGCTCGCAGCTGCCGCGGCGGCAGGAGCAAGGGCAGGACCCACGATCGGGATAGCGGCGGTCGACGCGAAGGCGGCAGCGCCAGCAACACCGGCCTGAGCTGTGATCTGACCAGCGGCCTCAGTCGTCTTCAACGTCTTGCCCAGGATGAAGGCGGCGATCTTTTGCGCGATCCACTTGGCAATCATTTGGGTCAGAGCCTGAACGATGGCGCCGACCAGACCCTGCCACAGAGCCTGAACACCTTGGCTGAATGACTTCATGCCGACGAACATCTCAGCAAGCGTCTGACCCCACGATTGGCTGAGCGAACGAATGCCGGTGAGTTGGGCCTGGCGTCCTTCGAGCACCTGTTGGTTGCGCATCTGACCGACACGGAGCTGGTGCTCCTGCTCAATGGCCAAGATCTCGTCCTTGATCCGTTGATACTCAACGGGGTTCATATCCGGATCCTGCTCCATCAAAGCCAGCCGCTCTTGAAGCGCTTGCAGGTTGATCTGGAACCGTTGGTTCTCGAACTCGATTTCACGCTCAATGACCTGCGACTGGGAAATGACGCCCAGCTGACCTGCCAAGTCGTTGGCCTGGGCCTCCAGATCGACACGGTCCAGAGCAGCAATGCGGTGAGCTTCATTGATCTGAGAATTCAGCTGGCGCGTCTGTTCGAGGCGCTGGCGCTCGATGGCCTGCACCTGCTGATAGGCTTGTAGATACTCGTTTGATGATTGTCCAAATGCCTGAAGCATCTGCTGAGCAATCTGAGTGGCGATTTCCAGTCGGCGGGCGTGGTTGTTCTGGAACTGGCCCAACTCCTCATTGAGTAGGTTGATGTTCCGATCAAACGCATCGCGACGGATCTCGCCGGCAGCAGCCAAATACCGTGCTTCAACCTGGATCCGCTCTTCGCGACTCAGGTTCTGCTGGCTCAGGATGCCATTCCAGTAGTCGGCTTCAGCCTGCTTGCTGAACGCATAGAAGGTGTTGTTCTGTTGGTTCAGTCGTGCATGGCCCTGCTGCTGAATGGTCAGCGCTTCTTCCCACTCAGACATACGGTCACGAGCAGCTGCGCCGCCACGTCCGCCTCCGCCACCCGAGCGACCACCACCGCCTCCACCGCCACGTGAGCGGGCAGCTGCTTCAGCGCGATCGCGCTCAGCGGTGGCAGCTGCGATGCTGTCGCGATATTGAGCTTCAGTGATGCGGCCAGCAGTGAGCGCTTGGGTCAACGAGTAAACACGGCGCTCATACCGGCCAGTGGCGGCGGCGGATGCATCGGTAGCTTCGAGCACCTCCTGTTGGATCTGCAGACCACGACCGGCACGGATCGACTGTTCGTTCCGAGCGATGTTCTGGTTCTGGCGCGCAATCTCAGCGTTCAACCGATTGACGTCAGCGGTAGCGGAAGCCAATTGACCGCCTGCAATTTCAGTGCCGCCCTTTGAAGGCATGCCGCTGCCCAGGTAGGCTTGAGCCGACTGGATGCGAGCGCGAGCCAGCTCCAACTCAGCCAGTGCCGCTTGGCGGGCAGCGATCGCACGATTGCGCAGCGCCTGTGCCTGACGAATGTTGGCTGCGATCGATGCTTGAGTCGTGGTGATTTCGCGTTCAGTCGCGTCACGCAGCTCACGAGTAGCTTGGGTCAGATCCTTCGTGGCGTCGGTCTGAGCGTCTTGCGCATCGGCAGCACGCTGGTGCGAACTGATCATCACGCCGAGGATGGACACGGCACCGAGGATGGCAGCACCCCAAGGTCCAGCAAGGAAGCCGATGAACCCGCCGACTGAACCGCGCATGAGCGCGATCGCCTGAACGACTTGCGAGCCCTGCTGGGCGAAAATCATCATGGGGTTCGTGCCCATGGCGAACTGCGTCGCGACGTCGTTGATCTGGTAGGACAACACTTGCAGACCAGCTCGCTGCTGTCCGGCCGACGCGCCCACCTGCTGGAGAGCGTTGTGGGCACGGACAGCAGCGACAGGGAGCTTGTTGCCCATGTCGTCGATGAGTGCAGCGGTGGCCGAAGCAGACGAGCCTTTGAGCTCGTTCAACGCGGCATTCATCTGACCAACGGCGCCCTTGACCGAGTTGGTCGCCTGGGACATCCCTTGGCTGACGCCTGCTGCGTTCGCCTCTACCCTGACATTGATACTGTCTTCGCTCACATCGCGCTCCCCGGAGTCTGCGGCGCCATCGCCATGATGTCGGCCAGGTTACCTTCCTCTTGAGGCTGTTCCTCCTTCCCCAATCCAAGATAACCTTTGACCATCATGTGCAGTGGCGGGTTCTTCGCCCAGTATTCTTTCAGCTCAATGAGACGTGGTATGTCCATGTTGTCAGCAATGTAATCCCACGTCCAACCGGTGCTTGCAATCAAATGGGCGTATATCTCGCCCCAGCTTATTGCACTGGGGCTTGGGCTTCCCCCGGCGCGGTAACCACTGGCACAAACCCGGCGACCTGGAGAACGGCCTGGAACACCTCGACCATGTTGCCAAGATCCAGAACGTCCTTGACCTCCTCCAAGGTCATGTCCGGGTAGTTGCGCAGGAGCGCGGCGTGGGTGACTTCCGCGACCAGCTTCACCGACTGCGGGTCGATGCCGCCCGTGAAGTTGATGAGCTGGTCTTGGAAGTATTCCACCTTGCCGAGCGAGAGCGGTGGCACGACGTAGATCTTGCCACCGAGTTCGATTTCCTTCCCCTTGATCATGATCAATTCTCCGTGGTAGCCCAAGTCATGACGTTGCCGGCCGCGTCAGCGAAGCCGTCGAAGTCGAAGTCCGGAACGTTGAAGTCATCCAGCTTGGTGGCGAACTGCAGCTTGCTGGAGATGCAGTTGGGCAGCGTCAACGTGAAGCTCTTGCCCTGGAAGATCGTGGTGAGGTCGGCGCGGAAAGTCGGCGCGTAGCCCATCGGCACGTTCTGCACCGTCGACCGCTTGGCAGTCGTCGACGTGGCGGTGTATTGGTAGCTGATGAACACCGTCTGACCCTGCTGAGCAGTGTTGAAGGTGTAGACACCGGCCGCGACCGAATACTGACCTGTGGCGGGAGCGGAAGCGACACGAACGAGCGGGATGCCCTGCGAGTCGCGCACACCGAGGTCAACCGCCCAGGTGCCCGACGACGGCACAGTCGGCGTGATCTGGAAGGGAGTGGACGGAACGACCGCGCCAGTCGTGTCGTAGACCGTCGAGTAGATGCCCGACGTCATGGTCTGACCGAAGAACAGGCTGTTGATAAGCGAGCCGTTGAGCTGCGCCATCTTAGCCTTGACACCGATCTTGCCCTTGCCACGACCGACAGCGACAGGGAACTGGTTCTGCCCGTAGAGCATCTTGGTGTCGAAGTCGATTTCGACACTGGCTTCCTGAAGGACGCCGAACAGAACAGGCGAAGCGACGTTTGCCGCGATCGCATTGCCGAACGCATCAGCCGTGGGGATACCCCAGAGCTGTCCGGCACCGAACGAATACTGAGCCATGGTTATTTCTCCTTAATCGGCTGTGAGGATCATGATGGGGACGATGGCGACAGCCTGTTCACCGAGTAGTCCCTCGTCTGTGGTTAGGTCTCCCTCAATGCGGGCATATGCAACAAGGCCTCCCAACGTTTGCGTCTCCACCGCCGCGTGGTTCGGCTTCATGGCGGTGGTAACCGCGTCCAACATGGCGTTGAGAACGGTTGCCGGAACATCGTTGCCTTGCGACTTGGCATTGGCATAGAGGTAGATCTTGACTTCGAGAAACCACCTGGTCGGCTGGCGTGTCTCGACCACAGCACGTTCGCCGACCTGTGTCATGAACAAGGCAGGCTGTTGGGCCGGCGAAACGTCAGACCAGTGGGTCAGCACACGCGAAGCGGTCTGCCACTGGTAGGCGGCTTTCAAGCGTTCAAACAACGCCGCATAGATGTCTTCGCGGTTCATTTCACTGCCTTCTTCACTGCTGCTTCGAGCTCGGTCTTAATAACACCTGTCTCAGCAAAGTCTCTCAACGCTGAGCGGAGAAACGACCGCTCAGGCAAATTCACTGTCCGCGTGTGTTCGCGGATCTGAACTTGACGGGGAGTGATCGACCGACCCCACGCCTTTTTGATTTCGCGCATGTGGGCTTCAACCGTCTCAGCACCGGTGAACCCGTATTCGTGTCGCTTGCCGTATCCCACATTGGTTGACACCTTACCAATGATCCGGTCGCCTTGGTCAACGACAACCTGATCGATCGATCGGCGGAGCGTGCCAGTGCGGACGTTCAACACCTGACCGGAAAGCTTGTCGGACTTGACATAGCGTTGCAGCTTGATCGCCAACCGAGTGATGGCTATCTTCAGCTGAACACGCAGCTTTCCCGGCATGCTGTCGAACCGCCGGATGACGGACTCAGTGCCAACTACATACCCGTCGATCATGACGGCACCACGTTCATCCACTGATGCAGCGACGTCTTGATGCGCGCAGGCAAATCAGCGATATTGAAAGTCACGGTCTCACCACCAAGTTGCTTGCTGACATGGCCAATGCGCTCTTTCTCGCGATACATCACGCCGACCAACTCTACGCAAGCTTGATCAAGCCCAAACGGAACTGTGGTGAACCCAGCGGTGTATGTCACCTTGACGTTGGCCAAGCCTCGAGCAAAGGTGGCGTTGGTCAGGTAAACCATGCGTTCATCGAAGGTGAAACCAGTCACGGCGACGCCATCAACGGAGACGGAGGCAACAGCCGTGATAGGATATTGGCGCAGGCACAATGCGGATCCGCCATTGCCGTGGTGGACCTCATCGGTGTAGCTCTGCGTCTTCAAGTCACGCTTGAGGAATTCGATGATGAGGCTGCTTGCCGACGTGATCAGTCGGTCAAGCAGCCCATCGTCCGTGTTGTTGGACGACAGCCCGAGCCAAGTTTTGACGTTGGCCAGGGTGGTCAAGTCGATGGCATTGGGCATGATCGTCTACCTCACTTCTTCTTGCCGGTCTTGGCAGCTTCGGCGGCAGCGGCTTCAGCGGCAGCGGCTTCTTCAGCCTCCTTGGCGGCTTCCTGCTCGGCGGCGATACGCGCCTCCTCTTCGGCAGCCAGTCGCTTGGCTTCCGCTTCAGCGGC
>FRDC01000289.1_pt4 | contig 44880 bp, 53 predicted proteins | sample 1106171 | NCBI WGS metagenome assembly FRDC01 (sample SAMEA3930566, study PRJEB13176) | freshwater metagenome | biome: Drinking water system; feature: drinking water; material: water | place: Singapore | collected 2014-12-20 | reverse complement strand
CTCCTATCTGTACCCATAATACGCGCCCCCCTTGCACGTGCCTAGGTACTCCAGTACCGTTTTGCGAAATCTTTAGTACCAGTACTTCCCCCGCGCAGCGGGCGGGCCGTCCTATAACTAACCGACTACCTACGCTAGTACTATCGTACTATTGACTACTCCCCCGCTCCGTGCCTTAGCCATAATCGGATCTCAATATCCGAATATCCGTATGCACAAAAACGCGTATGCGTCAATAGTACTTTAGTACCATTCGCGGGGTCCCCAAGTACTGGGCCGGGAGTACCAGACCCCCGGTATTGTTACTGGATGGTACGGATTCGGCCTGACGCCTTGGCGTCAAGTGATAAGGCTGACCTTGGAGAAAAAATTTTTAAAAAATTTTGAAAGAAAAAGGTGGGATTTTTCTGGCGGGCCAGGAGAGACTCGAACTCTCATCTTCGGTTTTGGAGACCGAGGTTTTAGCCATTAAACTACCGACCCGATAAGTGGTCCCCGGCAAGATTCGAACTTGCTTCTATAGTGCTGCGCAGACACATCAGCTTTGACCAATTAAGCTACGGGGACCCCGCGGGATAGTTAATTTCGCGCTATCCCTCGCGAGTAAGTTTGACGTTACTAGGTCACGTGATACGAAGGCTTTTTACAACTGTTCCGCCCGACCCCCGCGGGTGGGACAGACATACGTCAACTTCTTTTACAGATTACCACAGATTGTTTTGAAAGTCAACCCCCGCCGTAAGGCGGCGATTAATAAAGTTACTTAAGTTTGCCCCCGCGGATTTACGTTCGTTATTCGAGACTTGCGAATGGGAAAATAATATCGAGCATGTCAGCCCCCGTAGGATTAAAGCCTTTTAATATTGTTGTTCGCGGGTCCGTGGAAAAAGAATTTAAATCCGCGGCGAAAGAAGCATTTCCAAAAGAAACCTTCGCCTATCTCCTCGGTCACTCCTTCGCCGACCGCGGGATTATCGAAGACTTGTATTTTCCGCAAGATGTCGGGCAATTTTGCACCACCGACACAGTTTACGTTCAACCTCGTTGGCTAAGGGAGGCTAAGCAATATGCCCGGTCTATCGAACTGGCTGTCATTGGTGAGATTCACTCACATCCGTATACGTACTTCTCTGGCGCAGAATCTATTATTCGCGCAGGTCGTATTTTATCTGAGTCCGACTTCGACCGAAAACCTTTTGGAATTAACGGCTTATGCGTAGTAGTCGAGCGTAAATCGGGCCAGCTAGTCTCTTCTTGCCGGTACTATCCGCCTATAAGGCCGGTAAAACTAAAGCTAGAAAAAGATTAAAAATTTTAATGTTCCGCCAAGAGATCCGCTAGGATCTCTTTTGCCGAGCGTTTAAATTAACTAACTTGCTGATATAGCCTTGCGTGACTTTGAACGACCGAGCTAACGATAATTGGCTCTCAAAACCGCGGAGAAAGCGTGCCCTAATTTCCGCAATTTCTAGGTCACTTAATCTTCGCTGCCCCCTTCGGGGGGATTTTATTTTGTTTGTTTTCATCTCTTTATCATTATAGTGGAATAGTATTCCACTTTGCGGAGGATAATCTATTTAGAAAGTATAAGAGGTTTTTTCTAAATGCCTGATTACGCAATCATGATTGAAGACGACGGTTCTGGGAATTTTAACGTTCAAGCGTTTCGTAACCCGGCAACACTTCCCGTTTCTGCCGCCGCCGCGGGGGGCGTCCTCTCGATTCCGCACAACGATAACAACAACGCCGCTCCTGTAACCTTTGCGGTTACCGGCGCAACTAACGCCACGCCAATTGTACTAACCTTGCCTAGCGGGCATACCGTAGCCGCGGGAGATTCTGTACAGGTTACCGGCGTTGGAGGTAATCTTGCGGCCAACGGTACCTTTATTGTGTCCGCGGCTAGTGCGACCACAGCCACTCTCCGAGGTTCTGCGGGCAGCGGTGCCTATACCTCCGGTGGCCGAGTTCGTGTGCTGCCGAAGTCTACGCAACTCGCCGGTATGATCGAAGTTGCGAAGCGCGCTATTCTTGACGACCGCTCAGCTAATCCTTAATTAGCTTTAAACTTGAGCGTTTCCCCCGGCTGGGTTTTCTGGGTTTTCCTGGCCGGGGATTTTTATTTGTAAAATTAGAAAGAAGAATATGCCCGCACTTTCTGGTGGCCCCTACGTAAACGACGTTTATACATTTCCGGCTTCGTCCCGGCGACAATATCTTTTTGACAGTCTCCGGACATCGCTCCTGGCGGCTACCTGGACCTCCTCTGTATTGCGTCCTAAAAGTACGTTTACCTGGACCGCTAATCCGGCAAACAACAGCACAATCACGCTAAACGGTAAAGTTTACACATTCCAAACAGTTTTGACGAATGTGAACGGAAACGTTCTTATCGGGGCTACGCTAGCGGATTCAATTACAAATTTAAGAAACGCTATTATGCTGGGGCCGGGATCGGGTACTACTTATGCCGCCGCAACGACTGCGCCAACTGGCGTAACTGTTTTACTTTTTGACGCCACTACCATAACAATTTGTGGAAGCACAACTACTAATCCTTATACAGACTTTGGGTTAGCTTTATCGAGCGGCGGAACAATTAACGGCACCTGGGCGGTAACTTCGCTTACTCGCGGTGGTTGGATATTTAAGTCGCCAGAATCTTCGGTAGACTTTGCGCAAGGCTGTTTTGTTATCTGGGCGGACACCCTGGCGGACGGTAGCGGTGGTAGCGTATTTATTTCTATTGCGACCCGTGATGCTTCCGAAGTTGCTAACTACACCGATGTCGTTAGTGCTACGTCTGCCCAAATAACCACACAAGTAACTTCAACTTTGAATGCCGCCTTTACATCCGCGGGCATTCAGTTTCGAGTCGTTGCTTCGCCAAGAATGGTTTCTTTAAATAAACCTTTCTCTACTGCGAACGATGGAGAAAACTTTTTCTACAATATCGCAATTGCGCCCAGCTTCATGCGCGGTAAGAAAATTTCAGGGGCTTCAAATACAACGCCAATTACGATTACCACAACCGCCTCGCACGGCTACACGACCGGGCAAACCGTAAGATGCCTGTATATAAATGGAAATACCGCGGCAAACACAACCGCGACAATTACTGTTTTAAGTTCGACGCAATTTCAGCTAGACGGTACGGTCGGCAACGGAGCTTATACCTCGGGCGGAATCTGCATTAACATTTCGCTCAAAGAAGTGGGTGAAGCCATCTCGTCAATTGGCTGCAATGCTTCTGGCGGCGCTCCATCGGTGCGAAATTCTGTCTCTTTAGAGAGTAGCGCGTTAGCTGGTAATAAGTATATTTTCAACGGGACCTTTTATAACAACAACGCAGGTGGCGGTGTAGGCTATCGCGCAGTCTATACGTTTCCATTAGGCAATACAGTTTCGTCAATCAATCAGTGGCAGAACGACACAGGTCTTTTGTTAGATCCTTGGATTTCGTTTCCTGCCGGGGGTACTCCCTCTTCGGCATCTCGCGTAACAGCGCAATGGGTGGACGTTGCTTGGGTTTCTGAAGCGAGCCCGGTTGATACAGTTCCTAGTCCGTTTTTATCCAGATCTTGGATGAGTCTTCAGAATAATGTTGCAAATATTTCTTGGTTAATTGTTACTGGTTAATTATGTCGCTTACGTTACTAAATATTAGTTCGGTAATCTTTGAATCGGAAGTAACTCCGACTGTATTTTTACCGGCGGTAACAGTTGCGCCAACTACGTTAACCGGCGGGGTAACTTTCGCATCCGACGCAAGTTTTCTGAGCAGCAATCTAAGATTTCAAACTAGGTTTTCCGCGCTTCAAGCTGACCCGCCCGCGGCAACATCTGATCCACCAATTGGAGTCTACGATCCTCCGTTTCCGCCAACCTACCCAATATTATTCTCGACAGACCTATACTACGGAAGGGACTCAACACCTGTGCAATTATCGATGGTCCGCGGCGATACATTTTCCTTCAGGGCGACCTGCGCATATTCTGTGACAAATGACCCGGTAAATTTAGTGGGAGCTTCTGTTAAATTTACAGCAAAGTATAATCCGGAAGACTCGGAAGCCGCCGCAGTTTTTCAAAAAACTACAGCAAATGGAATTGTTATCGAAAATCCAACCGAGGGTATTATCGCGGTGACTCTTCAGCCAGCCGATACAAACGTCCTACCCAACTATACGCAAATTCTCTGGTGCGATATTCAGGTTACTGATGCCGCCAATCAGATTCTTACAGTTCTCCGGGGACGCTTAAAGGTGCTTTCCGGAATCACAACCAGCTAAAATACTATCAGGAGAAAAGATAAATGGCTTTAACTTACGCCGCGCCATACCCCCGAGTGATTCGCGAAGTAACTGTCAACCCCGCCAGCATTGCTGCTGCATCAGTTGGCGAAACTTCCGTTACCGTTCCCGGTATCAAAACTGACATGATTGTTGCCGTTCAAGCTGATGCCTTGGAAGCAAACCTAATTCTAGGCCAACCTCGGGTTACGGCGGCAAACACCGTCGCGATTCGCATTGCAAATCCGACTGCCGCGCCAATTGATCCGGCTTCGCAGACCTTTAAGTTTATCGGTTTTTAAGGAGTTCCCTTGGCTGCTGCACGCTTTTCCAATGCCGCGGTAAATACAGCCTTAAATGCTGAAACCGCGCTTTTAAATAACGGCTATTTGAGAATTTATAGCGGATCTCAACCAGCTACTGCGGACACCGCCCTGTCCGGACAAACACTATTGGCTGAATTGAGGTTCGCCAATCCAACGGCATTTGCCGCGGCAGTTGCCGGGGTAGCTACTGCAAATGCAATTACGGCTGACGCTTCGGCAAATAATACCGGAACGGCAACGTGGTTTCGCTGTCTTCAGTCAGACGGAACGACCGTTGTTTGTGATGGTGACGTTTCTGTTACGGGCGGGGGCGGTAACTTAGAGCTTGCAACCACTTCAATTACCGCTGGTACTCAAGTTCAGGTAACTGCGTTTACGGTAACTCTACCAAAGCAAGTTTAATATGATTTCCGGGACTGGTAACATAAGTTTTAGTCCGCAAAATATAGTCGCGGAGGGCTTAGTTGCTACTGGTCCCGGAGTTTCGTCAACTGATATTTACACTGTGATTCGAATCTTAATGCCGGTCGCCTTTGTTACTTATGTTAGTAAACCAAAAATTTCAGTAACCCCAGAAGTGATTTCCAATCAACGCTTCGTCGAGTAGTTAAAAAACCTAAAAAGAAAAAAAATGCCGACATTAATCTGCGCACAATCCGGAGATTTTACTGCCGCTAGTACTTGGCGGGTGGTAGATAATACTAGTTATCTGGATTCTGAAGCCCAAAATACGATTATTTCGACAACCAACCTGGATTCACCAACTTTTACACCAGGGGCAATCACCGTTGATGGTATAGCTATTAAAGTTCGGTCGCGAGCTACCAGTCCGACAGGCACTTTTACAGTAACTTTAAGGAACGCCACTGCCGGTACTAATGTTACCTCAGTTACAGTCAACGTTGCAGATTTAAATGTCGAAGGAAATACCGCATCTGGGGGCATCGGTTGGTGTTTTTTTAAATTTTCGGCACCGCAACTTCTGCTAGCCGCCACAAATTATTTAGTTCAGCTAGTTTGTTCCTCCACAGGCACCCAAATTACTGTCTGGCGTAACGCGACAACGAACAATTGGGCTAGATGTTTAAGAACAACGACCACTGCGGCCCCAGGTGTTAGTGACCAACTTATAGTTTGCGGCGAATTTACGGGCGCGGGAACCGGAAATGACTTCACAGTCACCATGAACAACAACACAACAACCTCATTTGGACCTGTTGTGTCGGGAGGACCGCCTCAAGGTATCGTGGTTTCGCAGCGTGGTCGCTGGGTTAACGCGGTCGCAGCCTCTTCTACGTACGAATTTCGCTGGAAGGGCGTATTTTGGGTAGGTTCCGGCGGTATATGTAATATTGGAACGGTCGGATCGCCGGTTCCGAGCACGTCTACGGTAACTTATTACATGGATTCCGCCGTTGTAGTCGATACGGGCTTCAGAATTGAGCCGGGAGGGACGTTTACAGCTATCGGAGCTACAAAAACGCCCTGGACGTACCTAACTTCTGATAGAACCGCGGGTCAAACCGTAATTCCGGTAACTACAACGTCTGGTTGGGCGGCAAATGACCAGCTTTATTTTGCGCCAACCGGCTCAAACAACACAGACACAGAAGTTAAGACCATTTCTACAGTAGATTCTGCTACACAGGTTACTTTAAGCGCCGGATTAACCAATCCGCACGCTGGAACTAATTATAATCAGGCCGAAGTTTGTAATATTACTCGAAATGTTAAGATTCGGGGGGCTAGTAGCGTACTTCGGGGGTATATTTTACAGCCAGTCGGTACCGCAGTATCTGATTTCAGATACGTAGAATTTTTTCATATGGGTAGCGGAACTACAGATCGTCGCGCTATTACATATCGAGGAACAACAGGCTCTATTCGCGTTGAGGGTTGTTCAGTTTACGACGGCACTGCTTCGCAAAATGTTTGGGAATTTGTGGGAACGGCCCATAATAACTTCACCGTAACTAACAATGTTTTGTGTAATAATGCAAATCAGAGTATTCTAGTTAACGGAACGTCTGGAACAACATGGTCGGTCACAAATAACGTTGTCATGGGCGGCGGAGACGCAATTTCTGGATTTGTAGTCAGTAATGCCGGTCGCGGAAATACTAGCGGCAATGTTGTGACGGGGCGAACCAGCGCCTCGGCTGAAGCTTTTGTAATCGAAGATGCGACGGCAGGCTTAAACGTAGTTCCGGCAAACGCGCTAGACAATAATGTTGTACACAATAACGCATCAGGTGCTCGTATTGGTCCTTCGGCTAGAAGTTTAGTCGAACTACGAGGCACGATTAATAACTTTAAAAGTTATCACAACGGACTTGATGGTCTAAGATTCAGCTTCACTGTACCAGAATTTACTATCAGCAACAGTACTTTTTTAGGAAACTCCGGAGCTTCGTCGGCTAACGCCAGCTTGGCCTTGGCGGGTGATATTACAAATCTTACTCTATCGTCTTGTACTTTCGCAGGCTCTACGTTTGCCGGGGCTAATACTGGCTCGATAGGTATACTTTTTCGCGGCGCTACAAACCCCAGTATTGCATTCTTTAATGTCCAACTAAATAACTGTAACTTTGGAGTTGCTTCGGCCCCAAACGTGGCACATACAGTTGCCGATCTTTCGCTAAGTACCTCCTTACCGCAAGGTATTGTTAATGTGTACGGCGACAATACAAACTTGGCCAGCACAAATCGAGTTATTAATTTGTCTTCCAATACATTGCATAATCTATCATTTGTTAGATTGCAGCGTGTAGGTAGCGCCGGGTCTTATCGATCATTCTTCCGCGGGGGTCAAAATAACAACGATAGTGCTATTTTCAACACAGCGGCCCCGTCAGAGCGTGTAACTCCAGCCTCGGCTTCTTTAAAAGCTTTCTCGGGCGTAAGAGTCAAGCAGGTTCCTAATGGTAGTACCTGCACACCCACATTTAACGTTCGCAAGTCGGCTATTGGAGATGGTGCAGCTTATGCCGGAGCCCAGCCGCGCCTAATTGTACTTAAAAACGAAGCTGCCGGAATTTTAAATGACACAGTACTTGCCACCATGACTGCTGCTAACGGTACCTGGGAGGCACTAACCGGAACAACCGCCGCCGTAACAGACAATGCAGTTCTAGAATTTGTTGTTGATTGTGACGGCACGGCAGGCTGGATTAATGTTGATGATGTAACCTTCACGGTGTCTTAATGGCCACGGTTTATTGGTACAAGGGGCTTCCAAGCCCGTATAGTTTCGATAATAACTCGGCGACCGTATATTGGCAGAAAGGTTTGCCAAATCCGGCTAGCGAGACCTCCAGCATTTCCGGCACAATCAGCTTAACTCACCAGTTACAACAGCTTTCTGCTATCGGAACAGCGCCAATTAGCGGAACCGCGGCCCTCGCGCATTTAAATCAACTTATAAATGCTAGCGTAAATATTGATGTAACGGGTGTCGCGAGTTTAATACACCAGCTTCAGCAAATTAATGCTGTCGGCGGATCAATATTACAAGGCAGCGCCAGCCTTTTACACGAAAATCAATTAATTAATGCTTTGGGCGGAAGCGTTATTACCGGAGCCGCGGCGCTATCACACGTCGCACAATTAATTAATGCTACTGGAGATTCATTCTTCGCTGGCACCGTAGCTTTAACACATGAACCGCAAACTATTAGTGGTGCTGGTGATGTTATCCCGCAGATTACAGGCTCAGTATCGATGATTCATGCGCTACAAACTATTTTTGCCACAGGTATTGATTTACCGCGCGACCCAGCGGATTTCCAAATTTTGTACTACGCAGGCAACCCAGCCTATACTGTTAAGATTACACGATAATGATAAAAGAAAACCTAACATCGGACAGACTTCAGGCCCTAAAACTTGCCCGCTGGAAGGCGAGAACCGATTTACTATGGTTATGCAATAACGTTCTTCAATATAAAGACGTTTGCGAAAAAATTCACGGGGGCCTACTAAACGTTCTCCAGAAATTTCCAAAACCCAATCAGGAACAATTTGAGAAGAACGATAGGTTTGTTGCGGGCAAATGGATTTACGAACCTATTAAACCCCTAGAAGACTTATTATGCTCTTCGCGAGTTCTTATTTTAGACTCTCGCGGATTCTTGAAGACCTCAATTAACATGGAGGCTCATACAATTCAGTGGATTTTAAATTACCCTAATATCGCAATTCAGATTCTCCAATCGAACACTGAAAAGGCGCAAGGTATCTTACGCGCGATTAAACAACACTTTGTCGGCAATCCGCGTATGCGCGAACTATTTCCGGAACACTGTCCTAAAAAGAAACTTCTCGATTGGGGCACGCAAGACTACTTCAACACAGAAGCACGAGATCCTTCAGTAGTCCGGCGCGAATTTACCTGCACCGTAGGTTCGTCCGAAAAAGGTTCCGCGGGTCTTCACTTCGATGTCATGAAATTTTCGGACATGGTGGACCCAAATAACTCAAAGACTGCCGAACAGTGCCAAGCTGTTATTAATAACTTTTCCGTTATGGAAAACGTACTTGTCTCTCCGAAATACTGGATCGACGTAGAAGGTACACGCTACTCTTTCTCGGATTTATATGGAGATATCATTAAAAAGCAGCTTGAACTTCCTCCCAAAGATAGAACTTGGAAATTTTACATCAACTCATGCTTTGAGAGAGAAACTTACGGTGTCCCTCGCACTTACGGCCCAGAAGAATTAAAACTCCCGTTTAAGCGCACCGAGGATGGTCGTCCGATCTCCCGCTGGCCGGAACGATTTCCTCTCGAAAATCTACTCGAAAAGCAGCGTACGGACCCGAGAACTTTCGCCAACCAACAGTTAAATTCTCCTATCGCTTCTGCTGACGGAAGAACGCCATTCCCGGTTGATGACCATTATCCAAAATGGAAAACACGCCAAGAATATGCAAAAGTAAATATTGTTTACCGCGAAATTACCGTAGATACTGCCGAAACGATTTCCGAGAGATCCGATTACTCGGCCATTACGGTAGGCGGCTGGGACGCAGCAAATCGTCTTTACATCGAAAATATCTACCACGGTAAATTTATGCCAGATGAGTTCATTAAAATTCTCATCAATGCAATTAAAATGGCACGGCCCCGCTGCGTGAAGATTGAGGAGACGGGCTATGTTCGAGGACTCAAACCTTCGTTACTTCGCGAAATGCAGCTAAAAGGGCTTTATATACCCATAGAGTTTATTAAGCGCGATAACGAAACCTCGAAAAAGGAGCGTATCTTAAATACACTTCAGCCTTGGTACAAGTCTGGGCAAATTTATTTTCTAGACGACCTGTACTGTAAGCAGCAGCTTTTGACAGAGTTGTCAGAATTTCCATCAGGAAGTCATGACGACATTCTCGATACAATCGCCGATATGTTTCAGAACAAAGAATGGTTTGGTCGGGAAATGTCGAGAGCCGCCGATCCAGCCGAGGCCGCTCACAGAATGCAGCAGCAGGCCGACCTGGAATTTTTACACGTTGTTAAGCTAGTTGATCCCTTTTTAGAAACCGAGCCGGAACAAATATTTCCCGGCCCAAATAATCACATACCAACTACGATAGCGTAAAATAATAAAGAGATATGGGATTCTGGAAGAAAATTTTTAAAGGCTTGCGCGCGACCTACAAGACTGCTGACGCGCTCGAAAAGTCTGGGATTCCTGTGAATAAAATTCCGGTAGCAGGGCAAGTTAAAGCCGCGGTCGATATTGCGGTGGCGATTAAAAAGAAAAAGCAAGACTAATGGAACCAAAACTACCGCCGTTTACTCCGAGCGATAAAGCAATCGAGGATACGTCTGCCATTGATTTAATCAATAAGCAGATGGAAAATTCTATTGCGCTTGATCTGGTTAAGAAAACATTTTCCGTTTATGAAGAGTTTCGAACCAGGAATCATGATCGCCGGTGGATTGCACACGATAGTTTATATTTCGCTTACGTTCCTGCCAAAACTTGGCCCGGTTCTAATATTGCGCGTGCCAATATTGGGCTACATTTAACTTTTCAAAAAGTTGAAACAGCCCTTCCCGCCATCATTCAGAGTCTTTTCTATACGGGGGGCGATTATTTTCAAGTCGAACCACGAAGCACATCAACTCCCGCGGAAGCAAAACTCTGGCAGGACGTTTTCTCCTATATTCTAGAGCATCCTACTAACGATTACGGGCATTCGGCGGTTGCTGAATTTACTGACGTACTCCGGCAAATTCTACTGTACGGGAACGGCGGCGTGCGAGTATTCTGGGACCCTAGGTTAAAACGTCCGACTATCGAAGCTATTGATATTCGAGACTTTTACGTTGATCCGAAAACGCCCAACCCTTCGGTAGATAAGGCCCGTTCCGTAATCGAACGTCGGCTTATGACAGTCGAAGATCTGCGCTCGCTAATCGAAGCCGATCCGGAAAATTTCCGACAATTTACAGCAGATGAACTTCAAGCCCTCGCTGCGTTCACCCCCGCCGTTTCAGCGGACTCGACGAAGCGAATGCAGAATGCGTTTAATAATGTAAATTTCGATCCTGCCAGCCAAGCATGGTTGCCTGATCCAACGGGCCGTCAAATCGAAGTTTTAATTTATTATTCAAACGACAGGATTATTTGGTTGTTAAACCGTAACGTAATTCTCTATAACGAGAAAAATCCTTACGGCTTCATCCCGCTTTGTTTTGCACCCTGCTTTCCCGTTCCGGGCCGGTTTTATGCCCAGAGTATCGCTGACACGCAAGAAGGATTCCAGCGATATGCCGAGGCCTTGCTAAATGGGCACCTGGATGAGATTTCGTTAGCACTACACCCACCGAGGGCCTTACCGAGATCCGCCACGACAACACCCTCGCAGCAACGTTGGTATCCCGGCTCAACTTCTATGTATGACGATCCGAAGCAAGTTAACCTGCTTCAGCCGTCTGCATCACTGACGAACGTTTTTTCTGATATCAATTTACTCGAAGTTTACGCCGATAAAACTTCTGGAATCCCGGCAATTGTATCGGGTGTACCCCGGCCCGGTAATGCAAACCGAACTGCCGCGGGTATGCAGATGCAGATGGATGCTTCTTCGGCGCGGCTATTACCTATCGTAATTGCTTTTGAATCCTACCTTCTGATCCCGATGTTTTATAAGCTGTATCATATTTTACGGCTTCATACTCCGGCGGGGGTAGGCCTTCAGGCAATGAGGGAAGATAAAACGGTCTATCAGATCCCGAGTGAGTCTATCATCGACAAGCAAGTTAAATTTACGATGCTAGCATCGAGTAAAATGCTTACGAGAGATAAGCTCCAGCAGATTGTTCCGTTTTTGCTACAGACGCTCGTTCAAGGTCCGATGCTTCAGGGATTAGCACAAAGTAATTTAACAGTAGATTTTACGGAACTGTCGCGCATGATTCAGGAAGCTACCGGTATTTCTAAGCAATATACACTAGTTCGTCCACTTAACGAGCAAGAGCTACAGGCTAAGCAACAGCCGTCCCCGGATGCAATGATGCAAGCGCAGGACACTGAAAAAGATCGTCAATTGCGACTTCAGCTTCAGCAAATGCAATCGCAGACAGATTTGCAAAAAGTTCAGATGCAAAAACAGCCTGACCCCGCGGAGGAAGAGGCTGCTAAAATTAAACTTCAATACGAGCAGGCTGCTCGCCAAATTGAACTTGAGGCCAAAAAGCAAGAAACCGCTCAAAAACTTCAGGCTAAACAGCTAGAAATGCTAATCAAGCAGGAAGAAGTTCAAAATAAGCGGCAACTTATGCAGTTTAACATGGAAACTGAGCTACAAAAAACTATTCAGCAAGCTCGAATTGCCCAGATGCAACAGACCATGATGCCGCAGGAGCCTACCGAACCGACTGAAGGCAGCCTGAAGCGCATGGCTCGCCCAGCAAAACCACATGAGGCGCGAAAAAAACCAGCTAAAAATAAGGAAATTTAATGGAAACCCAATCTAACATTCTTGAAGAAATCAAGACTTTTTCCGATATCGTAGATCGTCCCGGCTTTGCAGCGCTTATGCGCATTCTGGCGATTGAAATTAAGCAAACAACCGATGCTTTGCTAATGAAAGTTACTACTGAAGACGTGACTGCGCAAAATTTAGCGTTCTTGCGCGCTCTGAAGAAGGTAGAAGTTTTTCTCGAAGAAATTGCCGCCGACGCACGTAAGCGAAAAGAAGAGGAAACTGAATTCGAAACTCACTTACCAAAAGTATTCGATATTTCAAAAATTAATTAAGGAAATTTATGAGCGATAACCTAGATATGTCAACTTGGACTGATGCTGAAAAGGCACTATTTGCCCAGCAAATGCAGCAGTTTCAAGAATTGCAAGCAAAACTGCCGCCAACACAAACGCAGAAATTCAAAATCGATCTCGGTAGCGGTCCAATTGAGTTCAATACTCATGAGGAAATGCAGGCTGCTGTGCAGGCAACTCTCAAAAATGCCGAACAATACGTAAATAATGCTATTTCGGCAGTATCTTCGGCAACTAAGCCCCCTGAGCCCGCCGCCGAACCGAATGCTTTTGACAAACAAAAGTTTTTTAAATCGTTTGAAGAAGACCCGGTTCAAGCCTTCGACCAGCTACTAAACCATACGATCTTCGGGGGAGCTTTACCGCAGGCCGCACCCGTACTTCGCGAAACTGTCTTGAAAACCGCGGAAGTTGCGCAACTAATGGTAGTTGAGAAATTTAAGGCGGAAAATCCCGATTACATTGTTGATCCGCAAAATGCCGCAACCCTAGATGCAATTCGTCAGCGAATGGAGCTTCCTATTACAACCGCCGGACTACAAGCGGCCTATGAGGTTGGGAAGAGGTATAATTTACTTAAAACTGGTACGCCGAATAACAACACTGACGGCAACAACTCAGCAAACCCTAATAATTTCAGCAACTTTACTCTTGCGCCGCCCGTGCCAACACGGACTTCGCCGGAATTTAATAACGAGATTGCTATTAACGAGCAGTTAGAAAACATGCCCCTAGAAGACTTAGAACGTCTAATTCTTCGTATGGGTAACCGATAACAGAAAATTAATTCTGTATAATTAAATTGAGGAAAGAGAACTAACTTAAGATGCCATACGGACCCGCAGGTAATTTTACAGGTCAAAGTGGTCAAGCGCATTTAGCCTCGGTATTTTACCGGCGCAAGGGTCTTGACCGTCTTCAGAAAAAGTTTCAATTTCGGGCTGGCTTGACTACTGACGTACTGCCGAAGCAGCAAGGCCGAACGATTCAATGGTACCGCTACAACAACCTAGCGCCATCAGACACGCAGACTCCGGAAGGTGTGATCGGTACTTCTCTCGCAATGTCTTCGAACGTTGTGGGCGCGACTGTAAGTCAGTACACTTCATTCATCTCGATCTCTGATTTACAGCTAGATACTAGCATTGCTCCTGAGATCCAGAACGCTTCCGAGCTACTTGGCTATCGTGCAGGACTTTCGGTAGATAACATGACTCGCAATGTGCTTGACGCGGAGAACGCAGGTTGTTCTCAGACGTTACTTGGCGCGAGCATGACGGTCAGCGATCTTCGCGCTGTTCGAACCAATCTACAAGCTCGTGATGTTCGTCCACTTCCTGACGGCTACTTCCTGGCTATTATGCACCCGTTCATCACGTACGATCTTGTAAACGATCCGACAGCGAACGGTCTCGCCGATATCTGGAAATACACTGATCCCGAAAAGGGTGCGGGTATTAAGTACGAAGATCGAGGTACCATCGGCAACATTGCTGGTTGTAAGATTCTCGAATCTACCAACACCTTCTCTAGCGGCAACAGCTACCGTTCTTACTTTATCGGTGATGGAGCAGTGACGGCAGTCGATTTAGAGGGGCGCGGTCCTAGCAAGGTTGTTGATCCGACTAAGCAGAAATTCATGATTAACGTGATCCAGCCCGGTAAGTATGGTGCTGATCCTGAAGGCGTTATCGGGGCTTACGTTTCGTACAACTTCGTGTTTACGACCGTAGTTCTTGAAGGTCCTGCTGGTATCGGCGGTACCTATCGTATGCGGCAAATCGATGCTGCCTCAACAATCGCTTAATTAGTCAATTTGTTCTTGGGTTTGGCGCTCTCGGATTCCGGGGGCGCTAAATTTTTATGAAAACAACTTCGAGTAAAATTATATAGAGGAAGAGCCTTGCCATTCGGAACCGCACCGCGTATCGCTAAATTAAACCCCGACACCCAGATTCTTTGGTCGGACGGATCGGAGTTTAATGGATTTGTTCGTTTTGGTTTAGTTGTTCCTCGGATCGGCGGAAACGACGTTACTCAACTAGACTCCGCCGCGGTTTTTCCCGGAGAACAAATTCCTCTTAACACGATGGTTCCGATTCTCGACGGACGTTTTAGTCAATTTGTCGGACTATTCTATAACGCCGATATCAGCCCACCGAATTCGCAATACGTCATTTGGTATTACGATTTATCCGGCAACCTTATCGCAGGACCAAGCGTTCAATTCGTAATCTCACAGAATCATCCAGCACTACCGGCCGCGACACTTAATGTACCTACGGTCGGCTCGACAATTCCCCCATCGGAGTAAAAATGACTGAGTCAATGGAAAAAGTTCGTACTATAAGTTTTCGATTGGGGACTGTCGTGTCGGGTTTTATTGCCGTTGCTACATTAATACTTTCTTTAGGAATTGCTGTAGGAGCCTATCGTGCCCAAAATGAGCAAATTAAAAATGACCTAGAGGAAGCTAAACGAGAACTAAAGACACTGAACGCGCAAGTACCAAGTTTGGGAAATAAACTAGAATCTACGAATTTACGTCTAGCCGAACTTGGAGAAGACGTTAGATCACTGCGCGATGCAATTCTTGATAAGAAGAAATAACCCATGTTAATTAAAGACACACCGCAACAAGAACGGGCTGGTTACTTAGACCAGATTTCCTACAAAGATTACCAGGACGCCCGATTTGTCCGAGAAGCTCTCGACCGCGAAGTTTTCGTGGATAAGATTGTTGGTAGTAAGGGCGACCTAGAAGCTCAGCTAGGTCGGTCGCTGGATGCTAATATTTTCGAACAAAAGCTCCAAACAATACTGCCTTCTAATGTTGTAATTTTCCATAATCCCGAAAACTCAAATTCGCGAGGAATTTTGCAATTAAATCCAAAGAGACTTATCGCCGCCTACAAGGGTGGTTTGATGCCAGAATTTTCGCAAATGCGGGTAGTTGAAGAGGATGTTTTTGTAGGGGGCGACGGTTTCAAATTTTCCGCTAAAGATATGCCTAAGATGGAAAAGGTTGACGATCCAACCTCCCCGGTGGGCTACTCTTTTGCGCCCGCGGATGGACAGAAGGCTCTGCCCGGTTGGGAAAGGCGTAAAAAATTCTGGAACGAAGAAACTCGGGGCTGGCGTACGGTTTTAGTTATGTTAGTCATTCACGGAATTATTTCGGGCGAAACCGCGGAACGTGTATTCGGACGGCCTAATACGGCTGAATGGAAGGGTCATCTAGGTCATGGCGAACGAACAACTCGTTGGTAATTACGATATCATAAAGTCGCTTAAGAATGACGTAGGGGCATTTATCCGCGGCGAAACAAAAATCCGACCACTCGCCCGCGGCATTGTAATGCACTGGACTGCCGGTGGCTACCGGGCGTCTAATGTCGATTTAGATCACTACCACTATCTAGTAGAACCCGGCGCTGTTTTGGTTGGTAAATTTAACGTCAATTCCAATCGACCACCGCTACTTCCGAACCGTTATGCCGAACACACAGCTAAATTAAATGACTTAATGATTGGCGTATCCATGACAGGTATGTTTGGTGCGGTACCAAATAATCTAGGTCGATTTCCGCTTACTAAAACGCAGTGGGATACTTCAGTTGACCTTTGCGCCGAATTATGCCATTTCTTTAATCTTCCAGTAACGGAAAGAACTGTATTAGGTCATTGCGAGGTTGCACGGGTCTATGGTCGTCCGCAAGGCGGCAAGTGGGACCCCTGGACCCAGAATAAAAATTGGCCTTGGACTATAGGTAAGAGCGTACGTCAAATTGGTGATGAGTTCCGATTTAACGTTGAAGGTAAGTTAGAGCATTTGAAAAATCTATGAGTAAAAATATCAACCCAAATTCCCCAACAAATCCGTTAGCCCCGCCAGCGGCGGAATTTTTAATTAATCCAGACGAAGCAGAGATGCGCCGACGACTTCTGGAACTAGAGTTAGCTGATCGTGAAGAACGGCAGCGAATTAACCTGGAAAGAGCAGCCCAGCGCCAGCGTGCTCGGGAACAGAACGCCCGAGAATTAAAAAAGGAACTTGATAAAGTCCTTCATCAGCAAGCCACGTGCTCGCACAAAAAGCAGAACGGTAACACGCACGTCGTCGGGCAGCGAGATCACGGCGGTAATACTATTTTTATGTGCCAAGGCTGTCAGAAGACTTGGATTGTTGCGCCGGGTATAATTAGCGATTTTCCGAAAGAACTTGCTCCAGAAGCTATTAAAGTTGGCGGACCAATTGTAGGAACAGCCTTTTAACAATGCCGATCACCTGGGTTCCCGAGAAATCATTTCAATTTGCTACCCGCATGACTAAGGGTATGCCGCTGGACGATGTTAAAGATCGTATTCTAGATTCTCCTAACCGAATTATCTGGAATAGTGCTCCTTGGCGTTGGACTCTCGGGAGCCTAGATGCGATAACACTTGTTAATAATACCCAAAACTACACATTAGCGCTTCCGGCAGATTACTTCTATCCCTATCAGGGCTGGATAACTACCGGGGCAGATCCTGTACAGCAAATTGAGTTTATGCCAACGCTTCCTACCGATGTAGGAGTTGTTGGGTTACCTAAGCGAGTTTCTATTATCGGAGAGGCAGGAACCACTGCCGCGGTAAGATTTTATCCCAAGCCCGGATCATTAAATCCTACCAGTCGCTTCTACGCTATCTACAAAAGGTCGCCCCCAACAATTACCCGTAACAACGCCGGAACTCCTGGAATCCTAGGTATGCCCGATGAGTGGATTCATGTATACGAGGCGGGCGTACTTTATTACGCTTATTTATTTTCAGACGATCAACGCGCGGGGGGCGCTAGTAACGCGGGCGAGGGTCGCACCCAATATTCAGGTCAGCTAGGTCTCTTTATGGGCCTGTTAGACGAAATGAAACAGCGAGAGCCGCTACCAACATTAGATCCGCGCGTTGGAGAGACTAAGGGGACTAAGTAATGGCGAATACGTTTACTTACGGCGATTTAATTAATTCAATCGCGAATAGTGTTGCCAGAACTCGCGAAGAGGCTGTAGCATCACTAGCCTGCAATATGGCTACGACCTTAATTTGGAATGCTTTTGACTGGCGAGAAACTATTGAAACGCTCCCGCCATTCTGGTTAACGCCAGATTCGCAAGATTACGGCCCACCGGCTGTTATTGTACCCGTGGACTTTCAAGGACTTCGTGATGTTAATTTAGTTCAGCTTAACGCGACACCGCCTCGAAAATTCCCCCTCAAAGTTAAACGGGATCTTTCAAAAACACACGCGTACGGCCTGCCTAACACGATAGCTTTCAATAGAGCAACCCAATCTTTTAGGGTTTTTCCGAGACCTACACCAAACATAGCTTCGCCGAATTGGTTAATCGAGGGTACTTATAAAAAAATTCCGCCAAAGCTGGTAAGTTCTACCTACGCGGTTCAGCCGCTTTTTAGCGAAGATATGTATTTCTCTGTTTGGGTCGCCGCACTTAAGTGGGCATTCAAGGATATCAGCGGGGCCAACGACGCTCCGCAGGCTTATGCTATGGCACAGCAAGCAATTTTGAAAATGGCCGAAAACGAAGGGTTAAATTTAGGTCAAACCGATTTTTACCCAAGCGAGTCACTCGCGGATCGTTACGCTAATAATTTGATCCCTGGCGTTTGGGGATTCTAATGCTTTCGGAAATTAAAAAAACAACTAATACGGTACCTAAGATAAGGAAGGTTTTTAGATATGATGGACGATCCGGGAATCTGGGAAAAGCTAAGCAACTTTTTAATGGGGCGGGGGGAGTTGAAGAAGGCGGCAGCCCCGCAAGCGAAAGTTCCGATTGTAACTCCGAAGCAAGACACAACGCAACTGCAAAAAGACATTCAACGTTACATGCAGAACCGTGAAGCTGAGAAGAAAAAGCCGGGTACGCTAACTCATAAGGCCAAGAAAGCTCTTAGCGGAGGTATCTAAAAATGGCCGGTGACGGGAAAAAGCTATCCGAGGGTTTAGCGGATCAAATTGCTAGAACTCCGGACGGCCCGCATAGACGACATTTAGAAGAACTATACCGACAGTCTATTTACGGTAATGCCGTCGATCCCGTTCCCGGCGCAATCGCTCAGTTCGGAGGCGGCAGTAAAACTGCATCAATTTTTGAAAAAGCGCTGGGAGTTTTAACTTCTTTAGTTTCTGAAAATCCTAGCGACAAGGATGTACTTTACGCAGTTACGCCCTGGGCAGCAAAATCTCCGGAAATTCGAAAAAGGCTAGCTAAGCGCCTTGGCTACGATCCGCACGAAACTACCTACACGCGTTATCAACAAGAGCCGGATGTACCTAAGACTAAGGGCGGACGGGGCGGCATTTTTTTTACGCCGCTAGAAGATCGCTCTAACACGTATAAAGTAGCTCCAGGTGGCGTTGTCCCGTCTTATGGTCGAGAAGGCGGGCCTCATAAAGCTCTCGCGCAAATTAAACCGGTGAATCCTTATGTCGCGATTACACGAACCCGTTCCGATGCGCCGCCTGACTATCTTGCTGATTTGCTCAGCAAATTTATTGGAGAAAATGAAACTAGGAAAATTAGATCGGCGATATCTAATGCACTTTGGGGAGACGCCAGCGAGGCTCTAACAAACCAGCCAGCAGTTACTAAATATTTAAACCGCAGCGACATTAGAGATATTTTGGAAAGCGCGAAGCCCGACAATCCCAATAGGAACAACTTGATGGAACACGTACTGGCTAAAATCATGCACAAACAAGGCTACGACGCATCTTTAACGCCGCGACAAGCTTTCATGTTCGATTCAGATTTGTACAAGATTGTTTCCGGCAAAACTAAATCATTAGAGAAAAAGCCTCCGGAACAACTTTCACAATCAGCTAAGACATTATTAAGCACTCAGCGAGGTAAGGGCTCTTTTAGAGAAGATATCCTAAACGAAAAATTCAATATTAACGATTATGATCTAAAAGATAACTTCGAGGCAGCGGAATTTCAAAAGAATTTATTAAAAACCGCCGCACAACCTCTTACGCTGTTAAACCCCGCACATTACAACAAGATCCAGAAAACTCTTCAAGACTTCGGTAAGGTGGCTGATGTCTACGGTCCCGCTGGTTATGAAAATCTTAAAACACTACTAGGTGCAAGTTCGATTTTACAAACCTACGATAAATTAAAAAGCTTGGGCACGCCCAATACCACAGATATACTCAAAGTAATGATAGAGGACGCCAACGCTCCTAAAACTATTGACGCGGTTAAGGCAGTTCTAGATTCGAGTGATATTAGCAAAGCAGCTAAAGATTACTATCAGAAACTTCTACAAGAAAAATCGGCCCAAGTCTCAGGTACCTTAAATAAATTAGATAAATAAAATTCTGCGTGGGAAGCAACAAATGATTTCACGAAAGAAGCTATGACCTCACCAGCCAACTTAAATGCTATCAATTCCTTGCCAAAGGAGCTAAGTAAGATGGCAAAAACTCATTTTATAGACATTGGACTCGCTAACACTAAAGAAAAGATTGCTAAAATGAAGCAATATTTATCGGAAGATTACGATGACAACTTGTTGCAACCAAATGAATATAAACTTCTTTTAGAGAAACTCTATTCAAAAGAAAAAGAATTACAGCAGTTAAAATAGTAAAGAAGGAATCTGATGCCAATTAACATCCCCGAAAACGCGGCTCGAAATGCCGATGGATCTCTACAGAACCCCGCCGCTTGGGGATTAACCCCGCAGGGCAACCCGATGGGCGCATCTAGTGCCGGCGGAGGGTTTTTCCAGGGCCAACTACCCCAGGTAAATTTTGACGCCATTGACTGGAACGATCCCGTCCTTTCTGGCGGCGATGCACGTGTCGGTCAACAGGCGCGGCAAGCTTTTCAAAACGGCCAAATCACATCAAACCTACAAACCTATTTGAATGAGCGAAATACGGCTCGTAATTTAGGATTAATCGGCGCAAACGACGAATTTAATCGCGGGGCTGTATTCGGAGGAAATCAAGCCGGGGCAACTGGTAATTTCTTCGGACAATCCGTGGCGCAAGGCCCGCAGGTTGGTAATACGGCATTAGGTAATATTGGAACCGTCATGGGAGCCCTGGGAGCTAATTCTCAGTCTCATATGCCGCGGATGGACGGCGGGATTCCCGGTATTCGTCAATTCGGGATTCCTGGAACGTCAAATGGTATTGGCGGGCAGGCTGGTCTAGGTGCGGTAGGTCTACAAAATTACTTCAACAACTATGATCTAAATAGCGCTATTCAGTTAGCTCGCGGCGACATTCGTAGCAACACGGGAAACTTCGGCCCTAATCCTGCGACCAATCCGTTTGGCGGCGGATTACAAACGAACTTCCAAGGCGACCGGCAGGGTTTAAATACTGCATTTAATCCTTACGGCCCCGCCCGCCCACAACAAACTCCCGGTGCTCCTTCTGCTGGTGGTGTTGGCGTGCCAAGTGCTCCCGGCGCTGGAGTCGGTAATATGCCATCCGGCGGTTTAGGTTCACAATCGCCTTTCGCTCCCGGCACGGGTCCGGGTTCGGCACGAGCTTTGGGTAATATTACACGAACCGGCTTTGATCGATTTGGTAATCCATTACCGGCACAAGATCCACCGATGTCACCTGCGCTGAACGGTCAGGGTCCAGCCCCGGTTCCGCAAACTCCAGTAGATCCGTTTCCAGGTTCGCGAGGCACTGGTGGGGTAGGTCCTAGTTTTATCCCAGGGGGCCGCAGCGGAAATCCTATGGATCAGTTAGCTTTCGACGGCTCGGGTTTTAATATTAACAATATTGTAAACTTACTGAATATGCTTCAGGGCGGGGGTCTTGGCTCGCAACTCCAAAGCGCTCTCATGCCGCGCCGCCAACCCGGTCGGGGCTTCTCCATGCGCCGTCCAATGAATTACCTCTGGGGGTTCTAATTGCCGCGCAACCAGCAATTTGATAGTATTCATTATGATAGTATCGCGTTTCCCTATAACCGGGTAGAACGGGAACTATCAGACAATCCGCGCTTTTTCCGCGGACTGAATATGTATATAAACTACGGGGGTAAAATTGCTAAACGACCCGGAACACAGGCGCTTGCAAAAGGTTCCTTTAATTCTCGCGTAGATCGCCTATGGCTTTACGAAACACTCGAAACACCCCCCAAAGTTTATTTAATCGCTTCGGTCTTTAATTCGGCGACCTCGCGTTGGGAATTGTGGTACCAACGTTTATCGTCGTCGCCTTCCGATTGGACGATATTTAATAGTATTCGAGACTGTAACCAATCAACGCTTCCACACGAAGCCGTGGCTGCTCGCGGCCTTTTTTACATAAAATCTTTTCCCGCGTCAACTTCTACAGAAAAGTTAGGTTCGCTTATTTTCGATGGTTCCGGCGCAGCCCCGTCATATAAATTTTGGGGCCTACTAGGACCTACCGAGCCCGCACGACTAGGCGGTAATTCTAAAATTACTAAACTCTCGTCAGCCGTAACCGCGGTTGCAACGACATTTAACGTAGATAGTACTACCGGGTTTCCGGCGGCCCCGTTTGCAGCGCAGATCGAGTTTGAACAGGTAACCGTAACCGCGGTAGCGCCTACTTCATTTACTGTAACGCGCGGAGCGGGCGGTACTACAGCCGCGGAACATCCAGCCGGAACGCCAGTAGTATTTAGGGATTTCGCTGCCTCGACCCATCCTGTTACCGTAGGTATTTATTGGGGCTACAGTTACGCCTATAAGTCTATTACCGGGCATGTTAGCGACCGCGCCCCTACAGAAACCAATCCTGATAAACTTCCGTCATACACCGGGCCTTTCGAAAATTTAATTCCAAAATTATCGATAACCGGACATCCAGATACAGTAAACATTCCGACAATTCAAGTTTATCGCACCACTGATGGCGGAGGAACTTGGTATTTACTTGAAGAGATTGCTAACACCGGTGGCACCATAACTTATTTAGACGATTCACTGGAATCTGGTAGCGCCGGGGGAAGTTTTAATGATCCTATTCCGGACAGCTTATTAAATACATTTAACCCGGCTCCCGGAATCGACACAAACTCACCCCCGCCAACGACACTAGCTCCTGAAATTACCGGGGTTGCTACGCCCAAGCCGACGACACCCCTAGCATACTACTCGGGTCGAATTTGGTTCGCTATTGGTAATGTATTGTTTTATTCAGCGCAGGAAGAATTAACAGATGGAATTCCGGAAGAAGCTTTTCCTGCCGGACTCGACGGTAATTTTTTCCGAATTCAATACCCAATCACTAACGTAATTCCTACTGCAAACGCGCTTTACGTGTGTACTCTGCAAGGAATTTATCAAATCACTGGCACTAACCGCGAAACGCTCACCGCCCGCCCGGTCTTAGAAAACATCGGACATCCTTATGGTCATCCGAGAGCAATAACCCGCTTTACCGATAAAATTGCGCTACTAACTCACGACTATCGAGTCGCGATGATTCAGGATTCAGATGTTGTGACACTTTCCGATCCGCTCTTTACAGACATCGTAGATGCTATTTCCGCGGGAGCCGAAATGGATATCAAGTATTGGGCGGACTTAAATAATGAGTGGCTTATCGTAACAGCACTGCGTCAAGGTAACACGAACGACACTCGTCAATGGGTTTTAGATCTTAAGCGCACTACCTCCTCGGGAACGCCGTTCTGGTTCGTACCCTGGACTATTAGAGCTACCGCGGTAGCCTCGGGGCGTATTTCAGAATTAACCGGCCAGCGCCGCCTAATATTTTTCGTCTGGGATAATGAAACTTCGAACGGTTATTTTGTAAGACTAGATCCCACAGGACGAGTAGCTTCAGATTACTTTCCGGGCGGCGAAATTGGGATTACGTGGTATTTCGATACCCACCAGATGCAAAACCCGCCGGGTAATCACGTTAATAATCTTCGTGTTCCGGCGCTTACTACAACAGTAACTCACCTAGTTTACGACAGAACAAACTTCGTAGGCGACGAAGAACCGCAGACCTATTACTATCTAGATGATCTATGGAATAGACCCATCAACGTAGTAAGTATCACTAATCCGCCGCGCCGAGAACCTAGCATCGGCTACACAACGGTTCAATGTAACATAACGTCTCCGAACGGGCTATCTAACGGCGCAGCTTGTCAACGATTCGCATTTCGAATGTACGGAGATAATACATTCTCCAATTTCGAACTTCAAGATTTTTACGTAGTGTTTAATCCCGAAGGCGGCGCTTAATGGCCAACTCGCGGAACCTAGAAGATCAATACATTATTGATCGTATTAAAAATCAACCCGGCTCTGCCGAAGGTTCGGTTTTGCCGCCTCGGTTTCTGGCAGGCCAGCGTGTTCCTGTAGTTACTAACTTTCGGATTGTAAAGACGGAAAGTTTCTCGGGCGGCACGGCCTTCACGTTGGCATTCGATACACCACTTACCCTTAAAAACTTAGATAAATTCAACATATTCTATTCATTAGGTAATACTAGCTATAATTTTGCCGGGTCCACGATTAACTCACCGGCAACATTTCGTATAGTCACAGACCAAGAAGAACGTGTTGTTTTTCAAATTCAGACAGTTCTATTAAACGGTTTTTCTTCTCGATCAGATACCTCACCGACTTGTGTAGGTTATACAATCTCGGGAACAATCTCTGGTTCCGATATTCCAGACGGAAGTCTTGGACTAAACAAACTTGTTGGTGGGGCCGCGGGAACGATTATTGTAGGTCAAGGCGTAAGTTCCGCCCCGGCCTATACTTCAATTACATCACCGTCTTTAAATTTCGTATTTGGCGGTACTAATCTCGCCGCTTCGGGAAGAATTCCTTACGTAAGCTCCTCGGCAACGCTTGACGACGATGCTGACTTATTATTCGATTCGACAAACAAACGAATAACTACTCGGCGACTTACTTTAACCGAATCGACGGCCCTCAGCGTTGTGCCGGTTAGCGCGAATACTACCCTGAACTTAACCGGCACATTTTGGCCGTGTGATGCTTCTGGCGGGGCGGTTACATTAACGCTTCCCGCAGATGCCGACGCGCCCATTGGTCAGGTTTACGTAATTATCGCTACTGACGCAACGAACAACATCATTATCACCCCCGATGGAACCGATAACATTAACGGCTTAAATGCTTCGTTAACTATGACTTACACCGGAGCCACAGTCCGATTAGTCAAAACCGCGGCCAATAATTGGTGGGCGTGGTAAAGTCCGCTAAAATAATAAAGAGAGGTTCCCTAAATTGTTAAAGAAGTTATTGCTTATTGCTTCCGTTGTATTCGGCCTGTACATTGAATCGCAAATCCCCCGCGGGCCGGAAAATCTTGCTATCCCCTGGGCGGCAATTGCAGGCATTGCTTCAGGTTTAGGTGGTCTAATCGGTGGTAACCGAGATAATCAGCGGTACAAGTGGGATCAGGGCGCTTTCGTTAATTTACTTAACCGACTAGACGAAGCGTACAATTACGGTCGTTCAACTTGGCAAGATGCGCTACTTCCTGGCGCTCTCGGAGCCATCTGGCCCACACAGGCGAACGGCTCGGCAATCCTAACCGAAGACGGGCAGCTTGGCGGGGATCTGAACTTTTTACTTCGTAACGCAATTACGAATCAGGAAAGTCCTTATTCGCCGACTAACATACTCTCGCAGTGGGGCCGCCCTTACGAGAATGGCCGAATGGGAATTTTCACGGGCGATGCTTATAACCTGTTTAATCCCAATGGTTCGCAAATGGATGCGATCCGGCAGCTTTCCGGACAAGCTTTTCAGGGCGGTGGGTGGACCCCGGCGCGGCAAAGTTTCTTAGAGACTATTAATCCACTCTTATCTGGGCAAAATCCGCAGATGGGCGAGATGTCCAATGTCGGCGGCGAGATCTTACGTAACCGCGGCGGGAACCAGTTTACCCTCGGTATTATGGATATGGCTAATCAAGTTCTCCGGCAAGGCGGAGAGACCGATTGGCTTCGTGGTTTAATTCAAAATGCCGCTGGTATCGCCGAACAAGGCGGAGCAACTCCGTTTACTCGCGGGGGGCAAGGTTTTGCCGGAAGTATTCTTCAACAGGACGGGCGAACGCCTTTTAGTGGAGCCGGGGCGCTAGCTGGTCTTCAGGGCGTTCTTGGCGGGGGAAACTCTGCCGTTAACAATACTCTCGCCGACCGCGGGCTAGAACTTCTCGACCGCGAGCCCCTTATATCGCCGCAGCAGGCTTTAAGCTTCGCCGCGGATCAAGCTGGAACTGACACACAACGGGCCTTCCAGGCTGCCCAAAGTCGCGCCTTAGCTCGCGGTGGCGGTCCTGGTAGCGTTGTCGCCGCAGGTCAAGCGAACGCCGGAATGGGAGAATTTGCTGATGCCGCGGCTCGTAACAAGGCCGAGGCTATGCGCGAAGCTTTAATCCGGCAACAGGAACTTGGGCTTCGTCAACAAGGTCTTGGGGCTGAAACACTTCAAGCCGCCGGGGGCCAACAGAACCAGCTACTCGGAACATACTCGGATCTGCTTTCCGCTATGGAAGGGCAGAGCACTAATCGGCTTGGTTTAGGCTTTTCAGGTCTTGGGCAGCTTGGTGGTTTAGAAAATCAACGGCTACTAGGCGCACTAGGACTTGTTCCTGATGCACAAAATTCGGCGAATCAGCGTGCTTCGATTTTTGGAAATCTAGGGCTAGGTTCCGATTCACAAAATATTCAGCGCCTTGGTATTGGCGGCAATTTCTTAAATAACTTTACGCAAAACCAACTTAGCGCATTACAAGCTCTTACCGGACATTCTTCGGCGCAGGATCAGTATACGCTGGGCATGGGAGGCTTGTTTAATAACCTCGGCAATTCTCAAGCTAACGTACTGAATCAGCTTTATCAGAACGAACTTAATTCAATGAACGCTGGCTTAAACCGAGCAAATTTGGCCGGGAACCTTTGGCAGAATACTATTGGGAATGCACAAAACAATCTCAATATGTGGAACAACAACGTCATGAACTCCTGGAACCCGCTAGTATCGCTCGCCGGTCAGGGCCAGAACTGGGGGCTGACTGCTCTCGGGGGCCTCGGGCTTGGTGGTGCGCCTAACCTTCGAGGACAGCAAGGTGGGGGCGGGTTTGGCGGTGCGTTAGGTAGTTTAATTGGAGGCCTAGGTGGATTTGGTGGTAATAATGGTGGCTGATCATACGGCGGAGAAACGCTAGGACAATAACATGGCAGACTTTGAACAATTTTCCCAAATCGACATCGCAAAAATGTTGGAAGCTATTAGTCAGGGCCAGACGCCCCAGCTTCCCGGATCGCCGCAACCTACTATGCCAATGCCGGTTACCTCTCCGACGTTCAATATCGAAGACGAAGTTCGCCGAGAAATTAATCAACGGTATGGAAAACGCCCTGGCGCTAAAAAGGGTGAAAAGTTCCTTGGAGTACTCCAAGGTATTCTCGATACGGCCTTGCCGCTCGCTCAGGGCTACTTCCGCCAACCTATCTCAGAAAGTCCAATGCAATCCATCCGGCGTAAAGTTACCGAAAACTTTAAGCTAACCCAGCCCGAACGTATTGCAAAAATGCAGGCCGAGGCTGCACAAAACCGGGCGCTGATTACCGATGACCGCACCCGCGATATTGCCGCGGATAAGTCAGAAAATGAAAAGAATAAAATCCGGATTGCCCAATTAGTTGCGCAAGGTAGGTTAACGGCAGTAGAGGCCGACATTTTACTTAAGAACGCGAAAACTAATCAAATTATTGGTCTAACAACCGGCGATACTCCACAGGGCGCGGCTGCGCTTGAAGCAGCTAATACTAAAAACGAAGCAACTAGATTTAATATCTCGCGCGGACTAGACAGTTACAGAAAGGCTGCTTCCGCTGCTGCCGCTGCAAGGGCCGCGGGCGACACTACAAAAGCCGAGCAACTCGAAACGCTAGCTCAGCAATTATTCAATGCGGAATTTGTTTCTAAGGCCGCGGGTCGTTCAACTGGAAGTACGTCAGAGACGATCACAGATGAAAGAACTGGCAAGCAAGTTAGAGTAAATGAAAAAACATTCTTGAACCCGGATTCTGCATTAAACGCGCCTAGTTTATTTAGTATGCCGCGGGCGAATACGGGTGAGGTCGTTCCTAAAGCTACAGGTCGAATTCCTGGGGTTCCCGGCAGCCTATCTACTGAAGAAGCAGGTATGGCAGGTATTAAAATCCCGGTCCCCGGCCCAACCGTAGCAGGCCAACCTGTGGGTCCCGGAATGCCGACAGTTAATGCAAAAGGTTACGTCAAGGATGATGATATTCCAGAAGAACGCGGAGCCTTTTCACCAGTTGCTCTCAAAAAGCGCGAAGCCGGACGTGGCGTATTAAAAAAGAACCAACAGTATACTAACAGCACTGTTGCAGCCTACCTATCCGGCGATCTAGAAAAGATCAGTGGTCCGATTAAAGGAACCTTCCTTGGCGAACTATACCGAGGTTTAAATCCAGAAATCGCCGAGGCTTCCGAAAAATTCGCAGCACAACTTCTTGGTCGCGCCACTGTTTCGGCCAATCTCGCAACCGACTTAGCCGACTTCCAAACTTCTCGTATTTCGAATATGGGTTTGAAGATGGAATCGAGTACTTTTTCGCCGTCGTATAACTCCGCGGAAAGCAAACTAATTGAAGCGTTAATGCGTACATACTCGATCAAACTGTCAACCCTTGCATCGAGCGGCAACGAGACTCAGCGCAAGGCAGCGTTAGACATCATCAACGATCCTAACAAGCTCATGATGCTCTCGGATACCGCGCGGGCATACGCAATGACACTTAAGGCTATGAAAGACACGGGCATTAAATGGTCGCCGGAAATGCCTAATGTCTTCCAAGCAGCCGATCTCGGTCCTCCCGAAAAGCGAGGCAAGTTCATTAAAGAAAAAATCGCTATCCCGGCCTGGGTTATTGCCGAAGCGAAGAAACGTACCTCTCAAAAATCTGAAGTTCCTAGCTTTTTCCGAAAGAGTAAATAATGGCTGAAAAGTACCTTTACAACGGTGAAATTTACGATCTGGCGGATAACATTAGTCCCGCCGATAAAGCCCAACTGGATGATTTACTTAAAAGTGGAAAAGCTAAGCTTGTTTCCGATTGGTTATTCGGAAATCAGCCGCGATCAAAGCCGGATAATTTTATGCAAGGTGCTCTTTTCGGCAAGCTTCCCGGTACTGAAGTACCTGCACGCAGTAATGCTGAAGAGAAGTTAGCGATCAATAGATTTCTAAAAACCACCCTAGCCGATATGCCGGGGGCAACTCTCTCCGGAGGTCCCGCGGGGCTGGCAAGCTCTGTTTTGATGAACTCCGTGCTCCCCGAGTCTATGATGGATGAATCTGGGGCCGATTCTGCCAGAACTTTCGCAACTTCAATGGCCGGGGGTCCCCTAGGTTCTATTCTCGGTAAAGTAATTCGTAATCCCGCGATTCGCAATGCTATTGGCGGAGGCATTTCTTCAGCCCTCGGCATTGGCGCTTCAGAGGCGGTAGAACCAAATTCAGCTATTCGAGCCGAGCCCGGAGGCATGTCGGCCCCAGCTAGTACGGCTACGCAAATTCTTTCAGGTGCCCTTATTCCGGGGGCGGCTACTGGAATTCTCGGACAATCTCTCCGTGAAAAATCGCCTGCCGGAATCCGAGAAGCGCTTGGTACGGTTGCTTCGGAGGCTGGTGCTGTATCGCAAAGATCGCCCCGGTTAGCCTCGACAAAGGCAGCTTACGACATCAAAACCGCACTAGATGAACAATATCGCGCCATTACACAACCTATCAAAGACGAGATTAATAAAACTAAGCGCGATCTTAGTGTAAAGCAAGACTTTCAAACTCTTGTTAATGACCGGATGAAAATTATGGCCGGGTACGGTAATGCAAAAACTCTAGGTGAGAAAAAGTTCTACGAAACATTACTGGAAGAAAACAAAAAAAGTCTGGAGATTCGAAATCTATCTGAGTCTGAAAAACTCTTTAAACAGTTTCCGGCGCTATCCAAGGTTAATGTCGAAAACACTCAACCGTTCAAGGACGTTCTGAAAAATCAACAGCAGGCTTTAAAGGATAATGAACAGCGCTTTAAAGAGCTTCAAAAGAACCTCCAGGACGTTAATAAGTTAATCGAAAGCGAAGCCAAAAAGCCCGAGACTTTTGGATTAGTGCGGGGTAAAGTTCCGAAAGAAACGCAGTCCGCGCAACGCATTGATGAGCTTAATACCGCCGCCCGTGAAATCAAAAGTGAAATCGAATCATTAGCCGGTCAGCGAAATCAAATCATTAGTAACTCTAATTCAGAAGTTGACAAGTTAGTTGATCGCGAACTTAGCCGACAGAACATTAAAACCTTTTTCGGCGACGATATAGAACGTACTAACGAAAAAATAGCCGAACTATCAACTAAGCTTCGAACTTCAACCATACCCGGCCCCCCGGCGCTTAAAGCAGCCCTGGCCGGAACAGACGCTGATGTATTTAAGTTGGTTAACTATGTCCGCCAAAGCTCACAAGAGCCACTTCGCGACATCGTAACGTACTTCGATCAGAATAATCCAGAGCTTTCAAAGTCCTTTAGATCGATGGTTATTAACGATATCTTCGATCAGTCTCGTACACGGGACGGAAAATTCAACGGATTCGCCGCGGTAACTCAAGGGGCTAACGCACCATATCCGGTCGAGAAGTTAAGTATTTTATTTGGGGACGAAAAGAAAGCCACGAAGTTCGTAGACTTGGCGCAACGGTTAAATAAGGTAGTATCCGCCGATACATTCGAAGGTGAGTTGTATAAGTTCGGTAAGCGCCAGGGAATTCGTGTTCTCGCTAATTCGGTCGTTTTCGGACTACTTGGTCGCGAGTTTCAATATGCCGCTCCAGCCGGGGCAGGTGCGATATTCCTCACTATAGGTATTCCCGAATTCGTAAATCGACTTTTGGAAAATCCGGCGGCTTACGAAATTTTTAAAGACTACGAAAAAGGTCTAGCGGCGGGAGTGCAAACGCTCTCCCCAAAACTGATCCAGTATTTTAAACAGTCCGGGCGTTTAGTTTCTGAAGAAGGACTAGCACAAATTCAGCAGCAAGGCTTAGACTATTTAGAAAGTTTAAAAGCCAAGCAGGAACCGGCTGAGACGCCCGTCCCAGGTCAGTCTCCCGAAGTTCCTTCCCCGCAGCCTAACCCGGAAGTGCCCAATGTCCCGTAGAAAATTAGTACTATTATTCCTAGCCGCGCCCTCGTTAACGAGAAGCACTTACGCCCCGACAGACGAGCTAAAACTTAACTCGTTTGCGGGGGCGTATAATGCCTATGTTGATCGATTAAAAACCGGGGAAATAGCTATCAAGTTATGGGAGAAAGTTTTAGCAATCTGGCGTAGGCTTTAAATCGGATCAAACGGCTGAAAAAGCAACTGCATATCCCCGCCAGATTTAGGTTTCAGTCCTGCCGCGGGCGGCTTCGTTCGATCCAGTATAATTGTCGGAACTGAAGTCTTAAACCGAGAAAACTTAACCTGCCCGTCATCTTTTTCATTCACGGTTAAATAAAAATCATCGAATCCAGCCGAACGGCGACATACAAACCGGCCTTCTAACTCCCAGGCTTTGTGATCTATATTTTTTAAATCGCTTAAACGGTTTAACGTAAATAGTGTATCCGGTCGGTCAGGAAACTTAGAACTACCTCGCGAATTGTAAGCGTCTAGCGGGTCCCAGTCTATATTACTCGGTCTAAACGCACGATTCGCCTTTCCCGTATGATGAACAATAACTACCGACATAGCTCGTTGCGGATTAATTGCCTGCATTTCGCTAATCCGGTTATACAACTTCTCCACCGCAATCGTATCGTTTTCGTCGCTCGTATGGAAAGCGGCAATAGGATCAATGATAACCACCTGTGGAGCCACAGATCGAATAATAGTATTCCACGCGTGATGTCCGTCTCCCGATAGATCATCCAACTTCATTTTATGCGCTTGCTCTTTTGGCACATAAAACATATTTTCAGCGTCTGCCGAATTCATCGTACCAAAAACCTTCCGAGCCCGCTCCTGCAAACCAAGTTCGCCGATTTCATTTTCGACATAAAGGGTTCGAACTTTTGAAGATATATTAAAGAGCGGGCACCCGAAAAGCGGGTTACCTTCAGCTAAGTTTTTCATCATCGTTTTAATGACGAAAGATTTACCCAATTTTGTCGGACCCGCTAAAAGCATAAGCCCGCTTTTCGGAAGTATTCCGCCTTCAATGTAAAAAGGCAGTTTGGGAAGGTCTTTAGCTAGTAGGTCGGCAATAGTACTTGCGACCAAAAGACCTCCTAGGAGCTAATTTTAGTATTTACTGCTTGTAACGTATCGACGGCGTTTCGATTAACCATCCCGCGAATACGTTCTAGAAAGGTTTGTGGCGAAATATTTCTAGCCGGATCTTCCGCTGCCGAACCGATCCCAATCTTAACTAGCTCTTCTTTTTGAATTCGTTTATTCTCCGCTACCGCCTGCACGTATGGCTCGTCGCTCGACAGCCATTCGATTAACATCGCGGCGTTCGCGCGGGCGTGACCTAGATGTTCGATTAGCTCTGGTCGAATCTTCGCTAAGCCCTCGACGCCTTCAATTTCCGCGGTAAGTAAGTACCGCAGAATCATATCATTAGCGGTTAGCGCGTGGTTAATTAAATGATCGAAAACATCCACGAAGAACGCTAAATCTCCCTTCCGCCAATTCGAGTCGGTCGGCCCCTCGCAGTACTTCTTATAGCCTTCCGTGAATGCCTCGGCCTCCGCCTTAAGAGCAACGTGCGGGATCAGTCGATAGTGTTCTAGCTTCTCGGAGCGCTTAGCGCCGCCCGCGTATTCAGTTGTTTTATCCATTAAAATTACTCCCAGAAATTTTTCGCAAGACCTAGTTTTTCAAAACGCTCACGTTGCTTTTTACTTCCGCGGAATGCCATAACGAATCGCGCGGCCCAGATTGTTTGAGGATGTTCGAAGTAAACTCTACCAGATTTCATGTAAACTACTTCATCAATTAACGGAAGCCGTGTTTCAAGTTGATGACCGTCAAGGAAGTCGTAGATGGTTCCGTTGATTTTAAATTTACCGAAAGACCCAATACTGCTCCCGGCCTCGCACTCTACACGTTCATACAAAGTTTCAAGTTCTTTGATAAATTTAATCCGCTCCTCGGGAGCTAGCAAAACTGAAATATCAATGTCGGACTTCTCTGTCGCATCACCCAATGACGCGGAACCACCTACTCGCAGATTTGCGTTAGTAAAATGAAAACTATGCTGTGGAAAATCGACCAATATCTTATTTGCAATAGCCTGCCGCTTCTGCAAAACAACAGAACCACTTTCGAGTGTAGGAATAATGTCCATATTAACCTTTATAAACCTTTCCGTTAGGAGCCACGAAACGGTGTTTAAAAATCTTCGTGACGAAATGATTAAAGTGTCCGTCAGGTAAAAAGTAAAACTCCGCAAAAGCTTGCTGCCAGCGGTGCGGACGCCCGCGCATGTAATCAACGCGGTAGTCAATTAACGTGCCTAAACTCTGCGCACACACTTGCTTGTTGTCGCCCAGAGTTAACTTCGATTCCTCCGCCACATCATGAGTATGACCATAAAATGTCGGTCTGTCAATCATCGAGAGGGTCGCCTTCGCATGATTTCTTCCATGATAAAAAGCGTGCATGAAGTTGGCATTTCCGACCCGTAGCATAGTGCCCTTGGACCAAAAGGGGAGCCATTTATAGCCGCGCTCAGCCAGCTTTAACGCCGTGGGCACTTCCGCAAAGCCTTCTAGGTTAGGATTTACATTAATCGCTCGTTCGACGCGATATTCATGATTGCCTTCTAGAAAGTACTTCTTTTTATCTACGCCGCGGCTTTTACCAAAAACCGCACTGTCGATCAGGTCTAGTCCTTTATTAACGGCCTCATGATCCTTCCAAAGCCGCTTGTTTTCTAACTTACGCAATTGCCCCGCGTTATGAGAAGAAACACTCTCGTAGTCCCCGATATCGCCATTAAGGATAATTCCATCCCAAGGACCTGAGTCTGCCGCGTAATTCAAAACCGCGTCCAAAGAACGTTTATCCTCGGCGGGGAAGTGTATGTCCGTTAAAAATAAAAAACGTTCCAATTAAAGTTTCTCCAACTTTCCGCATACGATACCAGATTGGACTAGAAGCGCCCCGGCAAGCAAAACCGTCACCAGTTCGTATTCACTAATCATGTTTCCCTTTTGGTGCTCCAGCAGAGGTTCCATCATCGCAAGAGTATAGGCTCGTAACTGGCGTAATCTGCCTTCCGAGGCTCCGGTACGGGCTTGCACCAACGAAAGAATATTGTTTAATATTAAACCTTTCTTATTCTCTCGCGGCTCACTAAACGCTGCGATAATGCCCTGGATTAATTCTTTTTCGTCGCGCTTCTTAGCTTTTGGCATTACTTTTTGTATAGTACCACAGATTAGTTAGTACTGTCAAGTTTTAAATCAGGTAACGTCAGTGTTATTATTTCCGCGGCCCCGATTTTAAATGGTGTATCAATACTCTCGGCATAGTCTAAAGCGCTTTTACCGCACTGACAGTAAACACGATTCCATCTGCTTACTCGACGGAAATCTTCGCACTTTGGACAAAAAAGCATTATAGCTATCATACTTTACCAATCTCCACCAAGGCGATTTCTTTAAACTCCGGCGCATAAGGCCGCTTTTCTTCTTCCTCGGGGAGCCAGGATTTGCCAGCGTAAACCTTTGCGGGAGCCAGGAAACCTTCGAGACCAGTACGTCCGCAAGGTTGTCCCATGAACGACATGAAGTCTACGATCTTCTTGTGTGGCCAGTCTCCCGGCAATTGCATAACTAGCTCGTCATGGACTTGCAGCAACGGGTACTCACCTGTCTCGCGAAACAGCTTTAGCATAAGTCCCTGTACGTGCTGTGCCCCGGTCCCCTGACCCTTGGCGGCAATCCCCGCCTTGGCGACATCCTCGGGCTTCCCGATAAGTTCCAGCGTATTCCCAGTAGTTAACTGCGCCCTCCCAGTAGCCTCGATTTTTGCAAGCTCGTCCTGCTGCCATTTACGGATAATCGGGAATTGCTTCACATAAATATCTTCTTGGATCTGCAACGCTTTTTTACGCGATTCTAGACTGCGGTCGCCAAACAAACTTTCGGCTAAGTTCGCTCCGGTGAACGCAACAACCTTGCCGTAGAACTCCCAGGGCTTTTTTAGCCCCGGTTTGAACTTCGGATGGTAAATACTCAGCGCCCCGGCGTTATATTCGTTTAAGAACCCGGGCTTCGACAGATCCGCATAACTCAGCAGCACGAACCCTTCCAGGTAATTAAAAGCGTGCGCCAGTCGCTTTGCTACGTCGCGGGGAGTTGATGAGGCAATTTCCGCGGCCCGGTCAAATGCGCCCGAAGAATTTTCCACCAACCATTTAAAAGCATCTCGGCCAATTTCTTTTAAGTCAAAGCCAGCCAAATACAAGCAATTACGAAGTTCAAGTTGGCTGATATCAGACTTAACCAAGGTGTAGCCCTCGTCAGGACGAATAGCGCCGCGGACAAGAGCACCGAAGCCTCGCGCGGGGACATTCTGGAAATTAGGACGAGAAGAGGAAAGGCGAGTAGTCTGGGTACCTGTACAGATAAACCTTGGATGAACCCGCCGATCTTTCCCGATATATTTTTCATCGAACCAAGCCTTTAAACCTTTCCCGGAGGATTTGTATTCGTATAAGTCCGCCAGATCGCGAGTTAGCTCGTCTAAATCCGCGGGGTTGTTTTGGTATTCTTTGTAAGACGATACCCCGTTTGCCGCCAGCCGCTTTTCTAAAACCTTCAGGATCTCTTTCTTGTCGGTCTTTTTAAGAACCACGTTCTTGTCGGCAAAGTACTTTGTAACCTGCGCAGGAGCTTTGGGATTAAATTTCGTATACACCGGCTTACCTTTGTGAAGCGTATACGGAAAGAGTGACAACTTCTTCTCGTCAGCCTCGGCGTCAAGCTTATGTACGTAGTCGAAGTCTACTCGCACACCCCGGTCTTCCATAAGCTGGCATACGTAAGCTAGTTCGCACAAATTACGATATACTTCCCACGAAATACCCAGTTTTTTTGCCCGTTTTTTAAGTTCTAAGAACGCTCGCAGACCTGCCAGGGCGTCGATGCCGTTGTACCCAAAAACGTCATGCTGGGGGCAAGGTCCTGAGCAATGTACCCCCCGACAAACTTTCCATTGTGGCAGCATCGTCGTCAGGCTGGTGGCCGTCCAAAGATTAAAGAACCCGAGAGACCCACTGTCGCCCTCGTCTTCGTCGCGGTTTTCGGTCTTTGCGAGCGCTTGGTTGGTTAGATAGTGCAGCAGCATCGCGTCGTCCCAGAAGTCCAGCGAGGTCTTCTTACCGATAGCCCCGTCAACTACCGGCTTGTCTGCCCCGAAAACGGCGAAACCGACTAGCGTACCCTTGCGCCGGGCCACAACGTCGATTACTTCATTCATTAAATTTGCATCCCACGGTACGCTGGCTGCGCGGTCCGGATTAGCGATGCCTAGAATAGAAGGGCGACCGGTACTCGGATTGAATTCCAAGTCTAGACCCAGGGCCGGTTCGGAGGTTTCGTTTAGTACGGCTCGGAAACCTTCGGTTGTGCGGAGAACTTCCGGGTAGCGAGTATTTTCATCCGGGAATAAACCTTGATGTACATATTTAGGATCGTCCGGTAGGACAATGCGCATCTTTCCGGCCATTAATTACGATCCTTCCGAAAAGCCCAGAATAATGCCCAAAGGACTGCGTTACCCAAGATTAGTAGAAAAATTAAAGTGATAGAAATCTCCGCCATAATGTTAATCGCCATCACCGGGTCCTGCGTACTCTCCGAAAATCAAAATAAGAATCGCTAAAGTTAGCATCCCTAAAAAGCACCACACATCATTACAGTACGAATACCAATACCAGTAACAATATGGGTTCATTCGAAACTCACTATCGGAATTTCACTTACTTGTTTCTTTAAATTGGGGGGCGCAATTTCCAATATTGACTTACGCAAGCGTTCCCACATACTTAGAATTTCCGATAAACTATGTACTGAAACTAAACCTTCGGAAATATCTTCGGACGTAAGCCAACTTCCGGTAGTTACTTGGCGTAATTTATACAAAAGCATACGAGGTAGCTCAACGCCTTGATAAGTTACGGTTCCGGTATTGTAGCAATTAATATAAGAGTTACTTTGAGTACCATCGCCAATGGAGATTTGGTAGCCACCTGAAATTACTTTAGAGCGAACTTTAACTTCAAGCGTTCTGTAGTAATCTTCAACAATCTTAACTATCTGCTCGAACTTGTTTTTGTTCATACTAACGCCTTAAATCCTTTCGGCGGCTCCGGAGCTTTGCTAGGCTTCCAGGTCCACTCTTCCAGACTCCCCCGCCACATCTTAATACCGCCCTCTTCCACCCAGGGCAGTACTAGCTTCGCTGCTTCGGACCCAAATATTACAACCGGACGTTTGCCCTCGGCGGATGCTTCTACCGCCTTCTTGATGTCTGTCGTAATCAAGATTTTATACGCCGGTTGCTCGAAAATCTTTCCAAATTCGTAAGTAGGAATGTAATGTGTCGGATTCCAGTCCGCGATGCCGCCGGGGATTAATTCTCGCTGGGAGTTTCCCTTGAAATAATCGTAGGCGCGACAATTATAACAACCTTGTTCCAAGTACGTCTTCTTGAGTTTTCTATTTGGGTCCCGAGCCTCGCTCTTTAGCGGGGCAAAGCAGCGAATTATGTAGCTAACTATGACATCTTTATCATAGTCCAGCCCACATTCTCGTGATAAATTCTTGACTACATACCCCATGTTACCGGCCAGCGGTAATCGCTCGTTTGCGTCATCTGCATACGGAGCCAGTAGCAAAAATGCGACCCGCGGCTTACTAGGTACTTTGTCCGGAACGAATCCCGTGGTTAAGTAATTTAGTTTACATGAGTTGCAGTCAGCAGGTCGCTTTGCTACACCGGAGGATCTAAACTTTGTCGAATCTTGATAGCCAAGAATATGAAGTTTCATTCTACAGGTATTGCAATAGCATCACAGTAACATTTCGGTAGTGAACAAGCGGCTCCGATAATTTTATAACGCTTTCCTGCAATTACAGCGTGACCTTTATCGCCGGGGCCTCTTGAATTGTCATAGCCGTCTTCAAAGAAGACTTCAGTCAGCGGTACGCGTAGGCGTTCGCCAGTTTCTAAACGGGGTGTAAAAACGCTTCCCATTTTATTAGTCTTTTTCTTTTTTCGAGAAGCTATCAGAGATCAGGCCGATTACAATGTTAACGGCCAGCCCGTGCCAGATCGTCATGGTTAGTTTATACCCGAAAATAGACGCAGCTAGTGGAAGCGCCCAGGCTGTTAGCCAAGCTAGTCCAAAAACGATCCCAGCAATAAGCGCAACAGCAAAAATAAATAACATAAACGGAGCGAAAATACTAATCACTGTGAAATTTCCTCAATAAACTTTCGCGAGTTCTGATAATCACTGTGTCCGAAAATCGAGTCACTCATATCAATCGCGGTCATTCGAACCACTGGCTTATCCGGTCCGGTGAAGCCCAGCGCCGCCCTAAACCAATGCAACGCCCGATAGACGCGCCCTAGAACTTCGTCGCGACGTGAAAAAAGAACTTTCGTCTGAACAAATAGTTTCTTAATTCGATTATTCGCAATCGCCGGGGCGGCAAGCACGGCATTTCGAATCATCATTCGGTCCACCGGATCATCCGATGTAATTAGCGGGAGAACAACTTCTGCACCCAGGCTATGACTGACAAGAGTAAACGTGGCACCGGAAGCGAGATAGCTTCGTTGGATAAATTCCCGCAGAAATCTTGCGGCACGTCCTGCACGACGGCGTGCGGGGATGAAACCGATGCTCGCGGCCCAAGATGAAGGCCAGTAGAATTCGACGATACCGTCGTGGGGACTTTTCTCCCAATCGACCCATTCTGAATAACGGTTGCGGATGTTTTCATAAAAATCTTGAGCTTCCCTGTATGTGTTATTGTACCCGTGGATAAGGACAATGTAGTTGCCCTTGCTAAGTAAAGGACCACCTTCAATAATTAATTCTTCAGCGAAATCTGTCGAATCAGTTCTGTCTTCTCGGCAAGAGACCCTTACTAAATGCAATCTAAAGACCTCCCGCGGATTTCATTAATTACATCTTCGCCAGATACGATATCAAATTCTTTCGCCTGCCGGTAGAACTTAGTTAGAATGTCCAGTTGCCGTTTATCGAATTCCGGAGAACTATCAGATAGCTGAAACTCCATGTAACTCCCGGGAAATACACTAGTTAGCTTTTGCGGAATCGCTCGAAGCTCTGTAAGACTACGAAAAACTTCGCGAAGCGCTGCTTCACTGTCGGCGTTAATCTTAATAGATACTTGCATTAGTTCTCCTCGTTAGGATAATTAAGAAGCCCCCCGAAAATCTAAATATCGAGGGGCTCCGGGTTTAGTAGAAAGTTCTACTACTAGAACAAATCCTGTTCGGTATCAAAGGTCATTTGATACCGATCCGGATTTGAATCCGCCGACTTTGCCCAACGCTTGATTGCTTCTTCGGTCGGGTAGTAATAGCGACTAACTTCCATGCGATCAGTGAGAATCTTCCGAGTAACAGCCTCGCCGTTTTCGTCAGTCTCCACTTGATCTTCCTTGCGCTGCGAAGTGATATAACCTACGACGACACCTTGGTTTTCACCCAGGAAGAAATCCTGGAACGCACCCGTGATGTCTTCAAGAGAAGGATGTCCGTCCGCTTGTTCTGGTAGACTGAGCAGCTTACCAGCGAACGTCTCGAAAGCTTCGCGGCTTCCGGCCAGACCTTGCAGCTTCGAAAGTTTATTTGATCCGCTTGGAGGATTAATGTTGTTTTGGTAAACGAACGAGAGGCTCCGCTCACCCTCTTGGCCACGGAAATTCGGAACGAATCCCGCCTTAAGCCATTCAGGGCGTAGCAAAACCATGTCCTTGATCGGTCGGCCAGCGCCGCTGGGGGTCAACGTTACATTAAGCATAATGTAATTCGGCTTACCCGGCTTCTGTTCCGTGATCTTCGCCTCCGAAACTTCCGTAATCGTACCAATGTTGATTTGGTTCGGTCGTTGGGTTGCTTCCGGTTGGGCGAAAAGAAGTGCGTTCGTGTTAGAATTTTCAGTTGTTTTCTCTGCTTTAACCATGTGTGTTTTTCTTGGGTTTAATTTTGCCCCGTTTTACCTTACGCGACTAGATCGACGGGGCCGCGATTTAGCCGTGTTTTTTTTTTTGGAAAGAGAACTAAGCTGACTAGTTCAGATTACCATAAAGAGTTTGTTAAGTCAAGCGCCCAGCAACTTCTCGGTAACAAAACTAAAATCATGTCCATACGAAGATCCGTAATCACAAGTTTCGCAACCGCTATTCGAGAAATTGTTAACAACATAGTTGTCCGTGCCGAAAACGTCAATTAGGCCTAGAATGATTTTTTCCAGTAAGCTGGCACGGTGAATACTCTCGCGCAACATTAACATTTACATGAAATTTTCCGTCATGTCGTTCATCAATCCTAACATCAACGCTTTCAGGCTGATCCCATATATTAAGCCCCTTAGCAAAAACTTCTCTAACCGCAGCTTCATAGGCAGCCCTGCTGCTCGCAAATTTATCAGCTTTCTTGTTGGACATACGTTTCATTCTTTGCATCCCGGACAATGCCGTCTTGTTTCGCCAGTGTCTCCCAAAGCTTTCCAAAATCCGCGGGCATTTCATCCGGAAGATCGAACCCACGCTTCTTTGCCTGCACCGAATTATCGCGCCCCGAGAATACATAACGGTACTTACCTTCGTTGTCCTTTTTGGTACGAATAATCAAATCGAATGCTCCCGCCATAAGCTGTTTGGCCTGACCTTGAATCAACGGGACCTTCTGCTCTACGCCGCGGTGATTCGGGTCGCTGCCAATTTCATTCTTGGCGTTTCGTACGTCTTCCTGGCAGGTGATAATCCGGTGCCAGACCTTGCCCGTCATTTTGTTGTTTAACTTCAGGAACTTATGGACCGAGTTTAGCGTAGCATTGCGAACCAACTGCCATTCCTTACCTGAAACGGAAAACTCGTCCTCAATCGTACGGATGCCGTCCTTGGTTTCTAGGTCCGCGATCTCGCGAGCAATATGAAATTGTTGGAATCCGTGCAGGCCGTCCCAAAAGATAAAATCCGGATCGAACGTATAGATGTCCGGAAAAACCGATTCCGGCTTATCGACGAACGTCACAAAATCATCCACGTCTTCAAGCGGGGGAATAATTGCGAGGTTTTCTAGCAAGTCCACTTTTCCTTCAGCCCGCATCGGAATCGTAAACGATTTAAGCCCGTTACCACCCAAGTCCGTATTCAGATACAGAACTTTATAACCAGCCTCCAGGAGCGCCTTGATCGTGTACGTCTTACCGGACCCCCAGGTGCCGAAGATCAGCATGTTGATCCCCTCGATACCTTGCTGGTTACCCCGGACTACTTTCATCTTAGGCGGGATAATTCGTTTCGCCGGGGCTGCGTTCGCCGGGGCTGTCACGGTTTGCTTAGCTTGCGAGATTGTCTTTAGCATTCATTAACTCCTGATAGGTTTTGAATTCAACGGTCGCCTGCTCTACGACGGGTAGAACTTTGTTTCGAGTTTCGATTACGGCTTCTGCGGCTTTAGTTACTTCCGCTGGTTGCGCCTCGCGAGAATAAAACATGCCGATTAGCTTTTCTTGCGCGGCAATGTAGACAGCGTACGTTTGTAAGTTGTTTAACAGCAGCGCAATCATACGTTCGGCATTTAAGTTTTCCGCTTGAGGCAGCGGCTTAATTTCTAACTTCCCTAAGTCTATCACAGAACTCCCTCATTTTGCAATAACGCAAGTTGCTTGTAAACTTCTTCTAAGCCCCGATGTACGGCACGCCCGCGAGCGGTTTCTTCGGTGTCCGCTAATTCCGGACCGGTACCTTGATGCTCTAATATATACCGGCGATGTTTCTCGGGGCATAACATCATACGCGACATCGAGGAGTAGCTAAGAGGGGCATTAACCGAACTTACCGGTACATAATCCCGGACGTAACCTTCCGTGCGACAGTCCTCTTGATACTTACATTCCCGCCCGTAAGCCCCGCAAGCTGAGGGCATATTCCGCGGCCAGGGCATCTCTCGATTATTAATCAGCGTATTCCGATATTCTAGAATCTGCCTAAACTGCTTTTCCGTTTCCGCCGATACATCGGGGGGCGGCTCAAGAATTAACTCCCGTGTATCATCCCGGTCGTTGACTCCTCGGTAAAACACCAGCCCCGCGCCGTAGTAGGACGCATACAGCTTCCACTGCCACGAATCGAATAGCCGGTCTTCCCAGGTTTTATCTAAGGTCGCTCGCGAAGTCTTCCAGTCAAGTACGAAAGTCTTGCCCACGTACGCTTGTTCAATAGTTTTGAACGGTCGTACAATCGTCCCGCGCAAGTCGGTGATCCCGTGCGCCACACCATTAAAATGCGTAAAATGCTCTTCGGTTGCTTCGATCTTAAAAACCCAAGCATCTCGCGCCAGCCACTTCTCGATACATCGCCAGACCATCTGCTGGCAGGGGGTAATATCAAAAGTAAACAGCGCCGCGGATGGTTCGCCAATTACCGCCTTACGTACCTTATCAAGATCGAAATTCTCGATAATATCTTCTAGCTGGTACATTACTTTTCATTCAAAGGAAACAGAATATTTCCTTTCGGAGAAATTTCTACGGTTTTAATTTCTACACGATTCATCGGGAAAAAGGTCGTGTGACCGGAAGAGTCTCGCTCGGGACGATAAACGCCGTATCCGAACTTAAGCTTCCCGGCGTCAGGAACGTTTTTTATCAATTCTAAGAATTCTTTCTTCGTCATCTATGTCTTCTGTCGTAAGTTTTGGAAATAGCGAATAACTTTCCGGGCAAGGATCGTAGCCTTCTGCAAAAATTCGACGATATCTTTCTATAAAAATTCTCGCATTTAGTAAATCTGATCTAAGCTTATGTTCTTTCTTGGTCATTCGCTCTTCAACAATTCCCCCAGAGAAGCATAACGAACCGCAAAGAGGTTCTTCCAGGTTTTCTCCGGGTGCATATCGCCCGAGCCTTCGGTTCGAATACGTAGTTCATCGGCGTTATGTGCCGTGCTGCCGAGGTATCGGTCGTGCGCGTATTGTTGGAATTTTACTTCCGTTACCTCATCGTAGTCGTGCTTGTATTTAAGCTTTTTCATCTTCCGGTACCACTCTTTTATAGACGCCAGAAATGTTTTCTACCTTGAACTTAGCCATCGGAAGATTACCGGCGATCCGTCTAATATAGACTATTTCCGAAAAAACCGACTCTCGTGGTGTGGGGTCGCTGTCAACAATACCCCAGCTTCCCATCGAATACACAACGTCGCCCCGCTTTAAGTCAGCCGCTCTATACATTAGCTTCTCCCTAAAAGGCGTCCGTTTTGCCAAACGAATCCCACAATAGGCCGCTCGCGCTCAATACCATTTGCGCCCCCGGCGTCCGACTCGTCGAGTAGATATCCGATTTGTGTATTATCCGCTCTGCCGCGCAGAAGCTCGCCCTCGCAGAATACTAAAAGTTCTTTAAGTGTCATTCAAATTTTGACCTCGTTTTAAACAAAAGTTGCACCACAACGGCGGCTCAAGAGGACCATATTGACTAGCGTACCCATCATCTAGCCAAGCCGGACCGGAATCGTCGCCGCTATTTGAAACAAACCTTCCGCACTTATTACAACGCAAATTATTGCACATCAATTACGTCCTCGGGCCTTAGATCCAATAGATCTTTAATCGCCCGGATCTCCAGATTAACATTCGTAACCGGGGGCGCTTCCAGACCGACCTCCGGATCACTGGCAATTTGCTTTGCAGCTTTCAGCGCCATGTCAGGGTCTTCGTTAGCTAACGCCTCGATTAACACCTTCATTCGGCTCGCTCGTACAGCCGCCCGCACTACATCCGCGGAAAAGCTAAAGTTCACCATAATGTCCTGAAGTTTTTTAATAACCTCTTCCCGGTTGCCGAAAGTAACAAGTTCCTTCTCAACTTTTTTAGCCGCCGTTTCCGGGGGCACCCCCGATTCGATTAAGTTATTAAATTTCCTGACCGTATCAATGGCGGTAATTTTCTTGGTATCGTTCGTGTCGGTTTTTAAACCTTCCAGTTCAGTTTCCGATTCTTCACCAATTAGTTCAGCTTCGGCGGGGGCCGCCGGGTCCGCGGATAAAAGTCGCTCGCGAGATAAATCTTTATCTTCAGTCAAGAATCTCTCCCTTGATTTCCGCGGGGTTATTTGGATCAAATTCTGGAACTTCGGTTAACTTGATTCGAGTAACTTCTCCGGTTTCGTGGTTTTTGAAAGACACAATATCACCTACTGAAAACGGCCTAAAAATTTGTAACAGATCGAGACCGCTAACTTTCATCATAAAATTATTCCCGCCCCCGGCCCATCTAGAATCTCCGACTTGGCCAGCCACCAGTCAGGATATTTGTTCCGCATATATTCCAGCTTACCAGTTTGCTGTAATAAAGTCAAGACGATATTCTGGAAACCCTCTGTCATTTGATGGTTTTGATATGTCTTTGATGAACTCGCCCAGCTTAGAGGCCCGTTCCATTGCCAGCCCGCGGTGCAATCTTTATTAGGGACCGCCAAACAGCCCCGGAGAGTTATCGCTTCTTCTCTCGCATTAATAGGAAACACGAGAGTTAAGTCAAATCTCAGCCGGGGCTGGCGGCGCGAACTTACGTCTTCAAGGTTTGAAACTTGAATTTTCGGACGCATTATTC
>FRDC01001957.1_pt1 | contig 44891 bp, 62 predicted proteins | sample 1106171 | NCBI WGS metagenome assembly FRDC01 (sample SAMEA3930566, study PRJEB13176) | freshwater metagenome | biome: Drinking water system; feature: drinking water; material: water | place: Singapore | collected 2014-12-20 | reverse complement strand
TTTTTCAAGGGGGACACTGGCTCATTTCAGGAGGGGGCTTTCGATGACACATGCCCGATTCAGGGGAGGTGAAAAGTGATACACGTAAAATTTTTCAAGGGGGACATTTTCTAACATTCGAATTAAAATATAATTGATTGAAATTATTTACACCTTGTAAGGTCTATTTTATAATATAGCTTACAGGTTTGAATTTCATTCATGAATGCAGCTCAAAAGATAATTTTGCCTCGTGATGACCGCATCGTTCTAACGTTGCCTCAGAGCCGCTTCTTCACGTCCAAAGCGCGCTACACCTGCTTCTGCGGTGGATTTGGATCTGGTAAGTCACATGCACTATTTACAAAGATGCTTTCAGACAAGTTCGCCCACCCAAAGGTGGACTTGATGTACGGCGCACCCACCTACAGTTTGATCAGAGACATCGCCTACGACCGTCTTGAGAATATGCTCGAGACAGCAAGAGTACCTTACCAACTTAACAAAGCAGAACAGATTCTCCGGATCGAAAAATACGGCAAGATTCTATTCCGCACTTTAGAACGTCCAGAACGTCTCATCGGCTTCCAAGTTTTTCGAGCTTACCTCGACGAATTGGACACCATGAAGACTAAAGACGCTGAAGACGTCTGGAACAAAATCATTGCGCGTTGCCGTCAAATTGATCCGGATAACACTTCTGCAGAAAACCAAATCTTTGTTGCAACTACTCCCGAAGGTTATTCTTTTGTTTACCAACGCTGGGAGCGTGATATTAACGATGAAAACCGGTCACGCTACAAACTTATCAAAGCTTCTAGCTACTCGAACAAATATCTGCCACCCGGTTATGTAGACGACCTCAAAGTTTCTTATCCGGCAGCTCTCGTTGATGCCTACATTAACGGCGAGTTTGTTAACATGAAAAATAAGACTGTATATTCGAACTTCAGTCGCAAAACTCACCATAGTGATGCTGAGATCGCTCCGGGTGATACACTCTTTGTAGGAATGGATTTCAACGTGCTAAATATGAGCGCAGTTGTGCACGTGATAAGGGGAGGTAAACCCATTGCTGTCGCGGAGGTCGCCAAGGCGAAAGATACTCCCGATATGATTGAGATTCTGAAGTACAGATACATGGGTGACGGACAGAGACATAGTGTTATCGTTTATCCTGACGCGAGTGGTAAGAACGCTAAATCACTCGATGCGTCTAAATCGGACATTAAACTTCTTCGTGAAGCTGGCTTTACTGTTAAGGCACGGAGTAAGAACCCGAATGTTAAAGATCGCGTTAATTCAATGCAGGCGATGTTTTTGAACGCCAGGGGTGAAATACGCTATACAGTGAATACTCGCAATTGTCCTCAGTACACATCGGCTTTAGAACATCAGGTCTATGATGACAACGGTGTTCCCGAAAAAGATCCTAAGACTAACGTCGACGATATGAATGACGCCGGCGGGTATTTTATCCATTACGAATTCCCGATTGTTCGTCGTGAATTCACTCTTGAAACGACGAATAACTTTTGAGGTGACTTATGTCAAAAGATGGAAAATCTCAAACACGAGCTCCAATCACTGTTGAAGCATTTGCTGACAACGCACCACCGATTGTTGCTCAAGCAAAACCGAAACTCGAAGTGCAGTATCACAAAGACTACACTACGAACATTTATACTTGGATTCGCACACGCGATTGCGTAGCTGGCGAAGCAAACGTTAAAAGTAAGAAGTCTGTGTATCTTCCGATGCCTTACGCCATGCAGGCTATGGATCCGGCAGCTCCTTCTGTCAGAGTGAATCCGAATAAGGACACTATGGGAAGCTGGATCAATCCTCAATGGGATCCTAACTACCACCAGAACTTAGCGTACTCAGCTTACTTAAGCCGAGCACAGTTTCCCGAATTGACACAATTTATTTTGCGTGGGTTGGTCGGCCTTGTGGGCGCTACCCAACCCACTATAAAGCTACCTACCGAAATGGAGTATCTGCTTGATAAGGCTACTCCTGGTGGTATGGGCTTACATGATTTGTACCTCTACACCCTCATCGAAGTTTTGATTACAGGTCGTTTGACTACTGTTATCGATATCGATGAAGAACTCGAACTTCCTGTGATGGTACCTTACGCCGCAGAATCTCTTATCAATTGGAAGACGGTCCGTTCAGCTAACTCCAATAAGAGTGATGCCAAACTCACAGTTTTCCAAGAGAAAGTTGATGCCGAAGACCAGAGTATCTACGAACAAGAGCAGAAGCTGCGTCAACGTGTCCAGATTTTAAGGGATGGCTTCTATCAAGTCGATGTATATGATGAAGGTGTACACCAATACACGATTATTCCTTCTTATAAGGGAGAAATGCTCGAATTCATTCCCGTAGTGTGCTGCGGATCAATCACCAACAGTTTTTCTGTTGATCCTTCGCCTTTGGCACCTATTGCTTCTGCTGCGGTTCAGATCTACATGAAAAATGCAGATTTGTCCAACTCTGAGTTTATTTCATGTAACCCCACTCTGGTAATGACTGGCGTTAATGACTCTCAAACTCCACAAGCTCTTGGTTCAACTGTTTGTATCAAGATCGGTGATCCTGAAGCGAAAGTCTATTATCCGATGACAGATACTTCTGCATTGGCACATGTTCTCAACCACATTGCTTCTATTTACGAACAAGCAATTTACCAAGGTGCTCAATTACTTGATTCATCTAAGAAAGCAGCTGAATCTGCTGAGACTACACGTCTTAAGCAAGCCGCTTCTGGTGCAACTCTCATTGCAGTAGTCGGTAATGTCGCTAAAGCGATGGAAAAACAATTGAAAATTGCTGCAACATGGATGGGAGTAGATGAAAGTAAAGTTCAGGTAGTTCCTGTAACTGATTTCATGTCACCGACTATGAGTGCTCAAGAACAAACAGCGCTTATTGCTTCTTGGGTTGCAGGTGCAATATCTCACATTACAGTACTTCGTGCATTCTACCGTGCTGGTATGCTTGAGAATGGTGAGAAGATCGAAGATGAACAAAAACGTGTTGAAGAAGAGCGCAAAGAGCGCGAAAAGCGTCTTCTCGACAATATGAAGAAAATGAAAGAACAGAGTGGTAACCCCGATGACCCAAAGAATGAAGGTACTAAACCAGGAAGTGCGTCTCCAGCTGTTAAAGACAAACAGCAAACAGATAAAGGAGATGATGCAACCTGAAATTGACCTGTATATTGCTCAATATTACATGTTGAGTGAAAAGTCTTTTGTCGAGCAGCAGAGGCTAGACCTCTATGCCAATTACATGGATGTAGTTGACAAAACCATCTTAACCGGATGGATTCATGGAGTTAGTGACGATGATATCTTCAGTCGTATCGATGATATCACTTGTAAAATGATAGAACCCTGCTTTGCAGGTATTGACCCAACCCAAATAGGAGCTACCCATGCCACCGATTGATTTGAACGATCCAGAAGTAAAGAAAGAAGTTGACGCCCTTATCGGCAAAGCTGTTTCAACTGCCGTAGGCGATCTCGAAGGTATCAAAGACAAAAACCGTCAGCTGTTGGACGAGAAGAAGTCTTTGTCTGAGAAGTTGAAAGCCTTTGATGGTCTGAACGTCGACGAAATCAGATCTTTGCGCAGCCGTCTTGAAAACGACGAGGAAGCAAAACTGATTGCTGCAGGCAAAATTGATGAAGTGCTTAATAAGCGCTTTGAAAAACTGCGGACTGACTACGATGGCAAGATTTCTTCATTGAGTGAAGCTCAGAAGAAACTTACCGAAGAGCGCGATCAGTACAAAACAAAGTACTCATCGAGCAAAATTGAAACAGCTCTGCGCGCAGCAGCTGAAAAGGCAAAAGTTATTCCTGAAGCCATTGACGACGTTATCCTCCGTGGTTCTGGAATGTTTTCATTGGATGACGATGGTGATATCGTTCGTCGCGGTGCCGATGGAAAACTGATCACTACTGAAGACGGCAAGAAGTACTCACCCGAAGTATTCATCGAAGAACTCAAGCCGAAAGCTCCACACTACTGGCGTGGTTCGAAGAGTGGCGGATTTGGTGGTGATGAAGGTGGCGACGGCGAATCTGATTCTTTGACCAAGAAGATGATGGCAGCCGCCGACTCTGGTAACATGAAAGAGTATCGCCGCTTGCGTGAGTTGAAAGCAAAACGCGACGCTGAAAAATCCTAAACATCAACCAACTGGAGATACTGACGTGAAATCATTCATCGTACACATCCTCACTGCTGTTATTGGCCTTCTGCTGCTCGGTATCGAGAAGTTGACAGGTGCAAGTAATCGAGTCCACTTCGCCTGCCCAACAGTTTTTGGTGGGGTGCATTACAACGGAGTGTCAATTCGACCAGGTGTAAAAATCAGTACAAGTCCCATGCCTTGTGTAGCAGGCAAAACCTTACTGAGTTTTGACAATGGAAATAAACATCCGAAGTTGTTCGTAGAGAATATCTCGAGTGTTGAAGAAGGGCATGGTATTCCTTTTATGTACCTGGACATCAAACCAGAATAAAAGTAGTACTTCCTCATGAAAAAAGGGTCCTTCGGGACCCTTTTTGGTTTATATAATATCTATATATTTATTATATAACAACCTTAAGCCTGGTGTGCCTGGTTAGCCCGGTTTAGCATAACCTGGTATATTTAATATATCTATATAAATATAAAACCTTGATTAGAACCAGGCAAACCAGGCATACGATACTAATAAAATAATTAAAAATTTTTGAGAGTAATTATTTACAACTTGCGAGGTTTAATATATAATTACCCTTGACTAATTGATTTTCAATTGTCACTATTTCTTCTGGGAAGGAATTCAATGTAGGTCGGGCCTCGTTGCGGCATTGAAAACGTTAGAGTTTTTAACATCAATCCTATGAGGCTCGACTTTTATGGCAAATGCCTGGAACCATCCTGATCTCATCGCTGCCGAAGCCCTGACTCACCTCGAAGATTCTCTGGTGATCGGTGCTCTTTGCGCACGCGATGTAAGCGGTCAATACACCGGTCAACAAATGCAAATCGGTGATACTTACCGTATCCGCACCAACCCCGACTATGTCGCCCAGGAATTCAGTGGCGCTGGTCCCGTTGATGTTCAAGCAATCCGCGATTCGACCCGTCCGTTCCAGATCGAAAAGATCTTTGACGTATCTGTCGAAGTGACGGTGAAGGAAAAAGCTTTGGATCTCGAAAGCTTCTCCGAACAGGTTGTGAAACCTGCCGCAGCTCGCCTGGCTGAAAAATGCGACATCTATCTCGGCACCAAGATTTTGGGTGCTGCTGGTCTGTACGCATCTGACAACCTCTTTACTACCCCGGGTGATGTTGCCCTGGCACGTAAAGCCGCTACGCTGCAACAGCTGGCTCCTGGCAACCGTTTCTGCCTCGTCGATCTGGACCTGGAAGCTCAACTCCTGGGTACCGATTTCTTCTACAATGCAAACATCCGCGGCGCGGACAATGCATTGGCTCTCCATGAAGGTTTCATGGCCAAAACACTCGGCATGAATTTCTTCTCTTCCATCAACTTCCCGACCACGGACTTCACCGCAGGTAATGGTGTTTCTACTGGCACTGACAACGGTGCTGGCGCAAACAACAAAATCGGTGACAGCACCCTGACTGTTGATGCGACAACTGGTACATTCAAAGTTGGCGATCGCATCGCTATCGAAGGTGTACGCCGTCCGCTGATCGTAGCGACCCAGGCTAACGCCGGTGCAACAAGCATCGCGTTGGTTGACCCCATCACCGAAATCATCCCGGACAACGCTGCTGTATCCGTGATTGGTTCCGGTCAGAACCTCACCTTCCATGGCGCCATCTTCGATGGTCGCACTATTGGTGTGGCGATGCCTCCGCTGAGCAAGCCCAGCGATAAGCCCTCTGCTGTTGTTGCTAACAACGGCTACAGTATCCGTATCGTACAAGGTTACGATATGGCTACCAAGAAAGAGATGCTGTCTCTGGATTTGATGATCGGTGGCGGTATCATCGATCCTCGCCGGATCACCATGCTGGGTGGTTACTAATACCACTGATTGATATTGAGGGTGTTAACAGCACCCTCAAATATCTGGGAATTGGGTCAGCCTCGTGGATGCAATTTACTGCGAGGCTCTTTTTCAACAAAATAGGTAAAACGTTATGGCAATTCTTTTCTGCCCGAAGACTGGTAAAGAAGTCAAGGTACACGATGATCATGTGACTCGCTTCACAGCACATGGCTTTACCAAAACCAAACCGGAAGCGAAAGCCTCCAATGGTAATAAACCTGCAGCTCCTGCTGGCAATAAGCCCGCAGCTCCTGCTGGTAACAAACCTGCAGCGGCGGCACCTGCCACGCCTGCAGCTTCTGAAACCAAAGTTGAAGGTGAATAAGCATGAATACCCCTGTTATGCAAGGCGCAGTCTATGCTGGCTCCGGTCAAAGTGTACAGGGGTCATTCAAAGTCAAAAGTTTTTCTCAATTAGCTGTAGCTGCTGCAGCTAACACTTCTGGTGCCATTGACAGCGACATAGTTTTGCTGGTGGCAACTGATTATTACCGCCTTGAAATTGATGGTACGGCCGATGCCTCATCAATGATCATGCCTCCTGGTATGATCCCCTTGTGCATCACCAAAGGAAGCACTCTGAGTGTTATCCGTCTTGGTGCTGATGATTCTGAGATTTCCATTATCATTCCGGAGTAACCGTATGCTTGCTACTGGGATAATTGACGCTTTAGCCGCAGCCGCAAATAACGATGATTACATTTTTCATCTCCATGTAGGCGATCCTGGCAAAGACGGCAATGAAAACGATGTACGTGCCAATGTTGGATACGCTCCTATTACCTCTACTATTGCTGCTGTTGCTGGAGTTGGTGGCACTGAAGTGAGCACTACTGAAGATATCGTATTCGGTCCAGCTGAAGAGGACCTTGGTATCGTCACTCATATCACTCTTGAGACCAAAGAACGTATACCTTTTACTGTCGCCGAATTAGCTAATCCAGTGAATTTCGCTAAAGGAGTGACAATACGTATTCCTTCTGGTACACTTATATTAACTTTGGTGGGGTGGTAATATGCTTACGAAAGACTCAGCATTATACGTTGCCCTAATCACTGGTGGAAGCAAATCTGTTTCACTTCATACAGCTGATCCTACCCGCGATGGCGATCAGAACGAATTGGTAGGTGGCAATTACCAAGCAGCTTCTTGCTCATTTAGCGGCTCTTTTGTAGAATCACCTGACCGAGTGGAATTTGAAAATATCTCTCCACTTGTCTTTAACCTTGCAGATGACGATCTCGGAGATGTAACTCATCTCGTTATTAAAACAGGACCTACGACGATTTATGTTATGGAACTCGATACTCCCATTGCTTGGGTAACCGATTCTCAAGTCATGTTTGATACTGGTTGCATCAAACTTCAACTTTTAGTTCAGTGAGGTAACATATGTTTTCAGTTTTTACGGCAGAATATCTTTCAACAGCCCTCTTTTCAGGAAGCCAATATATTGGACTTCACACTGAAGACCCGACTTCTGATGGTTCAGTTGGTGAACTGACTGGTGGCGGATACGCGCGTCAAGCAATTTCATGGGGAGCTGGTACTGACGAAGGCGACCACTACAAAACGGCCACAGATACCGATATAGAATTTCCAACTGGTTCTGCAGATCTTGGACTTGTAACTCATATGTCTGTATGGAACGCTGATACCGCTGGTGACTGCCTTATAGTGGCCGCTTTGGAAATTCCACGTAACTGGGTAGATGGCGGTATTATGATCATTCCTGCAGGTGAACTCTTCGCAAGAGTGAGGTACTAATATGTTTGGATCTGGCGGAGCCACCAAAGTTGGTTATGACGTCCATACGTCTTTGAATGGAGTCGAGGCCTTCGATTTTACTTTCGAATTAGTCTGCTCCATAAATTCAGAAGCGTCAGTTGACGCATTCGTGAATCAGGATATGATAGCTGAACCAGTTTTGTGTAAAGCGAGCTATCTACCATGATATCAACATTCGCTGATGTTTTCATCTACGTGAATTTGATGGTAGCGTTATTTTTATTTGGAACCATCGGCGAAGTTGTAAGTGTTGATCAGAAATTAGGTCGTAAAAAGGTTATTTTGGTTTATATACAGATTCTTTCAGTTTTTTATGTGGCAGCAAACGTTTTATGCCTTCTGTATAGACCAGCGATAATCTTTCTATCTGATTTACGCCCTATATATGATTGTGTTATGCTAATGTTGTTCAGTATTACCGTTAGACATTTATTAGGAAAGTGACATATGAATGAAGAGACCACCTTTCTTACCAAAGTAATTGAAATCTTTCAATTTGGTATTCTTGCTATGTTTGGTGGTATGATCCGTTACCTCCGAGAACATGCTGCAGGAGAGAAAGAGTTCCACTTGTTTAAGTTTCTTATTCATCTTGGTATCGCATTCTTTGTTGGATGCCTTATAGGAGAATTTATTGAAGGTTCAGAGCGTTTTAAAGATGGTTATCTGATGGCAGCAGGGTATTGCGCAAACGAGATTTTGAATCAATTGGATTCTCGTTTGTCCAATATCTCTGAATGGTTTAAAGGACTTGGTAAAAAATGAGCGCAGTTACTCCTTATTTAGATGCAACGGCTGCCGGAACTATTCTAGGCACCGTTGAACCATGGAATTCAGCTGCAAGTGAAGCCAGAGATGCCGCACTTGTGCAAGCTCGTATTTACTTCGACGCGAATTACAAATGTCCAGATCATGATCCTGATGATCCCTCTGACGTCGTAAAAGAAGCTAACGCAATACTGGCCAATTATCATCTTAGCCAAAGCCTTTTTACGAGACAGACTAACAGAGGTCCTCTTGAGGAAATTGAAGTTAAAGCTCAAGGTGTATCATCTCGTAAACGCTATAATGCCCGTGGACAATCTTCATGGGTAGACCCTTTCCCTGATGTAACCGCCTTAGTGTATCAAGATGGATGCACTATCTCAGTTAATCAAGGTCTCATAACTGTTCCGGTAGTGAGGGCCTAATGGGTTTACGTGAGGAGATACAAACTGAAATTGGACTGGCATTCGACGAAGATCTCGCCGATGCAGCAGTCAATATCACTTTGACTCAAAACTCACGTGATGGTTACGACACTTCGTCAGGTAAAACTACTCCAGTAACTACGAACGACTACGACTCCAGAGCCGTATTTGGTGAATATTCAGATTTAGAGATTTTCAATTCATCTATCGAACCAACAGACTCTAAAGTTCTTATACTCGCTAACGAACTCGAAGTTGCGCCGCGTATAGGTGATCTTATCACTCGCGAAACAGACAGCCGAGTTTTCCGTATTATCGCCGTTGCTCAAGATCCTGCAGGTGTTGCTCACGTCTGCCAAGCAAGGAGCACTAAGCGATGATTAGCATCAATATTCCTGTTGAAGGCGTTATAAGTGAAATCGATATTTTTGAAAAGAAAATTCGTCGTGAACTTGTACGAACTCTGTTCACAGAACTTGTCGACGCTACTCCTATTGACACTGGACGCGCAAGAGCGTCTTGGGTTGTGGATAATCATGGTACAAAGAAGCCAAAACGTAAAGGAACTTATGGATATCCCAGCATGCCTCCAGTTCCTCAAAAGGATCCTGTGTACATTTACAACACAGCTCCTTACATTGTGCATTTGAATAACGGCCACTCTCAGCAAGCATCACCAATGTTTATTGAGAGAGCTATTGATAACGCTTTACGGAGGATCAATGCTCTTTGATGATATCCGTAAAACTTTGGAAGAGTATTTCGAAGATAATTGGGTCGACAATCTGTCTCAACCACTTACTCCGATTGCTTGGCAAAATAGCCCATTTGAAAATGAAGCTGAACAGTGGGTTAGATTTGGTATTCAGTTCGCGAGTTCTGCGAATGCTTCTTTGGGAGGAGCACGAGTCATTACTCCGGGTTTTATTTCAGTACAGATATTCGTTAAAGCGGATGCTGGTGCTGGAGATGCTTTGGTTTTAGCTGATAAGGTTGCAGAAATCTTTCAAAATAAAACTCTTAGTGGTATTTTCACTTATGCAACGTCTGTTGAAACGGTTGGTGAGGCCATTCGTAAAATCAACAAGATTGAGTATGGTGAATATCAAATTGTATCGAAAACCCGATTTGAAGCAACCTAACGGAGGACACTATGTCACTTACTTCAAGCAACTATACGAGTATCTCGTATGTGGAGGAGTCCACCCCTGGTGTCACTCCAGCAAGCCCGACATTTCAGATTCTGCCGACTACTGGTGGTGCTCCCGCTGGTAACGTAACCACTACGGTATCTGAAGTTATCCGCCGAGATCGTCAGATCGACGACCTTGTCGTTACTGACGCCGAAGTTGGTGGTGAAATCAACTACGAATTGTCCTACGGACCTTTCAAACCGTTGATGATCGCCTTGATGCAGAACACTCCTGTTGATATGGACCTTTCCGGTACTGATATCAGCGTCGCGAGTTCTTCAACTTACGCCTCAACTACTACAAACTTCGTAACTGAAGGCATCGTAGTTGGTATGAACGTACGTGTTCTTGGATTCACCACTGCTGCTAACAACGGCATCAAGAAAGTTACCGCTGTTGCTGCTAACTTGCTCACTGTTGCTGGCACTTCGCTTGCCATCGAAGCTGCAGGTGATGCTGTTACCATGGATTCTTATATGGTGCGCAACGGTGCCGGTACGCCGAAGAGCTACACCTTCCTGAAGTTTATCGAAGGTATCGACGATCCCGCATACTTCTACTATGCAGGTTGCCAGATCTCCAAAATGTCTTTCAATTTCGAGACTGGTTCAATCCTGAATGGTTCTTTCGAAGTTATCGGTCGTGAAGAAGAGGCCACAATCACAGCGAAAGCTGGTCAAACGCTGACGGATGTTGCTTCATACGCTCTGCTCAACGCAGTGTCATCAATCACATCGATTGACCTCGAAGGTCTGCCCGCAGATACAGAGTTCTCTACTCTGAACCTGACTATCGACAACAACATCAACCGTGCCAAAGCTATCGGCACACTTGGTGCTGTTGACATGGCATCTTTCACTCTCAACGTCACTGCTGAGATTACCATGTACTTCAACGATCTGACCACCTACCAGTTTTACCTGGCAGCAGATCCGTTTTACCTGGCTTTCACTCTTACTGATGGTGATGGTAACATTCTCATTGTTACTCTTCCCAAATGTAAGTTTGAGAAACTCGATTCTCCGATCGAGGGTAAGGACAACTTCCTGATGTTGAATGGAAGTCTGCGCGCACTGCGTGATGCGACGACGAACTGCACAGTTCAATTCGAGTTCTACGACGCACCGTAATCTTCAACCAACCATTGATAGGTACTTGACCCATGAGCAATATTGATCTCACAAATATAAAAATCACTCCTGTTGATTCCACTGCAGCCAACGATGGTGCATGGACGAATTACCGAGGTGTCGATTTGCGGATTGCCCGCGCCAATAACGATAATTTCAAGAAGACTTTCATGCGACTGGCACGCCCGTATCGCAAAGACATCGCACAGGATAACCTCGACGAGAAAATCTCTGAGAGTATTATGTGTGAAGCCATTGCCGATGCCGTGCTGGTCGATTGGAAGAACTTCTCTATCAATGGTACTGAAGTTCCTTACTCCAGAGCCAATGCTATCGCCCTCTTGAAAAACGACGCGGACTGCCGCAAGTTTGTACAAGATTTCTCGGCTGATTTGAGCAATTACATCAGTCGTGATAAAGAGGAAGTCGTCGCAAAGTCGTAAAAGCCATAATCTGGTTCGAGGAGTATGGCGATAAAATTACGTTCTTTGAGACGCTAAGAGAAAAAGGGAAGCCGAGTCCTTTGGATGAGGCTCCCTCTTTCGACTTAGAAGATCAGTGGTTTATAAGTGCTTATCGGAGATTGAATGAAAGTAAGCCTCCAAAATTGGTTCCAGGATTTACTCCCATACCTATTTCGGAGTTTGCTGCTTATTATTCTCTGTTTGGCGCTCCTTACGAAATTGATATCACGCTCGAGATTCTACAGAAAATTGACCGTGAATTGTTTGATTATTCGAACAAAGTTCAAGAAGCTCGTAACAAGAGTGAAGAAAAAGGTAAAAAAGATACACCAAAACCTGCAAAAGCTAAACGCTTCGGACCTGCAGGTTAATTTTTTATTTTTATCTTTATTTATATTAAACCACATCCCTGGTGTGCCTGGTAAGCCCGGTTTGATAAAACCTGGTATATTTAATATATCTATATATTATATAAACCGTGTAAAACCAGGATTAAACCAGGCACATGATTCATTTGAGGTAGCGTATGCCTAATGTACCTATTTCGATAAGCATAACTGATCGTGGTGCGCAGGCCTACATTGAAAAATTAGGTTCTACTCTCCGTGGATTAGGAACTTCAGCCGCTGCTGGTACAGCGTCAATGAAGTCCCAATTCATGGCGACATTTAATCAACTGAATTCTCAAGCAAATGCTTTTAAAGCTGCCTCTGCTCAAGCATTTGGTAATGCCGCGACTGCAGCTGCTTCATCGGCGTCTTCTATTTCCAGATCTTATCAAACAGCATTTGCTTCTATAAAGAACTATGCTACTCAAACTTTCCAGGCTATGAATTCACAAGCCAACAATACTGGAAAGCAGATTCAAAATTCTTTTAACTCATTCAACACAGGAATGCAGGGTAATAGCAAGTCTGTGAATCAGTTTCTCACAGCTCTTGCAGGTGGTGCTGCTATTACTGTACTAGCCAACGGACTTAAAGGTCTTGCAGCTGGTGCATATGAAATGAGTAACGCATTCTTTACCGCTAAGAACGCATTGACGGCTGTAACCGGAAGTTCTGCAGAAGCCGAAAGAGCTATGGGATTCGTACAACACGAAGCCATGCGTTTAGGCCAAGACGTCACCGTACTAGCAACTTCTTACGCAAAACTTACTGCAGCAGGTAAGAGCTCAGGATTATCTCTGAGTCAAATGAACGATGTATTCTCATCACTTGCAGAGACTGGTACAGTTTTGGGATTTTCGGCACAGCAATCTGAAGGTGCTTTTAGATCATTAGTACAGATGCTTTCTAAAGGCAAGGTACAAGCTGAAGAACTTCGCGGTCAATTAGGTGAACATTTACCTGGCGCATTCGAAATCGCAGCTAAAGCTATGAAAGTTAGTACAGCTGAACTAGATAACATGTTGAAGAAAGGGCAGATTACCGCTCATGAACTATTAACTAACTTACCTTCTGCTTTAAGAGAAGCTTACGGCCGCGGATTACCAGAAGCATTACAACGTTCGAGCGTTGCTTTTGGACGCGTTAAAAACGAAATGATGTTGTTTGGTCGCGATGTTGGCCAATCAATGGAACCTTTATTCAAATCTATCGCAAACCTCGGTGGAGCTTTAATTGGTGCAGTGAATACTGATTCATTTAAAGGAATGCTCGCTGATATGAGCGAAACTCTCAAAGGTTGGATCGATAAAGCCGCCGAAGCTGTTAAGAGTCTCCGCTACGGCTTTGCATTAGTTTACGGCGCCATACATAAAGGCTGGATAGATTTCACATCTAATTTCCAAATAGCGTTTATTGCTTCTGTGGCTACCGTGCAGAACGTATTAACAAAAATTGGTGCAGCCTTCGACATTATGGTATCAGCTCTGAAAGCTGTTTGGAATGGAGCGATCAACTACTTAAAAGAAGGTTGGGCAAGTCTCCTCAATATGCTTTCACGCACTGCGAGTTTTGTCGGTCTTGACACGATGTCAGAAAAACTCAAAGTTGCCGCAGACGAAATCACCACAGGTATCGTACCTGCTTATGATGAATTGCAGAAGAAAGTAGCTGAAGTTAATGCTAATGCTCAGTTAACTATTGACGCAAGAGACCAAGCTGTTATTCAAGGTATCCAAGAAATTAACCGTAATAAGGATATTCAGAAGCAAGCTATTGACGCAACTGTCGAGTCTTTCAGAGTTGAACGCGACGCGCTTGACGCCGCCAGTTCTGCTACAGACGTCTATACCGCGGCTACTAACAACGCCTCAACTGCAGTTTCAGATTTAGCTGATAATGAGAAAGAACTGAAAAAGATCCAAGAGGAACGTAATCGCGCATTTGTTACTTTGCAACAACAAGGTCTTCAAGTTTTTAATCAGACGCGTACAGCTCAAGAGAAATACATTCAAGAGCTCGATGATCTCGATGCAATGCTCAATGCAGGTGTTATCTCTCAAGATACGTATAACCGTGCAGCTGCTCAAGCACGCGCTGAGATGGAAAAACTCCTTAAAGAGTCTGGCGAAATGGCTCTTACATTTGGAGATTATTTCAAAGCTGGTTTTGAAGGTATTAACGATTCTCTATCTGACGTCTTCTTCGATCCTACTTCTGACAACATTAAGAAGATGGGAGATGATTTCATTAACACTATTCGTCGAATGGCCGCAGAGACTCTTGCGAGTAAAACTCTCGATGCGCTTAAAGGCGTATTTGGTCTTCAGACATTCGATCCAAATAAACAAGTTGGTCCAGTAAACACTTCACCACAGTCTGGAGCTCCTAACGCCATTGGTGCTGGTACGACTGTTCAGCAAAGTTTATTGGATGGTGCATTACTCAGCGACCTTTTCAAGAAAGGTGCTACAGAAGCTAAACCAATTCTTTCTCAAGGTATTATCGATGGTGGTACTTCAACTGGTACTGTAATTTCTGAGGCGATGACTCAAAGCAACATGGGCATCTTTGATACCTTTATGAATGCTGGTTCAAGTTTATGGACTTCTATCACCGGCGCATTCAGCGAAGGCGGTGGTGGATTATCTCAAGTTTTCTCAGAAGGCTTCAGTGGACTTGGCGATATATTGAGTTCTCTGATGTCTTCTATTGGCTCTGCAGTTAGCGGAAGTTCAGGCGGTGGCGGAGGTGGCGGATCTGGTTGGGGAGCTGTAATTGGTGCAGTTGTATCTGCATTTGCTCAACATGGTAAAGTATTTGAAGCTGGTAAAGTAAAAGCTTTCGCAACTGGCGGCATTGTGTCTGGTCCTACTAACTTCCCGATGGCTGGCGGTAAAATGGGACTTATGGGCGAAGCTGGCCCTGAAGCAATTATGCCACTGCAACGTGATAGCAAAGGTAATCTCGGTATTACTGGCCAATCTCAAGCTCCACAGATTTCAATTTACAATATTCTTGATAAGAGTGTGATTTTAGATGCGATGGCTTCTCCTGAAGGTGGAAAAGTTATTGTTAACCAAATCAGTAAAAACCAAGGTGCCATTAAAGGTTTGAAGTGAGGAATTTATGACCATACCATATGAAACAGGTACAGCCACAAATCATCGTGATTTGATGGCCAAATTGGAAACATTTCTCACTACCAATGCCGATTTGGTTGCTGCAAGTCAAGAGTGGACCATTCTCGATTCAGATACTGATAACACAGTTTTTAAAGGCACCGGTCTGGCTGGTACAGATGAAATCTATTGGGGACAGTATTACTACGAACATGTAGCTAATGACATATACAATTGGCGCCTTTATGGCATGACAGGTTGGAACAACTTATATCCATTCACTCCAGCCAGTCAGCCGAACTCTAAAGATACCGCTGCCATGGCTTTGTGGAACACTACGATTACATATTGGTTTGTAGCCAATGGACGCCGAGTAATTGTAGTTTGCAAAGTTGGCACGCGCTATACAGGTTTTTATGTAGGTCTCTACATTCCTTATGTAAGACCTTCTGTATTCCCATACCCGTATGCTTTACTAGGTAGTAACATCTCTAATTTACGCTATTCTGATAACAGTGAGTCAAACTGTTTTGGTTTTATGCCTCAAGCTGGTACTGTTACAGGTTGGTATCTAGATAATAACATGAGTTGGAACGGCATTATAGGTAATGCTGATACACATACATTCGTACCATGGAGAAATATGTTAGCAAATTCTAACGAGCCATATTATGGTCTGGATTCTGCTACTTATCCTCTATTTCCGATGGTTTTAGTCTCGAGCAGTATAAACGCCGTGTTCGGTGAATTAGATGGAATTTACAACGTACCAGGTATTGGGCAATCTGCCGAATCTATTATTACAGTAGGTACTAAAGAATTTATTGTATTTCCAAACATATTCAGAACTGCTATACGTGAGTGGTTCGCAGTTCAAATCGCGGAGTGATTTATGGCATATGAAACAGGTACAGCATCAGGCATAAACAACTTATTAAGTAAGTTGGCCACCTTTATAGGCGCCAATATGACTGGGTGGACGATCGATAAGAACTCCGCCGCTACAGTTATGTCTACAAGCGGGTACTGGTTAACCGTACATAAGAATTCAGTTTATCACACAATGCTTGGATATCATCCATCTGGCAACCATTACGTTTATACGTATTTGCATACAGGATTTAATGGCGCTGGTACTCCGCAACAGCAGTCTGGTCGTCCTCTAAATGCTGGTTTAGATGTTTATGGTTATGCAGGTAATATAACTGGAGATGCTGTTAACACGTATCACTTCTTTAGTGATGGTGATCAATGTTGTCATGTCGCCATCGAGATATCTCCTAATTTATATTCTTTCTTTGGCTTCGGCCAATATATCGACCAAACAGTATCTGGTAATACTGTTAAGGACTTTATATACTCAACATTTTGGAGCGCGTATAGTTCATATTACGACGATCCATGGTCTCTCCATAACAGTAAAATTGGTCAAGGTTGCCGAGAGCACGATTCGCAACATGCCGGTACTATGGTTGCATATAATGATGGTGTATCAACAAAATTTGTGATTCCTACAAATAGTTTTTCTGGGACAACTACTAACTCTATTCAAGGGTACATTAACTTATATGATAAATGGATGCAGAAATACCAAATATATGGAGCTGGAAATTTTACTAACCATAGCGTTTTACAACCTATTCCAGTTATGGGATGTCCATCTCCTAATACAGCAAACCCTCGTTTAGTTTGTTACATTCCTAATGTAGCGTTATGCAGACTTGAAACTTACGAAATAGCTCAAGAAATCACCATTGGTTCTGATACTTGGGTAGTGTTTCCGTGGAGAACTAAAGCCGCAAGTACCAAGTCTACAATGAATGGTTATGCATTTAAGAAGATAGTGTAATATGGCCGGATTTGTCGGATTATCAGGATTTTATCCTACAGATGATACAAACCCTAACGTATCGTCTAATATACCGACACATGACTTTACTGAGTTTTATGGAACAGAAACTTTAGAAGCCTCGGTTGCTATTGGTGGCGGATCTCTCGCAGATTCATTACCTATCGATATCAACTCATTAGCTTTTGATGGCCTCGTCGCATTATCATTTAAGAATATTTTTTATTATAACATCACTGTTACACCAAGTCTAATAGATTTGGGTAACATTGTATCTAACATTGTTTTACCCGTTCAGATTTTCAACGCTTATTTCATAGATAAAACTCTCGTCGATGCTTCTATAATTGGCGATGATGGTATGTCTTTAGACATTACTCTTCCATACGCCTTTAGTCCTTTAGAAGAAACTAGTTTTGACTTGTTAGTAAGTACTGATGGACCAGCTACTATTAATGCAGCGTTAAACTTAGATTTCGGTGATGAACAGATCGTCGTTCCAATAACTGGGCTTCGTGTTGTTCCCTATTTATATCAACCGATAGAACAGATAAAGGAAACTCTAACTTGGCAAACAGCTATTCTTACATCTTATAATGGTGAAGAACAGCGTATCCGTATACGCCCATTAGGTCCACAACAAAAGATCTCTATGACGTATCATGTACGCGATGAAAATATCGTAAAATCTAACTTACTGATTTCTGCTTGGTATCCTCAGATTTGGGGTATTCCTATTTGGTTTGAAGGTGGATGGTTAAAAGGTGAAACTATCTCTGGTTCAACAATTTCTTTGGACACTACGAAATCGGATTTCAGAGTTGGCGGATTAGTTATCGTAATGGAAGACAATACTAAATACGAAGTAATTGAAATAGATTCTATGGATGAATCTAACCTTTATCTCACATATCCGTTGGCTGACACATATGATAGCCCATACGTATTACCAATGCGTACTGGGATTATGGAACAAGGAACAGGTCGCGACATATACCCTAACTCTTCAAGTTTGAACCGAGTTAACGCAACATTCATTGTACAAGACAACATTGATATTGATTCAACTGGACTTATTTATCCTACTTATAGGACTCTTCCAGTTTTGACTCAAGATCAGTTGCGTAAAGACACTATTAGCGAAGGATTCATTAACGATTTTGAGATAAATGCCACTAGTACTGGTATCATATCGACAATTCCAAAATGGAACAAAACCAAAATTACTCGCTCATTTAGCGTGCGTTTCTTATCTAGTGAATTCTGGGATTTTAGAAAGTTCCTACATTATTGCAAAGGTTCGTTGTATCCGTTCTTTTTGCCAACTTTTGAGAACGACATTACGATTACTCAAACATTCGCTAATAACGCAGTGTTAATCGTCGTTGAAAACAAAGATTTCGATAAATACTGGACTTCATCCGTATATCGTTATATTCGTATAGAATTAAATAACGGCGCGATTCGCTATAGTAAGATAACTAACGTTGGTCCAAATGCTAATCCTTTATATGAAGAACTATCTTTAGGAGACGCTTTAGATTTTGGTTATTCAGTGAATCCATCAGATGTCAAACTCGTATCATTGATGTGCGTAGCGCGATTGGCCTCAGACGATGTATCTGTTACCCACTTTTCGCATGGTATAAGCGAATTAACTCTTTCTGTGGTTGGTATAGACTATGACGGTTAGTGTAATTGAAGGCTCAGCGTATGGTGGATCGCCACTTGAATTCTTCAAGTTTCGATACGGCACCACATATCATTTTCAAGTCGCATCCACTCAAGATGAAGTTGGTCCACTTTTGCAAGTTTATACTCATAAGCAGATTTCTCGTGAGATGAATACTAGTTCAAGTGAACTCAATAAGAATCCGCTTGAACTTATCGTTGATCAATCTAACGAAGTAACTCGCTATTTCAGAACAGGTCAACCAGACGAGATTATATTCCTGTCAATGTATTTGAAACACCAAACTGACGTCGATGAAGAATATATTCTTGCATGGCAAGGTCGAGTAAGTAACTGCAAATTCGAAGGTGATCTTGCGAGATTAGTTTGCGAACCAGTATCAGCAAGCGCTAAACGTTTGGGATTACGGGCTAAATATCAGAAATTATGTAGACACGCTCTTTATGACGATCGTTGCCAAGCAACTCCGCTTCAAGAGAACGTTACTGTTACTCTCGTAAGTCCAGGTTCTATAACTGTTTCAGGTATTTCTCAAGCGGATAATTTTTACCGTGGCGGATATCTTCAATTATCAAACGGCCAAATGAGAATGGTTACATCTCAATTAGGCGGATTGTTAGAGTTATCACATGCTTTCAATAGCATAAGTGCAGGATTAACTGGAACGATTATCGCCGGTTGTGACCATTCGAGAGCTTCATGCCGCGATAAGTTTAACAATTTCCTTAATTTTGGTGGATTCCCTTATATCCCCACCAAAAATCCTTTTACTGATGGTCCAATTAACCAATAGGTGATTTATGGTATGGGTTTCAATCGTAGTGAGTTTGGTTATCTCATTGATTTCATATGTGATGATGCCTAAACAGGAAGATTTGGGAGCCGGTCCAAAGGCTCTTAAAGATTTCAAAGTACCTACCGCTACTGAAGATCGAGTAATACCTATTCTGTTCGGTAAGAAGACTATTGAAAGTCCTAACGTTGTGTGGTATGGCCACTTAAAATCTATCGCGATAAGAGAGTAATGACTAAACGAGTTTATATTGCAGATATGAATTCCTACGGATACTGTACAAGAGGTATCCGTTTATGGTTTCAGCGTCATAAACTTAGTTTCGAGCGATTTGAAAAGCGTGGGATTTTGCTAAGTGAACTTGAGAAATATAACGCTTGCGGATTTTGTAAATCATTTACTAATTGGGTGAAAGAAAATGGGTAGTAAAAGCACAAAACAAACCATTGCACACGCATATTATCTCGGCATGCATCATGTTATTGCTCATGATAGCGTTACAGCTTTACGTAAAATCTTTGTTGGCGAAACAGAAGTATGGTCTGGAAACGTCACTGCTAATACTACTGTGAATATTGACAAGTGGAATTGCTTTGGTGGATTTCATAGTGAAGGTGGAGTCGCAGGAAATGTTGATGTATGTTTTGGACGCAGCACTCAAACTCAAAATAACTACTTAGTAGCGCGTACAGGTGAAGATACTCCTGCGTATAGAGGCGTATTCGCGACAGTATTGAAACAACCTTATATTGGCACAAGTCCTTATATCAAATATTGGGCTTATCAATGCGAAGCATATCACAACAATTGGTACCCAGCTAAAGTGGCAATTGGGACTGATCACAATCCAGCACATATCATAATGGAAGTCTTGACTAATAAAGAATTTGGTCTTGGATATTCTCAAAGCGATATCGATCTTACAGCTTTTACTGCAGCAGCAGATACTCTGTATACTGAAGGTTTTGGTCTTTCTTTTATATGGAACGCTGAACAAGACGTTAATGAATTTCTGCAAGAAATAATTCGCCACATTAGCGGAGCTATTTACATTAGTCCATATACAGGTTTATGGACTCTTAAATTGATACGTGACGATTATGACGTGAACGATCTAATGACATTCGATGAAAGTAACATCATCGAAGTTATAAGTTACGATCGTCCCGCTATTGGCGAAACTGTGAATGAAGTAATTCTTGCATACACAGATCTCGACAATAACGACATGAAAAATGTCAAAGTGCACGATTCGGCTTTACTTGCCAAACAAGGATATTCTGTAACATCGACCGTCGAATTTCCAGCTATTACAAGCCGGACCTTAGCTAACACTATTGCTCAACGCCAATTAACGCAGTTATCAGCGCCTCTGTGCCGCGTAGAATTACGTGTAAATAGAGATGCTTACAGTTTAGGAATAGGCGATGTCTTCCTATGGAGTTGGGAACGCTTTGGCGTAGTTGAAATGGTATTGCGAGTTCTGGAAATTTCTTACGGTAGCGCAGACGACAAGTCGATTGTGCTAACATGCGTACAAGACGTCTTCAGTATCGCTAACACCGTTTATGCTCCACCTCCTTTAACTGAGTGGACTACTCCTGTTAACGAACCAACAGACGTATCAGTTTATAAACTTGAAGAATTTCCTTATCTGTATCTTGTATATGAGTATGGCGCTGGTGCGGATGTTACTGATGCAGGTGCAGCTCAAATAGGTACGTATGTTAGAAAAGGTACTGATGATTCTTTATACTACAAGATCATGTCAAAATTGAATACTGTATCTGGTTACGATAGTAACGGTACTGCATATTATAATCCTACCTGCCAACTTGCCGCTGATATTACAGAGACAACTACAGCGATTACCTTCACAAATCAAGACACAATGGATTTTGTGGCTGTTGGCCAGTTCTTTATTATCGAAGACGAATGGTGCCAAATATCTGCAATCGATATTGATGCTGGTACTGCTACTATTGTTCGTGGTTGTTTAGATACTCGTCCACGTGCTCACTTGCGTGATGTGTATATGTTCGTAACCGACTATGGCACCGCTGATGGCGAATCATTCTTAAGATCGAGTCCAGAAACAGTTAACTTCAAATTCTTGCCTGCTACGGGCATTGGTATTCTGGATATTGCAGATGCCACTGCCCACAATTACACAACTAATTCTCGTGTTAAGAGACCTTACACTGTTGGCAGAGTTACAATAGAAAACTCCTATTATCCGACATCAGTAATTCTATTCGATGCTGGCATAACTGTTAGATGGCAAGCTCGTGGAAGAGTTTCTCAAGCAGATTCTATTATTGCAGATTCTGCAAACAGCTCGTATACTATTGAAGCTGGAACAACTCTCAACATTTATTTCTATAATGCTGACACTAACGCCTTGATCAAAACTGTCACAGGTGTAGCTGCTGGAGCAGGTTCATACACGTGGACTAAATACGATTATCTGAATGATATTAATGGAATCATTACTCGCCATATACGTGTCGAGATCGAAGCTACACTTGCAGGATTAACTTCATGGCAGCGTAACGTAGTTACATTCACTGTGAGATTCCCATCGTTAGAAGATGCGTACAGTTTGGAAGTTGAAAATAGAACTCCATCTGCGTATTATCCGATGGTCGGTTATGGACTTGTCACTATGCTAGACATGTCTCATAACAATAATGACGGCGTATTCTACGGGACTCCTATTTACGATCATGCAATTCTCGTTCCTGGATTAAATGATCCTGGTATTAAGTTCTCTGGTAATGATGGTGCGCATGTATTAAACCGAGTTGTTGACACTGCATCAAGTTTTTCAGTGGCGTTTTGGTTAAAACTCGATGCCGTCAATACTGGAACAGAACAAGTTCTGGTCGCTCAACATGATCGCGTAAATGGTGAATATGCATTCAGAATGTATGAGTCAGGTGGATATTTGTACGTGGATAAATCTGCACCTGCAGGTTTAATGGGAATTACTTGGCCTGCTCTGAGCTCAAGTACTTTGTACTTTATCACTTATACTGAATCAGCTGCTAATGGTGGCCGCTTATATGTGAACGGTACTCTTATCGATAGTGATACTCGCAAAGTTTACACTGGGGATACTCCTACTAGATTGTCTATCGGTTATGATAGTACCAATAACTCTAAGTACATTACAGGTCAAATTGGCGGTGTTGTTATTGATAATGCTGAATGGACAGGAGCTAACATTACGGCTTTGTATAACGCTGGTGTTACTGCTCCGAACCAGTTGGATACTGAGATACTTACATATACTCCGGTAATGATGTTCAAACTCGATGAAACGTCTGGCACAGTAGCTGATGATGCTTCTGCAAGTGCTTATGATGGTGAATATATTTCATCTGTTGAATTGGCCCAAGAAGGTCCAAGTCCTTATGTAGCTAATCAGAAATCTGTTCGTATTAACGCAAATACTGAATACGTTAGAGTAATCAACAATGCGGCTGGTGGTCACCCACTAACTGCAATTGGTGATGCAACTTCGGAATATACAATTGGATTCTGGTTTAAGACCACCGACAGTTCAGTGGCTGTTGCATGGCATCCAGGTACCCCAATTGTAGAACTGAGACAATCTACAGCCACTAACACCAAAGTTCCATTTAGTGTAGGATTACAATCAGGAAAACTATGCCTTGGTAAATCTGCGAATTATACTACGTCAGACGAAGTATCTGATGGCGTACAACTCGTAAATGATGGATACTGGCATTTCGGTATTGCTCGTATAAGCGAAGTCGATGACTATGTCGAGTTTTTCATAGATGGCGCAGTTTATCAGAAATACACATACACTGTAGCAATTGGCGATTTATCTGTTGGTGCTGCAGCTGCGAGAATGTTTATCGGTGGACAACCAACTGATGCAGGTACTTCCGGAAATAACATCAATGGAAATATCGGCGAAATCTTCATTATTGATTCACTATTGACTGATGCTGAAATTCAGGATTTCTTTACGTGGGCTAAGATTGGTCCTACATTTGAATATAACTTCCTACCAGCAATGTCAAGTGGAAGTGTGACATTCAATCCTGCTAAAACGACAGTTACTAGTTCTGGAGGACTTACACATAAAAGAGCTATTTGTTATATACCTTTAGTTAAACATGGAAGATATGTTTTTGAAACGACTTTCCAAGGTAACGCTGTACAGGCATATTCTGGTATATCTTGGTATAAAGAAGCGGACGCTAATGCTCAATACGTAGGAGAACGCGATGAGGATTACATTTTTAGATTTGATGGACATTTTGTCAATGCCGCAGCAGCGATTAGTTATGCTACTCAAGTAGGTGCTGGTTCTCCAGGCGATATCTATCAGTTAATATACGATTTCGCTGACGGCACTGATTACGGAAAAATGTTTTGTCGTAAAAATAACAAGGTTCCCATTCTCTTGTCCGCTACTATTCCCATTGAGAATACCCCATACTATGTTGTTGGATCAGTTTACGATAATGAAGAAGTAACTGTAAACTTTGGTGGATCTGCTTTTGTGAATGACATTCCACACAGATTCAGTTCTATAGATGGAGGAACTCGTAGCGATTATTACCACAATCCGAACAAAGTAACTGTGGCTAATAACAAACCTTCAACTCTTGATTTGTACCTTAATGATACTGTCATAGTGCCTAATACAGCAGCGGGTAACAAATCTGCTTATAGCAATACTGGTAAATCTTCTGGTAGATACGCATTTGAATTTAGGTCTTCTGTTTCTAGTTCTGGCGTTCATGTCGGTATTTCTCAGAACAGAACTACAGGTAACTACGTAGGACAAGGAACTAACGATTATAGCGTAAGACTCGATGGATATGTGTTCAATGCCGCTGGGTCTATAGCCAATATTTCTGCAGTTCCCGCTAATGAATGGATAATGGTTTGCGTAGACTTTGGTGTTAATGAAGTTTCGTTTATTAGTCCGACTCTCGGAAAACTTGATTTTACAATACCAGCAGGAACGTATTACGCTGGATGTGGTATTTCTGGAGTTACGGGCATCACAGGTGAAATCAACTTCGGAGATACTCCATTCTCAAATACAATGATCGACGACTGCTACTCTTGGGATGGTCTGCAATATCAAGCAGACGTGAATCCAGAAATAGACCTCACTGACGCAATTACTGAGGCTAATTTGTATTCACCATACGCACTTTACGGAATGAATACTACACCGTCAGGAACAACTGTACCAGATGTTTCAGGTAATGGCCGTGATGGCACTCTTACGGGTGGTATGACGATGGGTGTACTCGTCGAAGAGATCAAATGCGCAGTTTTCGATGGTACAAACGACTACATAACTCTTCCTACAGGATTTGCTAACTTCACTAGTGGCATGACTCTGTTTGCTTTGGTAAGACCTACTAACAACGCGAACAATGCTAAGTGGATTGATCTTGCAGAAAACACAACATGGCCAAATGATAACATTCGTTTTGGCCGTAATAACACGGCAACTACACTTATTGGTAACATTTATTCAGGAGCCACAAGTGTTAACTCACAAAGCGGAGGTACAATAGTAGAATCAGACTGGCACTTCTATGCATTACGTCAAGATAACACAGGTAAATTGTATTTGTACGTGGATGGCGTAGAAGTTGCCTCCAATACAGATACTGATTTCGCCGCTAACGTGAGCAGAGCTTCTAACTGGATCGGCAGATCACATAACAACTCTGACTCGTACTTTAAAGGTCAAATGGCATTTGTCGGAATTTACAATTCTGATATCGGTGCTACGGCCATCGCAGATATTTTCGCAGCTATAGGAATTTAATATGTATCGCTCTAAACATTTCGCCCTACAAGAACTCGTATCACCTGAAATCTATGCTGAGCGTGGAGAAAGCGCTTGGAAGCTTTTGGATGATCGCCTTTTGATCACTGCAGATCAGATACGAGAAACATTTGGTCCTCTGTTCTGCAATACGTGGCACAGCAAGAAATTGCAAGAAGCGTGTGGCCAAGTGCGCAAGTATAGCGGTCTAAGGCCATTTGAATCAAGTGACCCAGATTTCCCGAAGACAAAATGGTCCGATCACAAATATGGACGCGCTTTGGATATGATTTCCTTAACCAAGACGGCGGAGGAAATGCGCAAATACATCATCCAAAACCGTACCAAGTTTCCTCATTTGACTGCTCTTGAAGTGGATATTTCTTGGCTTCATTTTGCAGTACGCAATATTGACGCCATCGAATTGATCCCTAAACCATAAGGAGTTTTTATGTTTGAACAATTCAAGTTGTATATCTTCGCTATTGCTGCAGCACTTATATTCTTCGCAGGGTATAAGTTTTGTGACTATAAGCGTGATTCTCAAGAGTTAGCTCTCCAAAAGCAAGTGGATGAGGCTAAAGAAACCATTACCAAAAAGCAAGACGAGATTGAGGTGCTACATGAAGAGTATCGTACGTTGGAACAGAAAAAGCAGCAAGTTATCTACAAGAAGGTTTATGAGTATATCCCTACTGGGAATATGTCTCCTGACTGGTTGCTGTCCTACGACTGCAGTGCCATTTCAGCCTCCGAAGACTCCACCTGCGAGCTTAATGGTTACGCCACCGCCGTTAGAACGGATCGTGACGCCTTGATTGTCGCTACACGTAATAATCTTGCGTGCAATACATATAGGCAACAACTTATTGACTTACAATCATGGGTTCATGCATTGTTTATTAAAAATTAAGATTATTTTTAATATATTAAAACAATGAGCCTGGTGTGCCTGGATTGCCTGGTTTGATAAAACCTGATATATTTAATATATCTATATATTATATAAATCATGTAAAACCAGGATTAAACCAGGCACATGATTCATAGCTAAAATGTAAAAAGAAGGGGCCACGGAGGCCCCTTAAATACTCTCTAGAGGGAGAGTTAAAACGAATATAAAGACTGATTAGTCATAAAGCACTGATAATACTTTCCAAGAAGCATTGATGTCGCTTCTTTCTTTTTACAGGATTCCTTATCAACACTTCCGATTTCATATCTGTCAGGTCCTAACCTTTCAAGATAATAAGAACCTTGTAATCCGTCGCGTAGTCTAAAACTATAAGACGGATCAGGTTTAAGACCGAACAACTCGATACAACTATACCTAAACTCTTGAGCAGTTGCAGCCACGAAGGCATTTTCATCAATTGAACTCGTAATCTCGGGATTTTGGGATTTGAACATCCTATGGAGTTCTTCCTTCACCGTCGTATCGAGATACATTTGACTCTGCCTGCAATCAAGTTTATCCAGTGGAAAGAACAAGATCACAAGTGATTCTGTTCCTTGATATGCCAAAGATGTATACATCCCGTGGCTTTCTTTCTCTTGCCCAAGTGCACTACCGCTTAGACAGAGTATGATCAACAATACCAAATGTCTCATTGCATATCTCCCGTAGTTTGAATGTTAAATAAGCTGTATTGATAGTTTCCTCTCCGCTTTCAAGTACATAATCCGCTTTCACGTCTTTGTACAATCGAGCGCATTTATCTATCATCTCGCAGATCTTAGCCCTTTGAAACGAGTTGATAGGCAAATTCTTTGTCGACAACTTGCAATAAACAGGTTCACGATAAAGTTTTATCACAAGTGCGTCTTCTGGTATGAGTGAAGGATGTAACAGTAGCAATGGACTTTTTAAACCCCAGTATTGGGACAATTTGGCCTTTTGCCGCTGTTGGACATATCGCGTATTGGCGACCTTCAGATTGAAGAGTCTCTTCTTCGGATCCAAGACATAGGGCATTATCATGTCCGTAAATGCGCAATCTTCGTAGTCGAAGTCATCACGGCCAGGATATGGAGCTCTGAAAGTTTGGCCCATCTCAATACCGAGATTCTCATGCAAATACTGTGCAGATACGCTCGTACCTGATCTTGGGAGACCTATGAGATAAACGCAAGTTTTCATCCGTCCTCCCAATCTCTGGCGCCACATTTTGGACATCTGCAATTGTTTTTCCAGATCTCCGAATCATGAAATATGCCACCACACTTTTTGCAGATGGAATAAAGATTCCCAATAGCACTTCTAAGAATCTTCATTCTTCATCCTCCATACAAGATTCACAACCTTTATGGTCAGGATCTCTGCAATCCTCATGACCTTTATTACGGTTGCGCCAACGTCTTTCTTCAGCAGGAGATGGACCATCATAACCTGCGTCTACAGCATCTGAATATCTCATGTCTTTGCTCCTTTCAAATGTGGATATTCGCCAAGCACTTTACGGATATAGTCTTCACTCAACCGTAAGTAGCCAGCAGTTTTGCGAAAGCCTCCAGTTCTCGTCTGGTATCTTAACACAGACACAAAATTGGGGCAAATTGTGGCATTAGGAGGCAAATTCATTTAACCTCCCAGGATAGCTTGCCATACACCTTTAATACGGCGTATGCGCATCCTCTTACCCCAGTGTGGAGCAAGCATGTTACAAAACAGTTTAAAATCTCGTTCAACTATCATAAAGTTCTCCTCAATAAAGGTTGTTTACAATAAGATAAAACTTAATTTATCTTAGGTATATTATATAACAAAAATATCATGTTGTAAACAATTTTATAAAATCTAGATTATATAATTAGAGCATATCCTGGTGTGCCTGGTTTGATCTAGGGGTACAAACCTAGTATAGTTAATATATCTATATAAATAAGAAAACCTTAAAACCAGGATAAAACCAGGCACATGAAACATTGTCAACTTAGCACTCTGAATTTGTACTGGCGGACTTGGCAAATGGATAATGCGTCGGGTATCGCGTTCTGAATTGCAGGTCTATAGATGTCGACTTCAGTACCACGGTTAAGTCCTATTAAGCCATTTAACTGACTTGTATGACGGTAAAGAGTTTCTGTACCATCAGGATTCTTAACTAAATAAGAATCGAGTCTATAGTTAATACTCACATCAGGATCAATGTACTTAACCAAATATGAACCGAAGTCCATACGGCGACAATACACTATTCTAGTGGTTCTTTGATTTTTCATAAGCGTCTTCTACCTGTTCTCTGAGATTGTAGATAATCTTCTTAAGTTCGTTGTTATTTGCCATGCAGTTTCCTTTGTAATACTGCGCTTTGTTGGCGTAAACTCGTTCAACTGCATCTTCAAAAGAGATTTTCATTCGACGTATAGCAACAAGTAACTATGTAAGTTGGTCATCAGTAAAACTGCGTATGCCTGTTTCGCCAAAATTCTTTTTGAGGCGCATCGATAACTTGAATCCACAACGCTCCAATTCATATTTAGATACAATTATCCTTACGTCTTGTTGGCGAAGTTCCACGTTATGCTCATCGAATGGGTGTACAATGAAGTGGTCATACTTCAGAAAGCTTAACCGAATTGAATCTCCAATCCTTATAGATCTCATATCTTTACAATCTCCAATAATTTACCACGATTGTTAATTGACAACAATTCATACGGACTACCAAAATAAGTTGTATCAATTGGTGAAACGTAATCTTGAGGAATTAAGTAACTTACCTTCTTTTCTACAACTTCTTTGAGGTGCGATCCTTTAAGGACTCCTTTACCTTTACCCCAAGATTCTAATGCATAAAGGCGCTTGCAATTCTTTTCTGCATATTTTACTTCTGATAATGTAGAATCTCCAGCGTAAGCAAATACGTTTAATAAAAGTATTGCGTCACTATGGTATATTTTCTCTTTATGAACTTTATCAAGAATTTTCTTTTCTTCAGTGGTATACCATGTCAAGTCACGCTCGTCTGAAGCGTATGCACTTAACGAAAATACCACATGACCAGAAAGCGTGAGAGCCTTATTCCATCCTTTGAAATGTCTCTCAAATCGATTACTACCACATAAGGTAATTATCATAAGTCCTCTCTCCAACGTAAGGCTACTGCATGAAATGGTTTACCGTCTTGAGTTAACTGCGCATATTCATATGTCACAGTTTTACCGATGAACTTGTCTTTATTTTCAAGAACTCTTGTCTTGTCAACAATTGTCCCAGGTGCTGAAAGTTTGAATTCTTTACCATTTTCATGTCGGCAATGCAAAACTGCCCAACCGTCTTTAGAAGTGGTAATATCGAAAACTTTGGCTTCGTCATCTTCAAGAGCTTTTACCTTGATGAGACCTTTTGATCGGCGACCAATTTCATAATTCCAATGATCTGGACGAAGCATGAGACCTTCATACTTCTGTCCGATGTGAGCCTTGAGATCTTGTGTAAGATTGTAATCTTCAATATCTCCAATATAGCGAGTTGGACATAATTTGAGATTCACTATATGAGAGTTTCTTTGTACTATTTCTTTTAACATCTCATGACGGTCTTCGTAGTCAGAATGCGTATCAACAATATCGTAAACTACGTAGTCAAGAATAATGCTTTCAGGCTGGACGCGCTTAGCCCATGAACTAATAACTTGAAGCGGAATACCATGTTTGTAGAGTTCGCCATCAAGTGTTATTCCCTCAGGAATATCGAACTTCGCAGTAATATGCTTCATTGTATCGATGTATCTGCCTGCTCTTGAGTAGGCTACAACTTTGCCATTATCATCTCTGGTCATCATGCAACGGTGACCATCAAGTTTTGGTTGTACGAAACATCTTTCAAGTTTTGTGGTTCTTACCACATCGCGGTATTTAACCGCTAACATTGGTTTATGAAGACCAAGAATGTTTGTTAACGGCTTCTTTGCATCTTCATAATTGAATACGTAGCCATGATCACGTTTACTGTTAACGCGTGAATCTACACGGCTTTTGACCTGCATAGCCAGAGTCCTACCCGCTTTACCTTTGGCGACTTCTTCGGTATAACGGGTAGGTGTATCGCCAATCTTCGACTCGCTCTCCATATGAATTGTACTTCCTATGGAATAGATAGTCCACTTGCTGATACCATGTTTTGCATTACGGTACATCACGTGTTGATTGGCGCGCTCTGTCATTTGAAATTACCTCGTTTTGCTTGCAGCTTCACCAGCCAGACCACAATATGCCGCAGCATCTTCGTAGTCATCAGCATGGAACGGACCATGTTCAGAACGAACAGTCTTCAACAAGATCATGAATTTCCAACCTTGTTGCTCACTCAAGTTATGACCGGTCAGAGTGTTGAACATCTTGACGGTATTAGCCATCGAGCGTTCACCTTCTGGTTTGTCATACTTCTTTTTGCGCTTCTCAAAATGATCTGCACCTGCGTACAGAAATTGTTCAGCGCCGATTGCCTTGACTTTCTTGACAATCTTTTTCTTTGGTGCTGGTTTGCGTCTTTTACGACCTGCCATACAATTGCTCCCATTTTCTTCCGGTTAAAAGCCAAATTTCTTCTCCTGTAGACGGATATTTGTGGAGATAAACGATCCGATCACAAGAGGTATTTACAAACAACTTTACACAAGAATCACATGGTGAAGCGGTGATATACGCTGTATGAATTGCTTGTATATCTCGACAAGCGATCAGCGCATTCTGCTCTGCATGTGTTGCGTAACAGTTTTGTAAATTCGTACCTGATGGCGATTCCGCTCCACTGCATGGATTATCAATGCAATGCGGAACTCCGCGAGGAACGCCATTGTATCCAACAGACAAGACTCTGTTATTCTTATCTGTTAATACACATCCAACTCGTCTACGTGAACAAGTTGAACGCAAACTCGCCAACATGGCCATAGCCATGTAGTATTCATCGATACTAATTCTTCCCGAGTATTTCGGAAAGTCGTCCATATAATCGATTAACGTAGCTATTTCGGTCGAAATCGACTGATGATAGCTGTAATTGGGCGATGTTACCTGCTTCTTTTCCATTGAGTGTCCTCGCTTTGTCAGCTAGTTCTTTCTTCGAACTTACGTAAAGGAAATCATTCAATTCTTTGTTATTGAAGATGGTCCTTCGTGGATCGAATTCTGTTGACACAAAGCACACCACTCCTGCGAGAATAGTTTCATATATTCTCAGCGTATGCATGTTATCAAAGTACCATTCATCGCCGATGATACAAGTGGAATATCCTCTTGTCATTGAACTCATGAATTGAGAGTGGTCAACTTTGCTCAAGAACGTAGGCATAAATTCCTGTTCAGCAAAGTCTTTTCTTTTTACGTTGCCAAAAAGCGCTACTTTAAGGTCAGGATGACCAAAGTAATACTTCTCAAGGAGTTTCTTGCGAGCTCCTCCACGAAGTGATCCGCCATAAATGAGATTGTACATCTTTTCTTTCTGAACAATCTTATGTGATTTTTTGGCGAGAATAGCTTGCTCAATTGGAAAGTGATAAATGTTCTCTTTCTTGATGGGAACACTTCCTTTCTTTTGGCACAATGTAAAAACTCGTTCTGGCCGGCGCGCTTGTGTCAGGTAAATAATATCATCCCTGACAACTTCAATGGGATATTTCGTCAACCATTTGGCTCCCCAATCTTTTGCAGCAATCGACGGTCCGATTTGCTTCAATTGGAGTTGACCATCAGTCTGTACATAAATGATAGGTCCTTTAAACACATTCATAAGGACATAATTCATGATTTGGTCTGGAGCTTCTGCACCGCCAAAGAAGTTGACATTGCCATTGAATACCAACAAGGCATCGATACTCATGTCGTTAATTGCGTCAGGATTTTTCTCGAACTGCATGATATCGCTGAACGCATATTGTTCAGGTATCCATGTATTACGAGTATTCCTTGATATGACGTGAATTTTAACTTCACCGGACAATTGCGCCGGTGAGGTTAAACATCCAACAACGGAATGAATGTCAAAGTTTGCCGCAGTTCTTGACACATCCGCCCAGGTAATTGAAGCTCCGAGTTTCATCACTCCAAGTTTCATAACACTGTTACCTTCAATTGTGTTTCAATGATCTGTTGAATCTTGTCACGATGTTCTTCAGACTCAAACGTGATGACAGTGTTGTTATAAACACATTCACGTCCGTCATAAGACATTGAATTATGTTCAAACACTAGAGTGTGTTCAACACAGTCTTTGCCATCGATTTCGACGAGATTTTTTGAGGGGCGTATATTTACACACGCGGCGAGATTTACCATTTGATTCTTTACTTTAATCCACATAACCACTCCTAATGATTAAAAGTTAAACAAAGGTATATAATAAAAGTATATTATATACCAACTAGATTTCAAAGTATACTACCACGATTACAATGGCCGAATCTGCCAGAGTTGTGGTTCAGACACCTCGATTTTCTCCATACACTTATCAAAAGACTCTTTGACATACTTCCAATTGTAATAACATGATTTGGGAATATGCTCAGTGATCTTGTCTGGTGGAACCATCAAGCATTCTTGAGCCACTTTGTAATGCTCTTCGTAAATGTGACTTGATACAAGAGTCATATACATGTTGCCAGGAATAACGTCAACAGGTCCAGTAACCACTTTCTTACGATACTCAGATAAAACTTTGAGCGTCATAGCGGTAAAACTGAACATGTCGTAAGGTAGTCCCAAGTGCGCATCACTTGAACGCATAAGCACATGACAATTGAGACGCTTATTGCGGATGTTCCAAGTTAACGCAACAGTGCATGGAATATCTTTCGAATCTTTGGGATTTCTGGCCCAAATAGTCATCACAGCTTGTCGTGTATAATCGTCCTTACAAAGAGTATCCACAACGTAATCAAGCTGCTCAGTGAACGGAATCCCATAAGCACCAGAAAGATACATCCCATCATCGCTAAAATTAGCCATATTGCGATTATAGGGAGTAAGATCTGCGAGTAGATTCGAGCCACGAGTAATCCAATCTGCTTCAGCAGCCATAAAGCCATAAACAAGTTTCCTGTTCTGATGATAACAGATAGGGTATTTCATGTCAAAACCAAAACAGTTATGCATGACTTCAAGAGTTTCTTTACCTCTTGGTTTGGCTGGCACACCATTCAATAGGATTTCTTGATAAGTGGCCAACCAAGCCAGAGTGGCATTTGCGTAGATCTTAACCATAGAACTCAGCTCTTGTTGCAATGATGCGATCTTTGATCGGACGACTTTTGTTAAACTCAGTTTGAGTGTAGTCGTATTCCACAATCGGTAATGACACATAACTGCCAAAACTGTCATGATAAGTCGTGACGATCTCTTTGAAATAACTTTCATTTTCAATGTATTCAGACCGTTGGCGTTTCAGTTCGCGCCAATTATCGATGACAACATCAAAAGGAGGGATGCACAGAACAATCACAGTTTTTATCGCTTTGAGTTGTTTTTCCAACTCGTCGATATGTTCTTGTGGGATGTTCTTGTTGCGATAAATCTCGCCATATATTTGTTCTGAAGGATAATTTCTATCCCAAACAATATTGTCGTGATTGTATTGTGGTGAAGGGCATTGAGCGGTATAAGCCTTCAACGCTTCCATCGGTGATGGATATCTTCCATTATGGATGATACACAGATCATTGAATTCTTGAAGAATCAATGTACTTTTGCCACTGCAGTCTGGGCCTTCAATGATTATTGACATCTTTCGGTTTCTCCATTTTCTCGAGTATACGAGTGTTCTTTGCAACAAGAATAGGATAGTGATTTGGTCCTACCCATCCGATTGGTTTAACGACATCAAGAGAATGTTTACGCTTTGATCGCGTATCATCAGATCCTGAAGAACGTTCTTTTGCCATATTGCATTTATGGACTTCATCCCAATGTTCTTGCCAAGTAAAGCCGTGCAGAGCTGACAAGGACATTGTAATCGTATTAGCACAATGCAAGGAAATCATTGCTGCTTGTAATGGTATTGGATCGCCATTCAGCGATTCAATAGCACTTTTCGTATACAACTCTATTAAAGCTGTAATACGTCGTACTGAATCATAGGTCGCTGATTTTGAGAGGAACTGAGGATTTTGAAGAGCCATGTCGACATTCGGCTTGCCATACTGCACTTCAGTGTGATTCTCATCCCAGTTTTCGCCGTGCATAAACGCCGTGCCTAGTATTACATAGGAGAGATCAATAAGAGAATCGACAGTATTCTCCAAATCTCGCTTAACGCAAGCATTCGCATATTCTGTCAATTCTTCTACCATAAAGCATGATCTGAATTCAATCACATCTAATGGTAAAGTTACAAGTTGCTCTGGGAATTCCATGCCGAATTTTACGTGGAATTCTTTTATGTCACTATAGTTTGATTTCATGGTCGTGAAATATTGACGTATGAAAAAGGGCCCAACTCTCGTTGGACCCTCTTCATTGGGTCAGCCAGGTGAATTAGAAGCCGCTGCCTTCTTCGTCGCTGCCAACGTCGGCAGTGTCAGACTCGGCACCAGCTGAAGCACCACGCGGGGTGACTTCATATTCTTCAACGCTTGCACCTTCCACTTTGATGGAGCCGTGGATGAAGTCATAGCGAATATCACCGATGGTGAGGCCGGCATCCAGGGCGTCTTGAACGGTCGCACCAGTCTTCAGTTTGAAGTAGTTCTCGAAGCGGTCATACGCTTGCGAACCTTCGCGCTTGGGGTTGGTTTGCGTCAGAACGGTAACAACCGCATCTTTCGCCAGGCCATTCACACGTTTTGCCATTTTGGGGCCAGTGTCTTCTTTCTCAACTTTGTCGTTCATATGAACTCCTACATTTGGGTTTAAGGAAAAGATAATTTAGTGTTTAACTTAATTATCTGTGATTATTATATATCAACGAAAATCAAAAGTAAACAAAAACTTTTTATTTTTTATCAATTTTTGATAAATCGATAGATTGTGTTTTATCATACTCGAGATATCCACTCGCATCCATTTGGTGGTCCATATCTAGAGATTTTTCGCGTCCAATTTTCGCTTTGAAGTGCTCAAGGAATTTTGGAGAGAAGGCTGTTTTAACCGCGTCTTTTAATAAACCTAGAGTAAATATCTCAGCGATGCGTATACACGAGTCTTCAGAGACCCAACGAGCACCCCAAAATTCATTTTGTACAAGGACTAAACCTCGAGAAAAGTCGCGAGCTTTTACTTCGCAAAGCAATTCATGGACAATAACCTTTTCACCTTCACGGACTTTGAATTTATGCCCTTGAACGGCGATAGAAGAGAAACTTGACGCTATAATGTTCTTATCCGCCTTAACGTGAGTAATGTCTCGTTCTTCATAGTTCGCGATCTCAAACATCATGGCTTCGATCTCTTTTAACTCTTGTTCAGAGAACGCACCACAAGCCTTAAACGCTTCTAATACTCGCGTAATATAACCAATCATTGAATTTTGCATTATTCAGTATCCACACTAATTTTTGAAAGATCGATAAGTTTGCGATACTCACGCAAAACTTCGTCACGGTATCTGAAGCCATCAAGAAGATTGACGTCTGCTTCAAAATTCGTTATACCTATATTATAGGCCACAAGCATATCAGGTATGTTACCGGTCTTTTTGAAGTAATCATCCATGGCGCAAGTACCGGCGAAGATATTTTCATATTTGCTACTAATGTCGTATTTATGACAAGTTTCTTTCCACCACTTCTTTTTAACTTGCATAAATCCTTCAGCTTTAGACCTTGGATTAGTGCGCGACTTATAGTGAGATTCCTGATTGATTATAGCCATGATAAGCAACGGATCTTGACCAAACTCTTCGCCAGCTAATACTATAACTTTCGCGATTATTGCCGAGTTTGGGTACCGAACACCATACCTTGATTCTATTGTAACGCGTGCCCATTCTTCCACACCAGCAGACTCTATTGCTGTAGTTTCTGTGAGAACACTACCAAGACTCTTTAATCCATATGTAAATGCCACGATAACAATTATCACAGCCATTATCCATAAATAAAATGCGAATCCTAAACAAAATTCTTCTTTAACTTTTCTTAAAATGTTCATGCTGCACTCCTATATTTTTTGAGAGCTGATAACATATCCGACTGCGTTTTACCACGATTCTGCAAGTTAATAACTGATGCTTCATCTATGGTATTCTTGACAATTATACGAGTGACTATAACTCGCGAGCCTTTAAAACCTTGTCTATAAACTCGTCGGTTAAATTGGTCGTATAATTCCCATGAATCTGTCATTGTGTACCAGATCACATTGTGACCTGATTCTTGCAAGTTTAATCCATGGCCCATACTCATTGGGTGGCCACCTAATAATGCATACTTACCTTTATTCCAATCTGCCTCAATTATCTTGGTCTGGTCTATAGTTACACCACTACCAATGTACGGCATGTCTGGGAATCTTGATTTGAGATTTTCTAAATCAGGTTTGTAATGGAAGGCGACCAAGGCCGGACTTCCATTTAACGATTCGACAAAGTCTTCAAGCACATCGAGTTTTTCATGGTGTATATGGTGCGCCTTAGGTTTTGTACCTTTAGCTTTTTCAAGTTCGTCTAAATGTTCGAATAAAAACCCTTGAATAATTTGACGACATTTACCATAAGCTACACCGGCGGAACTCGCTACGACTTTAAAGGATTCTTCGTCATAACTTAATTCAGAAAATAACTTGTCTTCCATCTGTTTGTATTGCTTCATTATCTTTTCAGGAAGCTCTACATATATGTCATTTTCCACGAATTCAGGAAGATCTAAGTGATCGCTTGCCGATAAGTGAATACAGAAAGGTTCTATGGCTTTACGGATTTCTGCAAGAGCCCATGGATGAGGTTCCCACTTAAATCCTTGATAATCTGCTTGATAGAAGTATTTGTTACGGTACTTATAAAACGAATCCCCAAGTGCGCGACCCATATCCAAAATATAGATCTGAGCCCAAACATCAAGGAGCCCGCTACTGGTTAATGAACCTGTGAGGATATATCGGCGCTTAAACATCTTCAACATTGGTTTAAGTATCTTAAAGCGTTTAGACTTCGGAGACTTAAACTTCGTTGACTCATCTACAAATAAGACTTCCCAAGGAAATCTTCTATGTTTATGCATCATGGTATGGAGCCATTCCATACCTTCAGGATTTATGATATAAACACCGACGTCATTGCGCAAGAATTGCTTCTCTTTATCGGGTCCATGCAAAACTGTGTATTTGATGTTGTTGAAGTTTAACCACTTCATTATCTCAGACGGCCACACTAAATGTGCGACTCGTAATGGAGCAATAATCAGAGTTTTCTTTTTGAATGTATTGATGATGTTTAGTGATATGGAAGTCTTACCTAATCCTGGGTCAAGAAGCAAACCAGCATAGACTCTTTCCTCAGCAAATTTTTGAGTAAAGGTCTGGTACTCATGTGGGGTCCACAGTTTACTCATTTCAGTTTAGGTATAAGCTTCAAGAGGTTTTGTACGCCACGTCCTTTAACACCATTGGCTGATTTCCAATAGCCAGTTCCTGGCCAGAAGTCAATCATGCCTTGAGAAGTCTCTACTCTCAGATGAGCGCCATTGTTATGACTCTCAAATTTAACTCCCCTTTTGTTAAGGAGTGTGGTAGAGAATTCACGGTTATTTTTGCGCTTTTCTTTGCGCTTTTCCTTGAATTCCTTCCACTCATCAGGAGTCTTTTGCTTCTCTTCAACAGTGTTTTGATCTTGCATACTCTAACTCCAATTTAAGACAATCAAGTGCTTGTTTCAGTGTCCAACAAAAATGTACATTAAGTCCAAGTTTCTTGAGTGTTTTCGCAAATTCCTCTTGGTGTGGTGAAGGTGTATTATCTCCAATCTTAAATTCAATAAAGAAGATATGTCCACCTGGGCAGAATACTAATCTATCAGGTGCGCCTTTAATACCAACATGCTTGAATTTAATTGCCCAACAACCTTCAACACGTAGAGCTTGCTTAACAAACTCTTTCTCAATGTCAAGTTCTACTTTAGGATCTTTACTTGCCATCGTTAGTAGAAGCTTGCTCTAATGCTTTATCTAATTCAAATTTAGACAAAGCACATTCAATTCTTTCTTTACATTCACGAAGATTTTCCGCGATCTTTGTGAAGTCATGTTTATAACCAATGGTGTCAGAATCTTTATCACCAATTTCAAGCTCGGCCGTATTTAAGTCGTCAACGACATCAATAAGTAAGGCCTCAACTTCACGAATATCATCGATAGCGCTATGTATTTTAGCGATATCATCCATTTCGTGATCACCGTTCTGCGTCATAGAATTACCTCAGTTATAAATTATGTTAATTATAAACAAACCAATTTTCAAAGTAAACAAAAAGTTTATCATCGTTTCAACAGGTTTAATAAAAATCTTTATATTAAAAATATATTAAAACAATGAGCCTGGTGTGCCTGGTTTACCCGGTTTGATAAAACCTGTATTATTTAATATATCTATATATTATATAAAAACAATAAAACCAGGATTAAACCAGGCACACGATGCTAAGATTGGGCTGATAAAGGACCAAATGTTTCCATCTCATGGATATCAGCATTTGGAGTTTTGAGATCAACCGCGATAACGATAGTATCCTTCGTCCTTTCCAAAACTATGCCAGTCAGGACAGGATGTCTTTCATTATCCTTTTCGACACCAACGACGTAAACTCGATCATCCTTTTTCACAGGATTTCTCCGCAGTTGTCGCACTCTTGGTCTCCGTCGTCATTTTCAGAGAAAGACGTATCGCCGCAATTTGGACATTTGGTATCTTCGTCTTCATCCGGCGTTTCGAGATCTTCTTCAGTAGCATCCCCAAGGAGATTATACTCGAGTTGCGCGGATTTTACGTCTTTCAAATGCTTCTTACACGCCAACAATCTTACACCGAAGTTGTTGGTATATTCAGCGACCGCTTTTTTGGTTTCGCCATCAGCTTCACATACACTGCAGTTACTCATCTGAGGATTCCTCACTTGCAAAGGCACTAAATTCTGAAGCAGCGTCAACCATAGGATTAACTGCTTCTCTCTTGTCAGACTCCGGTGCAATTGTAATTTTACCGAGTGGTTTGACAATGCAGTCAGCAATACCGTCGGCGTTCTTTTTACCGACAAGTTGCTCTATTTGGTTAGGAGACTTTATCTTCGGAGTGCTATAAGCATCCTTTTCATCAAAGCCTAATGACTTAACAAAAGCTTTGATTTTCTCCTCTGAGCCAGTAGCCCAGCCACGAATAGACCTGCCACGAACCAGTTTATAACCTGGGAATGGGCGGCCTCGTTCAAGTTCATTCTGCGCATAGGCCACAACGGAGTTGACCCAATTTAGCAGAGTATCGGAATGTCTCATGACATTGGCAACATCTTCTTTTGACATGAGATTCGCAGCGATAACATCGAGTCGCTTTTCTTTAAACGCTTCGAATTCCAACTTGGCATTCTCAATATTTTTGGAAGCGAGAGCTTTACAAACAGGAGCGCCATCACACCATTTGCACTGAGACTCACCTGGATTAAAGGTAGGATTATCAGAGATTGAATTCTTAATGGCAGCTTTCGCTTCGCGCCAATGTTGACGTAGACGCTCTAAAGAAACTGTCCATGAACGGCAAGGTCCATCAGGATGAGGACACCGTGGTTGTACAATGTGGAGGACAATGCGCTCCAATTGCTCAGGAATAATGACTCCCAATTGGGCAAGTTCGCGAAGTCTTCCTGCACAGTACAGCATCAACTGATAGTTTTCTTCGACTTCAACTGGAACTCCGCGACCGTATTTAAGGTCAAAAACATGGAGTTCTTTTGGTGAATAAATCGCGACGTCAGAAGTACCACCAGTACGAGGGTGTAGATCGTTCATTTCGATCCGCTTCTCAACTTCCATAACACTTGTGAGATCGATATGGCTACGTACATAATCCAAATAGACATTTGCTGCGTTAGCCATTTCATGATTGACCGGGAATCCTTTGATAAACTCGCGATCAAGGAACATGTGCGCATCCATGTGGCCATCAATAAGGCATTCGGCTACGAGTTCATGGCATGCTGTACCTTCGAGAGCGTATTCGCTATCGCGGTGCGGAAGATTCAAGGACTCCACAAATGGCACTGATGCTGGACATTTCATCCAACGACCAGAACCAGATGGAGAAAATCGGCTATGATATAGAGGGGTATTTTGCGTCATAAGATCTCCGGAAAGTTTCTACAATATGTTTTTGAGTAAGTAAAGCTTCTTCGGCGACAGCTACAAACACTTCAGTAGTCGGCTTATCATATTCTTTTAACAGAGCATTAAAACACGACATAAAAATAGAATCTTTCAATGGTTGTGATACACAATCGTCAAGTTCGGTGGCAATCACATTACTGATGTATTGTTCTTGTTGAATCAATTTCGCTTTATCTTGGCGGAATCTATGGAGAAGTTCGCGTACAATTCTGGAGTCGACATTTGGGGATTCCTGGACAGTTTTCTCAATTAACTCTTCGAAAGTTCCGCCAGACATATCTGATAACTGTTTTGGAGTTGGTCTTTCCACGTTATACCTCTTTGATAAAATACCACATAAGAATCTTGTAAATAACCACCAACACAACGAAGATTAACCATATAGGAATCTTTGTTTTTGATTTGAAAGGAGTCTTGGTATAAAGCGAATAGTATACTTCTTCATTATGAATTTGAGTATCGTGTAATTTCTTTCGTTGATGGGCATAAAGAACAATCAACATCGGAAAGAACACTACAGCCCAGAATACCCACCAGAACGGATGTATTCCATCATATGACTTCATCAAACGACGACCTTTACTCATGATCTTTTCGTCGAATGGAAGATCATTGACCTTAGACTTTCGTTTACACATATAAAATACCTTTATATATTAGGTATATTATATAACAAATTAATCCACATGTAAACTAATTTGTTACAATTTCCGGTATCTGGACAAAACTGCCCCTTCAGCTAACAATGGACAGCCTTCTCCCCATTCTACAGGTTGACACATAAGATGTTCGAACTCTTCAATTGAACCATAACCTTCAGGTACTTCTGAAATGATTTCATCATGCACCATCAATATGACAGGATAACCTGCTTTCTCTAAGCAAACTACGCCGTGTGTCATAAAGTCGCGTGCAGTAGCTTGTACCACGTTTTCAGTCAACTTACCGCCGTAAGTAGATACACGAGTCCAGAAGTTATTCTGCATGGTACGATAAGTTAACTGTTCCTTAGTCTCACCCCATGGAGTTTTCACTGGCTGGAGTTTGGGGAAGGGATAAGCTAATAACCTGCCTTGTGGAAGCTTGCAATATAAGAAGTTTCCGATAACTCTGAATTTGATTTGACGATAAGTAGTCTCAACACCGAGCTTAACTGCGCCGATCGCAGCTTTTTCAAGACCATTCCAAAGTTTTACAACTTCAGGATATTTTGAGCGATAAGAACTTATAGCTAACTTGGCAAATGCATTATCGATCTTGATACCAAAATTAGCACATGTGCGTACAAACCCAACATCACCAAGACCAAAGCCAGCACCGAGAATGATTGTCTTACCGAACCATCGTTCGTCTTTAGTAACTTGTGTAGTTGGCTTTCGATATAAGTCAGAAGCCATATCTACGTAAATGTCACCTTTATTGCGATAGATATTGAGGCCAGATTCACAACCGGCGAGATAGAACAAAACTCGAACTTCAATTGCGTTATAATCTGCGGCCATGAATACATGACCTTTCTTCGGCTTTATCATTGATCGCAGAGCCGATGAAGCTAAATTCATGAATGTCTGATTAGCATAATGCTTTTCAATTTCACGGCGTCCCATAGTTGTGAGACGTTCGACCAACAAATCATATCCACCAAACTCGTCGACGTCAAATGTGGGCTTGGCGAAGTTGTGAGGTTGAATTAAGCGACCAGCATCACGTCCGGTATGTGCGCCATGATATAGCAGACAACCGCGGACGCGGTCGTCAGCTTCTGCACAGGCAATCATTGAAGCGTATTTCTTGGTTGAGGATTTACCAGCTGCTTGGCGTAAAGTCAGGAGTTCAAGTGCCGGACCATTTAATGGACCATAAACTCCATTGAGAGCGTCCTCAACAGTTTGTGCAGTGAAGTCAGGCAGTCTTGTACCTTGTTCTTCAAGCCATGCAAGTATTCTTTTGCGTTGATTAAGAGTGGTGAATCTGCCACCAGATAATTGAATGGACTTATCTTCAAAATGCTGGATTTCTTCTTGTAGTTTCTTTTCAATAATCTTACATGATACAACATCAATAGGGATACCACGTTCATTAATTCGCTGGTTAATAAACCAAAAGCGCTGTTCATGATCTTTCAAGTTTATAAGTACATCGTCGATAGCTTTTTCAGCTACAGTATCTTGATCACAATACTTATACATGTTTGCGTAAGCTGTGGGATTCTTATCCCGTGTAACTCTTCTACCATCCTTTTGAGGCACTGATAAGAGTTTAATGAGAGCATTACCACTTTTGTCTTTCTTCTCAAGAAGGTTTAAAGCTTCACCAGCGGCTTCCAATGAAAGTGGTAATGAATGCATTGCCGACTTTGCCATAGTGTCACGCCATTGTGAGTAATGGACGTTGGGCCAACCGCGCTTTAAACAGACATGCTTCCAAATTACTTTTTCAAAGAAGACGTTTTGAGCTTTGATTACGATGCCTCTTTTAACCGCTTCGAATAAGCGATCTGGAGCTGGATCGCCTTCGTAAGGACGATACATGTGAGCGAATTGTTCATCTCCTTTGCAGAATCTATATGACAAGCATATGATATCAGTCGATGGGTGTTGAGCGTATTTTGAAGCTCCGCATTCGAGCAGATCAGCTTCTGAATAAGTTTCAAAGTCAATAAATACGTGATCGTATCCAGACTCATTTGGAACTATTTCTGTAATGTCTTCTACTAAATACCGCACTTGAAAGCTCCAGTTAAAAAGAAAGCCCTAATGCATCTTAACAATAGGGCTTTCCGATTGATGATTAGAAGCCGGTGTCCGTAGCCGGAGCAGTACCACCTTCAGAAGGACTTGCATATTCTGCAAATTCATCTTCAGCAGCACGGCGACCGTCAAGGCGTTCACCGTCTTTGACTTTCATCAGGTTGTTGAGTCCACAGCCAACACCGCGATTGCCCGCTTTGTCGAAGTAGAAGAAAGATACAGAGGCACGAGCATAGCAGCCAGAGTAGAACTCTGAACGATCAGTGATCGGCTTCGCGCTTGAATCAACGATACCAGGTTGGTTTTTGCTACCTGCGTTCAGGAACAGAGCATTCTCATACTCTTTACCGTCACGGTCCGTATCACCATCACGAAGAGGATTTTTGAGACCTTTCGGCCACTTTTTCTCATCTTCGCCGTGTTTCTCAACGATACACTGCCTGATAGCCTTTTTGATCTCCGTCAGATCAGTCCCTTTCGGGAAGATCATGCTGATGCTGTACTTCATATCACCAGACGGAGTTTGCGCAGGCTCCCAAACATTGGCATAGGATGCACGGAACTCAGGAGTAATTACACGACCCATTTTGACACCTCACATTTTGACAGTTTAAAGGAATAGATAACAAACGATTTAATCATTTATTATCTTAGGCTATTATAAATAAAACCTTTATCCCAGTAAACTAAAACGTGCTCTCGATATCAACACAATATTAAAACGGGATACAGCTTTCGCCAAACTCTTTGTCGCAACCACATTTTGGATAATTGCAACAACGATCGTGCCCAGGAAAAGGGGGAGCATCATCAAAATCCACGGGATCATTAGGATCTCTTTCGATTTCCTCTTCTTCAATTTCAGTGTATGACACTGAGGGCCAATAAATGATCTTATCAAGACCCATAGTATCGACTCGGAATTCCTTGAGAAGAGCCATGAGGTCTTCTGCTTGACGACGTTCCTCTTCTGCAGGAACATCATTGTCTGATCTCAATGCGTTTTCATACAAATCAATCATGATGTTTTCTGCCACATTGAATGCGACAACAATTGGATTTTCGCATACAATGCCAAGGCAGCCTTTGCCATACATATACCGTCCTTGATAATTGCTTTGGAAGGAGCGGTCAGCTCCTTCCTCAGCAACTTCCTTCAGATATTCTTGAAGGATTTTCATATCAGAAACCTGTTCCTTCTTGAGAAGGAGGCGTCTGAGGTACCATGGAAGGATCAAGACGTTGGTTCAAGCGCGCTACCGCACCATCGAAGAGCTTCGCAGCTTCTTCATTTTCCATAGCGTCTTTGATTTTCTTGGCCAAAACTG
>FRDC01001652.1_pt1 | contig 44945 bp, 59 predicted proteins | sample 1106171 | NCBI WGS metagenome assembly FRDC01 (sample SAMEA3930566, study PRJEB13176) | freshwater metagenome | biome: Drinking water system; feature: drinking water; material: water | place: Singapore | collected 2014-12-20 | reverse complement strand
TGCGGTTGGACGAACCAGACACACCACGGGCAGCTGTAGCCGTCTGGCTGTCGTTGTTGTTGGTGACTGCGATGGTGCCTGTGACTGTTCCACCTGACGGTGGGTCACCTAGCAACAGCAGTGTGTCTTGACTGGTCCCCGGGAGCTCGACGCCTTGACGGTAGGCGAATGCCTTTACCCACTGGCCACGTGCACGCCAGAAGGGGAAGTCATTCGCCGCCACGGTCAGCCTTCAATCATTCGCACTGCCCCGACCACTTGCCCTGTGGAGGTCGTGGAACAGTCGACACGAAGCATCAGGCACGAAGAAGCGTGAATAGGAAGCAGCAAAGACTCGGCCCGGTCGGGAACGTTGGCGACTGAAATTCCAGCCGCCACGCCCACCTGCTTGGTCGCAGTCACTCCGAAACTTCCGGCCGCACCTGTGGTGGCCGACAGAGTCACAGTGTTAACAGCCTTAATCGTGCGTCCCGTGGGTGAAAGGATTGGCAGCATCATTCCAGCACGTCGAGTGGCAGCCAATGACACAGAGACGTTCGGTGTGCTGTTGTCATCACACGTGACGTTGACCGTTGCCGTGACAGCCGTTCCACCCGTGTCCGTATACCACTCTAGCCACCACTCAACATCAGTGCCGTTGGCGTTGCACCGACCGGTGGGAAGGGCTGGGGTGTTAACGTTCTGTGCAGTCGTGAGGGTTCCGTTCAGACCGCCCATGTGAAGCAACCTGTCACACAGGCACAGGGCTCCAGCGTTGGCACAGTTCAGCACGAACCCGTCAATGTAGCGGGTGTCACCTGTCGTCAGGGCGTCGAGTTGAATGGCACCCACCGTGGTCCGGTCGACCACGGCAGCTGCCCCCGGAATGGCGGGCTGTGTTGGGATGCCTGTAGCACGCCACAGGCTTGCTTGAATGCCGGCTGCCATGTTGGCAAGTGACGCCTTCAGCACAGGTTTAGCCTGTGCGTTGGCCTTGGCAGTCACGTAGCCGGCTTCTGTCGTGATTGCCATTGGGTCACTCTGCCGTCTTGATGGTCAGCTTCACGCCGTTGGCGTCGGCGTATGCCTGAAGGTTCGGGACCAGCTGTTCAGGGGGCTCAAGGTCACCAACCCCAATGCCGTCAAGGGTGGTCTCGGAAACCGACACCCGCCCGGCCAACACGTTGGCGACAGCCGCGGCGGTGATCTTCTGACCTTCGGGTTCGAGAACTGTCGGGGTGGCGTCGTCTGTGACTCGCACTGTGATTGTGACTCGCTTCATGAGTTGCCCTCGGTGATGGACCAGCTGGTGACCTGAACAGGACCGGCAGCGACGATGTTGGTTGTGTTGAGGTTGAGGTCTGACCCGGACGTGGCCGCAAGGCCCTGCATCACGGCGGACCCACCCGAAGTGGTGACCCGGTAGAAGCTTGCTGTTCCCGACAGGGCGGCGTTCGTCGTCGTCGGAAGGTTCGGCGACAGCACACCACCCGCGGCGGCCGGGGCGAACGATGCACCGCACGGCAGGTCAGCCAGAAGGTTGTTGCCAGACAAGGCAGCACCCACGTTGGCAGGTGGAGTGCCGTCGTAGATTCGCAGGCGACCATTCGCCCCCACCTGTGACGCAATGGCGTCAAGCCGAGCATTCCGCAGTGTCGTGTTGTAGCTGAGTGCCATTGTTCCCTCCGACGACGAAGGCCAACAGGGTACACCCTAGGGTTCGTCGTGGTCCAAGTGAAATAAAACTTCGGACACCCACACAACACAGCCCTTACGTAGTGCACACGTGCACGTGCACGTATCTGTACACACGGGAAGTGACTAGACTGGAAGGTGTTCGTAGTTTTATTTCATGGTTGTTGGTGGTCGAAAAGCAGAAAGGGGTGGGCCCGTAGACCCACCCATTCAGGACGATCATTGAACTGACGGACAGACAGACCCCTAGGTCACGGCCCCTGACCGGGGTTCTTGACGGCCTGTGCCACCCCGTACCCGGCCGCGACCCCGACCCCCACGGCCACCACTCCGATGACCACGGAAGCCCAGACCGGCAGAATGGGTGCCTTGGCCAGCTCTTCCTTGCACGTCTTCGACTCGGCTTCCAGTCGAAGCAGTCGACGGTTCAGCAGGTCGACTTCCTTCTCTGTCAGGGTCGTGACGACCGGGGCATCGGCGGGCTTGGTGTCTTGACCGTTCGCGGCAAGGGCGAACGACAGGACCACCACGAAGAACAGACGGGTCATGACTGGCCACCTCCCTTCTGTGCAGCCTCACGGGCCTCTTCGGCGGCCAGCTGTGCGCGGAGAATGTCGACCTTGCTTGGAACAGGAAGGGCCTTCGTGTCGTACGCTTCGACGGCGGCCGTGGCGGCGGCTTCGACCTTCTTCACGGTGGCTTCCTTCCACGACGACTGCGCCATGTACGTGATGACCAGTGCGGTCAACATGGCTTGGTCTGCCTCGGTGAGCTCGAGCTTAAAGTAGCGGTTCAACAACATGGCCACGACGCCGACGCCCAAGGCGATGAAGCGTCGGAACGGTCCTGAAGAAAGCAGTGCTTGCATGGTTGGTTTCCTTTACCCGAGCAGTGGAACAATCGACCGGAACCCTCGGAAGTCCGGTCGGAACAGGTGAGAAGGCTTGACCTTGTAGTGCGCGTGTTGCCGTTCGGCAACCTGAAGGGTCGTCGTGGTCTGGTCGCCACCCGAAGAACCGGCCACCACAATCACGCCATCGACAGACGTGACGACCATTTCGATGTGGCTGACATCGTCGACGGCCTTTCCCCCGTACAGAGCCACGTCGCCGGGTGACGGGACTTCGACGGGTGGGAGGTTGTTCCAGTAGGCGTCAGTGTTCCACATCCACAGACGTGACGACCCACCACCCGCACGAGCCAGGGCCATGCCCACGGCCCCGGAACAGTCAAGTGCGAACGCCCCCGGGCTTGCAATGCGCTGGGGTGGTTCCTGTCCGACCTTCGTTCGCAGCCATGTCAGAAAGGCAGGGTTCAACATCTGTTCCCCCTTCGCGCCCCAGATATACGGGGCCCCTTTCAGGTTCAGACTTTCAGCCACCAACCTTGAACGTTTGATTGTCATGGTGTCTCCTATGCCAGTGCGTCGAGTGCCTCTTGTGAAAGCGGTTCGTCTGCCCAGAACACTGAGTTGAGTTCCATTTCGAACAGCCGACCTTCGGGCCGAACGACGGGCGGCGAACCTGTCGCCACACCGGGCAGTCGCCCACGAATGCTGTTCCCAATGAGCCCTGACCCACTGGCGTGAAGGGCTCGAAACACCGGGTGCCACCGCTGCCGGTAGTCCGGGAAGTTCGGCGTACCCAGCACTTGAATGCGACTGCCACCACCTGTGTTGATCGCAACACTGCCGTTGTGCACCGGTTCGAAGTAGCCCCTGTTTTGGTAGCCCACTTCTTCAGGTGTGGGGCCGAAGCCGTTTTGGTCTTGCGACATGACGGCCGGTCGAGCTCGGCGACCACGAACACGAAGGCCCCAAGACCCATACAGGTCAGCCGCCACACCGCTGTTCACGTGTCCCATGTAGTAGAACCCAAGCCGCCGACCGTGCCTCAGAAACGTCTGGGCTGACGGGTACGTGTAAGGGATCTCGTTGTAGCCTGTTGGAACGCCGATGCCATTGGGGAAGTCGCCAATGGCGTCTGTCTCGTCTGTCCCCGCGTCACCACAGATCGTGATGTTCTTGTAGGCGTTCACTTGAAATGGCAAGTCAGAGTCCCCACGTGTCCAGTCAACTCGTGGGTCTGTAGTCTGAAGGGCTGAGGCGTACACAGCAAGACGCTTGTGCACGTAGTGTCGCCAGTCGGCCACCAACGTGCGAAGCCTATTCTTGTACAGCCACCGGTCGTTTTCCAGAAACGTGTTGAACCCAGCACGTTGGCCAAGCACGTTGTTCTGAACCTCCATCCAGTCGTCGCCTTCAAGCCCGGCCTCGTCCAACGGCTTGAAGGTGGCCGGGGCCGCCGCTGCCACAGTGTCTGCGTCTGCTTCCCACAGGAAGACACCAAGCACGTTCATGCCGTGGTTCACGTTGTTCTGAACATGGCGGGCTTCGATTGTGATGGTTCGTTCCACACCCGGGAAAACACCGTGCACTCCCGATGTTGGTCCCCACGTCAGAACACTTCCGCCAGTCGGCAAGGCGGCCCACGTCTGTGACACCACGCCGTTAATCAGCAGACGTACTTCACACCCGGCCCCGCCGATTCCTTCGTTCCGCACGACAATGCGGCCGGTCAACCCTGACGTAGTCAGGCCGTGTGGAATCCAAACCCTGTACCGCCCCACCTCAGTGAAGGTCGGTGTGTTGCCGTAAGTTCGACCGAGCCACGTTTGACACAGCTCGGGCCCACGGTAGGCCCACATCCACAGTGTGTTCCAGATCATGCGACGAATGAACACGGCTGCCATTGGCATTGACACAGACGTTGGCAGGTTCACATGCGGCTGCCAGAAAGGCACCAACGTCTGTCCGGGGTCTTGCCCACCAAGGTCTGAGCTGTCCGGTGGCATGTACCGGGCCGAAATGTGCGTGAGGGCTGCATAGTCGCTCAGTAGTGTGTCACTGCCTGAAGTCCCGTCGAAGTATTGGAGAAACACCTTGACTTGGTATTCACCATCTTGAGGGACACGAATGGTCACAGTCCCGTCTGCGACCCCGAGGGGCAGTGTCACGCTTTCGGAAAACCCGGCGAAAGTTTCGTCGAGGTTGTAGACACACGCCACGACTTTGGCTGTTGTCTGCACAACAGTGCGGGCAAACACAGACTGAAAGGCAATCTGAACACGACTGCCACCGCACCAGTTGCGGGGAACGAAGAATGCCGACAGGCACCGGCCAAGGGTTCCGTCAGGCAGGTATTCGAGACCCACACGTTCAGGCCCACCCTGAATAGCCGGAACGTTGGACATGATGTTTCCGTTCCCTTCGTAGGCGTGCATTCCCCACACCCGACGAAGGTTCGCCCAAACCCAGTTCTGTGATTGGGCAAGGCGGCGAAACAGTGACGAACGCAGAATGTTACCAGCCGAAGCTTCAGCGGGAAGGACCAACGGGAAGGACGAAGGGAGGTATCGTGTGGGCATAGGTTAGGCCGGGAAGTAACGGTGTGGTGGTTCGCCGACTGTCTTGATTTCAGAATCGACAGCGAAGAGACCGAAAAACTTGGCGTAGAAGTCATCGACATAACCACCATAGGTGTCGATGTCTACAGGTGTGATGAAGTCGAACACGTTCGGTCCGAAGAGTGTTGGTTCAGAGACACGCAGGTTGTTGCCGTCCCACGAAATGACGTTGAGGACTTCGTACAAGCTGAAGTCAGCCTTCCACATGATGACTTGGTTAGCCTCACCCCAGTTCCACGCATACTGACCGCCGGACACCGTCACCTCGGCGTCATTGCCGTTTGTGTTGCTTGAGTTTGAACCGGCAACGTTGAAGATGTCGACGTAGCCACCGGGGCTGTCAAAGTCAGTAATGATGTGGCTCGGTGCGATGTACCGGTAGAACCCCAAGTCAAACCCAGTCAACAGCAACTTGAGTTCCACCGTGCGTGACTGGTCGTCAACAGCCTTGCCCGTCACTTCCGCAATGTTGTTCATGCCACGGGCACCAACACCGTTAGGCATCCAATCGACTTGAATGGCAACCAAGTCTCCGACTTCGACCCCGAGGTAGGAGTAGTCAACACGTACTGTGACCATGGGTGGTGGCTTGCCGTAACGCAACATGAAGTAGTCACGGCGTGTCAGCAACCAAGCGTCAAGGTCTGTGGCACGTGAAGCAATGTCACCCGGAATGTTGCTACCGCCCGGGTAGAGAAACTTCGACTCGAACGACAGGGTGCGGGCTGTCCCCTTGCTGAAGATGTCGGCGTCGTTCAACTTGAAGATGGTGATGCGTTTGAATCCACCCTTCAACAGGTCATGTCCGAACTTGAACTCCACTTCACGCACGGCCCCGGACCAGTTGGCGTCCCAGCTCGGCCACTGCCCACGAATGCGACTGTCTGTGTTGATGGTCCGGTAGGTTTCGTCAGGCAGTGGGGGCCGCAACCGCCGAATGGTGAACAGGTCCCCAGTGGCGACAAAGAAGTAATAGCCCCCGAACACCAGCAGCTGACGGAAGAAGTCAACGGCATTCATGGACTCCGAAATGAAACCAGCACACCGAATGATGGGGTCTTCGGCAGCTGCCTTTTCACACGCACCGAAGTCCACACGGGTGTGGCTGACACCGAGGCCCCAGTCAGCCGGCAGCCTGTCACAGTTGCGGTCCCATGAACCGAAGTTCGTTCCTGTGCCAGTCGAACACAGCACTTGAAGTGCCAGGATGACCGGGTGGTCTGCCGTGGCTTGTCGACCGGGGAACAGTGGGTGTGCGGCGAACTTCGAAACCCGCTGGTGCCATGGGGCAGAGACAGACGTGGCACGTGCGCACATGGGAATGAGCTCACGGACGATGGCCCCTTCCTTGTGGGACTGGGGCACAGTCCCATACAGCCCACGGGCCAACAGCCGAATACGAGCCGGGGTCTTCGAGTCGACACGGCACGCGAAGATTTCGTCGTCGATCTGCATCAACAGTTCTTCGTTCAGGGTGTAGGGTGTGCCGTCGAAGTTGTGAAGCATGTCGTAACCGGGTGTGTACCCGGGGAACCCAGCCACCTGCGTCGGGTAGCCGGCCGTGTCAGTCCCGTCTTTGATTGACGTACCAGACAGCCGGAACTGTCGAATGTTGCGAAACACAGGACGGTCGATTTCACGGTCAATAGACTCGGCCGTCAGAACGTATATGCCCGGTTCACCATCCTTCATGTGACAGGCCCGAAGGACCCCACTGAAACGGAGAACCTTCATGGTGTCCAGTGACAGGGTCGACCACTGCCCCGGGGTTCGGCTTCCGCTGTCGAACACTTGGTAGAACCAGACACGCCGGTTCGCCATGGTGTACAGGCTGAGCCCATACGGGAAGAGGGCCGGGTAGGCCATGGCTGTGGAACGAAACATCCCACGTGTGACCGTCAGGGTTCCGGGACCTGACGGGTTCACAGCTGTAATCTGCACAACCTCACTGCCGATGTACAGGTATTGGCCGATGGAGTAGCCCAGTGTGTTGGACACGTAGAGCAGTGTGTCTGACGCCGTGCGTGCAACTGTCAAGTAGGCCGGCGGTGTTGCGATGTTCGTCCATGACGTTGGGTCACCCGTCACGTCATTGACCTCGAAGACCACCTGACCACTCGACAGGTTTCCACCCTTCATGGTGTCGATGGTCTGGTCAATGACTTTCGGAATGGCAGCCAGATGCGGCTTGATGGACAAGAATTGTTCCTTCGCCGGCCGGGCCGAAAAGAACGAACCGGCGTAAGCGAACGTCCCATAGGCGTCCTTCACGCCTTCGATTTCCACCCACGAACCGACCAAGGTGGAGCGTGCGTTCAGTGCCTGCTGTGCCTGTGCATTGATTCCCATGTGACCTCAGACGTACTTCCACGCCAACAGTTCGAACTCGTAAAGCCCGCGCTTCAAGAACTGACGGGTTGGCTTGAACACCCGGGCTGTGTCCTGCGTGAGGGCGTAGTCAATGAACCCGGCTTCACTGACTTCGTTCGGGAAGAACCTGAACTTTTCATAGCCAAACTCCCACAACCGTTCGAGAGCTTGGTTGGCTGTGTTGGTGGTTTCGAGGTCCTTGTAGGTCTTCCAGCCTTCAAGGTGCGCGAACACCCACGCACGTTCAGACAGTTCCACTTCGAGGATTGTCTTGGTCTGACCAGCCACAGCACGGGTCGTTACGTTCATCGACCTGTCCCGCACAGGGAGGGTGTCTTCACGGGCCGGGACTTGGGGATACCAACCGTTCTGATGTTGGTTCGGTGCAATGATGGCGTTCCCTGTGAAGGTCGACACAACGCCGTTCTTCTGAACAAGCACGTTAGACACAGCACCAACGTTGTACGTCAGGGCGAAGAACCCCATCCAGAGATACCCGTTGGAAAGGGCGTCGCCGGCCTTGACGATGATTGGGTTACCACCACCTTCGATCAGAAACCGACCGCTGTGCGTTCCTTGCACACGGTCACCGATGGTCAGGTACACGTTGGCTGTCGGCACGGAAACACGAATGGCAGTCTCAAGGGCTGCCCGCAACCCTTCGGCAGACGCGTACGTTCCGTTCGCAAGTGAACACGTGGTGTCACCAACGCCGTTGTTCACGACCAGCTGACGGTTACCACTGTTGATCAGCAGTGGCCAAAAGAACTTAGGGGCAATGGTTGCCATCGAAGTCTCCTTACTTCGACCCGGTGCGCAGGTCGTTGTACTTCATTCGAATGCGCTCCAGTTCCTTCGCCTGTTCAACCTCGGTCGCACCCGTGATGCCGAGGTTGTACACGTTCACGACGGTCCCGGCCACCACTTCCCCCTTGCGTTCCGCGGCCTGCTGCTTTTCTTTGGCCGCCCGTTCCTTGTCTGCATTGCGGGCCGACTCCAGCTGCTTGCGTTCGTCTGTCGTCATGCCACGGGCCGACGACATGACGGCGGCCGTTCCACCGGCCAACACAGCCACCCCGGCATACCCGGCAGCTGCCGCACCGTGCAACGCGGCACCGGGGGCGTTGCCAATGGCAAGGGCCGCAATGGCTTCGACACCCTCCATGACGGCCTTCACGGCGGCCTGCTGTGCAATGCTGGCCAAGGCGTCGGCCGTCATTTTCAGGTAGGCCGCACCACGTTCGTCCGCCAACTGCTTTTCCATCTTGGTGCGTTCGGCCTGGACTTCTTCTTCAGCCTTACCGGCCGTGCGTCGTTGTAGTTCCAGTTCGAACATCTGACGGTTGTACTCTGTGTTCGCCGTCAGCATTTCACTCAGGAACTGGAACTGTGCGGACACCAAGCCCTGAAGGGCCCCCATGGCTTCGCGGCGAATGTCGGTCCAGAACTGACGTTCTTTCTCAAGCCGGGCGTCCAACAGACGTTGACGGGCTTCTTCTTCGTCCTTCAGAATTGCAATCTGGTCTTGTGCAAACTGGTAGTTCTGGCGAATGCGTTCCTCTTCGGCCTGCTTCTCCCAGTTGTTCGAGTCAATGATGCGCTTGCGGGTGGCGTCGTCTTCGTCCCTTTCCATGCGGGAAAGGTTCGCTTTCGACTCCGCCGAAATGCGTTCCATGTCTTCCCGATACTTCTTCGCGTCGCGAAGGGCTTCGGCGTGCCGTCGCTTGCGTTCGGTCTCGGCTTCCTTAATCTGCTTGTCTGTCTTGGGTTCGAACCCCGGCAGGTGTGTCACGGCCCCGGGTGGGGTCGCCGGCATGTCGGGTGTGAGGTCTGGGGCCGGGGCCTTCTTTTCCCCGAACACTGTCTCGGCCAGTCCTTCACGCAACCCTGCCTGCACAGCCCCGAAGGCACCGAAGGCACGAACCAAGAAAGGGATCTCTTTGTTGGCGTCCTTAACTACCTGAAGGTTTCGCTTGACGGCTTCTGTGATGTTGTCCAGTGCACTGACGACACCACCCGAACCGTTGCCCGTCACGGCCACAGTGGCAGCTTCACCGATGGCCTTCTGAAAGTCATCCCAAGCACCCTTCAGTTCGTTGGTCTGGCGAATGATTTCCGGTTGCTGTTCAGCAATGCCACCATAGCGGAGTTCGACCTGTTCAAGAACGGCCGCGAACCCCCTGGACTTGACGGCCACTTCATCGACTTTAATTCCATACTTCTTGAGTTCTTCCTTTCCCTCGGCGTTGGCCCGGGCCAAGAGCTGTGCGGCAACCTTGGCATCCTGACCGGTCGCAGTGGCAAGGTTCACAGCAGCCTGCGTGAACCGTTCCAGTTGTTCAGGTGCAACACCCATGGTGGTGAGCATTGCCTGAAGGCTGGTCAGGTAGTCGCCGTCAATACCGGTCAACCGTTCGAGAGCCTGCGTCTGTGTGTTCAGACGAGCGACCAGTTCTTGACTTGCCCCGCCCACGTTCCGCAGGGCAAGGCCCAACTTCATCTGCGCTTTCTCTTGTTCAGCAAACGCAGCTACACCGTCAAGCACGAAGTGTGCGACGGCTTGCACCGACTGCTTGAGTAGGTCGTACGCTGCCTGTGCAGAGAACAGGCTCTGTGTCAGGTCGTCTTTGAACAGACGTGACATTTCTTCGAAGACGCCGCGGGTTTCCTTCCCGCCCTTCATGGTCTTCTGAAGTTCTGCGTCAAGCTTCTCGAACTCGTTGGCGACCTTCTTCAACGCTTCTTCAGCACCGCTTGCGTCGATTTCGTAAACGTCACGTTCCGTCGCCATGGTCCAGCTCCTTCACCAGTTGGGCAACGTAGCGAAGTGCCTTCAGTCGCTTCGCTGGCATTGCCATCTTTTCCTTGTACCCGAGCCCGTCTAGTGCCCCCTCGGTCACGTCACGGACCACCCCGGCGACCCGTTCTGACAGGAACGTCAGGGGACAACGGTTGAACTCGAACTCCCCGTAACGGGCGAAGGGTTTCCGTGTCGGTTCCCAGCACCCTTGAACGGCGGGAAGTCTCGGGGCCGCCGCACACTGTCCACACGAAAAGTGCGGGGCCCCAAGGACAGCCGCCGTCAGACTTTTTTTGCGAGCACACCCATGTCGTTCAGGGCACGGATGTTCAGCCACAGGGCTCGCATCAGACGACCGTTCGCTTGGTAGACCTTCATCACGTCGGCGTGCACTTCACCGGCTTCTGTGGTCTTGAACTCGAACGGAACGCCATAGCGGTTGACGAAGCCCTTGTGTCCCCGCACGGCCAACCGCACGGCGTCAGCGTAGATGCCCTGTGTCTCTTGAAGGAAGGTCGGGTCAGACATGACGGCAATGTCTGCCCGGGTAAGCACCACTTCGGCCTGACCTTCCTTGGTCGGGAACTTCTGAGCCACTTCTTCGGGGTCGACCCCTTGGCTGTGAAGGTCCTTGATGACACGGCGTGTGGCCCTTTGCTGTGCCAATGCGTGACGGGCTTCGAGGATTTCCCAAGCACCGGCAGGGACCACGCCCACTGTGAACGTGGCCCCACCGTACTGAACATCCGTCGTGTCGTTCGGGTCGACCCCGATCAGGTTGTCAGGCGACACAGAATGACATCTCCCTGTCTGCGCCGTTGTCGTTGACCATGAACGGGAAGGTCTCACCGATCATGCCGTTGTGGTCTTCCATGGTCGGCTGACCGTATTGGGCTTTCGGAACGTAGAAGCCCCACGCGTTTCCTCCCCCGGCCCCACACGCGAAGGCGAAGGAGCGTTCAGTGCCGGCGGCGAAGTCTGTCATGTGGTTCGCCCCGTAGTAGGCTTTCGCCGCACCCTGTGCCATGGCGTCGACCAGTTCGAGACCAGCGTTGACCGAGTTCGGTTGGCTGGGGCCCTGTGCACAGGTCGCGTCGATGAAACTGAACTGATGCCCGAAGTCCAGTTCAACAGAGTAGGCGAGCTCTTCTGTACCACCCACCGCGAAGCACGCCGCCTTGACGACCGGGGCAGGGGTGACGTTGACGGCCGCCGCCATCGGTGTCGGAAGACTGGCCTTGGCTGTGGTGGTCCAGTCCGTGACAGACACCGTCACCTCCAGCAGTGCTGTCCCACGGGCAGAAATGCCAGACACCTTGACCGAGTCCAGCTTGCACCCGAGGAACGTGTACAGGACACCGTCACGCTCACCCACGAAGGCGAGTGACTTGTGCCCGGTGTTCGTGCGGGTGAACATGGTCGACGCTTGAACCACGGCACCGTTGGCCGGGGCCGCAGGAAGGGCCCGGTCCAGTGTGAGGGTGTTGGCGGCGATGTTCGTCACGAACCGTGGAACGAACCCGTGGGTTGCGCCACAGTCGACGATCACCATCATGTACTTCTGAATCCCGGCTGCCGAAGTCAGCGGGAGTGACGTGGTGGTCGCACCCGTCGTGATGGTGCTTCCTGTGCCGTTCTGTCGGGAACCGAACAGGGCCTCCAGAATGTCCTGCGCTTCTGCTGCCACGCACAGGCCGGTTCCCGGGGTCCCGCTTCCCTTCACTTCCAGCTTGAACGAGAGGGTCCCGGACTTGGCTCCCATGACATGGGGCAGTCGCACCAAGTCATTGATCAGGCCCGGCCGTTCCACCACGTCAACCTGTGGCTGGAAAGCCAAGTCAGGTTGAGTCTTGAGGAACTTGTACGTTGCCCCGGTCCCGTCAGGGTCCGTGGCGAACGTTGTCTCGAGGGCGGCATACAGCCGCGACAGCTTCCATTTCTTGGCCATGTGTTCCTCCGATTACTTCCATCCCAGTTTCTTCCGAATCTGACTAAACAGGTTCTTCGACCATGCCCGGGGAATGGTGGTGAAGTCTCGAACGGGAAGGTGTGCCGTTCCTTCAAGGTGGGCCCGTGCCTTCACATCGTTCCTTTCCCCATACCTGTCGACCCCTTTAAACGTGATGGCAATGGTCCAGCCCCCACGTTTGCCGTGTCGCACCAGTGACTTCATCGACCGAACCATGTCTCCCGACCGAACGAGGATTGGGTACACAGACCAGCCTTCACGGGCCTTCTGTTCCTTGGTCGCCTGCTTCAGGTCCCGCACCGGCCCGGGTGTGAAGGTGTTGATGGTCTGCCTGAAGGTGTCGACCAGTCCTTTCCCTTCTTCCTGAAGGACGGAACGCAGACCATCTTCACCAAGGAAGTGAGCCCCGCGGCTGACCTTGGCCTTGAGTTTGTGCAGGCCTGTCACTGTGATGTTCACCTTCATGTGAACCGCACCCTTCCGACCCACACGACACGGAAGACCAGCTCGGTGACCCACACGTTGGCTTCGTTCCGGGACGAAGACGTTCCGGTGTGCAGAACAAGCATAGTCCCTGATGGCCACACGTGGGACTCAAGAAGGTCGACCACCCGCTCCACGTCTTCAGTCAGCCAGTCCTGACGCACCGGCTCTGTGTTGAACGGGGCGTGTGCCAGCCGAACAACCAACGACGCTTCCCACTCACGAACGGCCGTCAGCCCGAAGCCCTGCTGTTGCAGTTCGTTGCGGGTGGTAACGTCGAAGCCGTCAGCCCCACGCAGGGCCGAACCATCGAAAGGATGGTTCGTAGTGTGTTCTCGGAATGTCTGGCTTGGGTCCCGAGACGTGGCCACACTGGCCAGCTTCTTGCGGCACGAACCGACAATCTTGGCGAGTGTCGTCAGGGCCAGTGGCGGGGTCGCCACCACTTCAGGAATGCGCCCGGTTTCGATTCCCCAGTAACGCACCAGACTGCCAGCCGGTCCATCAATGCGGCCGTGCACACTGGCTGCCTTGTCAGCGGCAGTCGGGGTCAGGGTGTAGAGGTATGTGCCACCGGGCATGACGACGAAGGCCGGGGGCGTGCGTGGGTTGCCGTCTGCGTCGTCGTACAGCGGCACGGTCGGGGCGGCCCCAGACCACAGGGCCCCGGCTGGGGTTTCCACGTGCACTGCCCAGAACTCGTGCGTGTCGTCGTGAATGGCGAAAGCCACCCGTCGTGGGTAGGCCGTGGGCCCGAAGTCAATCAGGCCCACGGTCGGGGTGGCTTCGTCTTCTGCTGTGGGCTTGAAGCCCCACACCCCGAAGCCAAGGTGTGTGATGGCTGGACCGGGCCCGCGGGACGTTCCCGTGTTGGCGTCACGGTAGTCCAGCCACTGAGGGTAGCTGACCTGTGGACTGGTCAGCGGCCCCTGCGCTGGGTCCGTGATGTCTACAATGGGAACACTTCGCGGGTCGGTCATGGCTGGTTATTCCTCGAGGTCACCTTCGGCCACCCGCTTGGCTTCTTCGGCCGCACGGTGTGCCTCAAACTCGGCCTTCTTCGCGGTCAGGAACGAACCGATGTCATGCTGCGAATTCTGAATCTTCTTCTGTGCCCGGCGTGCCAACATGGCCGTAAGGTCATTGGTCCAGTTGACGAACTTGTCAACGTCGAGGACGCCGCCTGTTGTGCACGAGTCCCGAAGGTCCTGAATGGTGTCTGCCTTGAGCTGTGCCTTGGTCTTCACTGCCATGGTGGTTCTCCTTTACGCTGCCACAATTGACAGCGTGCCTGCGTTGGTGACTGTCAACCTGTACCGGGTGGCGTTCGGTGCACGCAGCACAAGTCCTGTTCCGTTCTGAAGGCATTCGTACTCACCACCAACCAACAGCCCACCGGACATCTCGGAACGACCGTTCCCGATGTTGAGTCCCATGTAAATCGCATTGTTCGAGTTGAAGAACCCGAGAATGGCTGTGCCTGAGTTGAACTTCACGCCGTCTGCAACACTGGCAAGGTCGGCGGCGTTTCCGAAAGAGATTGGGTTGACGGTGTCTGTGTTGACCAGCAGGGCACCGGACTTGCGGAACCGTGCCTTTTCGATTTCGTTTGCCCCGCCGAGTCCAATGCCAGTACCAATGCTGAGCAATCGTGCCGCAGGGTTGACAGACACGTCAGCAAGTGAAGTCCCGACACGAATCACCTTGTCTTCCGCAACGGCCCCGGGTGAGTTCTGAATGTACGGGGCGGCGAATCCGTTTGCCGCAATACCGCTGGGCATGTACACAGCACCGCTGAAATAGGTGTACCCTGACTGTGCGTAGATCTTCTGACCCCACACGTCACGGAAATTGATTTCCGCCCCTTGGAACAAACCGATTCCCAACTCGTCCACACTGAACCGTTCGATTCCGTTGGAACGAACACGCAGCAGCCGTTGGTTGGCTTGTGCGGCAAGGGTAGACACGAAGTCAAAGACAGGAATCGAAGACGCAACGGCCGTCGCCCCATCGACCAAGAACTTCATCAACGTAGTCGTGTCGTAGCTGTTGGCGTTCTGGTGAATCAGAAGCCCCTTGTTCTCGGCGTACACAATGGATGGACTTCCACCCTGTTGTGCATTCAGCACCAGTCGACCACCACCCACGTTCTGAATGTTGATGCCACCAACACCCGCAGGTGTGTTGAGAATCTGAAGACCCAACGTGTCTGTGATGCCCTGTTGGTCGATGTTCACGACAGGCTGTGCGTATGCCGACGGGCGACGAACTCGGAAGTATTCCTTCTCAGTTCCACCGATGCCGGTGGCAAGCCTGAACAGGTCGAAGGTGTCGGCGACCGACCCGTCAGGAACCGATGTGCCTGCCTTCAGGGCAGACGTACCGGCCCCAGCAGTGGCCGCCACGAACTCCTTCAGCCCGGCGAACTGCTGCACACCGGGGCCCGCACTGACCAGTCCGGGCAGCTGTGCTGTTGCAAGAGATGGCCACCCCGGAATGACAGACATGGTTGCGCCTTTCAGACCCACGCACGAATGCGGTTGACCCGGGCAGGTACGTCATCTGACACACCGTCTTCGTCCCGGTCGTACTTGAGTTGACCAAGCCCACTGAAAAGGGCTTCGTATGACTTCGCGTGCCCAGCTGCCCGAAGGTCCCAGATGTCCCCGGGTGAACGAGACAGGGCGTTGCACGTCAGGGCAGCCATGCACTGAAGCCCCACGTTCACCAGCCGTGCACGGTCGATGACCAATGACGGCCGGTGCCCACTGGAACGAATGCGGTCAAGCAACATGGACCACGCACGACGGGCGAAGCGTGAAGCGTCCACTTCCGCAATGGCGTTCAGGTGTTGGCGGATGTCTGGGTAGAAGTCTTCGAGGTCTGTCGTGTCAATCATGCAAGGCAGCTTCACCTTGACGATGTCGAACATGTCACGTTCAGAGAATGCCACTGCGTTGACGGTCCATTCCCAAACGGCGATGTAGTCTTCGTCAATGACTTCATCCCACGTCCGCGACACCGACAAGACGCTGTTCTGCGTGTCGACTGTGCAGGCCGCCCGGGCAACCTTCACACCACCACTCGGGTCAAGAATGGTGACGAACCCCGACCCACTGTCGAGCATTGCCGGGGCCCCGTCGTGCTTGGGCCAGAACCGAAGCACGTCAACGCCCCCGGCCTGCACTTCCGCCTTTCCGTCGAGCTGAACCATGGGTCACCTTCCGCCGTCTGTGTTTTCGAGACGAGGCTGGGGTTCCTTCGTCATGACTGCTTTGTAGAGGGCGCGAATGTCGGCCTGCACTTCGTTGAGCTCGTCCTTCATTTCCGAGTGCACACGACGTGACTCGGCTTCGTGGGCTTGGACTTGCCGGTCCAAGATCTCCACCTGCCGTTCGAGGGGCTTGACCCCTGCGTCCGACTGGGCCCGGGCTTCGTGAACCAACAGCTGCCACGCAGACACCGTACCAACAACAATGGCAGCAACAACACTGCCAATGGTGCGGATGTCATGCCACGTGAACAGCCGCTTCATTTCCTGCTGTGTGACCGGGTGTTCTCCAGTTGTCTTCGCCTTGTCTTGCTGTTCGGTCGTCATAACCTTCGGGCCGGAGTCGAACCGGCCCACCCCTTACGGGGCACCGGGCGAAGGTGGTCAGTTCTCTTCTTCAGGCGGACGCAGGGACTCCAGCAGGATGTACTGTTCTGTCCCGTCGGGGTTCTTGTGCGTGGGGTCCCACGAGCACTCTGCGAGGAACGCCTTCCCTTCCGGCGTGTCGACCTCGACGAGTTCGTTGTTCTTCCCACGCTTGAAGTTGAGTGGATAGTAGCAGTCCTTGTGGGCCCTGCACTTGGTGCGGCGTTCGATCTTCCACGCCGAACGCTTGGCCTGCATCTGCGCGTCCAGTGGTGGGGGCAGGGACAGGGCGGCCAGTGCGTCGGCGGCCGGTGCCACGGGTGCCACGGGTGGAACAGCGGGAGGTGTCGTCTCGGTTGCGGCTGGTGTGTTCTTGGCCATGTGGTTCTCTGTTTGTGTTTGAGGGGACTACGGTGTGGGAGTCTGTTCCTCCCTGTCACGTCTGCACTTTCGACCGGGGTTCTCCCAATCCCTTGGCTTCGGGGCTCTGCCCCCTCGCAGTAGCAGGGCCCCAAGGCTGACGCACCTTACCCTGACCGGGTCGTGTTACGTGGTGACGCCGAGCACCACGTAGTCAGCCACGTACAGCGGGCCGAACGCTTCGAGCGACAGCCACAGAATGCGCTGCTGACGGCCGAAGTCAGTGTCATCGGCTTCGCGAATGGACGGGGCCATCACGGTCAGCTGACCGAGGTGGTACGGGCCGAACGCGACGGCTTGGTAGCCCGTCACGGCACCGCCGGCACCGACACCCAACGTGGGCATCAGTGTATCGACGTAGATGTCGAACCCTTCGTAGTAGCCGAGCTGGCCACGCTGAATGATTGGGTTCTGAACAGCGAACTCACGGAAGGCCGCGTTGATCTCGGTGTCGGCCTTGAGTTCCTGTTCCTGCCGTGTGTTGATGATCAGCTTCCACCGGCCGTTCGCGAACGGTGGAATGAGGTTGTCTTTCATCTTCTTGTTCAGCTTGCGCAGCCACGACGCCGACGCGGCCTGACCAGCCGTGATCGCCGCCAGTGCGGCGTCGTTCGGTGTCTGGTTCAGGGTGGCCGCCAGCATGAAGTCGCGGTAGATGTTGTCGAGCCACTTGTTGCGGTCCCGACGCATGAACGTTCCGATCAACGGAACGAGTTCGTGCTTGGACATGCGACGCAGACGTTCCGTGATGCCGAACGGCGTCACGGCACCGGAATCGTACGGGCCACCGTACTCACGGACCGTCAGGGTCTTCGAGGTCATCGTGATGGCCTTCGACCCCGCACCAATGGCCGTGCCTTCCGTCAGGCGGCGGCTGATCTCGGTGTACGTGCCAGACGGCAGGTCAGGCTGATTGAACTGAACGGTCTTCGCCCCCGGCTCCCAGCTGCCCTGCATCGGCTGGACCTGCTGAAGGAAGACGTACTCGTTATCTGCCTTGATCAGGATCTCCGCCGCAATGGCGTCGAAGGTCTCCTGTGTCAGGGCCGTCTGTGTCGTCAGTGCCATGTCACATCTCCTTTACTGCGTGTGTTGGTTCACTTCATGTGGGCCAGAATTGCAGCCCGGTTCTTGCTGTAGAACTCTTGCGCTTCACCGGCCCGCAATGGGTCGGCCTTCATGGTGAGCCACTGCTGGTAGGGGTTGCCCCCTGCCGGCTGACCGTTCCCGTCTGGGTTGCCCGGTGGCGGCCGCGGTGTGTTGTTCCCCGAGCTGTTGTTGCTGCTGCTGACGAACAGGAATGGACGGGCCTTCTTCACGTCTTCGAGCTTGGTTCGAATTGCTGTCTTGTCAACCTCACCAGTGTCGAGGTTGACTTGAACGTCACTGAGTTCCCGAGACATGGCATCGAAAGCGAAGTCTGCGTCATGCATGTTCTTCGCTGCCTCCGCCACGAAGGCCGCCTTGAGGTACGCCCGGCGAACCTTCTCGTCTGTGGCCTTCTTCTGAAGTTCGGCGGGGTCGGGCGTCTCGTCCGACTTGCCGGTCAACAGCTCAAGGGCCTTCTTCTGTCGGGCCGCAAGGTCTTCCACTTCCTTGCGGGAAAGCCGGTGTTTCTGGTTTTCCTTGTTCAGTTCAGCAATGCGTTCCTGTGCTGTCTTGAGTTCCTCGGCCAGCTTCGTCAAGTCTGCCGGTGGAGGTGTTGAGTTCTCCGTCGGCTTCTTTTCCTGCTTGTCCTGCGGTGGGGTCTTGTCACCCGGCGGCGTCGCGCCACCTTGGTTGTTCTCAGTCGTCACGACCGATCTCCTTTTACGGTACAGAAAACTACGAGGGTTCACAACACACCGGACCACCATGGTCCGGGTTTCCTTCTACAGCCTTCATTCAGGGTGAAGGCTGCAACGACACTCTTTTCCGCACACCAACGCCCCGGACCCGGGCAACCCGAGACGCTTCCACTGTCGAAGGGTCTTCGTCTTCCCGTGCCGTGGTTCACAGCTGGGGCAGGTGTTCTCGTCGGCGACCGACACCCACGTCAGCCTGACCCCTTCCCCAGACTCGGCCTGAAGCTTCGCCACCCGGTAGCCCTTGATGGCTGTCTTGACCTGCTTACGAAGGAAGGCACCAACCTCTCGGTTAAACCGTGTCTTCACGTCTTCCCACGCAGCTTCGTCTGGTTCGATGCCGTCGTCGATCAGGGAGTCGAGTCGTTCCAGTGCACGGGTTCCTGCGGCGTTCAGGGCGTTCAGGTCTGGGGACATGCCGAACCTGTCGAGCAGTCGCACCAGTCCGTCAGGTGTGTACTGCTTCAGGTTCTTCGGCAGGGGCAGCCGCCCGGGGCCCTTAAGCTTTCTTACCGTCGCCATCGACGACCCCTTGTGCGTTGACGATGCCGCGACGTTCGTTGTCACGGGCCTTGATGTCTGCGTTCCGAATGACGGGCAGTGTTGAAAGCGGCTTACCGTATTCCTTCACGGCGGCTGCCTGTTCAGCCATGGCCTTGTCTTCGAGGTCCTGAACCTTCCCAGCAAGGTCGGTGTACTTGTCCAACACGAGCACCACGAAGGTCTGACGCAGCAGTTCCTTGGCCCGTTGAGCTGTGACCTTCCCCTGCTTGCGGGCCGTCAGGACACGACGGGCCGCCTCGACCAGACGGGGCCCCACGTCTTCGCCAGCCTTGTAGGCTTCCTCTGCCAATGTGGCAGCATCAAGCTGTTCGTCCACAATGGCATCAAGAACCTTCTTCATCGGAACACCCGAACCTTGAACCACGCAATGTTCATTCGCCAGACTGACCCATCACGTTCAGACATGTGCGGGTGTGCACAGACCAGCTGGAAAGAACCCGAATGCTTCATGCGTCGCCCGCTCACGGCTGTTCATCCCCTGTGTTGTCTTCCCCCGGCTGTGGGGGCTGTGCCTGTCCGACCGAACCGAAGGACCCACCCACGTTCGCCCGTGTGGCCAACAGGTCAGCCAGTTTCAGCTGGTCTGTAGTCATGAAGGCGTCATTGATGCGTTTGTTCCGGTAGGCCATTCGGACCAACTCGACATCGTTCAAGTCTGGGTTCGACCGACGAAGCAGGTCAATGATGGACGTGGTGTTGAACTTCAGTTCGAGTGCGTCAACCTGTGCCTGTGTGTTCGGGTCTTCCTCGAAGGTGGGTTCGCTGAAATCGACAACCAGCTTGGCCTTCGGGTCCAGCTTGCCAACGCCGGGAAGCGGGTTGACGTTCAAGGTGGCGACGAGGTTCTCGTACAGGTCTTGTTCTGCCACCACGAAGAACTTGCGACGCCGACGGGACTCCTTCAGCACTTTGTCACGGTCCAGCTTCTTCGCGAAGCCCGACTGTGGCACGCCTTCCTGCTTGTACTCGGCTGCACTGATTCCGTATGTGCTGGCCAGACTAATCTCACGTGCCTCCCACATCTGCGTGAAGGCTTGGAGGTTCGGTTGAAAGTCCAGCACAGACGCGGTGTTCTCGTCACCCAACACAATCGGTGTCGGGCCACCCATGACGATGTCTGATGGAATGTCCTTCGCGTCACCCTGAATGGCCAGCTGCTTGAACGCACCGTCCTTGGTCCGTGCGTTCTGGAGGGTCTTCAGAATGCACACTTCGATGGTTGCCTCGTACAGGTCTTCACCCACGCCATCGACGTAGTAGCCCCTGCGTGGCAGCTGTGAACGGAAGGCCGTGACAGGCAGCCGCCCCAGTGTGTTGGGTTGCCTGTCCAGCTCACGCCATTCGGTGTCAAGCTTGAGGTAGAGTTCCCGGTTCCAGAAATGAACCACCCGACGGTCAGCACCGTTCGGCAGGGTCTCGACACCCCAGTAGTAGAAGGCAATCGCCTCCGTCGGGTTCTCGGGGTCTTCGACCACGTCAGCGGCGTCAGGTGTGTACAGCTGAAACGTCAGCTTCCCGGTGCTGGGGTCGTTGTCCCCTGTCGGCCCCTTGCTGTAGCGGACCATTGGACGAACCCACACGACAGGGCAGATCATGGTCAGTTTCTCGACAAGGTCGAGAAGGGTGTCGAGGTCGTACGCCTCCATCAGCTTGTCGAAGGGTGACTGTTCGGCACCGACCTTTGCACCCGTCAACTCGAGTACGTCAGCCAGTGCGTCAATGTCAGGTTCGCCTGTGTCGAGCTGCACAGGTTCCGACGCTGCCGGTGCTTCGGGTGGGGGCGCAGGGGTGGCTGGGTCCGTAGGCGGTTCGGTCGTCGGCTCTTCTGTGGTGGGCTGTTCTTCGACCAGCTCGACTTCGGGTGTCTTCAGTGAACGCTTGGCTGGGTTCTCGTACAGCACTGACACGTCATTGATGACACGACGCAGCACGTTGGTGCTGGTGTGCATGACCCAGAACATGCGGGCATAGTTCTCGGGGTGGAAGGCCGAACGCAACTTGGTCTCAACCAAGGGCCGCAGGTTCTGGTCCCACACCTGAAGCTTCGTGGCTGTGGACTCCTGACGCGACTTGATGACCGGGTCGGACACACGGGCCCGAACCTGAATGACAGCTGCTGTGGTGGCCGGTGTCAGTGGGTTGTTCGCACTGACTGTGATAACCGGTGTCGTGGGCGAACCCATGAACACGTTGCGAAGTCCCTCGTACACACGACGCCACCCGGTGGGGCCGGGGTTGTCCAGTTCGTCACTCACGCGTGAACCCTCCGAATGGTGGGCGGCTTGGCCCGTACTTGGTTGGTCTCTGCCCTGCTGCCCAGCATGGTCCCGGCCTTCAACGGGAAGAGTCGCCAGCACGGGTAACCCAGTGCGTCACTGGCGTGGTCAAAGCCCATCGTCTTGTCAGGAACAGGCGGGTCTGATTGCGGGGCCCATATCTGCTTTTCCAGTGAATCCAACACAGGTCCAGCGTCTTCCGTGAACACGAGTCGTGGGGGCCGCCGATTCCCATTCAGCGACATGGGGGCAAGCAACCCGTTCACGCAGTTAATGCGATCCTTGACGGGTGGGTTCTTGGGTGGGGCCGAAATGTTGAACCCGGCTTCTCGGATGATCTTGAAGTCGGACTTCCCCGAAGTGCTGCGTGCGTTGCCCGAAGCGTCTGGGAACACCGTGACCTGCGACAGTGGCACCCGGTGGCGTTCGCAGAAGTCGTGAAGCTTCACGCACAGCTTGTACGTGCTTGAGTCGTAGTCCATCCACGTCGCGAAGACATGCAACCCATCCTCCCCGGTCACAGTCCTGAAGGGCTGCATCAGCACAGACACCATCGGGTCAACGTTGAAGTCTTGCCCAACGTAGAGGGGCAGCTTCGGGTTGAACGTCCATGGCCTGATGTGAACAGCACGGCGGAACGGGTAGTAAATCAAGCCGCGGCCCCGCACGAAGAACGCCTTCACTTCCTGATCATGTGTCTTGGGGTCGTATGCAGCTGCCAGCTGCCCGATGCCTTCCTGACTGATGAACGTGTTGGCTGTGCTGGGCCAGTGAACAACGCGGATGGACTTGTCACCCTTGCGGGCCTTGTCGTAGAGCTCAAAGACCCAGTTGTACCCGTTAGGGGTGGTGGTAATCCAACACGGCCCGTTCACGTCAGCCAAGCGACCCTGTACGATTTCCCAAGCGTACTCGGAACAGAAGGCCGCCTCGTCAATCCAACAAGACAACACTTTCAGACCACGAAGCCGGTCAGGGTCCGAAGCCGACCTGACCAGAATGGTGCTTGTCTTGCCGTCCTTGGCAATGATCGTGAATGCCCGTTGCGACCTGCTGAACCGAATGAGCGGGTTGACCGGGTACAGTGCAGGGTCAAACAACAGCTTGAACATCTTCTCAATTGGCACCCGTGACATCGGGTAGGTCGGCGAAAGCACCAAGTGCACTTCATCCGATTCACACGGGTGGTCGAACGCATAGGTGAGTGTCTTCTGTGAACCGATGTGCGTCTTCCCACCACGAATGCCTGCGATTGCCAGTGTGACCTTGGCTGTGCTGGCCCAAACCCTGTACTGCTGCGGCGTCATGGTCGCCACGGCAGTGTGCCCACGCTCCAAGGCTACGTCGCGGGCAACGTCGAAGGCACCGGGGGCACCCGCCTCCAATGCTTCGATGACAGACTGTTCAAGGTCAGTCTGCATCAGAGTAACCGTCACCTGTGGGCATGACTGCCGGGGTGGTCTTGTCCCCTTCGGGCAAGTCAGCCGTCAGCACTTCTTCGGGACCTTCGTCTGTCAGGTCAGGAATCAGGTTCGCCTGTGCGTCGACTGGAACACCACCCTCGACCCTGACGGTCATCGTGATGTGGCCACTGCGCTCGACACCCGGTGCGACTTCCTTCTGAGCCTTCACCAGCTGACGCACGATCATAAGCGACTGTGCATGAAGCATCTCGACTGACTGTGCTGTGCCGTTGGGTGCAACCAGGAACTGCTCGCCAGCTGCGAGCATATTCGCGAACCTGATCACGTTAGCACGTGCGACGCGGAGCTCACTCGTCAGGTCCAGCGTGGTGTGAATGCCATCGAACAGCAACGGTTCGACCCCAAGCCTGGAGTAAGCGTTCCGCAATGCGTTGTCCATCGCATTGGTCGAAAGCTTGTTGGCGTTCTTGGTGTTGTGCTCACGAAGGGCGTCAATGCCCCCGGGAATGCCCTTCGTGCTGCCCTTACCTTGTTCAGCCATGGGACACGCACAGTGTCACAGGCTAGGGGTGGTCGTCGACGGTCCTTCGTCCTGTGAAATAAAACTTCGGACACCTCCCGAAACCAACCCTTACGTAGTGCACGTGTGCATGTGCATGTGCATGTCTGTACACACGGGAAGTGACTAGACTGGAAGGTGCGTGGAGTTTTATTTCAGGTCTGTCTAAGTCATTGAAGTCTGTGGTAGTAGAACTCATCCATGAAGTAGTTCACCTTAAAACCACACATGCCTACACGAAAACAGGCCCGAACCCCGGTCACCCCGTGTCACTGCAACACGGCACCGGGGGCAGGCCCGAACCCCGTAGTAAAAAATGGGGACCATGCGGTTTCACTGCCCCAAGACATCCATAAGCAACCGTGTCCGCACCACTTTGTGCTTGCGGAAATGGGCCCATTCACAGCCAACAACCGACCGGCCGAAGCCTTCGTCAAGCATCCACAGCGTGTCAGGGGTGTACACGTTCACCCGTGGGCCAAGCAAGGCCACCACGACACCCCGGCCCCCTGCCTTGGTGATTGACTGCAACGTGGCCCGTTGCAGGGCCGTCACGGGGTGTTTCAGCGGGGTGGTGTCACTGGCCTTGAGCTCGACGGCCGCCCACCGGCCCTGAATGCACAGCTGAAGGTCAGGCAGGCCCGCACTGTAGGCTGACCCGTGGTTCTTCTGAATGTACAGCTGAGAACCGTGGTCCCTGACCCATGCGGAACACAGGGCCTTCCTGAAGTCATTCTCCTTCACGACGGCTTACCCTTCGGGACCAGCTGGTTCAGGTCGAGCTGTTGCCCTTCAAAGTGCTTCTCAAGGGCATCGACAATGACGGACACCCCGAACCGGGCCATGAACTGCGCCAGGATCCATGTGCTCGGGTCACTGTCAGGGGCCGGGGCGGGTTGACTGTCCAGCTGGACCCTGACGCCGTAGTTGCGTCCTTTGACCGGTTCCATGTCCGTCAGTACGATTGTCACTTTTGCCATTGTGTCTCTCCTTGCTTAGGGTGAGGGTGGGTGTTCGTTGTCCCATTTCGTGATGGTGGCTTCACAGTCCCAACAGATGGGTCGGTCGGTGCCTGTCTTGTAGCGGGTGCGGCAGACACGGCACACCGGGCGGCCACAGTACAGACAGGACAGGTCCTCACCTTCGGGAATGGGGCGGTTACAGTAGATGTTAGGTGTCTGGGTAAAGTTGACGGTGCGGACCTTCTGAAGAATGTTGGCACAGCGAATGACCGTGGGGGCATTCAGTCGGCGGAACCAAGCCAGAGGTTCGTGAAGCTTGTGGTAGCCCATGGGGAACTCGGCTGTGGCGACCACCAACCTGACGAACTGCAACGGCCCCAGCCTGTGACTGGCCTTGACCATGCGGGCCTTCCACAGACGCAGTGCGGCGTCGTGTCCGTTCAGGTCAGAAGCGACAAGGTAATCGACCCCGTCCTGCGTCCAAGCCAGGCGGGCACACCTGAACCCCGGGTGGTTCGACGCCACCCGGGGCAGGGACAACAGGTGAGGCAGGTCAGCTGCCATAGACACGAACCACGAACGGTGGGCGGTTCTGGCCCCGCCACTGTTCTGGCTTCAGGCGCACGGAGTCGGCCCCACGGCAGGCCGCGACCTCGGGGTGTTCGGCTTCCACCTCTTCAGACCACACCAACACCCGGACCTCGGGAACCTTGTCAGGTTGCCGCGGCCCTTTTCTGTGCCACACCTCAACCTTCCACTTGCGCATTACCATGGTCACCTCCGTGTTTCTTCAAGGCGTCTTCGAGAAGCCTGCACAGGTCGTCACAGTTGAACGTGAAGTTGAAGTCAGCCTGAAGGTCGCGGAAGCCCTGAAGGCCGGTCTTCACAGCCAAGGCCAGCACCTTGCGGTCTTCGAGCACCCTGGCCTTCTGTTGCCACGTGATGTTATGGGCCTGCTTCTCCAGGTCGTGTGCTTGCTTCAGGGCCGAATGGTTCAGGGCGGCAGTGCACATGAACATCAGTGCCTCTTGAAGCACGGCCGTCTGGTCCCCGAAGGTGGGCTTGCTGAGGACTGCCGAAATGCGGGTCATGGCTTGAATGAACGGGTCGTCAGTCATGGACAGGCTTTCAGAATGGCCAGCTGTTCGACAGTGGCTCGGAGTCGTGGGTACGCCTTACCACGGAAGGCTTCGATGGTCTTCACGTCTTCCATGGTGTACGGGTCTTCAGAGTCGGCCACCCCGGGAACGGGGTTCGTCAACTGGTCGACCACCTTGCGCCAACGCTTGTTCTCTTCCATGACAGCATTGAACTGTGCCCGCAACCGTTCCACCTCGTCACCTGACAGACGGGCGGCGTCAGGGTGTGCCCCAAGCTCTTCGAGTCGCACCATGGCTTCCATGCCGGCTGACACTGCTGTGGCCGCAACCTTCAACAGGGTGCGGACTTCTTCACGGCTAGCGGCCACCCGTGCACCTTCAACGAAGCTGTGAAGGTTGTTCATGTGCACGAGCTCTGCATCGGTCATGAACTTCATGGCTTCCACCCCAACTGCTTCAGGTGGTGACCGAGCATGGTCCACTGTGCAGGCTTCAGCCCACGAAGGGCCGTCACAGTGGCCCGCACGTCCCGGGCCTTCTGTTCCCAGTGTGGGCCGCCCGTGGTAGCCAACTTGTCGGCCTCTTCCACCGCGTCCAGCCACAGGTTCGTGTCAGGCAGGTGGTGGTGGCCGTGCGTGTGAATGTGCTTTGCCAGCAGTGGCACCTTGACCTTGAACTTGGGTGCCAGTGGTCTCGAACTGTGCCCGGTCACAAGTAGCCCTCCCCGCTGCAGAGGTCGCACACGTGGTGGCCCCTGCCGTTGTGCTCGTTGGCCACAGTGACGCCGTACCCGTGGCACCTGTGGCAGATGACCCGGCCTGTGAATGGCGAGACACTTTCCTTCAGCAGGGCGGCACGGGCCTGCGTGGCCACCACCTGTGGGGACAACCCAAGCCGCTTCGCGGCCTGCGTGGGACTGCCTATGTGTTTCAGCATTGCTGTGATCTCCAGTTGCTTGGTTGTGGGTGTGACGGCAGGTGGGCGGCCGGGCTTGGCCTTGTTCATCTTCAATTGACTGGCCCTGTTGCGAAGGGCCTTCGGGCTGATTCGAAGATAGGCGGCAAGGGCGGCACGGTCCCCGGGGGACACGGCCTGACGAAGCCAGGGGTCTACCAGTTCCCACCGCACCCGTTGGGCCCCACCGGGGGACACCTTGCGAATGCTTCGCCACGTCAGACCAGACGGCAAGTTCATGCGGCCTCCTTCTGTCCCCACGACGGGGCGAACCGTTCGCCTTCGACCAGCATGGGGACCTCGAACATCGGCATGTCTTCCATTGCAGTTGTGACGGCCTTCAGGGTCGGCCCGTGGGCTTCGTACTCGCCCGGCAGGCTGAACAGCAGTTCGTCGTGAACCTGAAGCTGGAACTTCATCCCCCATGGTGACGGCCCGTGTGTCCGTCCATGACGTGCGGCCCTGTACGTCTGGACCATGGCCCGACGAATGATGTCAGCGGCCGTCATCTGACACAGGGTGTTGAGTGCCTTGTAATCTTCTTCGGGGCGAAGGTGCCGGCGGCCGCCAAGAACAGAAGTGACGTAGCCCTTACGTCGAACCTCTGCCTTGAGCTTGTTCTTCAACGCCTGCACAGAAGGGATGCCCCGCATGTATGTGTCGAGAATGGCCTTGGCCTTGTCCTTCGACACACCAAGCTTGCGGGCCAGCTTGTCGATTCCCATTCCATACAGAATGCCGAAGTTGAGGTGTTTGGCGTCGTCACGAATCAGGTTCAGCCCGGCAACCATGGCGTTCAGCACTTCCGCCACGGCCGTGTGAATGTCGAACTTGCGGCTGTTCCTGTACCCGTCAATGAGTCGCCGTTCCCCTGCACAGTGGGCGAACGTCCTGTACTCGACTTGGCTGTAGTCGAACGAGTATGACGTGCACCCGACGAAGGACACCAACAGCTGACGCATTCGCTTGCCCAGCTTCGACCGGGCAGGGATGTTCTGAAGGTTCGGCTTCTCGGCAGTGAAGCGACGGGTGCCGGCGGCGGTCAGGTTGAGGTGTGGGTACAGGACACCGTTGAGCTGGTGTTCGTACAGCCACGGCAACAGGTACGTGTCGATCAGCTTGTCGTATTCACGCCAGTCCCGCAGGGCTTCGATGAAGGCCACCCGTCGTGCGTCTGCCTTCACGTCCGGGACCGTCAGCATCCATGACAGCACATCGTCGTCGAGCTTGCCGACCTTCTCAACGTCATGGTGCATCGGGATTCCCCAATGGCCATACAAAATGCCGAACACCTCGGTGTGTGAGGCCGGGTCGACCCGGGACCCATAGGACGAGCAGAGGGCCTTGTAGGCACTGGCCCGTGCGTCCTGAAGTTCTGCCAGCAGGGCCCGGGCCCCGTCCATGTCCAGCCGAACACCCGTGTTCTCCATTTCCGTCACAGGCCGAGTTAACTCCGAGTCTGTCTGGACCACAGACAGAACCCCGGTCTCGGTGGCCTGCCGTTTCTGACGCACGTACAGTTCCCACGCACAGGACACGTCCTCTGCGTTGTACGGCACTTCGAGACTGTTCGGGTTGTTCTGATGCCCACGGTCCTTCGTCCCGAACGTGGCTTGCATGTACGCTTCGAGGGCGTCAGCCATGGGTGTCGGCACACCGAACATGCGACACAGTTCCTTCTGTCCGTGGGACTCCCGCCGTTCGTCGATGGCAAACGAAGCGGCTTGGTTGTCCCACAGGGTCCCGCCGATGTCTGTGCCCAGTGCCCACGAATGGCTGAGTTCGTTCTTGGCGTTGTGGACGATGGTGACACCGGTGCGGGCCGCAAGGGCGTCTTTCAGGGCAGGCAGGGCTTGCGGCAGCAACCGCAGGTCAACGATCTTCGCCCCCTTGTCCGGGGCGAAGCACCCGACCATGAACGCCCGGTGCCCACGAATGGCCTCAAGGCCGTCGGTCTCGTAGTCCAGAACCAACTCAGGTGACTGTGCCACCCACCGGGCCCACGCCTCGACCTGCGTTGGTGTCACCATGCGTGGGTCATCGACCCATTCAGGGGCCGGGGCGGCGGCGTCGAACAGGCTTCCTTGACTCATGGCTTGGCCTGTGCGAGCAGGGCCTCGAACCCTGCCGTTTCCCCGCTGAAGTACAGCGGTTCACGTTCACCGGCTGCCGGTGCCCAGCTGGTGGCGTACTGAAGCAGGGGAATGGCAAGGGCGGCGTTCACACCCTGTGGGCTGTGCCAGTCCCCTTCGATGGGTGGGAACAGTTCTTCACCAGACGCCGTTGGACCGGTCAACTTGATGACCGTGCCCAGTGGGCTGCTGAAGTCGACCATGCACACCTTCACGTCTTCCCCCGTCAACAGGGACAGACGCCCAAGGGCATTGATCAGCCCTGTCGGCACGGCCACCACGGACCGTTCACGGTCGATCAGTTCGTTGAACTGTGTTGCTGGGAACGTGGCCCCTTCCCGCAGACGGGCCAGAAACAGCAGGTTCTTGAAGTCGAACACAGCCGTGTTCCCGGCAAGGGCCACCCGTGACGGGTTCCCCAGCCGTAGCAGTTCGTTGACGGCACGTTTGCCCAACAACATCTCGGGAAGGTCAGCCTCCCCAAGACTGCAACGCACCATCTGCTTCCCGTCCCCACCGAGCACGTGACTGCCTTTGATGTACAGCGACGAAAGGGCCTTGTTGTTCTCGTCGCCGGACACTGCCAGCATAGCCCGTTCGATGGCTTCCTTGAACCCGGCTGGAATGTCCCGCCAAGTGCCTTCCTTGATGACCACGTTGGGCCGTGGGTATTCCTCGACGACCTGTGCAAGGCTGGACTTGTGTGACCCGCACTTGACGTGAATCTTGTCTTTGGTGACGGTCAGCTCCACGTCTTCGGCTTCGAGGGCCTTCAGCAATTCGAGGAAGGTGGTCGCCTTCACGTTGAAGGTGGGCACCTGCACAGACAGGTTGACCCGCACACCAACCTCACTGTCGTAGCCGAGCACAGTCTGGCCGCTGAATAAGACATGCGTCAGAATGGGAATGAAGGGCTTCTGAGCCACAGAACCCTTCACCTGTTCCAGCGCCTGAACGAGCTCCGACCTTGGCATCACGAAAGTAGTCATTGTGTCCTCAGAACTCGTAGCCCATGTCAGTCATCTTCTTTTGCCAGAACCCAACCCGCTTGTTCGACTTCGGCGGCAAGTACACCCGGCCGTCAGGGTCGACGTATCCCGGCCTGTTGGCCTGCTTCGGCGCCTTCTTGCGGGTCAGGTTCACGACGGTGGGGGGCTGCTTCACGGTCTTGGTGGTGGTCATCGGTGCTTGTTCCTTTCGATGTGGTTCATGGCGACTGCCCACTGCTTTGCGTTCTTCCCCATACTGTGAAAGCTGTACATCCGCCTTGGGGGAATGGGGTTCGCCCACAGCTGGTCTTCGACTGCATACGTGACCCACCCGGCAAGGTAGATCTGGCACCTGTCCCACGGCCACCCCTGTGCGGCCGGGGCCTTCACTGGGGTGGGACCAGCACTGAACAGGCTGGGTTCCGGGACGAAGGGCCGGGGCTTCCACCACACCTGCTCGGCTTCACGGTACATCTGAACGTTGACGGCGTGCCGTGCCTCATAGTTCGTGCTGACTTCCTGTAGCGTCTTCCCGTACACCCGGGACAGGTGTTCTTCGATGGCAGCACGTGCGGCACGGGGGAAGGTCGAAATGTGCTGACCGTGCTGGGCTGCCTTGGGACTGTTCTCAGACACACAGACCCGGAACAGCTGCCCGTTCATGAAGAAGATGACCGTGCCTGACGCACCTGTCGCAAACCACGAAGAGCTGTCGACACTGAACCACGGGTAGCGGGACACCAGTTCAGCCGTTGTCAGCCCGAACCCATGCACCCGGACCAATGGCTCACCCCGGTCGTTGGTCAGGTACGAACCCCACAGGTCATCAAGCCAGTGCCTGAGCTGGTCGGTTTCGATTGGGACCATGCCACCGAGGGCGATGTACGTGTAGCCTTCGTCAAGGTAGCGACGAAGCCACGACGGGTCTTCGCCGTAGTGGTAGCACGGGACCGGGGCGGTCCCCAGTTCCTCCATACGCTTCTGATTCTTGTACGTGCCTTCAGGTGACCCAATCACGTCAAGCACGGCGTAGTGGTCCATCGACTCACGCCACCGTGCACACCAACGGGTGTACACGTCGAGGTCGATTTTGCTTCCCAGTGTGAAGGCAGAGAATGCCCCACTGTCCATCCAGATTCGGTCAGGCATGGTCAGAACGGGATTTCGCCGAGGGGCCCGTGGTCTTCACCGTACACGGTAGGGTCGGACACCATGGCCAGCTTGAACGCTTCCTTGCGTTCGGTGCACGTGCCGCACAGGCCACAGTGGTGAAGGCCGCCTTCATAGCAGCTCCACGTGCGGGACCAGTCAACACCACACAGGGTGCCCACTGTGCAGATCTCCGCCTTCGACATGTGCAGGAACGGGGCGACGACCCGAGGGGGCGTGTAGTCACAGACCTCGACGGTCTTCGCCAGGGCTTCCACGAAGGGGGCTCGACAGTCTGGGTACACGGCATGGTCGCCGGCATGGACCCCGAGAACCACGTTCTGAAGCTGCCGTGTGATGGCCCACGCAACCGCGACCGAAGTCATGATCATGTTGCGGTTCGGAACCACGGTCTTCCGCATGGAGATGTCTTCGTAGTGGCCGTGGGGGACAGGGACACGCTGGTCTGTCTGTGACGACGCCCCGAACAGCTCACGCAGGGTGGAAAGGTCGACCACCCGGTGTGGTGTTGCGAACTGCTCCGCCACCTTGCGTGCGTGGGCCAGCTCGACCCGGTGCCGCTGCCCGTAGTCGAATGAAATGGCTTCGGTGCGGTAGCCGAGCCGTTGGTAGTAGGCCAGTGCCGCGGCCGAGTCCATGCCACCTGACAGGACAATGAGAGCAGACTTCTTAAGTGCGGTCGACATTGGTTGGACCTGCCTTCAGAACAGCGAGGAAGAACAGCACGAGGGAAACACCACAGACCAGCCCGAACATGAACGCCACCATGACGGGAACCTCCACCACCTCAACCTGCTTCACTTGCACAGGCTGAAGAACTCCTGACGCACAGCGGGTTCCATGAACACACCCCGCAGGGCAGAGGTCGTCATCGACGCAGCTTCCTGACGGACCCCACGGGCCATCATGCACAGGTGTTGCCCCTTCACGATACATGCGGCCCCCTTGGCCTTGACTGCGTCGAACAGTGCATCTGCGATCTGCTGGGTCATTCGTTCTTGGTTCTGAAGACGGCGACTGAACATCTCGACTACCCGGGGCAGCTTGGACAGGCCGACAATGCGGCCGTCTGGAACGTACCCAACCCAAGCATCCCCGTAGAAGGGAAGCAGGTGGTGTTCACACGTGCTGTAGAACCGGACAGGCCCGACCGTGATCATCTGGTCGTATGCCTCACCGTCGAACACAGTCATGAAGTCTTCAACCTTCATGCTGTAGCCCTTGCACAGTTCACCCCATGCCTTGATGACACGCTTCGGGGTCGCCCGCAGTCCTTCACGGTCGGGGTCTTCCCCCAGCGCCCGCAACATGGTGCGAATGCCGTGAAGACGTTCAGCCTCCAGAATGTGCGGCTGGGCTTCGGGGTGGTGTGACAGGGCTTCAAGGGCGTCGTTCATCGACTGGACAGTGCGGTTCATGTGCAGGTCTCGGGCTTGTTCTTCACGGCGGGACAGCTCTTCGACGCACAGACGGTAGTGAACCATCCACAGCTGCTTGCCTTCGTGAAGGCCGTGCGTGTGTTCTTCTTCAGGGGTCGGCATGTCGTGACTCACGGGACACCGATGACCTTGTGCGTCTGCACAGACATGCGGTAACGCCACGGCCACCGCTGGCACAGCTTCACGGCGGCGGCCGTCCACTTGGGGTTCATGGACTCGGGCTGAAGGTAATTGTCAGGGCCGAGCTGGTAGCACTGGTTCGGGTCCTTCTCGAACATGGCCAGAAGGGCGGCGTTGACCACCCACTTGAACTCGTTCGCTTCGGCCGTGAGCTCGGCCGGAACCCGAGCCAGTGGCACCTTTGGGCTAACACAGACGTGGAAGCACCGTGACATCCACTCTGCCCAGACGGACCCGGACGTTTCGAGGCACGTGTAGAACTCTTCGTTCAGCCGGTCCAACAGGGGGCCAAGGTTCTGGAGCCCCGGTTCCCCACCCGTCAGGACCACCAAGGGCCGTGCGGCGTACCTTGGACGGCCCGGGGCCACACCCGGGGGCAACGTGGGGCACAGGTTCAGGACGGCCGTGACCACGTCTTCAACAGCCATGGTGGTGAAGGTCTCGAACTCGGTGTCACAGAACTTACAAGCCAGGTTGCACTTCGCGAACCGCACGAAGATGGCAGCACGGCCTGCGTTCGCACCTTCCCCCTGAATGGTGTAGAAGATCTCGTTCACCAACAGGTTCCGGCCGGTCGGGTCGAACTTGCTGGGGTCGTACTTCCCTGCCGTCACGTCAGGCCGGTAGAGCTCAGTCATCGGCGCACCTGCACTTCGACGGCTTGGAACAGGTGGTGGAGTGCGTCCTGTGCGCCCTTCATGGCTTCCCTGTACTCGTCACGGTTCGGGTCACCCGGTTCGCACGTCCGGGACGCCGTGGCGGCTTCCATGTACTCCGCCAGGAAGGACTCCATGGTGTGAAGCAGGGCGTAGAACGCGGGGGCCTTGTCGTCGGGCTTCTCGTTCACGGGGTCACCTTCATGCGGAAGTTAGACAGGGTAACGTGGAGGTCGAAGGTGCCACGCCAGCACACCTGCGACACGACCCCGGACACCTCGACCCGCTTGCGCAGGCCCGTGGTGTTGTCGGCCGGGGCAGTGGACCAGCACCGGCAGTCAGCCAAGCCATGACCGACCATGACCGGTGCGTTCGTGTCGGCGAACGCCACCGCGTCTGACGGCATGGGGTGTTCATGGATGTACAGCATTACTTCACCTCGGGGTTTGGGTTGGTGTACAGCAGACGGGCCAACGACTCGGGGAACTGCGGGGAAGTGACAGGGAACGGGAACACCCGGTCAACGGCTGCCCGGTCGGCAATGGCTCGGGACGTGGGCGTTTCGTAGAGCTCGACCGTGGTGGGGACCAGCCCGGGAACGTCCCGCAACAGAAGCATGGCGACCTTCAACAGCCAACAGGCCATGTACTCGGCAGTCGGCGGGAACGGCAGCTCAAAAGTCTTCTGCTTGCGCAGGGTGGTGTAGTCCCTGTGGGCGTCTGCGATTGCCTGACCGAGCTGGTCACCAGTCTGGTACACGAAGGCGTGATCCCAGTGCTGTTGAATCCAACCGCCCCAAGACTGCTTCAGGTTGCTGAAGTCGACGACCCGGCCCACGTGGTCGAGCTGCCCCTCACAGTGAAGGATTGCCCTGTACCTGTGGCCGTGCACGTTCGCACACTGCCCTTCGTGGTTCATCAGCCGATGGCCTGCATCGAACTGGACTTCCTTTGAGATGGTGATTGTCATGTTTGGTTTCCTTCAGGTGGTTTGTGCTGCCCTGTCTGTTTAGTAGACAATTGGGACCATGTCACCAACGAAGAACCCCAGCCACCTTGTGGGTGGCTGGGGTCGGTTGCTTCCTTCGTCGTGGCTTACTTCGCGACCTTCACCTTGCCGACGACCTGCGCCGAAGGAACGTGGGTCGCCACCTTGGCCTTCTCGGCGGCGGCCTTGGCTGCCTTCTCGGCGGCGGCCTTGGCCTTCGCGTCGGCCTTGGCCTGCCGGGCGGCGGCCTTCTCGGCCTTGGCCTTCTCGGCGTCGGCCTTGGCCTTCTTCTGCTCGGCCGTCAGCACCCGGCCCTTGTAGTAGCCCCGGATGTGAATGCCGTAGCGGCCCTGTTCGTCACGGCCGAGGGCGAACTCACGGTCCTTCGGCATGGCGTAGATCTGCGTGTTGACGGTGTACACGAAGTTCGCACGACGGGCCGCACGTTCGGTCTCCGACATGCCCTGACAGAACTCCTGTTCGAGCCTGTCGAGCATTTCGTCCTTGGTCGCACCGTTCTTCAGGTCGAACGACCGGTAGATGTTGTGCAGCACGGACCCCTTGATGAACGACCCGTGCGGGGTCTCGACCCGGTCGACCGTGGGCTTGGGGTTCGCCGCCGCCTTCGCTTCCGACTTCACCGCTTCCGACTTCTTCGCCTTGCTCATGAGTGACATCTCCGTGTCAGGGTAGTAGTTCAACGACAGGTTGAACCCCGGCCGTTTCACTTCAAGGTGCTTGCTGGCCAGAATGTCAAGCACCTTCTGCGTTCGTGCCGCCACATATTCGTCGTGGCACAGCTTGTCAACTTCCCAGTTCGACGGGTTCTCCCCCTCGGGAATGGTGTTCGGCCCGTACTTGGCCAGCAGACCCGGCAGCACTTCGGCCTTCGCCCACACCCGGGCCTGTTCCACGGCCTTGTCAATCTCGGTCTGGGTCGCCAGACGGGTGTTCGTCGTGATGGGGTCGACGACCGGGGCCGGGGTGGCCTTCTTCGTGCTGGTCTTCTTCGGGGCCGAGGTCTTCTTCGCAGTCTTGGTGGTCATGGTGTTGCGTCCTTGGTTTGGTGCTGCCGTGGTTTGGTGCTGCCGTGGTTTGGTGCTGCCAGATGAATATCTGCGGAAGGACCGGCCCTGTCAAGCAGGGCCGGTGTGAAACGTTCTTCTCAGTCTTCGACTTCGATTAGGCCCATGATCAGGGCCTGTTCCATGCCGAACACCTTGGCTTCGTCGCAGGCCGGGCAGGTGTACCCTTCGGCGTCGGGTTCGACACCATCGACCAGTTCGTGACAGGCAGTGCAGATGCCTTGCATGTCCTGACAGGCCGACTCGTACATTTCGAGTGTCACGTGGTAAGCGTTCATGGTTCAGGCCCACACGACGAACAGCCGGCCGGTCTTCTCTGCCGCGACCCCTGCCGTGGTGACAGCTTCGTCAAGGCACGTCTGGTCATAGCCGTTGAAGTCGATTCGGTCAATCAACCCGAGGCGGGTCAGTTCGGCACGGAGGGTGGTGATTTCTTCGGGGTTCAGAAACATGGGGTCCGTCCTTTCGTTTCGTGGGCGGCGTCATCACCGCCCCACACTATATGGTGTTCGACCGCAATTTCGGATGAATTTCCCGGGCATTTTCCGCAGGCGCTTTCCGAACAAAGTCATCAGGTTGGGTGGTAAGCCACCTTTACAGAAAAATCGGCTGGTCTGTTTTCATGGGCTTATAAGCCCATGAAAGGCTTAGGTCTTGTCAGGACGGGTCCACACGGCCGGAACCCACACGTCCCGGGGGCACCGGGTACAGTGCAGCACGGCCGGGGTGGTGTCCTTGGACGGGTCGGCCGGTGCGTACACAGGGTGGTCTTCGTCGTCACCCGACCTGACGCAGTCGGCACAGACGAAGGTGACGGACTCCGACTGCCACCACCCGACCAACACCCCAGCCGTCACGGCCCACCCAACCGTGTCGACGAAGCCAGGGACAGGGCCGCACACCCGGCCGTGTTGGTCGGGACACATGGGGTGGGGAACCACTCGACACACGTGCGGGCCCCACCGTCAACGTCACGGGCGACGACGACGCAAAGCCCCGGGTACGTGTGCACGTACCAGCCCGGGGGCAAGAGCTCGGGCCCACGTGGCCCCACGGCAGGGGTGGGCAGCTCGACGGCCGGGCCACAAGACAGGCACACCAGCAGGACTAGTCGTTTCATGAACACAGTTCCTCCAACCAACGGAACAGCTGGTCATTGACCCGCAACCTTGCCGTAAGCTTGTCGGACGGGGCTACCTCGACCGTGAAGGTCCGGCTGAACTTGTCACCTGCGTCCGACACGGCAGACACGGCAGCTGACCGCACATGCCTGAGCTGCCCGTCAGGTGTCGTCAAGGTGCGAGTGTTGAACACGACTGCGAAGTTGGCGATTGTCATTGGACTCCCCCACGTTCAAGGAAATGGTCGACGGCGACACTGACGGCAGCACTGCTGACACACCCCGGGCAGAAATGCATCTGACGGGAAGACACGCCCCGACCAGACCCACCCTGCCGAATGAAGTTGATTGACACCATGGGTGGCACCCGGCTTCCCCCTTCTTCGCCGACAGGTCGGCTTCACAGACTTCGCACGTTCGTTTCGTTGGCCGGAACGCCACAGTGACCTCCGTTAGTATGGACCTGCAACCAACAGGGTATCACGGACTCAAGCGAATGTCAAGCCCTGCCTCGCACAGAAGTAGGCCAGTGCCTCAAGACTGCGACCGGGCCGCAGGTGTTCGGCCACCTGTTCCACCCCGGCCGCCCATGCTTGGCATTCGTCCCACGTAATGACCACGTCCCACGCACCGAACCGTGACAGGCAGTGGTGGTGTGCGACAGCGTTGAACGTCACGACGACACCCCGACCGAAGCCGGGGACTGTCATGGCGAACCAGTCAACCATCTTCTCCAGGTTCGCGGTCGTGTCGGGTCCCGGGCCGGTAGTCTCGGAGGAATCGGATGAAGGCAGGTAGCTTGTAGTAACCGAACTTGCCTTTGCGAATGGCTCGTTTTCTGACAAGGAAAGAGACGAGCTCTGCGGCACCTTCCCGACTGAGGCCGCCGTAGTCTTGGATGTCTGTGGTAAGGAAGGCGGGGGCGGTAGAAAGGAGTCCCCTAAAGTCAGCTGGGAGGAGGTCGAGTCTGTCTTGGACTTCTTGCGGGTTGGCAAGGTTCGCCTCGGCTAGTTTGGCTTGGCTGTATAGGTCAAACGCCATGCTTGGTTTGGTGTAGACCCGGTCAAGGAACTGCGACACAAACTCGACGTGTCCGGGCAGCACGTCAATGCATTCGCCGTCTGTGGTGCTGAACACACGGGCGGCCGTGGCCACAGACAGCCGGGCCACCTTGATTCGTTGTTCGGCACCTTCGACCAGTGGGGGCACATACCTGCGTGACAGGTCGGAGGCCACGTCAAGCACGGCACGTTCAGCCCCCGGCCCCCATTTCACTTGGTGTGGCTTCCTTGACCATGCCCACATGATCAGTTTGTTGCACGCCTGTGTGGTGTACCGGTGCGGGACTGTCGGCCGTGTCGCTGCGTTGATGACCCCGAGTGGAACTTCGGCAGTGGCAACGGTCATTGCGGCGTCAAACCGCGCAATGTCTTCGGGGTGGCCGATCAGGTCCTGAATGGCGTCGATGCCACTGTTGAAGCCGGCAATGGGACGCTTCCCACGTGGGTTAGACAGCCACAACGTGCGCACCCGGGCTAGGGTTCGTTCCGTCTGAATCTTGGTGATTTCCGCAACACCTGACGACCGAATGCCAGACATGCGAGCGATGGCTTCCTGTGGCAACCCCGACAGTTCGTCAATGCCAAGCATGCGACGGTCGTTAAGTGGGAACTTGCCCCACGTAATCGACCATGTCTTCTGTGTCTGCTGCAACCCACCAACGAGACCCGCGTACGTGGCGTTCTCACCTGTGACTATTTCCCCGCACCGGTAGTGTTCGAACAGCTTGGACACAGTCTCTGACTTGCCACAGCGTGTGTCACCCACCACCAATGCCTCAACCCAGCCCTTGCGAACGTTGTCACCCTGAAACGGGAACTGAAGCACACTGTGCGCGACAAGGTCAAACATCGTCATCAGGTCGCGGCGTTGGTAGATCTTCGTGACGTTCACCTCCAGGTCTTCGTGAATCTGGTTGAACTTCGCCAACACCTGACTGGCTTGCATTCTTGGCCTCCCTGACCTTCGCCCTGTGTCGGCGAAGGTTCTCACGTAGTGTCTCGCGGTTCTTCTCGGCGTACTTCCTGAAGTAGTCCGGGTTCCGTTCGATGAACCGGGCCATGGTCTCGGCCCGCTTGTCTGGGTTGGCCCCGGCCCACGTCTTCGCCTTCGCCCTGTAGTAGGCCGCAACCTGTTCGGGGTCCTTCCAGTCAATGACGGTGTCGCGGGGTCTGTTGTCACTGGCCTTCTCAGGACAGGTGGCACAGTCCGAAATGGGCCGCATGCACAGCACACCGTCACGGTCCCACAGCATACACCACGCAAGGATGTGTCGTGGTGGAATGAAGTGCTTACACGCACCACAGCTGGCACGGGTAACACGACCCTCGAAGTTGAACGGGCAAGGCTTGGCAGGGTAACCAGCCCCACAGCTCACGGCGACACCTTGAACATGTTCAGCAGTGTCAGGGTTTCAGTGTCAAGCTGGAACTCTTCGATGTTGTCCTTGCTTGACTGTGCCTTGTAGACAATGGCGGTAGCGTATTGTGTTTTCGGGTCAGGCATGACGACTGCTTCAATATCGTATGTGTGGTTCGTTTCGAGGCCATGGCCCAAGTAGAACAACTGACGAATGACGTACTCTGACCGTTCTGACGTGAAGTCGATTTCGGGAATGGCCTTGATGGCTTCAATGTTCGCGTGTTCCTTCACCTCATAGGTTGCCTTGTGGCAGAGTTGGGGAATGCCGCAGGCCCGGTTGAGCACCGAGTCAACCGTCAACTGGTGAACGTTCACCATCTGCAACAGTTGCGGGTCCCATTCTGGGAATGTCAGTTCCTTCGACCCACCGGCGTCAGCCAACTTGCAACGACTACAGATCTTCTCACCCATGACACAGCTGAAGGTCACCTTGCGGGGAACCTGAAACGGGGCAAGGTCCTTGCCCGCCACAAGCACTGTCGACCGAATGCGCTTCCCAACGAACCGCTCTTCACCAACCTGTGACAGGTGAAGGTCGATGGCTTCCGAAGGTGGGCCCGGCTGTTCTTCGGCCACTGGTTCGACGGTCGGTGCTGCCTTCACCAGTTCCAAGAGCTCGGCGGCCGTGTGCTTGCCTTTGACGACCCAGTCAGTCAGGTCCTTCTGATCAGACGTACCGGACAGGGGCAGTGTCAGCACTTGCACCTGTACTGCCTTTCCAGCCAACCGTGCGGCAACGGCGGCGGCCCCCTTCTTCCCTGACGGGTCAGTGTCGTAGCAGACCACGACCCGTTTACCAGCCAGTTCCTTGGTGAACTCCGATGGCCACGTGTCCGCACCGCCCGTGCCTGTGTGGGCAGGCAGCCCCAGTGACCGGGCCGTCAGGCAATCCATTTCACCTTCGACCAACAACACCCATTCGGACGTGATGGGCTGTGGGAACAGACGGGGCCTGTTGTACCCGGGACCGAACGGGATTACCTTGTCCCGCTTGGCCTGTGGCTTCCACTTCCGCACGTTGACGATGGCACCGTCAGTGTCACGAATGGGAATCCAAACACGGTCAGAGTCCCAACCAAGCTTGAACTCCGCAATGACTTCATCAGAAATGCCACGGACCTGACGAAGTATGTCACGCACAGACACAGTGTTCAGCAGTACACTGTGGAACCCGTCGATAATTGACTCGTCGATGGGCTGAACCTGAATGGGTGCCGCCCCGTTGCCGTGGTCTTCACCACGCAACAGTGCATCGAACCGCTTGTACCCACCACCCTTGTGACCGGGGCAGTGGGACGCAAAGCACTTCCACTTGCCAGACTCAAGGTTGATTCCGAGTGAAGGTGTGCTGTCCTTGTGGAAGACACACGGAACCATGACCTCGCCCTTGTCATTGGGGCTGGGCAGGTTCGGGACACGTTCGCTGAAGAAAGTGGTGTACTTCATAAGCCCGCGGTGGGGTTCGAACCCACGACCTTCTGATTACAAGTCAGGTGCTCTACCACTGAGCTACACGGGCGGCCTGCCCCCGACTGTGCGGGGGCAGGGTGCGTCAGAACGGAACGTCACCACCCTTGGCAGGGGCCGGGGTGGCCTTGGCAGGGGTCGCGGGGGCCGCGGCCTTCGGGGCCGGTGGGTCGACGTTCACGGGCTTCTCAGTGACATCGTTGGGCCCTTCCATGTCGGACGTGTCGGCGGCCCACGTCTTCTCGGAAAGGCTGTCGTAGAACCCGCGGGCGTGGCGGTATTCTTCCTCGGTCACCCACCCCATCGGCTTGAAGTCGAAATTCTGATAGGTGTACTTGTCGTTCTTTTCCTTGACCGACTTGAGGGTGTACTTCTGTGCGAACAGGTCGGCACCGGTCAGCTTGGCAGTCGACAGGAACCGCTTCGCCACCTTGACGTTCGTGTGCTTGTTTGACCAGACAGCCGGAATCATTCCGAAGTCAGGCAACAGCACGATGATGTTGTAGAACAGGGAACAAGCAGGCCGACCGTCGGCCTCGTCATCGAACTCCTTCAGAATGCACTTGGCGCAGTCCCGTGTCGGCTGCCCACCTGCGTCCTTGCCGTCACCACCCGGCAGGGCCGTCAGGGCGTCGTTCGACCTGCACAGAATGCCCTCGTCCTTGTCGAGGTCGCCGAAGTGAATGCGCGACTTCCCCAGCACGACAGGAATGATGGTCAGTGTGTCACCTGCCTTGGCCCGCACTTCCTTGGTCAGGTTGTCGAAGATGTCACCAACGTCGATGCCGTAGCCGTTCTCGTCGGCGTTGGTCACTTCGGGTGACATGGACTGTGCCAGCACCAGACGTGAAATGATCAGGTCGGCACTGTCCATCTGTTCGAGACCTGCCGCCTTGCGGCCCTGCATCTGCTGAACAAGCCACGCAGGTGCGGCCGAAGTCAGGCCCTTGGCCTGCGTGTCTGCCGGTGTGATGGCAGTCTCGGTGACCGGGGCCGCCGTGGTCTGTGCTGGGGCGTTCGTCTGCTTCGTCTGCGGTTGCTTTGCCATTGTGGTTCTGCCTTTCTGAGTTGCTGCGTTGTTGAGTTAAGACCGTCGAATGACGGCCCGCCGTTGCACGAAGTCAGTCACCCCGTCAGGCAGGGGCTTTCCTTCTCCGAGCAATTCCGTAACAAGACTCTTCAGCCGGGCCGGGTGCACAGTCCGCGGTGCGAGGTCTTGCATGTTGTTCTTGTCCAGCCAAGCCAGGAACGCGTCTTTGTTAGGTGTGCTTGGGTGGTGGTTCTCTTTGATGTACACGGTCCCGACCTTGGCCACCTTGAAGCCGTCGACACCTGCACTCTCCATCACGTCTGACAGCTTCTTCGACAGGTCGTCGAGTCGCTTGTTCACGTCCTTCAGGTTCGTCTCGAGTTCCTGTTTCTGGTCCATGATGGTCCGCAGTTCCTTCGCCATTTCAGGAATGCCGGAGGTGTCGGAAGCATCGACCAACTGTTCTTGCTTTGCTGGAATGTAGTTTGGGCGTGTCATGGTTTCACCGAGACCCGAGTGGTGTTCAGACAGAACTGCTTGTCCTTGCACAGGTGGATCTGTTGCCCTGTGCGAACGTTCGTGAACGTGTCCATGGTGGAAGGTGGCCGGCGTGTGCCACACAGCTCACACTGAATGAACCCGTCTGGCCTGCCTGCCGTCGTTTCCAGCTTGCTCACATGCCACCCCTTTCAGTCATGAACCCACGGTCTGTGGGGCCGAGCTCAGGCTCGTCGGACGTGTCGACGGTTCGCACGAAGTAGTCACGCTCCCGTGCGTCCCACAGCAACAGCTGAAGCTTCGTGAACGGACTGTCACCGAGCCAGTAGCCCACAAAGAACACAGCCAGTGTAGACCCGGCCAACAACACCAAGTCTTCATCTGGGTTGAAGTCCGAAGGAATGCCCTCGCAGATGGCGTCTGACGTTTCGGTCGGCCGGTAGATGTTGACCTTCCCAACAGTGACCCGCACAATGGTCCCGAACCGTGACGCCTTCTCAAGGTCGAGGTTCCCGGGGTCGTTGGTGACGAAGACGCGTGGCATGTCAGGCTCCAAACAGCAGTTTCAGGTTGTCCCCTGTGACAAGGTCAGCAAGGTTCTTCTTTTCCCGGTGTGCTGCCAACAGGACACGGTCAACCGTTCCCCTGCACACGAGGTCAATGTACAGAACACTCTTCGTCTGACCGATACGGTGTGCCCGGTCTTCCGACTGGAGTCTGTCTGCCAGACTGAAAGTGTTGCTGTAGTAAATGACGGTTGACGCCGCCGTCAGTGTGATTCCCATGCCACCCGTCTGAATCTGACCGATGAACACCTGCGCGTCGCCGGTCTGAATGGCATCAACGTTGGCCTGCCGTTCCTGTGCGTCAGTCGCACCGTGGTACGTGACGACCTTGGCCACGGTCCCCAGAACCTTCGCCAGGGTGTTCACCTCCCAAGTGAACCGACACCAAACGATGACCTTCTGTTGTGATGTCAGTGCTTCCTGAACCAGTTCTTTGCAGGCATCGACCTTTGGGCCGTCGAGCTCACGCACTTCGACTTCTTCGCCATACTCGTCAAAGACCGGCAGGAACCCAGACGCAATCTGTTGGAGGCGCAACAGGCGTGTCAGTACGACCGAGGCCGTCAGTGGTGGGTGGTCAGGCCCAACGTCGACAACCGCCTCGTCTCGCATTCGTCTGTACACCTCTGCCTGCTGTGCCCCCATGTCCAGCTCGACCAGACGGTAGACCTTGTCAGGCAGGTCAAGACACTCCGACTTCAGGACGCGTGTGCTGTGCGGGGCAATCAACGCCGCCAGTCGGTCAAGGTTCTTGTAGGACCGAAGCACCGGAACAGGGATGTTCTGAAGCTTGACGTACAGGGCAAACTCAGCCTTGAAGCTGGTGAACGTCCTATGCCCCAGCAGGCCGGGCTTCAAGAACTCGAACAGGGCGAACGCGTCTAGGGGTCCTTGGGTGATTGGCGTTCCCGTCAGCAGGTAACGGCACACGGCCGACTGACCCAGTCGCTTGGCTGCCTTGAACATCTTTCCGGCAGGGTTCTTGATTGCCGTCGCTTCGTCGGCCAACACAGCCGTGCGACCCTGTGACACGAACAGGTCGAGCTCGGCCTCGTGTGTCAACAAGGTGTGATAGTTGACCACCAAGGCAAACCCAGCCCCGGCCGCCCGAATGGCCGCCGTCTTTGCCCGGGCGTCCCCAGTCGCGACGACGCACAGGCGTTGCCCTGCCGGTAGTGGACTGTGCAAGGACAGCTCACGCTCCCAGTTGAACAGCAGTGCCTTCGGACACAGCACGAGAAGCCGGTTCACCTGCCCACGTTGAACCTTGTAGCTGACTGTGTCGATTGCCGCCTTAGTCTTGCCCGTTCCCATCTCCATCAGGAACGCATGGTAATAGGCAACACGTGCGGCATGGAACGCCAACACTTGATGGTTGTACGGCTTGGTCTTGAACTCATAGTCCGTAATGACTGGCACAGGTGGGGCCAGCTCAGGGGCCGCACGTTGCACGGCGGCACGCACCTCGGGTGCCATTTCGACCTTGGCCCCAGTGACGGCAGACAACAGACCGAGCACAGCGTCAGGTGGAATCACCCAGACCTGTGCGGCCGGGTCCCACGTGGCACCTTCGATGGCCGCCAGAATGCGGTTCGCCTTCATGCTGAAGGACAACTGACGAACGGCCACACCCGCAGGTGTGATGGAGAGTGAAAGGTTCATGCTTGGTATGTACTGCGTTGGTTTCCGACCGGGCCACCCTACACAAGGCCCGGTGTCACGACAACGACGAAATGCCCCTCAGTCGGAACGGTCTGGGGTCCGTTCCCGTACAGCACACGCCAGTTCGCCCGATACTTACCCGGCCGGTCCGTGTCCCCGGCCACCCACGTGTGGCGCACCCGGCCCTGCGTGGCATTGACGATGGTCGCGACACGGTCAATGACCGGGCCAGTGCCAATCTCGGGACGCATGCGAAACCTGACTTCTGTGTTGGTCAGGTCGAGGGGGATCTTGTTCCCGTAGCTGTCCAGTTCTCCCGAGTACAACGTCTGTTCGAGGGCTGGCTGAAGGTCACCTTGCGGAATGGTATGTGTGATCACGTGTCGACCCCTTCGACGAATGCGCTGCTGTTCTGACTTTCGACCTGTGCAGGTGTAACCAAGGGCCGTGGGTATGCGGCCGGGGTCTCGGTGTCCAGCGTGGCACCTGCCCCCGGGGTGGTGGCCGTCGTGTTCAGCCTGCCCCATGCACCCACGGCGGCCTGTAGGTCGTTCGCTGCCACGGACACCAAGGCACCGGCCACACCACGAACAGCTGTGGCCGTCTGGCTGTCGTTGTTGTTGGTGACGGCCGAAGCCCCACTGACACCACGCACGGCAGCCGCTGACTGACTGTCGCCGGCCGTGACTGTCGCCACGGCACCGGCAACACCACGGGCAGCCGTCGCGGCTTGCGTGTCACCCGCAGTCGTACTCGAAGCCGTACCTGTGACGCCACGGGCAGCCGTCGCGGCCTGACTGTCGTTGGCGTTGGTGACAGCAATTGTACCTGTGACACTGCTCCCACCAACGACACCAGTTGCGGCCTGACTGTCGTTGGCGTTGGTGCGGTTGGACGAACCAGACACACCACGCACGGCCGTCAAGGCTTGACTGTCGTTGGCGTTGGTGCGGTTGGACGAACCAGACACACCACGGGCAGC